>RCUM01000255.1_pt1 | contig 35693 bp, 33 predicted proteins | sample 2166141 | NCBI WGS metagenome assembly RCUM01 (sample SAMN09932756, study PRJNA488358) | compost metagenome | isolation source: compost soil in crotonic acid-enriched | place: Germany: Experimental Botanical Garden
AAAACAATGTCCTTGTTATTAGTGAGTGTAAGTACAGCTATGTCGGCCTTTCGGTATTATTGAAAAAACATTACGGCAAGTACGATATCAGACTGTTTTCGGATTTTATGCACGGTGGCGCCAAGGCGGAGAAAATAATCAAGCACGACATCGCGCTGATTTTCACCTCACAAAATCTGGAACAAAGCGTCAATGTCATTGAAAGCCTGGTGTCTTTGCATCAGCAATACAACTCAAAAACACGCCTGCTGGTGTTTTATGACGATGAGCGCGTAGTGAAACTGTTGTCGATTCTGGGTATTTCCGTTGAGCTGGTCTCTACCCGTATCCCTCTTTATTCACTACAGGAAAAGATACAAACCCTGTTGGAAAGCAAAGAGCCGGGCGGGATAAAAATGCAGAAAACCCGGGAGCTCAGCCCAGCGGAAAGTGACGTTATTTTCAATTTGCTGCGTGGCGATAGCCTGCTGCACATTGCCCAAAAACGCGGCACTCACCCCAAAACCATTTTTTCTCAGAAGTACAGTGCGATGAAAAAACTGCGTTTGCGCAGCATGAGCACCATCTTCGTCGCCAGTAAGTAACCCTTCAGGCCGCCGCCCGGTGGCCTGTATTCCGCTCGTTACGTTAAATAAATGTAACAATAAGCGATAAAGCAGTAACAGCCACATAACACTCCGGCCTATTGGTTAGGATCCAACTACGGAAATTTCCCGTGAGTCATGTCGTCTGGATCAAAATCAAAAAAAACATCAGGAGATGTTATGAAGTCGTCCTTATTCAGCCGTTATACCTGCTTTGTGTTGAGTCTCTTGTTGACGCTGACATCATTGGTACTGTTGTCGCACCACCCCTGGTTTTGGCTGCCGGCGATCATTTTTGGCGGGCTGAGCGCACTGGGGATTTACGATTTGACCCAGCAGCGCCACGCCATCTGCCGCAACTACCCCATCATCGGCCGCCTGCGCTTCTTCTTCGAATTTATCCGCCCGGAAATACGCCAGTATTTATTGGAAGAAGATAACGCTCAGATCCCGTTTTCCCGTACTCAACGCACGCTGGTCTATCGCCGCGCCAAAAACGAGATGGGTGACAAACCCTTCGGCACTCAGTTGGACGTCTATCAAACCGGCTATGAATGCATCGGCCATTCCATGTGTCCGGTAGCGGTATCCGATCCGACCAGCTTCCGCGTGGCGATCGGCGGCCCCGGCTGCAGCCAGCCCTACTCCGCCTCTATCTTTAATATCTCCGCCATGAGTTTCGGCGCGCTGTCGGCCAATGCCATTCGTGCCCTCAATCTGGGCGCGGCCAAGGGCAATTTTTATCATGACACCGGTGAGGGCAGCATCAGCCGCTATCATCGTGAGAACGGCGGCGATCTGGTGTGGGAACTGGGAAGCGGCTATTTTGGTTGCCGCACCAGCGATGGCCATTTTGATCCGCAGCGCTTTGCCGAGCAGGCTAAAAACCCGCAGGTCAAAATGATTGAAATCAAACTCAGTCAGGGCGCCAAGCCGGGCCATGGCGGCATTCTGCCGGCGAAAAAAGTGGATGCGGAAATTGCCGCGACGCGCGGTGTACCAGAAGGGATCGACTGTATTTCGCCGGCCTCACACAGTGCCTTTAGCACCCCGGTGGAAATGATGCACTTCATTGAGCAGTTGCGCGAGCTGTCTGGTGGCAAACCCGTGGGCTTCAAGCTATGTATCGGCCACCCCTGGGAGTTTGTCGCCATCGCCAAGGCCATGTTGCAGACCCAAATATTGCCGGACTTTATCGTGGTGGACGGCAAAGAAGGCGGCACCGGGGCGGCACCGCTGGAGTTGTCCAACTATATGGGCATGCCACTGCGCGAAGGGCTGTTGTTCGTACATAACACTCTGGTTGGCTGTGGATTGCGTGACCAAATCAAAATAGGTGCCAGCGGCAAGATTATCAGCGCCTTCGACATCGCCAGCGTATTGGTACTGGGTGCCGACTGGGTGAATTCAGCGCGCGGCTTTATGTTCGCCGTAGGCTGCATTCAATCGCAGAGTTGTCACACCAACCACTGCCCGACCGGCGTCGCCACTCAGGATCCGCTGCGACAGAAAGCGCTGGTGGTGCCAAACAAGGCGGAGCGCGTCTACCATTTTCACCAGAACACGGTGAAGGCGCTGGCGGAAATGTTGGCAGCGGCCGGGGTCAGCCGGCCGGAACAGCTGACTTCACACCATATGCTGCGCCGCATTACCTCAACGGAAATCAAGGTCTATGCCGACATCTATTACTACCTGAAACCTGGGGCGCTGTTGCAAAAAGAGATTGAAAGCGATTTCTATGCGCGCATGTGGCGTATGGCGACACCAAACAGTTTCGATCAGGCGATCGCCCTGCCGGTTTAAGCGGTGGATTGTCCCCTCGCCTCAGGGAAGGACTTTGGAGAGGGGGTTGCTTGCTACAGCAGCCCTCCCCCTCGGTGGCGAGAGGACATGTTGGTTACTGTTTACGCACCGGGGCGTTACCGGCCACGTAGTATTCTGCAGTGCTGCGCGGCAGCGGCGTGCGTTGGCGGATACGGTCGGCGATTTTCTCGGCGATCATGATAGTGGTGGCATTCAGATTACCGGTAATGATCAACGGCATAATTGACGCATCCACCACCCGCAGCCCTTCCAGGCCGTGCACCCGGCCCTGACCATCCACCACCGCCATTTCGTCTTCACCCATTTTGCATGAGCAGGAAGGATGGAAGGCGGTTTCGGCATGTTCACGAACAAAAGCGTCCAACTGCTCGTCGGTCTGCACTTCCGGCCCTGGGCTTATCTCACGACCACGGTATTCATCCAACGCCGGCTGCGCCATGATTTCACGCGTGATGCGGATGGCATCGCGGAACTCCTGCCAGTCCTGCTCGGTCGCCATATAGTTGAACAAGATGCTCGGGTGCTGGCGCGGATCTTTGGATTTGACCTGCACCCGGCCACGGCTCGGGGAGCGCATCGAACCGACGTGTGCCTGGAAACCGTGCTCTTTCACCGCATTACTGCCGTTGTAGTTAATCGCTACCGGCAGGAAATGATACTGAATGTTCGGCCAGGCAAACTCTTCACGGCTGCGGATAAAACCACCGGCTTCAAACTGGTTACTGGCACCAATACCGCTGCCATTGAATAGCCATTCCGCACCGATTTTAGGCTGGTTAAACCATTGCAACGCCGGGTACAGCGACACCGGTTTTTTACAGGCGTACTGCAGGTACATTTCCAGATGATCTTGCAGGTTTTCACCCACCCCCGGCAGTTCGTGTACCAGATCAATATCCAGACGGTTCAGCAAGGCGGCCGGCCCCACGCCGGAGCGCTGCAGGATCTGTGGCGAGGCGATCGCCCCGGCGCACAGCAGCACTTCCCGACGCGCACGGGCACTGGTGACATCCTTTGCTTCACCCTGCAAGTAGTCAACGCCCACCGCCCGCTTGCCGTCGAAGCGGATGCGATCGGTCAGTGTGTGGGTCACAATCTTCAAATTAGGGCGAGAACGCGCCTGATCCAGATAACCGCGAGCGGTGCTGGCACGACGACCTTTCGGCGTTACGGTGCGATCCATCGGGCCGAAGCCTTCCTGCTGGTAGCCGTTCAGATCCTCGGTACGCGGGTAGCCTGCCTGAACGCCAGCCTCCACCATCGCGTGGAATAATTCGTTGTTACCGGCTTTCGGCGTGGTAACGCTGACCGGGCCATCACCGCCGTGAAAATCGTTCGGCCCGATATCGCGGGTTTCCGCCTTGCGGAAATACGGCAGACAATCCAGGTAGCTCCAGTCTTCCAGACCCGGTGCCTTCGCCCAGTTATCGAAATCCATCGCGTTGCCGCGGATGTAGCACATGCCGTTTATCAGCGATGAACCGCCCAGTCCCTTACCACGGCCACATTCCATGCGGCGATTGTTCATGTGCGGCTCAGGGTCGGTTTCATAGGCCCAGTTGTAACGGCGGCCCTGCAGCGGGAATGCCAACGCCGCCGGCATCTGAGTGCGAAAATCCATCCGATAGTCCGGGCCGCCGGCTTCCAGCAGCAGCACGCTGACGTCAGCATCTTCGGTTAAGCGGGTGGCTAATACGTTACCGGCCGAGCCGGCCCCGATAATGATGTAATCGTATTCCATCGATTATCTCCTGATAGGCAATGCGCCTGACGCGGACGCGCCAGGCGAAAGAAAGAAAAAGCGGGGATAGTTAAAATACCGAGGCGTATTCGCCCAGCTCGACCTGCACTGATTTGATCTGGGTGTAGTGCTCCAGCGTCATCAGGCCGTTTTCTCGACCGACGCCGGACTGCTTGTAACCGCCAACCGGCATTTCCGACGCCGATTCGCCCCAGGTGTTAATCCAGCAGATGCCGGCTTCCAACTGGTGGATCACCCGATGGGCGCGGGTCAGATCATTGGTCACGACACCCGCGGCCAGGCCGAAGGTGGTGTCGTTGGCGCGGCGTACTACTTCCTCTTCACTTTGATAGCTGAGGATGCTCATGACCGGCCCGAAGATCTCTTCGCGCACAATTTCCATCTCGTCACGACAATCGGTAAACACCGTCGGCGCCACATAAGCACCCTTGGCAAATTCACCTTCAGTGACACGCTCGCCACCGCACAGCAGACGCGCACCGCTGTTCTTGCCGCTTTCGATAAAGCGCAGCACCGATTCCATATGCGCGAAGCTTACCAGCGGGCCAAAGTTGGTTTGCGGATCGGTTGGGTCGCCCAGACGGATACGTTTTACACGCTCGAGGATTTTGGCTTCAAATTGTGCCTGCAACGCTGCGGGAACAAATACGCGAGTGCCGTTGGTACACACCTGGCCGGAACTGTAGAAGTTGGCCATCATGGCGATATCAGCGGCGCGATCCAAATCGGCGTCGTCAAAGATAATCAGCGGCGATTTGCCACCCAGTTCCATGGTGACTTCTTTCAGCGTCGAGCCGGAGGCATTAGCCATCACTTTCTTGCCGGTTTTCACTCCGCCGGTGAACGACACCTTGGCGATACCTGGATGATCGGTCAGGTACTGGCCCACTTCTGCGCCGCTGCCGGTGACCACGTTGAATACGCCGTCCGGCAGGCCCGCTTCGGTGTAGATCTCTGCCAGCTTCAGCGCCGTCAAAGAAGTCACTTCACTGGGTTTGAAAATCATGGCGTTGCCTGCCGCCAATGCGGGGGCAGACTTCCATAAGGCGATTTGAATCGGGTAGTTCCAGGCGCCGATACCGGCCACCACACCCAAGGGTTCGCGGCGGGTATAAACAAAGGAGGTATCGCGCAGCGGGATCTGCTGCCCCTCAATGGACGGGATCAGGCCAGCGTAATACTCCAGCACGTCGGCACCGGTGACAATATCTACCGCCGTGGTTTCCGACATCGCCTTGCCGGTATCCAGCGTTTCCAGCGCGGCCAGTTCGTCGTTACGTTCGCGCAAGATATCTACTGCACGACGCAAAATGCGAGAACGCGCCATCGCCGTCATTGCCGCCCACACCTTTTGTCCGCTGGCTGCGCTGGCCACCGCACGGTTGACGTCTTCAGCGCTGGCGGACTGGATTTCGGCAAGGACTTCGCCGTTCGCCGGGTTCACTGCGTTGAAAGTTTTTCCATCGGTACTGTCTACATAGGCGCCATTAATATAGAGCTTCTGTAAGCCAAAACGGGACATAGGTTCTCCTTGGGTTGTCCTCAGGGTGGCGTGTGCCCCCGGAGTTGAAACGTAATGTAATCGGTAGTGAGCGCTATCGCCTGCGCCTGATTAAATGCCGCACCGCGCAACGCGCTGCGCAACCACAGACCGTCGATCAACGCCGCCAACCCTTTGGCTGCCAGCCGTGCCTCCGCCTGCGGCAACACCCGGCTAAATTCGGCGCACAGGTTGGAATACAGACGACGACCATTCACCTGCTGCAGCCGATTGAGCTGCGGCTGGTGCAGACTGCTGGCCCAAAAGGCCAACCAGGTTTTCATCGCCGCGCTGTTGATCTGGCTGTCGTCGAAGTTGCCGGCGACGATCGCCTGTAGCCGCGATGCCGGGCTGTGGTCGCTTAGCGCCTGCAGCCTTAGCTTCACCGCTTCGCCCAGATGGCTAATCAAATAGCGCATCGTGGCCTCCAGCAGGCCGTTCTTGTCCTTGAAATAGTGGCTGATGATGCCGTTGGAAACCCCCGCCCGCCGCGCTATCTGCGCAATGGTGGCATCATGCATTCCAACTTCATTGACTGCGGCCAGCGTGGCATCTATCAACTGCTGCCTTCTGATCGGCTGCATCCCTACCTTTGGCATAATTCGACTCTCACAAAACCGACTTCGGCCTCGTCTCAGCGGCGGAATTTCACTGCCTTTCCACCTGCTGAACTTGGTCTTCATGCTAACTATTAAACTTTTTTTTGATTGAACGTTCAATAAAAATTGAATATATTTTATTGCCGATTGGTTATAAATATGTATTTTTCGGTTGTGGAACTGGCTGATTTTTGTGAGGTATTTAACGAATCTGACCAAAATCAGTGTCTGTAAGCGGTTCCCACCACGAAACGATTTTCCGTTTCGTTAACAGGCTAAACGGCAAGCAGTGCCGCTTTTTATCCGCACTTTTCCGGACGACGCCTGCGCGTCGTTCAGAGCAGAAAGGTGGGCACGATTTTATTCAGTTGTTAAAAAACAGAGGACGACGATGACAACCAGCGAAACCTCCTCAAAACCGCAAAAGGATCGCCTTAATCCTGTGGTTTTCTTTACCTCGGCAGGGCTGATTCTGGCCTTCTCGCTGATGACCATCTTTTTTACCGATTTCTCCGGGCGATGGATCACCCGCACCCTGAATTGGGTTTCAACCACCTTCGGCTGGTACTATCTGCTGGCCGCCACCCTGTACATCGTATTTGTGGTGTTTATCGCCGCTTCGCGCTTTGGTTCGATCAAGCTCGGGCCTGAACAATCAAAACCCGAATTCAGCCTGATGAGCTGGGCGGCGATGCTGTTTGCCGCCGGTATCGGCATCGATCTGATGTTCTTCTCGGTCGCCGAACCGGTGACACAATATATGATGCCGCCGGAAGGCCAGGGTCAGACGCTGGAAGCCGCACGCCAGGCAATGGTCTGGACGCTGTTCCACTACGGCCTGACCGGCTGGTCGATGTACGCGTTGATGGGTATCGCCCTCGGCTATTTCAGCTACCGCTATAACCTGCCGCTGACCATCCGCTCTGCCCTGTACCCGATTTTCGGTAAACGCATCAATGGCCCGATTGGCCACAGCGTAGATATCGCCGCGGTGCTGGGTACCATCTTCGGTATCGCCACCACGCTCGGTATTGGCGTAGTGCAGTTGAACTACGGGCTGAAAGTGCTGTTCCACATACCGGAAAACCTGACGGTTCAGGCCGCGCTGATCCTGCTTTCGGTGATCATGGCCACCATTTCGGTGACTTCCGGCGTCAATAAGGGCATCCGTATTCTGTCCGAGCTCAACGTGCTGTTGGCACTGGGGCTGATTTTATTCGTGCTGTTCTTCGGCGATACCGAGTTCCTGCTCAATGCGCTGGTGCTTAACGTCGGTGATTACGTCAACCGCTTTATGGGCATGACGCTCAACAGCTTCGCCTTCGATCGCCCGGTGGAATGGATGAACAACTGGACCCTGTTCTTCTGGGCCTGGTGGGTGGCCTGGGCGCCGTTTGTCGGCCTGTTCCTGGCGCGAATTTCACGTGGGCGTACCATTCGCCAGTTTGTGGTCGGCACGCTGATTATTCCTTTCGTGTTTACCCTGCTGTGGCTGTCAATCTTCGGTAACAGCGCGCTGTACCAGATTATTCACGGCAACGCCGCCTTCGCGCAGGAAGTGATGCAATACCCGGAACGGGGGTTCTATAGCCTGCTGGCACAGTATCCGGGCTTTACCTTCAGCGCTTCGGTGGCCACTATCACTGGGCTGCTGTTCTACGTCACCTCGGCGGATTCAGGCTCGCTGGTGCTGGGTAACTTCACCTCACGCCTGAGTGATATCAATAATGACGCCCCCAACTGGCTGCGTATTTTCTGGTCGGTGGCGATTGGCCTGCTGACCATAGGTATGTTGATGACCGACGGCGTGCCTGCCCTGCAGAAAACCACGGTGATCATGGGCCTGCCGTTCAGTTTTGTGATCTTCTTCGTGATGGCCGGGTTGTATAAATCGCTACGGGTGGAGGACTACCGCAAGGCCAGCGCGCTGAACACCAATGCGCCCATGCCGGTGTCCAGCAATGACGTGCTGAACTGGAAACAGCGCCTGTCGCGGGTAATGAATTATCCGGGCAGCCAATACACACAGAAAATGATGGATACCCGCTGTCGGCCGGCGATGCAGGAAGTGGCGCGTGAGCTGGAATTACGCGGCGCCAAAGTGGAGTTCAGTGAAGTGCCGCCAACCGAAGATGAGCGTTTAAACCATCTGGAGTTGCTGGTGCATTTAGGCGAGGAGCAGAACTTTATCTATCAGATCTGGCCGCAGCGTTACTCGGTGCCGGGCTTTACCTATCGCGCCCGCTCCGGCAAGTCGCACTACTACCGGCTGGAAACCTTCCTGATGGAAGGCACCCAGGGCAATGACCTGATGGACTACAGCAAGGAACAGGTGATCGGCGATATCCTCGATCAGTACGAAAAACACCTGAACTTTGTGCACATCCACCGCGAGGCACCGGGTAACACCCTGACCTTCCCGGATATGTAAGCGCTAATCCGCTGTTAAACACCAAAGGCCACATCGCGTGGCCTTTGGTTTTCAGGGTAGCCGGAGCCTGCGCCACTTATTTCCCCATGGCGTCCTTTTTCATTTCATCTTTCTTCATGCCGTCTTTGGCCATACTGTCTTTTTTCATGCCGTCATGTTTCATCGCATCCTTACTCATGCTGTCTTTCTTCATGCAATCCTTGCCCATGCAGTCTTTCTTCATGGCGTCTTTTTTCATGCCGTCTTTAGCCATGCCGTCATGAGACATCTGGCCCATATTGTCCTTTTTCATCGCGTCTTTGCTCATGCTGTCTGCAGCATTGGCACCGATAGAACCCAACATCAACGCGCTGCACATCATCACTGCGAATAACTTTTTCATGGTATTTCCTTCTCTCATTTAAAAAGCACCTGTGTGCCGGGGATAGTTGTGGCCGCCTTTAGCTGCCGCCAAACCAGTTGTAACCTTGATCTTCCCAGTAACCGCCGGGAAAGCGGTTGGTGACTTCAATCACCTGAATATGTTTCGGATTCTTGTAGCCGAGCTTGGTCGGCATACGCAGCTTCATCGGATAGCCGTATTTTCGCGGCAGGATCTGGCCGTCGTAGGTCAGCGCCATAATGGTTTGTGGATGCAGCGCCGTGGCCATATCGATGCTGGTGTAGTAATCGTCGGCGCATTTGAAACTGACATATTTGGCGCTCAGGTCCGCACCGATCGCCTGGAGAAATTCCGCGAACGGCACCCCGCCCCACTTGCCGATCGCACTCCAACCCTCTACGCAGATATGGCGCGTCACCTGACTGATTTGCGTCATCTTGTGCAATTGCGGCAGCGTCCAGGGCTGCTTATTCAGCACCAGTCCGTTGACCTCCAGCCGGTAGTCGTCGCCATTGATCTCCGGTGCCTGATCCTCGGCATAAAACGCGTTGAACGGGAACGGACGAGTGATCATCGACTCGGCATACACCGGTGCCAGATGGTCGGCATTGAACAGCCAGCCCTGTACCCGATCGTTAAAGCGTGAGATGCGGCTCAGCGCCTGTTCGACATTGGTGTTGTCGCTGATGTCACACCCGGTGAGCATGGCAATTCCCCCCAGCGTCAGCCCGTTGCGCAGGAAGCGCCGCCGCGAAGAAGACTCCAGCTGGCGTGCCAGCAGTTGCTGCGCCTCTCTGACGATCTCTTGCCCTTCACTCAGGCTTATTGGCTGTTTCTGTGTTTTCATCAGGCTCTCCTTAACGTCCACGCAGCATGGCCAACAGCGTGCGTGGCACCAACGCCACCATCACCAGATGCACCACCACAAAACCCACCAGCCCCGACATGGCGAAAAAGTGGATATAACGCGCCGCTTCATAGCCACCGAGCAGTTCACGCAACAGTGGAAATTGCACCGACTTCCACAGCACCAGGCCGGAAAGCACCATCACCACGCCCGCCACCATCACAAACAGGTAGGCTGCCCGCTGCACCATGTTGTAATGGCGTAAATCGTTATGGCCGAGCTTGCCCCGCAGCGCCGCCAGCAAATCGCCGAGCAAGGCTCTCGGGCTGAGCGGCCAGAATTTGCGTTTCAGCCGGCCACTGAAAATATTAATCAGCAGATAACACAGACCGTTAATGCCAAACAGCCACATGCCGGCAAAGTGCCACTGCAACGCGCCGCCCAACCAACCGCCCAGCGTCAGCTCATTGATAAAACTGAAGTTAAACAACGGCGAAGCGTTGTAGATGCGCCAGCCGCTGGTGACCATAATCAGCATCGCCAGCGCATTCAGCCAGTGCGTCAGGCGCAGCCACAGCGGATGGATCACCACCGGTTTCTCCGGTGTAATGGACATGGCCATGAGGCTTTCCTTGGGTGGCGTTTCGATGCGCTGAGTATCCGCCTGATTTGTTCCCCAAGACCTCACGCAAAGTTAAATAAAATGTGATAACTCCGGCACTGAGGGTTGTGTAGACTTCAATCAGGTCTGGCAATAGCGGTGAGAAGAGTGGAAAAGCCAAAGAAAATTTTAATCGTCGAGGACGACGGCAACATCGCCGAGCTGCTGCAATTACATCTGCGCGATGAAGGCTATGACATCGGCCATGCCGCCGATGGCAATCTGGGCATGGCGATGCTGGAACAGGGTGGCTGGGATGCACTGATCCTCGACCTGATGCTGCCGGGCATTGACGGGCTGGAGATCTGCCGCCGCGCCCGCAATATGACGCGCTACACGCCAATCATTATTACCAGCGCGCGCTCCAGCGAAGTGCATCGCGTTTTGGGGCTGGAGCTGGGGGCGGACGACTACCTCGCCAAGCCCTTCTCAATGCTGGAACTGGTGGCCAGGGTCAAGGCGCTGTTTCGCCGCCAGGAGGCGATGAGCCGCAACCTGCGGATGGACGCCGGCACGCTCAGTTTTGACGGGTTGACCATCGACCCGATTGCCCGTGAGGTGCATTTGAACCAACAGACCATCGATCTGACGCCGCGCGAATTTGACCTGCTGTATTTTTTTGCCAAACACCCCGGCAAGGTGTTTTCCCGCCTCAGCCTGCTCAATCAGGTGTGGGGTTATCAGCACGAAGGCTACGAGCACACCGTGAATACTCATATCAACCGGCTGCGTATCAAGATCGAAACCAATCCGGCGGAACCCGAGCGCATCCTCACCGTGTGGGGCATGGGCTATAAATTCGCGGCTGTGCCGCAAGAGTGAATCATGAAAAACCTTACGCTAACGCAACGTCTGACCCTGATCTTCGCCCTGTTGATGGTAGTCAGCTGCGCCATCTCCGGCTGGATGCAGGTGCGCAGCAGCACCCAGTACAGCCAGGCGGTGATCCAACGGCTGTCCGGTAATCTGGCGCAGCACATTGCCGACAGCAACCCGCTGTTGGGGCAAAACGGGCTGAACGCGCAGTCGGTGCAAAACCTGTTCGGTCAACTGATGGCGGTGAATCCCAGCGTTGAGGTGTACCTGCTCGATAAGCAGGGCGAGATTATCGGCGATGCCGCACCGGCAGGTCACCTGAAGCGACAAAAAGTAAGCCTGCAGCCGCTGCAGGCGCTCTTCAATGGTGCCAGTATGCCGGTTTACGGCGATGACCCGCGTAATCCGGATGCCAAAAAAGTGTTCAGCGCCGCGCCCCTGAAGCTCAACGGTCAGGTTGAGGGCTACCTGTACGTGGTTTTGCTGGGCGAGGATTACGACGCGTTAACCAGTCATGCTTTGCATAACTCCGCGGTCTCCATGGCGCTGTGGACCTCGGGCCTGATGGTGCTATTTAGTCTGGTGGCCGGTGGTTTTGCGTTTTATTGGGTGACCCGACCTATCCGCCGTTTGACACGTCAGGTCAGTGAGTTGGACAGCGGTGGCATCGCGGCAGTACAAGCCTATGCGGCACTGCCAGCCGACAGCGGCGGTCGCGATGAAGTCAGCCGACTGCAGCAGGCATTCCGCAGCATGGCGCAGCGTATCGCCGAACAGTGGCAGACGCTTTCGCAGCAGGATCAGCAACGCCGTGAGTTCATCGCCAACATCTCGCACGATCTGCGCACTCCCCTGACGTCGTTGCACGGCTACCTGGAAACCTTGTCGGTAAAATCGGCCAGCCTGAGCGACAACGATCGTCAACGCTATCTGGAGATTGCACTGGCGCAGAGCCGTAAGGTCGGCCGATTGGCGCAGGAACTGTTCGAGCTGGCGCGACTGGAGTATGGCGTGGTGAAACCGCAGAAGGAGCCGTTCTCACTCAGCGAATTGGTGCAGGACGTGTTCCAGAAGTTCGAATTGGCAGCAGAGGCTCGCCAGCAAAGGCTGCTGGCGGATATTACCCCCGGCATTCCGTTGGTGTTTGCCGATGTCAGCATGATTGAGCGGGTACTGACCAACCTGCTGGACAACGCCATCCGCCACACGCCGCAGGGCGGTGAGATTGAAGTGCGCCTGTGGCAACAGGCAGGCAAGGTGCTGGTGCAGGTCAATGACAGCGGCCCGGGCATCCCGCAGGAACTACGCGCCGATCTGTTCGTGCGCCCTTCGATTCTGAGCAGCGCCCGCCGCCATGCCAGCGGGTTGGGACTGATGATCGTTCGGCGCATTTTGCTGCTGCACGACAGCGATATCCAACTGGTCGAGCGGCCGCAAACCGGTGCCTGTTTCCGCTTTTCGATCCCGCTGCGTTAGTTAATGCAGCTTTTATCGACGCTGATAAATTTGTCGTTATAAATAATAAATTTCTGCCCTTTCAGCCGAATACCTGCATGAGTCAGGGTATCACCCGGGCGCAGGTATTCGGTGATCCCCTCCTCGTCGGTACTGTCACAACCGGGCTTGAGCAGGAACTTGAAGTAGGTGTTGCCGGTATTAGTGAGCGTGCCACGCTGCGGATCCAACCGATAGGCGAAATGACTCTGGCGTGGGCGCACCACCAAAATGGTGTCCATCACCACTATCGGCTCCAGATTGACGCCGGCAGTTTGACGCTGCGCCGGGTCGAAAAGGCGGGTGGGAATTTCGCGAAATGATACCCGGTAATAACGCTCGCGATCGTCCTGCGGGCCACGGTAGAAGAACTTGTAATATTCGCCCTGCCCGGCCTGCAGTTGCAGCTGGCGCGGGGCAAACAGCAGTTCACCGTCCGCCGGGCGGCTGCGTGTTTCTTTCTCCCCCGGTCTGTCGATGGCGCGCACAGTCACCTGATAAATACGCGCGCTGCGGTTGTTGTTCAGCACCCGCTTGGCGGTGAACGATTGATCCTGATCCATCGCAAACGTCAGGGTGCCGACGTTTATCGCCGTCGCGCCAAATGGCCAACACAGCAGCCAGAACAGCCAGCTTCTCATGGGTTGTTCCTAGTTAATGTTGCGCCAGGTGGCTTCAACGTGGATCTCCCCGGCGGCGCTAACGTCGCCATACCAGCCGTTACCCTCGACCGTTTTCAATGAGATCGGGTTATTCATCGGAATGCTGAACTTGACCCGGGTTTTGTTCAGCACCCCTACCTCACCGGAGATGTCATTCCACGGCGTGCTGCTCCATAACGCATTGGTCATGTCATGCCACTGTCCGTCGCAGCCTGCGTCATAGCTTTGTTGGCCGTTGGTGCTGGTAGTGATACTGAGCATGGCCGGGAAAGGCACCTGACTTTGGTTATCCGCCGAAGAAAAAATGCAGTAATTAATCCCGTTGATGACCTGTGTTGGGCCGGTGGCCATCACTCGCACCTGGTCGGCGGCGGTCTTGCCGCTGGTGGTGACGATATAACCAAACTCCAGCGGAGGCTCCGCCGGGCCGACGTAACCTTCGCGGTGTGGCTGGTTATCGTAGTCGTCGGAGATAATGCTGATGCTGAAATCACGCGGTTTGATAATCAACTGGTTGGAGGTGGAAAACTCGTACCAGCCGGACTCGGGTGAGGTGGTGTTCTGGAAGCGGAAGTTGATCAGGTCACGAGTGCCGCTGTCGGAAATCCCCAGTTTCACCATTTGCTTGAAAAAGTTGCTGGCGAAGAACACGTAAATCACATTACTGCTCTTCAGTTGATTAAAGGTGTAATAGCTGCCGGTTCCCGAGGTGTTTTTCCAGCTATTGCCATCCAGGCTGAACTGCAAATCGGCGGCGTTGGTCGCCGACGTTAACGCCGCATGGTTGATCGCCGGGAACACGTGAATCGAGGTATTGCTGACGCTGCCGTCGGTCTGCAGATCGTAACTGACCATTTTACAGGTGATGCCAGAGCGTGAACCGATAGTCTGGTTTTTACAGTCGGCATTGCCCTCACCGATGATCGGTACGCCATCACTGTTAACAAACACTTCCGACACCGCGTTGGTGTTGATAAAACGCAGATGCGCCGCCTTGCTGTGGGTTACGGTGCGTTTATACCAGCTACCTCTGCTCTGATTCTGACAGCGCCCCCCGCTACTGGCATCGTAGACATCCGCGGTTTGGCAGGCATTAATCTGCATGCTGAATGCGCTGCCTGGGGCCATTTGCTGCAAGTATTGATAGAAACTCGGCGACATCATGCCGTGCATCCATTTAGCCCCACCCGAAGTCACCACGGCACCGTAAAAGCCTTTCTCGTCGGTAGCCTGCGGCAAAATCAGGCTGGTATCCATATTGCAGCCGCCATACCAGTTAATGCAGCGCAGCCCGAGAAACGGGTTCTTGATCGGCGTATTTTCCAGCCACATGTCAAAACGATTGTTGGCTGACAGGCCGGTATTGTAGCCGTTATCCACATAGCCGAGGCTTTGTTGATAGATGGTACCGGAGCCGCCGTATTTTAGCCCGGTCCACTTGTTGGCACCGGTCATGCGCGGATCCAGCCCACCGGCCGGCGTAACAAAAAAGTTGTCATCGGCGTTATTCTCGACAAACACGAACTTCATCGTCGCAGCATCCGGCCAGTTGGTGACGCTCACCGCCGCGCGCAGCGGCAAGGTAACCCACAGCATCAGCAGCAGCGTAAACTTAGCCTTCATTGGTCGTCTCTCCTGTCTGCAGGTTACCCGCGTAGGTTTGCAGTCCGCTACAAATCACGTCGCCGACCCATATCGCCCCCTGTGCCTTACTCAGGTCCAGACTCACTTCACAGCTCTGGTTCCCCCTGTAGGTGAAGTCGATCACCGGGAACTTCTTATCGACGTCCATAATGAACTCGCCTTTTTCATCGGTGCGGGTGCGGCCGATATGGTTTTTGATATAGGCGTTGGCCAGCAGTGTGCCGTCTTCCGCCTTGATGCGGCCAAATACCGTCACCATCTGTTTAATTTCCGGCGTGATCACCGCCACATTGCCCGGATACAGCGTTAACTTGCTCTTGCGCCTGGTGACGATATCGAAGCTTTCCGCCGAATTTTTATTGTTCATCAACTCCACTTCGTACTGGCCATACGGCGACAGCGGCACATAGTTTTTATTGCCGGTCAGCTTGACCGTCCGGCCATCAACCCGGGCGGTCAGCATGCCGTCATTTTCAATGCCGGTGTTAAAGATGATGCCCGCATTGCCCTCATTTCTGCCGCTGGCCGCAATATCACGCCCCTGCCAGCCGACGCTGCCGCTGGCGGTCAGGCTGGTGTTAACATAACCGTCGGCAGAGCTGCTGACGTTGACCGTACCGGCGGAATATTTGGTGTCAAAGCGCGCATAGGCCCCTCCGTTCATACTGTTGTCGCCCTTGGTGTCACCGGAGATCGCCCGTGACAGGTTGGCACCCAGGGTGCGGATGGGGCCGTCTTGAATGTCTTTACGCGCGGCCAGGTTGGCAGTGGTATAGCCGTTCTGGTTTGAAACCCCGGCGCTGAGCCAGTTGCCCATCGGCAGTGAGAAATCGAGTGCGATGTATTTACCGGTATTCGAACTGTAGCCACCGTTGTTGTAGCGCTGTACGCCGGCACGCACGCCAAGCGTGCCAAAACGACCGGTGAAAATATTTTGGTAATAATCAGCGTTGTAATAGTGACTGCCGTTCTTTTTATCGTCGTTATAACTGAGGCTTAAACTCCCCAACGGTGACCAAAGCGCGCCAAAATTCATCGTGCCGCCGATGGCGCGGTTATGCGCATCGTTTTGCAGCAGTTTGTCGCCGATCACCGTTTTTTCCTGATTGACCCACAGGCTGCTGAAACCGCCGGGCAGCGCGGCACTAACGCTGTTGACCAGGCTCCAGGAATGGTCAGATGCCACCATGTTCTGCACGTTGAACTGAATCGACTGACTGAGTGGCACGCTGATACGGCTTTCACCCACCGCGTTGCTGTCAAACGAGTAACCGGACAGCGCCCAGTTCAGTGTCTGCAGATTACCGGTGGCCGACGCGCCGATCAGGTAAGAATCCTTGGCCTGCCGCTGGCGTTGATCATCACCGCGCCAGTCATCCATGCGGATCATGCCGCCCCAAAATTGCCAGGCCAGCGGCGCATTGGCGCCGCGGTTAGGGCTGAACAGCTTATTCACCCGCTGCACGCGTTTATCCACCACCCGACCGTTGACCACCACCTCAACCTCAACGTCATAAATGCCGTAAGGCAAGTTGCCGGTATCCACCTCATGGTTGCCCATGGCAAAGTTCTGCACGCTCAACAGTCGTCCCTCGCGCGACAGATGCACCTCCCCCGCCGAGGGGAAGAACGCCACGATCGGCGTCAGCGATTGGCTGTTATCAAATACGGTGGAGTTGGCGCGGTTACCATAAGACAGACCATAGATCTTGCTGGAGTTGATGGTAGTGACCGGCCCCAGCGACTGTAGGTTCCAGCTGTCCAGCATGCCGGCGGCAAAGCGACGGCCGGCAAAGTCACGTTCGTACATTGCCTTATACAGCGTGGCGTTCTCATCGCCGCTGCCGATGCCATAAACGGAACCATTAACTTCCACATGATGCTCACGCAGGGCAGTGACGCTGTTGAGCGACAGGTAGCTGGAGGTATTACCCTCGCTGGCCCGGGTGCGGTTATCATAAACCCCGAGGTTATAATCCAGCGTACTGCTGACGGCATCCACGCTGGAAACGCCGATGTCGCTGGAGCGAGCACGCAGCAGGGTCCCCATCGCCGCCTCCTTCACCACCAGCTGCAAATTAAGCTGGCGGAAATCCAGCGCCAGCCAGGCGTCATCCGTCAGTGCAATGCGCTGTTGCTGGTCAAACTTAGCCTCCTGCAACGCCTGCAATTGCCTGATGGTCTCTGCGGTCAGCGGCGTGCCATCGTCCCCGTCTTCCAGCGTGATCTGGCGGATTTTCAGCCGATCGTTATCCAGATATAAAAAAGCGTGCCCAATGCGGCTGTCATCTTTTACACCGCTGTTTTTTTCAAAGTGCAGCAGCAGTGGAATACTCATGCCTTCGCGCAGCGCCAGGCTGAAGGTCTGCGGGATCAACACACCGTCAATTTGGGTCAGCCCGGCAGCGATCGCCGTCTGCCCCGGTAGCAACACCGCAGGGATCGCCATCACCCCGCCGGCCAGCAGCGTTTTCAACAGCACAGCCTTCACATGCCACTCCTTGCTTTAATGTGGTGCATTCCGTTTCATTGCAGACAAGCTGCTCTATTTCACCGGGATAAACTGGTCGCCATGCCATAACGCCACGCGACCTTTCTTGTCGTTGACGTCTACTTTGCTGAACCCCCGCGCCTTGCCCGGCATCACGAAATAGTTTTCCTTGCAGTCATTGCCGTCTTTCTTGGCACGACAGTTGCCGTAGGCCACCACCTTGAAAGTGGCGTTGCCGGTGTTTTTGATCTGGCCGGCGGCAAACTGGTAATTGAATTGATCCTGCCGGGGTGCCACCACCAAAATGGTGCCGATTCGTGCAGAGGTGGTCGCGACGGCATTGCGCTTGGCCGAGTTTTGCCCCACGTCGCTCAGTGCCTGATCGAACCAGACGATGCGGTAGTAGCGCTCCTGGCCATCAGTTGGCCCTTTGTAATAAAAGCGAATCACATCGCTGGCGTTGGCCGGCAATATCAGGCTGGCCGGCGACAACAACATTTCATCTTTGCTGCCCATCGGCACCACCGCACCCGATTCCAGCGGGCTGGAGATACGCTCGATTTTGATGTTCACCAGGCGACCACTGTCGGTGGTGTTCTTGATTTCTTTACTCAGACGCGCGCTATCGCTGTGCATGAACGAACTGATCTCACCGACATCAAGCGCGAAAACAGGGTAAGACAGCGATAACAGCAGGAGGGCGGCGAGAGAGAAAGGTTTCATGACGGTATTCCAGTAGCGTTCTTCAGTAGCGGTGAATAACAGGGGGTTACCCCCCTGTTTTACAGCGGTCACTCAGGGGATTAGGCGGTCCAGGTGGCGTTGAACTCAACGCTCACATCACCGCTCCAGATCCCTTCCGGCAAGGTGCTAAAATCAGTCACTGCGGTGGTGCCGTCAGAGGTGGCGTCAATGATGGTGAAGGTGAACTGGTCTTGTGCACTGGTACGAACGGCCTTGTTATAGGCGTTAGACAGCGCGCTCAGGTTGCCACCCAGAATGCCGGCAGAGGTATCAATCATGGTGGTCTCAGCGGTTTTCTCTACGGCCTCGCCGTTGTAGTTCACACCCACGTTCAGGGTAGAACCAGAGGTGTCGAGCTGAGTCAGGGTGTTGGAAACCAGTTTGGAAGTCAGTTTGAATGCGGTAGCGGTGGCATCCCCTTCCACAGTCACGTCAAACAGACCTTTCTGGCTGTTAAAGCCCTTAATACCTTCCGCGTAGTTGAAGGACAGGCTGCCGATTGGGGTAACAACCAGTTTGCTGGTGGTGTCTTTCTTTGCGGTAGCAGACCAGGTGGCCAACGCCTGAGCGGTGACGTCGGCGGCTTGTGCAGTGCTAACCGCAGCGAAGGCTGAAATAATGGCCAGTGCCAGTGTAATTTTCTTCATGGTAAAACTCCCTTCAACTTTAAATATGATTGTGCGTCCATTAGCGTGACCTGCTTTAGCCAGTCTGCTTGACGAGAAGGAGAGTAACCGCATCAAATCAAAAAAGAACCATTAACTACCAACACATAAATATTTAGATTTTAATTCCATAATTAACGTTTACCCAACCAGATTTAAGCTTTAAAACCCAGAGCATGCCCACAGCAAGAACAAAATCCCTATTATTTTCCATGCCAATAAAACGGCCAAAACAGCATATGAAATGCTCAATTACGCCAGGCGTAAATGCGGCCATTTGAATTATTTTTGTAGGATATTTAAATTGATCTAAATCAATTCTGGCGAAATGGTAAGTGGCGAGAAAAATAAGCGATCTGAGGAGGTTTTATTAAGCCGCCGATCTGACTGGTAACAAGACAGACCGACGGTTGATTTTCAGGCAGGATGCTGAATGCGGAAGGCCAGAATCAGACGCATAAACCCTGCCTGATTAAGGCCAAGTTTGCGCATGATATTCAACTTATGGGTACTCACCGTTTTGTAACTGCGATGGGTGACACGGGCGATGCGCCGCGGATCGCTGTCGGTAATCATCATCGCCAGTATAAGCCATTCGCTGCGTGAAAGAGGCTCCACGGGCTGGGTCAGCGCCGCCTGAATACCCGGGCTGCGAAACCCCACTCCCGTGTCGGCAACGGCTACGGCTTCGAGCAGACAATCCAGCGGATCGCCTTTTGCCACCAGGGATAAATGCGTCTCTGCCGCCAGCATCGCCAGTATGCTGGCGTTAGTCACTTCAGTAAATATGATCAGCGGTGTCTTCGGCCAGAAATCATTAATCGTCAGAATGAAGCGTAATACATCATACAAATTCTCACTTTCATTATACAACTCCATAATGAGGATTTGTTTCTCATTCTCCTTCAGCACAGCCTCTATTTCTCTGATGCTGTAGACAAATTGGTAGCGCGTTGGCTCGGGTTCAATAAGTGCCCGTAATCCTTTTCTTACCCAGGGATTGGGTTCAAAAAAGAGAATAGCCTCTTTGAAAGGAATATTCGTCATAATCTATTACCGTAATTTAGGTATAAAAATAGCGATTGAGGCGGAAATGCTGCATTAGTAGCCAAAAGGCAAAGCTTAAGTTATTAATATCAAGGTGATAATATTGGCGGCATATTCCTTTCCCCCGGGGTGGTGTTCATCCTGACACCGAGTAATGATTAATTGATAATTGCTGCTTTGTCGCTTTCAAGACCAGAACAAATTTCGACCCTGTGCTCACGCAAAATGCGACAACGCAGGAAAAATAGCCGGGAAATACCGGAAATGTAGGAGCGCACCTGGTTACTACGCACCACCAACAAGAACTCGTCGCCGCTGCACTCTGCCGTCTGCGGGGCGGCATAGGCCAGAATGTCACGACTCAGGCCGGCACTGACGGCAACCGCAGCGCCGGGCATCGACATGAAAACCTTACAGCTGTTGGCCTTACCCAAATAAATCTCCTGCCGGGAAACCGAGCCGGTGAGGTAGCAGCTAATCGCCACCACCAGCATAATCACCCCCAGTGCGACGATGCTGGCTATCGTCCACCAACGTCGGGAATAGCCGGCATACACTGTCCCGACGCTCCCCGGCTTCCCGGCCGATGATGCTATTTCCGGTTGAACAGAGGCATGCGGAATAACAGACGTTTCTTCGTCGGTGTAGCTGTTTTCCGGCCCGTCACAGTGTTCAACTATTATTTCATAGCGCAGCATAAAACCGACCTTGGGTACGGTGGCGATCACCTCTTCCTCAATGCCCAGGTTTTTAATTACCCGACGTAGCTTGCTCACGCACTGGTTAAGATTATTGTTACCAGAAACCATGCCATAATCGTCCCAAACCTTCTTGAATATCACTTCCCGGCCAACTGCCTCACCATGATGGGTAATCAATAGCAGCAGTAGTCGCTTTGAAGGATTGGAAATAGAGATGGGGTCATCAGAGAGCTCCGTTAGGCTCAGGGTGCCCGTATCCACATCAAAAATGATGTGATCGTTTAATCTATATTTCATTTTTTAGAGGTCACTCTAGTGATTATTTATCGCCGTCGTTAAATGTTAATAAAATATTAAGCAATATTTAATCAGGTTAATCAGTAATTCCAGTCTCCAATCGCAATGAAAATCAATTAACGCCACAGAATGGATGTTTCTCGCCTTACTGTTTTCGATATAAGATTTTTCTCATAAACCATAACCAAAGATTATACAAACATCACAATCATTGATATATTTATATGTAAAAGTTCTTAAAGTTAGTTTTTTGTTTTGTAAATTATCGCCTTTAAGCTAAAAATCCTTCCTGCTCATTTAATGCAAGCATTTTTAATGAAAAAATAATAATGCATAATTTTTGATGACACTATATTTAACCAAAAATCAAAGGGTAAAGCGTAAAATAGACGCAATTTACGGCAGGATTAATCTTTTGATTCGGGGGTTATAGAGACAATAACGGGGAAAATGAAAGTAAATGGTTACGAATACATTTGCGCCAATAATACCCTGCGTCACTATATTAGTGATGCAAAGATTAGTCTCAAACGGCGGGATTAAATTAATCTGCGGCGGGAAATATCAGGCTAAAGGTGATCCGGGCGGAGTTATTCCCTCCGGAGCAGTGGGCACGAGTGACACCGCCGTGCAGCGTCATGATTGCGCGGACGATCGCCAATCCCAGCCCGCTGGCATGGCTGCCGGAACTGCGGGCAGCATCCGCGCGGTAGAAACGGTCGAACAACTTATCAAGATGGGCTGGAGCAATAGCCGGCCCCTGATTAACCACCTGTACAACCACTTCCCCAGTCTGCTGAGTGAGGGTCTGGAGTAATATCTGGCTGTTCTCATCGGCATAACGCACCGCATTGGCCACCAGATTGCTCAGTGCACGTTGGAACAACATGGCATCCGCCAGCAATTGCCCTCTGCCTGCGCAAACCAGCGTAATACCGCGCTCTTCCGCCAGGCCTTCAAAATAATCCGCCACCCGTTGCAGCTCTTGCGCCATATCAAGGCGACTGACGTTCAGCACCGCTTGCCCTTCGCCGGCACGCGCCAGAAACAGAATATTTTCTACCATGCGCGAAATGCGTTCCAGTTCATCCATGTTGTTCGACAACAGGGTTTCATACTCCTCCACGCTGCGTGACTGATACAGCGCCACCTGACATTGCCCCATTAACGCGCCCACCGGAGTGCGGATCTCGTGCGCCAGATCGGCGGAAAACTGCGTCAGCCGTTGATAGCCTTCGTTCAGGCGATCGAGCATGGCATTAAACGAACGAGTCAGTTGCTGCAATTCCTTCGGCGCCCCCTGCTCGCTCAGGCGAGTCGACAGCGTATTCGGTGTGATCACCGCCGCCTGCGCTGCCATGCGCCATAATGGCTGTAAGCCACGGCGCATCACCCAATAACCCAGCAATGCGATCAGCACAAACGCCACTATCACCGCAGCGACAATTCGCCAAAGATAACGCGCCAGCATCTTCTGTTCATTGAACATCACATGGGCCGCCGAGATCTGCAGCAGGTTACCGTCCTCCAGTCTGACCAGCGCCGAGACCGCTCGCAATGGCACGCCTTGCGCCGTCTGCCCGCTCTGTACCGCACTCAACCGCTGCGGTGTGCCAACCGGCGTCGGGATCATCGGCGGCAGGCTCAGCCTGGCCGGGTTAACGTTGATTAACGGCTTTTGCCCAGATTGCTGAAAAATCAGCACGTCCTGCTCGTTCCCCAGCATATTTTCAAACAGGCCGGTGTTCGCCATCAGCCGCTCGAGGGGAAAACGCCGGCTCAGTAAATTACGGTAATACTCCACCCGGCCGGTGACCTGCAAATCGCTGCGGAGGGTCATCTCCTGACGCATTGCGTCGTACAGGTACCATCCCGCACCGCTGACGACCAACGCCGCCACCAGCGCAAACAGCATAGCGCTGCGCAGCGTCAACGACAGCGCACGCCAACGCTGGACCAGAGCCTTCATGGACGCGGCTCGCAAACGTAGCCGATACCGCGCACGCTGTGGATCAGCTTGACGTCAAAGGGCCGATCAATCTTGGCACGCAACCGCTTGATCGCCACATCCACCACGTTGGTATCGCTGTCAAAGTTCATGTCCCAGACCTGCGAGGCGATCATGGTGCGTGACAACACTTCCCCTTCACGACGCACCAACAGATGCAACAACATGAACTCTTTGTTGGTCAGCGGGATCACCTGCTCCTGCCGTACCGCTTTGCGCCGCAGAACGTCGAGCTGCAGATCGGCAATGGCATAGTGGTCGGCCTCACGTACCGTGCCGCGCCGCAATAAGGTGCGCAATCGCAACACCAGTTCAGTGAAGGAAAAAGGTTTGATCAAATAATCATCGGCCCCCAGTTCCAGGCCATGAATACGATCCTGCACCCCGTCGCGGGCGGTCAGAAACAGGATCGGCACATCGCTTTTCTTGCGCAGTACCTCAATGATCTGCCAGCCATCCAGCCCTGGCAGCATCACGTCGAGCACAATAGCGTCGTAAGCATCCTCAAGCGCCCGAAACAGGCCGTCGGTGCCGTTACGCGCCAAATCGACGCTGTACCCGGCCTCGCCCAGCCCTTTCTTCAGGTAATCACCCGTACTGATGTCGTCTTCAACTACCAATATCCGCATTGTCGCCACCTCATTACACCTGCGGAAATACTAGCAGCTTCGGCAGACATGCTTGATGACATTAATGTCATTAAACCGACATGGTGCTGTCCCTGTTGTTCAACCATGCTTAACCGGCAACCTAAACAGAGGAGAACATTATGATTACCCGTCATCGTTTTGCCGGTTTACTGCTGTCCACCCTGATGCTGTGCAGCGGAGCCGCCGCTGCGGCTCAAACGCCAGGGAAAGTTATTGCTCCACTGCGCGGCACTATCAGTCAGGTGACCGACAGCAGCCTGCAAATTACCGACCGTAAAGGGGAAAAGGTTAATGTGAAACTCAACGACCAGACGAAGGTGCTGAGCGTTTCAAAAGGCACGCTGGACGACATTAAACCGGACAGCTTTATCGGCACCGCCGCGGTACCCCAAGCGGACGGCAGCCTGAAAGCGCTGGAAGTCCACGTGTTCGCCGCCAGCCTGCGCGGCACCGGTGAGGGCCATTCGGCCTGGGAATCTGCCGACGGCAAGGTGGATACCATGACCAACGGCACCGTCGGTAAACTGGTTAACTCCAACGGCCGCACTCTGACCGTGACCTACGGCAACCAGCAGAAAACCGTTAACGTGCCGAAAGATGTGCCGATCGTGACTCTAGATCCCGGCGATCGCAGCCTGCTCAAACCCGGTGCGCACATCGTGTTGTTCTCCGCCACTGACGATAAGGGCGAACGCGTCGCCACCCGTATTTCTGCCGGCAAAGACGGCACCGTTCCGCCGATGTAACTCGGGAGTCGATGATGAAAACCAACGCGCCACGGCCGGTGCACCGCTGGCCGGTACGCATTACCCATTGGATTAACCTGTTTGCCATGGTCTGCATGTTCATGAGCGGCTGGGAAATCTACAACGCCTCACCGCTGTTCGGCTTTCGCTTCCCGCCGCAGATCACGCTCGGCGGTTGGCTGGGGGGCGCAATTGGTTGGCATCTGGCGGTCATGTGGCTGCTGGCAGGCAACGCGCTGTGCTATTTCCTTTGGAGCCTGTTCAACGGCCATTTCCGGCAGGATCTGCTGCCGCTCACCGTCGGTACGTTAAGACGCGATATCTGGCAGGCGTTAACGCTGCGGCTAAAACATCAGCACGGCCGTTATAACGCCATTCAAAAGCTAATGTATCTCGGCGTACTGATTCTCGGGCTGTTGCTGGTGCTTTCCGGGCTGGCAATCTGGAAACCGGTGCAGCTACAAGGGTTGGTAAGCCTGTTTGGCGGTTTTGATATCGCGCGTTATGTGCACTTTTTCGCTATGTCCGGCATTGGTTTATTTGTGGTGATCCACCTGCTGATGGTGATGATCGTGCCGCGCACGCTGTGGGCAATGATTACGGGTGGCAAGCATGAATGATAAAAAACAGCGCCCCGCGGCACCGACGCTGGAGCCGGCGCAAAAGAAACAATTGGTCAATCTGCAGCGCCGCCTGATGTTGCGTTCCGGCCTGACGCTGGGCGGCATCGCCATGCTGAGCGGCTGCAACCTGCAGGACGGCGATCAGGTCGATAAAGTATTGTGGGCAATGTCACGCTGGAACGATCGGGTGCAGGCCTGGCTGTTCAGTGGCCAGAAGCTGGCACAAACCTATCGCCCGGACCAAATCACCAATCCCTTCCCGTTTAACGCGTTTTACCCCGAGTACAACGTGCCGGAAGTGGATTTGGCCAGCTATCAACTGGAAGTCTCCGGCAAGGTAGAGAGAAAAGCGCCCTGGACGCTGGAACAGCTGCAGCGCCTGCCGCAGCAAAGCCAGATCACCCGCTTGATCTGTATCGAAGGCTGGAGCGCCATCGGCCAATGGGGCGGCGTGCCGCTGCGTAACTTCCTGCAGCACGTCGGGGCGGATCTGAACGCGCGCTATGTTGGCTTCAAATGCGCGGACCGCTATTACTCCAGCATCGACATGGCCACCGCGCTGCATCCACAGACCATTCTGGCGCTGGATTTCGGCGGCAAGGCGCTGCCAGCGGATTACGGCTACCCGCTAAGGCTGCGGGTACCCACCAAGTTGGGGTTCAAGAACGCCAAACATATCGCCGCTATTTTTGTCAGCGATACCAACCCCGGCGGCTACTGGGAAGATCAGGGTTATAACTGGTTCAGCGGAATTTAGTTTTCTGCGCAGCGCTGCGCAGGATCCCCGCGGACGGCTGGCACAGATATCCCGTCGCTGCTAATAATTCACCATTAACAAGGAAGATAACTATTGGAAAAGTAATAATAAAAAGGATTTTATCATGGAGATTGATGCTACGGAGCGCTATACGCTACGGGCGGGTGAATTCAGATATCAGATAACAGTAAGCAAAAGTGACGAAAAAACTGCAGAATATTATCTGGATTTCAAAAAGATCACTCAAGAAATGCGAACATGGTTTGCGCATGTTTATACCGACCCAGACTTTTTAGATAACGCTTATGCCATAGAGTTTTATGATATCAAAGCACTAAGTCTTGCCACCAGACAAGGACGCTCCGCATTCGATACCTATACCCCCATGGGGTATACATTTTCTGAACGTGAGCGCCTTTTCGTCGATGGGATAGGTAAAACTATTATCGTCTTCGTTACCCAATATCAGGCAAAGCTCGTTTTTAGCGTACCTTTAAGACCCGCCCTGGCCAAAATCTATGATTCACTATTGAAAAAACATGCTCAAAGAGTACAGTATTTATACAAAATGGAATTCATAAAGGACGGTTTATATGTCATCGAAATCTAACGTCTTGGATCAATCACAGGAGCAAAGCTCGAATTTTTTAAGTATTAAAGAACAGCGCTTGCAGGCCTTACAAGCTTTCCATGATGCCTGGTGGGAACAAAGATGCCAGGAGTGGCGTGAACGAGGTTGCCTCGGTACGCCAGGGCGGGTCATCAGCCGCTACCGTTCCAACGAAACGTCATAACCCCCATTTGGGGGTTTTCTGTTTTAGCCAATCACTCCCCGGTCGTCATCAGCGTAATATCCGCCTGCTGGATCGCCTCGCGCGCGGCGGCGGGCAGGTTGTCATCGGTAATAATCGCGTCAAATGCCGTTATCGGCAGTGCCAGATAAGTGGCAACTTTACCGTATTTAGAGGTATCGCTGAGCAGAATGCAGCGGCGGCTGGCATCCACAATGGCTTTCTTCACCATCACCTTGTCTTCGTTCGGCGTCGACAGCCCACGCATGCCCCATGACGAAGCGGAAATAAACGCCAGATCGATAAACAGCCCGCGCAATGCCTGCGCTGCCGCTTCCCCTACGCAGGAGCGATTCTCACGGCAGACGGTGCCGCCGGTGTGAATGATTTTGCACTGGCTGTGTTCAATCAGGTAACCCGCAATCACGAAATCATTGGTGACTACCGTCAGGTCATCGCGATCGCTAATGTGCCTGGCCAGCGCCAGCGTCGTGGTACCCGCATCCAGATAGATACAGCTGTCAGCGGGGATCTGCCGGGCAGCCAACTGACCGATGGCCGCTTTCTGCTGGCTGTACATCCCTTCCTTGTCCTGATGCGAAGGCTCAATCGCCACCCGTTCTGCCGACTGCACGCCACCCGACACCGCCAGTACCGCGCCCTGCTCCTCGAGCTTTTGCAGATCGCGGCGAATGGTCATGTGCGACACCCCCAGCCGTTCGGTCAACTCAGCAATGCTGACCACCCCGCGTTCTGATACCAGCGCTAAAATTTGTTGATGGCGTTCTACAGGTATCACGGTTCCCTCTCTTTACCGCAGTGATAATAATTGTGATTTTACGTCAATTTTCGTTCGGTGAAAGCCTGCTGTTTTCAGGCCGTGAAGTCGCTCATGTTATCGGTGATTTTATTTTAATTTTTTAAAACAAATAGATAGAGCAAAATTTATATTATTGACTGATGTGAACCTTATTCGCCCACTGTTAATAATTGTGACAACGATCGCTGATGACACACGACAAAGCGCTTATATTTAACACAACAAAACAAATTATCACTAAAATTAACAAGAGGTGCGCTATGACACAGCCAGCGGATTTTGCAGTTTGCATCGTAGGATTAGGTTCAATGGGCATGGGAGCGGCGAAGTCGTGCATTAATGCCGGACTGGCTACTTACGGTGTCGATCTTAACCCGCAGGCGCTGACCACCTTGCAACAGGCCGGAGCAAAACAGGCGGCTACCCGTGCAGACGACTTTGCAGCCGAACTCGATGCCTTGCTGCTGCTGGTGGTCAACGCCGCGCAGGTGAAACAGATCCTGTTTGGTGACAACGGCCTGGCCGCGAAGCTGAAGCCAAATACGCCGGTGATGGTGTCTTCCACCATTTCCGCGGCCGATGCCAAACAGATCGAACAGCAGTTGCTGGCCCTGGGTCTGAGCATGTTGGACGCCCCGGTTTCTGGTGGTGCCGCCAAGGCTGCCGAGGGCCAGATGACGGTGATGGCCTCCGGTGCCGAATCCACTTTCCGGCAGTTGCAACCGGTGCTGGACGCCATTGCCGGCAAGGTCTATCGCATTGGCGAAGAGATTGGCCTGGGGGCTACGGTGAAAATCATCCATCAACTACTGGCCGGGGTACATATCGCCGCCGGGGCCGAGGCCATGGCGCTGGCCGCCCGCGCCGGCATCCCGCTGGACGTTATGTACGATGTCGTCACCCACGCCGCCGGTAACTCATGGATGTTCGAGAACCGCATGCGCCACGTGGTCGACGGTGACTATGCACCTAAATCGGCGGTTGATATCTTCGTGAAGGATCTGGGGTTGGTGGCGGATACTGCCAAAGCGCTGCATTTCCCACTGCCGCTGGCCTCAACCGCCTTCAATATGTTCACCGCCGCCAGTAATGCCGGTTTCGGTAAAGAGGACGACAGTGCGGTGATCAAGATCTTCGCCGGTATCGACCTGCCGCAAAAGAAGGAGAACGCATAATGCTGCTCGGCGTCATTGCAGATGATTTTACCGGAGCCACCGATATTGCCAGCTTTCTGGTAGAAAACGGCCTGCCGACGGTGCAGTTGAACGGCGTGCCGCGGGATGACCTGCCGGTTGAAGCGCAGGCGGTGGTTATCAGCCTGAAGTCACGCTCCTGCCCGGTGGCGCAGGCCATTGAGCAATCGTTGCAGGCGTTGGCCTGGCTACAGCGCCAGGGTTGCCGGCAATTTTACTTCAAATATTGTTCGACCTTCGACAGCACCGCGCAGGGCAATATCGGCCCGGTGACCGACGCCCTGCTTGATGCGTTGGGCGAAAGCCAGACGGTGATTTCACCCGCGTTGCCAGTTAACGGTCGCACCGTATATCAGGGCTATCTGTTCGTGGCGGATCAGTTGCTGGCAGAGTCCGGCATGCGCCACCATCCGGTAACGCCAATGACCGACAGTAACCTGCTGCGGCTGATGGAAGCACAGGCTCAGGGACGCTGTGGACTGGTGAACGCCGCAGAGATGGATCGCGGTGCCGGGGCGGTGGCTGAAAAACTACGGCAATTGGCACTGCTGGGCATGCGTTACGCCGTGCTCGATACGCTGAATGAACAGCATTTGCTGACCCAGGGTGCGGCGCTGAAAGATATGAAGCTGGTGACCGGTGGCTCCGGCCTGGCGATTGGCCTGGCACGCCAATGGGCGCAACCGGGGCAAGGCAGCCCACAGGCCGCAGGAGCGCCGCAAGGAGCAAAAGCCGTGGTGTTGTCCGGTTCCTGTTCCACTATGACTAATCAACAGGTGGCACGTTACCGTCAACAGGCGGCCGCTATGGCGGTCGACGTGGCGCGGTGCCTGAATGATGCCGAGCGCACGGCCTATATCACCGAGCTGGTCGACTGGGTGCAACAGCAGGCGAATGCTCCGCTGGCCCCTCTGCTGTACGCCACCGCAGAGCCGAAAAAACTGCAGCAGGTGCAACAGCAGTACGGTATGGCCGCCGCCAGCCAGGCGGTAGAGTCGCTGTTCGCCGGGGTGGTCAAACAGCTCCAGCAGCGGGGTTTCAGCCGCTTTATCGTCGCCGGTGGCGAAACCTCTGGCGTGGTAACGCAGGCTCTGGGGATTCGCAGTTTCCACATTGGCCCCTGTATTTCTCCCGGCGTGCCCTGGGTGCGTGCCATCGATCAGTCTATTTCACTGGCCCTGAAATCGGGCAATTTTGGCGACGAGAACTTTTTCGCCCGGGCGCAAACGGAGTTCCCCCTATGACACTGACCACCGAACAGCAGGCGCGTGAAGAAATGGTACGTCTGGGGGCCTCGTTCTTTCAGCGTGGCTACGCCACCGGGTCTGCCGGTAATCTTTCGCTGTTATTGGTGGACGGCACGCTACTGGCCACCCCCACCGGCTCCTGTCTGGGTGAACTGCAGGCCGATCGGTTGTCGAAAGTCAGCCTGAGCGGCGAATGGTTGTCCGGGGATAAACCGTCAAAAGAGATCAGTTTCCACCGCGCGCTGTATCTGAACAACCCGGAATGCAAAGCGGTGGTGCACCTGCACTGTACCTATCTCACCGCCCTGTCCTGCCTGCAGGGGTTGGACGTGGAGAATGCCATCAAACCCTTCACCCCTTATGTGGTGATGCGCGTCGGCAAGGTGCCGGTGGTGCCTTACTATCGTCCCGGTGATTTGCGACTGGCGGAAGATCTGGCCAAGCTGGCACCGACGCACCGTGCTTTTTTGCTGGCCAATCACGGCCCGGTGGTTACAGGTAAGAGCCTGCGTGCCGCGGCGGACAACACCGAAGAGATGGAGGATGCGGCGAAGCTGATTTTCACCCTCGGCGAACGCCCGATTCGTTATTTGACCGATGATGAGATTGCCGAGCTACGGAGCTGAATCATGCCAAAATTTGCTGCCAATTTATCGATGATGTTTACCGAACTGCCGTTTCTGGAGCGATTCGAGGCTGCGGCCGCCGAAGGGTTCACCGCGGTGGAGTTCCTGTTCCCCTATGACTATCCGGCCGAGTTACTGGCGGAAAAGCTGCGCCGCCACGGCTTGCAACAGGTGCTGTTTAATACCGCCCCCGGTAATGCCGATGCCGGAGAATGGGGGCTGGCGGCGGTTCCTGGCCGCGAACAGGCCGCGCGTGCCGATATCGACAAAGCTCTGGCCTATGCCATAGCGCTGAACTGCCCCAGCGTACACGTCATGGCCGGTGTGGTTCCGCCCGGCGAAGATTGGCAACGCTACCGCGATACCTTTATCGGCAATATCCGCTACGCCGCCGACAGCTTCGCCCAACACGGCATCAAGGTACTGATCGAAGCGCTCAGCCCGCAGGTTAAGCCCAATTATCTGTTCTCCAGCCAGCATCAGGCAGCAAAACTGGTCGAAGCCGTCGATCGCCCGAATGTGTTTATCCAGTTCGATTTTTTCCATGCGCAGTTGGTCGACGGCAATATCAGCGGTCTGATGGCTGCACTGGCCGGGCGCTATGCTCATATTCAGATAGCTTCAGTACCAGAACGCCATGAACCGGACGACGGCGAACTCAATTATCCCTGGCTGTTCGCCCAACTGGACCGCCTCGGTTATACCGGCTGGATTGGCTGCGAGTACAAACCGCGTGGCGATACCCGGGCCGGGCTGGGGTGGATAAAGCCTTACCTGTAACAGGCCGATCCTGCGTACCTGACAGCAACAATATAAAAATTAAACGCACCCGTATCGCCAGCCGGCGATCGCGGTGCCTGACTCTTACCCGATTAAAGGCTATCCCATGTCCACTTCCCTGCTTTTGATAATTGCCGCATTAGGCGTAGTGCTGCTTCTGCTGATGGTGATCAAGGCCAAGATCCAGCCATTTGTCGCCCTGCTGGTGGTTAGCCTGCTGGTGGCGCTGGCCAGCGGTATTCCGACCGGCGAAGTAATGAAAGTGATGACCGCCGGAATGGGCGGCGTGCTGGGCTCGGTCACCATTATTATCGGTCTGGGCGCGATGCTTGGCAGAATGATCGAGCATTCCGGCGGGGCCGAGTCGCTGGCCCATCGTTTCAGCCAGGCTTTAGGGCCAAAACGTACCATCGCCGCGCTAACCATCGCTGCGTTTATTCTCGGTATTCCAGTGTTCTTCGACGTCGGCTTTATCATTTTGGCGCCGATCATCTACGGCTTTGCCAAGGTGGCCAAAGTTTCCCCGCTGAAATTTGGCCTGCCGATGGCTGGTGTAATGCTGACGGTGCACGTCGCGCTGCCGCCGCACCCTGGCCCGGTGGCTGCTGCCGGGTTACTGAACGCCGACATCGGCTGGCTGACCATTATCGGCCTGGCTATCTGCATTCCGGTCGGGGTTATCGGCTACTTCGCGGCTAAATGGCTGAACCGTAAGCCCTATCCGTTGTCGATTGAAGTGCTGGAGCAGTTGCAGCTGGCGGCCCCCGAGCCGGCTCCTGCAGGCAAAGCGCCGTTAAGCGATCGCATCAACCCTCCGGGGGCCGGGCTGGTGGCCGCGCTGATCGTCATTCCTATCGCGATCATCATGCTGGGTACCGTTTCCGCCACCCTGCTTGAGCCAGGTTCGGTACTGCGTGACACTTTATCGCTGATCGGTTCCCCAGCGGTGGCGCTGATGATCGCCCTGCTGTTGGCGTTCTATTTCCTGGCCATTCGCCGCGGCTGGAGCCTGCAACACACCAGCGACGTAATGGGTGGCGCGCTGCCCACTGCCGCGGTAGTGATCCTGGTAACCGGTGCCGGTGGCGTGTTCGGCAAAGTGCTGGTGGAGTCTGGCGTGGGCAAGGCATTGGCGGAGGTTCTGACCACCATTGGCCTGCCGTTAATCCCGGCGGCGTTTATTATCTCACTGGCTCTGCGTGCCTCACAGGGGTCCGCCACCGTGGCAATCCTGACAACCGGAGGGTTACTGTCGGAAGCGGTCAGCGGACTGAATCATCTGCAATTGGTACTGGTTACCCTCGCCACCTGCTTCGGCGGGCTGGGGCTGTCGCACGTGAATGATTCCGGCTTCTGGATCGTCACCAAATATCTCGGTCTTTCAGTGGCTGATGGGTTGAAAACCTGGACGGTGCTGACCACTATCCTCGGCCTCAGTGGTTTCCTGTTCACCTGGTTGCTGTGGCTGGCGGTGTAATTTCTCTGGCATACTGCACAGACCCTTTTGGCTCTGTGCAGGAAAAAATAATGCCCCTTATCACCACCGCCCCGCAGTTGCTTACCGAACGTTTACGCCTGGATGCCCATACGCTGGACGACTTTGACTCATTGGCCGCCATGTGGGCCGATCCTGAAGTGGTGCGCTATATCGGCGGCACGCCGAGAGATCGGGAAGACTCCTGGGGCCGACTGATGCGTTACGTGGGGCACTGGGCGCTATTAGGTTATGGGTACTGGGCGGTGCGCGATAAAGTCAGCGGCGCTTACCTCGGTGGCATCGGCTTTTCTGACTTCCAGCGGCATATCACCCCGGCGCTCGACGCCCCGGAAATGGGCTGGACATTAGTGACATCGGCGCAGGGCAAAGGCTATGCCACCGAAGCGTTGCGTGCGGCCCTGGCCTGGGGAAAAGAGCATTTACCGGGCGATAAGGCGGTCTGTATTATTTCACCGGAAAACCAGCCTTCAGTGGCGCTGGCGAAGAAGGTCGGTTTTAGCGAAAGCCACCGCAGCGAGTACCATCAGAACCCGATACTGGTGATGCACTGCCCGTTGTAAACCAGGCCGTTAACGCACCGACGCCGCGGCCAACGCAACCTGGATAAAATTATCCCGCAGCGCATCAGCCTGCTGCGGGTTCCAGGCAATGCCGACCTGCCACTCGGTCTGTTCACCGCTGAGCGGCAGAATATCGATACCCGCCGGAATAATATGGCTGACGCTGTGCGGCAACAGGGCAACGCCAATGCCGGCGGCAACCAACGCCAACAGCGTCTGGATATCCCCCGCCTGTTGCACCACATTCGGCACCAGTTGATGGGCGGCAATAAAACGCAGCGACTGTTCGCTCAGACCGCGTCCGCGTTTTGGCGTCAGCTGCAGCAGCGGCAGGGTGTTGAATTGCCCGATGATCGCCTCCGCCTTCAGCGCCAACGCTGCGGGTGCCGCCAGCACCAACCGATCGCTCAGCAGCGCGCTGGCCCGCAGCGGTTTGCTGACCGGCAACCGCACGAACCCCACCTGCAGCTCTCCTTGCAATAACAACTGATACTGCCGCTCCGAAGGCAAATCCTCCAGCCCCACGGCAACCTCGGGAAAACGCTGGCGGAAGGCGGCAACCAGTTGCGGTGCCAGGTGAAAACTGGACAGCCCGAATCCAATTGCCAACCGCCCCGCCTCGCCTTGCACGATCCTCAAAGCACGCTGTTGAAACTGTAAATGCTGCCCCACCAGCGCCTGTGCCTCGGGGTAGAGTCGCTGTCCGCTGGCGGTGAGCTGTGCCCCCTGGCGACCACGGTTAAACAACCGGGCACCCAGCAGCGCTTCCAGCGCCTGGATCTGTTTGCTCAGTGCCGGCTGGGTGATACACAGCCGTTCTGCCGCCAGGTGATAATTGCCCTGTTCGGCCAGCACCACAAAGGCGCGCAGTTGTCGAATATCCATTCCGTTTGGTTATCAAATTAAGAATTTAATTGATTATACAGTAATCAATAGCTTTGCTGTAATCAACGCCAGACAACGACCAAAGGTAACCTTATGACAAACTCTCTGCGCGCCGCGACGGTGCAGTTCCAGCATCGCGCCAACGATAAAAATTACAACCTGTCGGTGATCGAGGGCTTTATCACTCGCGCCGCCGCCGAACAAATCCAGGTGCTGACCTTCCCGGAGATGTGCATTACCGGCTATTGGCACGTGCGACACCTCAGCGCCGGCGAAATTGGCGCGCTGGCGGAACCTATTGCCACCAGCCCTTCGCTGGCGCGTATTCGTCCGCTGGCGGAGCGCTACAACATGGCGATCGGTGTTGGGCTCATCGAACAGGGTGAAGACGGCAAATATTACAATGCCTACGCGGTTTGCCTGCCCGACGGCAAGCTTCACGTACACCGAAAATTGCACGCCTTTGAGCACCCGGCGATAGCCAGCGGCGACAGCTTCACCGTGTTTGACACCCCATGGGGGGTTCGGATGGGAGTATTGATCTGCTGGGACAATAACCTGGTAGAGAACGTGCGTGCGACCGCTTTGCTGGGGGCTGAAGTCCTGCTGGCTCCGCATCAAACGGGCGGCACCCATTCCCGTAGCCCGCATGGTATGAAGCCAATACCGTTGGAAGTCTGGCAGCAGCGGCAGACAAATCCGGCGGCGATAGAGGCAGCATTTCGTGGCGAACATGGCCGCGGCTGGCTGTTGCGCTGGTTACCGGCTCGCGCTCATGACAATGGCCTTTTTGTTCTGTTCAGCAATGGTGTGGGCCGCGATGACGACGAAGTTCGCACCGGCAATGCGATGATCCTCGACCCCTATGGCCGTATTTTGGCGGAAACCTGGGCGGCGGAAAATCAGATGGTCACGGCGGAACTTGATCTGTCGCTGATCCCGCTCAGTACCGGACGCCGCTGGATCCACGGCCGTCGGCCCGCGCTGTACGGTATTCTCACCCAGCCACAGGGCTATGAGCGAGATGCCCGCAGCGCACGCTTTTCGTCAGAGCCGGCACAGAAACTGGGTAAGTAGCCACCCGCGCCGAATGACAGGCAAAAAAAATCCGCCCGAGGGCGGATTTTTATCTGATGCGGCCAATTGCGCCACACGCTCACACCCGTAGGCGTGGAGAAATCTTAGAAACGGTAGCCTACGCCAACGCTCCAGATGCCAACGTCAACGCTGCGGATACGGCTCTGCTCGTAACCCACGTCCAGAGCTACGTCCTGGATTGGGTTGAACTGCAGGCCAGCACCGTAGGTGAAGCCGTAGT
>RCUM01000259.1_pt1 | contig 35610 bp, 43 predicted proteins | sample 2166141 | NCBI WGS metagenome assembly RCUM01 (sample SAMN09932756, study PRJNA488358) | compost metagenome | isolation source: compost soil in crotonic acid-enriched | place: Germany: Experimental Botanical Garden
CGAGCATGATGTTGACGGTGATCCCCTTGGGGCAGTCCACGGTGCGCACCACCACAAACACCGAGACCAGGTTCTTGGCGGTCCACTGGATGCTGATGTCGCCATCCTGGGGGGAGGCGATGTCGCCCGGGAACGGCTGGCCGTTGATGGTGGTCGCCTTGGCCATGGTGCGCAGGTCCTTGCCAAAGTAGGTGATGGCGGCGGCGGTGCTGCCCGGGGTGGAGTTGAAGGCGCGATCGCCGATGCGGGCGATGGCGCGGATACGGGTACGGCGCGCCACCTTGTAAGCAATGCGCAGGTTCTCGATCACCTGGTAGTCGCCGCCCTCGGCATCAAGCTGACGCCCGTCTGCCCAATAGAGGCCGTCATAGTCCGGGTACCACATCGGCACCGAGTAGCGGTTCTGTTCCAGGGTCTGCAGGGTGGCCAGCGGCAGCGGGATCCCGTCCTTGTCCACCGGCTTGTTGCCAAGGCCGACCAGGGCGCCGGTCTTCACCCGGCAGGGGCTGTCGGCGATGCTCACTGTCCGGTTGCACAGACGGCCCGCATAGACCCCGATGAGGTTTGGCCAGAGCATCGGCACCAGGCCAATCGAGTCGGCCTTGATGCCCTCCTGCAGGGCGGCCAGGGTGGCCTCGTACTCGGGCCAGTCTTGGGCGCCTTCGCCGGCTGCATTGATACCCGGCACCGCCAGCAGCATGAACTGCCAGCGCCCCCACTTGGCGATCAGCTCCTGGTTGAGGGCGTGGGCGGCGTTGATGCCGGCGGCGTCCCATGCTTGCCCCAGTACCACGACACCTTCAAAGGATTGGGTCTGCTGAGCCTCTCGCACCGCATCCAGCCAGGATTGGTCGGTGGGCAGCACGTATGCGGCGGCGGTCCAGTTCTGGCCGGCGTTATCGCGGGCGGCCAGCAGGTTGGCCTTGAGCTCGCTGTCAGCAGCGCCCAGCAACTGATCAAAGTCGGACTGGGTATTGAGGGAGAGCAGCTTGCCGGTGTTGCTGGCGGCGCTGCCGATGAACAGCAGGTGGCGCTCGACCTCTGTCACTGGCCCCTGCATCTGGTTCAAGTTGTTGATCTGTACATAAGGCCACATGGCGCGGGCTCCTTAAGTCTCGGGGTTAGGGGAGTAGACGGGGTGGGCGCTGCCTGCCACCGAGAGGGTGATCTCATCGGCCACCCACACATCAAAGGGGGCGACGGTCCAGGTCTTGCCCAGCCAGTTAACTGCGCCGCGCGGGTCTTCCACGATGCGCAGGGGCTCGGCGAACTGCACCTCCAGCTCGATGTCCGCGCTGTGCTCGTCATTGGGCACCACGGCATAGCTGGGCTCTGGCAAGGCGAACTGCTCGCGGTAGTTGTCGTGTTCTTGTATCCAACTGGCGGCCACGGCCAGCAAGGTCTCGGTCCGGCATTCGCGAAAGGGCAGGTTTTCCAGGGAAAACACGGCGGTGTAGGTGAGCCAGGCGAGGTCCATACCTGTGACGCCCATGTCCTTAGGCTCCAGGCGCAGGGTGCCGCCTTCCATCCAGCTGTCGAGTGAGCGGGCACAACGTTCTGGCAAGACGCGCTCGAGCTCGCGGTGCAGGGCGGACAGAAAGTAGCCCTGGGCATGCAGGGCAAAGCCGGTCTCACTCATATCATCGAGACCCCGATCCGGTGTTTGCTCTTGATGCTGCGCACTAATTGCTGGCTTTCAGCCAGCAGTTGCTCGCGCAAGTCGGGGGCCCGCTCGGCCAGGTCTTTGCGGGCATCCCGCTCTGTGACCGTGGCGAACTCTGGCAGCAGCATGGCTTTGGCGCGCGCAAAGACAGCCGCCAGATAGGTCTCGGTCAGTGCGTTGTTGCCGCCGGCGATGCGCGGGCCCGGGACCTGCCGCGACTCGGTGTAGCCCTGGGCCCGCAAGGTGGCTTGATGGCGAACCAGCTGCAGGTTGATTTCGCTGACGGCCGCCAGCAGGGCCGCACTGATGGCATCGCTGTCCATGTCGGCGGGCAGGGCGCGCCGACGCTCGAAGTCGCCACACACCACGTCAGGCCAAAAGCCGTCATTGGTGATGGTCTGCTCGCTGTAGTGGATGCTTTTGCCAGAGATCATGTGCTGCCTTATCCAATGGGGCGCCCCTGAGGCCACGGGATTGAGCGCAGTGCGAGCGGTCAGGCTGCAGGCTCATCCCCGCCGGGGCGCGGTGGCGTGGGAGTCGTTATTCCGGATTGAGTGCCCGCAGGCGCATGGCAATCTTGTGGCGCAGGGTGCCGACCCCAATCTTGCTGTGGGTCTTCTCGGCCAGCGCCAGCCAGTGATCGGCCTGCTCCAGGGTGGCGCTGTCCGCCAGGGCGCTGGGACGAGCGACCCCATCCTTGTCACGCAGCAGCAGACAGCCGGCCAGCTTGTACCATTTGGCGGTGGCCTGTTCGTTGAGGCGCCAGGTGCCCCGCACCTTGTCGAACACCCGGGAGAACCAAGGCTCGACGCCATGGCCGAGGGCGGCCTGTTCCTCGGCCCAGCCCAGCACGGTGTCGGCGGTGAAGTGGGCCCAGTCACGCTTGATGTTGCCCGGGGTGCGCTGGTTCTGCTCGATGGCCAGCAGTGCCCAGCTGATGGCGGTGTCCAGATCGCCGATATCAAACGCCCAGATGATCAGGCGCTGGAACAGCTCGTTCTGGTACACGGTGCCGAGCGCGGCCAGCTCCAGGTACTTGTCCACGTAGGGGCGATATTTGGGAAACAATTCATCGCGTTTCATCGCCACCTTGTCGCTCATCCGTGCCAGCGCCTTGAGCCGCCGCATGTCCTGCTCCAGAGCAATCAGCTGCAGGTGCAGGCTGTTGGCCACAAGACCGGTGGCTTGCCCGGTGGTGGCGGCTTGCGCCGCCCCCAACTGGGCCAATACCTGTTGCTTGTGACGCATGCCAGGAGAGAGGGCCATGGGTTATGCCTCCGGCTCTGCTTGGGGGTCAGCGCCAGCCAGGGCGTCAGCACCGGCCGGTGGGGCAGCAGGGCGCGCCGCGATGACCACATCGGCCTCTTCGTAGCTGCCAAAGGCTTCATAGTCGCCGATGGCGTAGCCTTCCTGGCGCCAGTACTGGTTTTCAAAGCCCTTGGTGTCGTCGTTGTCGGCCGCCTTGCGCTTGCGGGTGTTGCGCTGGGTGTAGATGTGCAAGTTGGCCAGGGTGGTGATCATCATTCCGTTCGACGGGAAGTAGGGCGGGATGAAGGCCGGGCGACCGGCAATGGACTTGGCCAACTGCTGGGCGGCGATCTGCTCGGTGGGCTTGGTGGCTTCGCTGTAGAGCTTGGCCTGGGCTGCTGCGACCAAGTCGGTACCGACCAGGATCACCAGGCGGGGATCTGTGCGGTAGAGCGGGTTGATGGTGGCGTTGATGAGGTCAGAGGCCATTTCATCCAGGGTCTTGAAGTCGCCATGGCCGTCCGGGTCAAAATAGATCTTGTCGCCGGCGGGGGCTTTGACGACCTGACTGCCCTTGTTCCACTCGCGCGCCAGCTGTTGCCAGCCCTTGTTGACGTCTTCACCCAGCGGGTACTTGACCGGATCGGAGTCATCGGCGATGTGGGTGCCGTTAAAGCCGACCCGCAGCATGTCGAGCGCGAATGCCTGGTTGGTGAACTCGGACACCAGTTGCACGAACTGGCCCGGGTTGCCGGAGTTGGCCCAGGTGCACAAGGTGCTCCAGTCCAGACGGACACAGGAATCGGTCTCGGTCAGGCTGAATTTGTTGCCATCGACCCCAATCTTGCGGCGAAAACGCCCGTCTACCTTGCGGCCGGTGTGCAGGGCACTGGCGCCCACTTGCACCACCTGGCCAGTCAGCTGATCCACGTCCAGGCAGGTGATGAGGCCGAGGAAACTGGTGGATTCAAGGATGGCGCTGCGCAGCACCATTTCCATGGGCTCACTGACCGAGAACTGTTTGGCCAGCGCGTTCTCGGGTACACCAAACGCCTTGGCGAGCAGCGTGTTGTAGTGGTTCAGGCACTTTTCTGCCTGCGGGGTTTTGGTTTGACTCACGGGGCGCTCCTCAGCAAACGGTCGGGTTGGTGTCGCTACCGCCCAGGCCATCAGGGCGCTGGTTCGGTGCTTCTACCGAGAATTTTTCAATCTTGTCGTTCAGGCTGGTGATCTGTTCCCCCAGACCTTTGAGGGTCTGCTCGAAGGCGGAGAATTGTTCGGTCGTGGCGGTGGCCGGTACGGGGTCCACCACGGGTGCCGGTGCAGGGTCTGCGGCATCCGGTTTCTTGTCGGTGGTCAGTGCATCGACCTTGGCGCCAAAGGTTTCAATCTGGGTGCCAAGCGCGGTGAACATCCCCGCTAGCTTGTTCATCTGTTCTTCGTTCATCTCGGTACTGTCCTCGGGTTGGGGTCTGGTCGGGGCGTCGCTGGGCCGGGGGTCGGTGGGGGCGCCATGGCCGCCCAGGAAGTTGAACATCTTGTGCAGGAGCGAGACGCGATCGGGGGCACCCTGCTCGTCCTCGGGGAAAGAGAAGCCGGACAAGTCCAGCGCCTGGCTTTGGCCCACGGCCGGGGAGGGGTGTTTGGCGGAAAACTTGAGCATGGTGGTACCGGTGCTGGCCGGGATGTCGGTGACCCCCACGGCAAACAGGTAGGTTTTGCCCTGACCGGTGAAGTTATCCAGCGGCTCGATGGAGCAGAATTTGTATTGGCCCCGCTGGTTTTGATAGATGAGGTCGCGGGTCGGGCAGAGGATGGCGAACAGGGTGTGTTTGCCGTCTACCTTGTCGGCCTTGAGGGCCTGTACGTAGCCCAGGTTCTCGCCCCACTTCTCATGGTCTGGCCACAGCTGCGCGCAATAGAAGGTGGGATCGTAGGTATCGGCCATGTCAGTGATCCACTTGGCCGAGATCTCGCGGCCATCCACGGACTGGCCTTCTGTGGCGATCACCACCCAGCCGGTGCGCAGTGATGAATCTATTGGTGTTGGCACGGCGGCCCCCTGTTGCGTCGAAGTGGCGTCAGGTTATCGGGGCAGAAGAGGGGGAGCACTCACATGCGTTCGGGCGATTTCGGATAGCGGGGGTTATCCGAATTCATCCGAATGAAGGCGGCGGGATGGGCGAGATCGGCTCAGTATCATGAGCCCCAGCAATCAAGACTGGGGAGCCTCATGGCCTATACAGAAGAGGTACGACAAACCGCCCGGCGGCTTTATCTGCGCCACTGGAGCGCGCAGGAGATCAAGGCCGAGCTGGGCCTTGGCAGTGTGCGAGTGGTGTACCTGTGGGCCGAGAAGTACGGCTGGACCGAGCTGCTGAGTGATGAAGCGCTGGAGGATGCGATCACCCGTCGCTATCAGGCTCTGGCCGCCAAGTCGAAGAAGAATCACGCCGACCTGGCCGAGATGGACCGGCTCATCAGCCACCACGTCGCCCTCAAAGAGCAGGCCGTCAAGCTGGCCGAGCGAGAGCACGCCCTCAAGGCCCGCCAGGTGGCCGAGCCACAAGACGAACCGAGAGAGGGGGGCCGCCGGCGCGGGGAGGGCAAACCGAAGAAAGGCGGCGGCAAGAAGACCAAGAACTGGGTCAATGACCTGACGCCGGAAGATTTTGAAGGGTGGCTGGCCTCGCTGTTCCCGCACCAGCGGTACGTGCGCGACGTCAAGAATGACCCGGCCATGCCGCGCACCCGCAATATCCTCAAGTCCCGCCAGATTGGCATGACCTACTACTTCGCCGGCGAAGCGTTGGAAGATGCCATTCTGACCGGTGGCAACCAGGTGTTCCTGTCTGCCACCCGCGCCCAGGCCGAGATTTTCCGCTCCTACATCATCAACATCGCCCGCACGTTCCTGGGGGTGGAGCTCACGGGTAACCCGATCGTGCTCTCCAACGGTGCGCAGCTGGTGTTCTGCTCAACCAGCGCCAACAGTGCTCAGGGTTACACTGGCAACTTCTACGCCGATGAATACTTCTGGATCAAGAACTTCAAGGCGGTCACCGACGTGGCCACCGGCATGGGCTCGCAATCCCACTGGCGCAAGACCTTTTTCTCTACCCCGTCCAGCAAGGCCCATGGCGGTTACAAGCTGTGGACCGGGGATGACTGGAAGGGCAAGGATCCGGCGCGCCAGGCCATCGAGTTTCCGACCGAGGCAGAGCTGCGCGACGGTGGCCGGGTCTGCCCGGATCGGGTGTGGCGTTACATCCTCACCCTGGAAGAGGCGGTGTCGAGCGGCTTTACCCTTATCGACATCGAGGCGCTGCGCGAAGAGACCGCGATCGAAGTGTTCGATCACCTCTACATGTGCGCTTTCATTGACGATGAAGCCTCGGTGTTCAAGTTCCAGCACATGGAGCGGGCCCAGACCACTATCAGCAACTGGAGCGACTACACCCCGGGCCACCCCGAGCCGTTCGGCAAGCGTGAGGTGTGGTTGGGCTATGACCCGAGCCGCACCCGCGATAACGCCACCCTGGTGGTGGTTGCCCCGCCACTGTTCCCGGGTGAGAAGTTCCGGGTGCTGGAGAAGCACTTCTGGCGCGGGATGAACTTTCGCTACCAGGCGAGCGAGATCGAGAAGATCGCCAAGAAGTTTCGGGTCACCTATTTGGGGATCGACGTGTCCGGGGTCGGCAGCGGTGTCTATGACCTGCTGCAGCCGGTGTTCAAGTCAACCATCACCCCGATCAACTACAACGTCGAAAGCAAGGCGCGCCTGGTGCTCAAAATGGTGGATGTGGTCGAGTCAGACCGCATCGAGTGGGATCAGGAGGACATCGAGATCCCGCTCGCCTTCATGAGTATCAAACGCAGTACCACCGGTGGTGGCCAGATGACGTTCCGCGCCTCGCGCAGTAGCGAGACCGGCCACGCCGACGTGTTCTTTGCCATTGCCCACGCGGTAGACAACGAACCGCTCGACACATCACGGCGCCGCAAATCCACCTGGGCCATCAGCAAACGAGGAAAACATGAGCCGCAAACAGCGCTTTCATCAGCGGGCCGAGCGGCCCACTACCCCATCCCATGTTCCCAGCACCCGTTCCGCCGTGAGCTTTTCCATTCCCGAGCCCATCGACCCCACGGCCTGGATGACCGACTACACGGACGTGTTCTACAGCCCCTGGGGCGAGTATTACTTGCCGCCCATCGACAGGAAGGGCCTAGCCAAGGTGGCCCGCGCCAATGCGCACCACGGCGCCATCTTGATGGCGCGGCGCAACATGGTGTCGGGGCGGTTTATCAGCAGCGAAGGCGTGCCCCGGGAAGTGATCACCGCCTTTGTGCACAACCTGCTGCAGTTTGGGGACGCGGCCTTGCTCAAACTGCGCAACGGGTTTGGCCAGGTGGTGGGGCTCTACCCGTTATCGAGCCTGTACGTGCGCCGCTGCAATGATGGCAACTTCTTGATGCTGCAGCGTGATGGTAGTTACAAGCGCTATGTCAGCGAGGACATCATCTGGCTGGCCCAGTACGACCCGGTGCAGCAGGTGTATGGCCAGCCAGATTACCTGGGGGGCTTGCAGTCGGCCTTGCTCAACCAGGACGCCACTATGTTTCGGCGTAAATACTTCCTCAACGGGGCGCACATGGGGTTCATCTTCTATGCCACCGACCCGAACATGGACGATGACCAGGAAGCGGAAATGAAGGACATGATCGCCAGCTCCAAGGGGGTCGGGAATTTTCGCTCGATGTTCGTCAACATCCCGGGGGGCAAGCCGGACGGGATCAAGCTTATCCCGGTGGGGGATATTGCGACCAAGGACGAGTTTGCGGCCATCAAGGCCATCACCGCCCAGGACGTGCTGACGGCGCACCGGTTCCCGGCGGCGCTCGCCGGTATCATCCCGGCCAACGGCAGCGGGGGGCTGGGGAACCCCGAGCAGTACGACCGGACCTATGCGCGCAACGAGGTGATCCCACTGTGCGAGCTTATCCAGGATGCCATCAACGGTGCCAACCTGCCGCGCCGGCTGCAGGTGAGTTTCAACCGCTCGCTGGAGGTGGCTGCTACTGTATGAAAACCCAGCTGACGGGTATAATCGTGGGGTTTATGTCGTCGGGAACGGGGGGGATATGCGGGTATTTTGTCGGGAATGTGGAGAGTTGGGGCGCATCACCAAGACGCACCGTCTGAGCCGTGACACCTCGGATTTATATTGCCAGTGCACAGACGCAGAATGTGGCCACAGCTGGGTGTCCCAGATGTCATACAGCCATCCGTTGAGCCCATCGGGGCGCACGACCAGCCAGCTGGCCTTGAGCCTTATCAATTCACTTAGTCCGGATGGGCGGCTGCTCCTGCAACGGGAGCTCAATCTGGGACAATGAAGAAGGGCGCATCATGCGCCCTTTTGTTTTGTTGGTATCCAACTGCCGCGCTTCGCTTGCCGGCCAACAAGAGAGGGATGACAGACTGCGCTAGTCACCTCTCTTTTGCTGGCGCTATCGATAATCTTAACCCCGAGTAGTAATACGGGGGGAATTGAATACTCACATGCCCGATACAGCCACGGGGCAGGGGGTTATCTCTAACTTATTGAAAAATTTGTCACTAAGGGCTTGGTTTGCAAGCAATAGCCCCAATATCCGTATGGAGCATGCCGCTCATCAGATGGGGTAGTTAAATGTTCAAACAGATCATTCCAGCCACTGGTTGGTGGTTACGTAGAGAAGTTTCTAAAGGTGAGTTTATCGATGAACCTTTAGTTGCGTGGGGTTTGTATGAAAATCCTGAGCATGACGGGGATACTGCCGTAACTGGCTTGGTTACGGATCCAGATGGTTTGGGTTTGTGTGAAGCCTCTGCAGGCTTCTACATTCACCAGAGCGAAATCGATCAAGAACGTGCTCAAGACACTGTGTGTAACAAGCCTCTCGGTATTCGTGCTGGAGCTGTGCGTAAGTCTTAAGTTTTTTTTTAATGCAGTTATCGGCATTAACGATCAATGGACCTACATAGCCCTTCATTAGTGCGCCATGTATTAGAGCAAAGAAACGTATCGTGTTCACTGCTCTCACAGAGGATTTAGAAATGAAGACGGTAGAACGTAGTATTTTAGCCCATCAGCTCGGTATCGATTTTTTCCACTCAGCAGGCCTCAAATGTGTGGGGATTGCTCGAAGAGCAGTTGATCACGGGTACTCTTCGCTTAGCGATGCTCAAAAGCATGTCTTGAAGCCATTTTTATCACAACGCTGTGATGGGTATGCCGAGCCAGGTGGGCACAGCAGCTGTAATGTCGTGCTTGAAGGTCAGCAGCTCCTCGAAGCTTATGAACAAGCAGATTTTTTGTCTGGTTCATTGCAGTGTGCATCCTGTAAATGTGAGGCTGATAACATCGCTTATCGCAAAGAAAAAGCATTCCGTGACGATTGATGCATTTGACCTCGTTGAGGTTGGCTGTGTGTTCATCAACCGAGGGGCCTCCGGCCCCTTTGCCTTATCCCCAAGTCTGACTGCGCATAACGTATCTTATGGTAACCCGTGCCTTTCTTCTTGCTCAGTCATGCTCGATGTCTTAAAAATGTTAAGGGTAAAAAAATGAAGGAATACATAATACTTGCTAAGCGTGGCATATACATCCCAGTAGATATGTTTGATGAGTCATCCTCTGAAGAAATAAAGTCTCTAACAGAACAAGAGTTTGTGATTGCCTTTGACTCATGTAGAGCTGAGAGTAAAGAGCATGCATTGAATGTATGGCAAAGCCAACGAAATGGCACATATGCATATGACAATGTACGAACGTCAACTACTCATTTTATTAGCAAGAGTTCAGAGGTGTATGAAAACATGGGAGTTGTAACTGCGACCATTGTAGCTGGTACAAACATATTTAGAGATCTTCTTGCAGGTATATCAGATGTCACTGGTGGTAACTCAGGGGTATACATGTCTAAATTTGAGCAAATAAAATCTCAATCATTGTTAGAGCTAAGGAAAAAGGCCGACAAGCTAGATTGTAATGCTGTTGTTGGCGTATCAATTGATGTGTCTGAAGTTACTGGCGGAGGAAAATCGATGCTAATGGTTACTGCGACGGGAACCGCTGTTACGGTCATTGAATCTCTTTAAAAACCATGGCATCCAGATTTGCACATCATGCCAGTAGACGATCAGCAACGAAGGCTACGGTGTCGCCGCCGTTCGGCGTCATGGCATCAGCCTTAGCCATCAGATGAGTGAGCAGCGCTTGCCGAACCTCAGGGCGAACGTCGGCCAGGCAAGCTTTGGTTGCCTTGGCAATCACCTGGTGCGCGTCTTTTTGGTGAACAGCAGGTCGCTGGCCATCGATGGGGGCCCAGAAAAATTCGACGTTGGCCAACGTCTCTTGCCGCTGCTCACTGGGAAGCTGTGGCCACGTTTTCAGATTGACGCTGTCGCGTAGCCGCTCAAGCTGGGCACTGGCCTGCTCTGCGTCGCCCTCTTCCAGGGCATCCAGCAGTGCAAGAGCACCGTCGCTACCGGTGGCTGTCATACTGGCCAGCCAAGCGCCCACATCCCCCGACTGAACCAGCAGGGCGCGCGCATCATCCAGCGCGGCCTGCCGCTGCGCCTCTTTTCGCTTGGCCTCTATCTCTGCATGGAACGGGTCGGGGTCGGCCGGGCACGAATACGGGTGGCGCTCGGTCACTTTCAGCTCGCCATTACGGATGCACACGAACCTATCGCCCGCCCTCACAATTGAGCCGCGCCGGATCATGGCCACATCGTCCGCATCCAGTCCCAAATGGAATAGATTTCTATCGCTCAAGAGATCCTCTTTAGATCCTTGGTGATCGCCGCGTACAGTTATTGCCAGAGCTCCAAGGGGGGAAAGACCCTCGCTTCGCTCGACACCCACTAACTCGCCGCGCTCGCCCACACCGACAGACACCCCAGCCTGTGCCACAGAGACGGCGTGTGAGCCACATTTACGCAGTACCCACTCTCCGGTGCGGGTCGGTTGAGTGATGCCGTCACAGGCCCTTACACCCACGAGCTTTGTCATGGCTTCGCCGTACTGGTTGGGTTTGCTAAAGGCGGTGCGGTAGATACTCAAGGGGCGGGCATCACGACGGCAGCAAGGGCCGCCCATGGCCTGGGTGAAGTTCTTCCAGTCCACGGCATCGGCGTAACGGCGGCACTCTTCCATGATGGGGCTGGCCAGGGGCGCAACGACGATCCCTTTGGCTTCTTGTAAACGGCCAGGCAGCCGGCGCAGCTCGCGCCATATACCGACAGGTGGGCCCTTCAAGGGTTGGAACTGGCGCAGGCCCCAGAGCGAGGCCCAGGCCCGCACCCGGCGGGCGCCTTCGGTGGCGGCCGTCTCGGCTTCCAGATCGCCTTCGTCGCCGACCCGGTACCCGTCGATATTCTTGGCGATGTACTTGACGATATAGCCCACGGCGCCGCCCTTCTCCTTGTCCATCACCTTCCAGTCAAAGCGAGGAGTGATATCGCTATAGGGCTGCTTGCTGTCGGGGTGGCGCTTGCGCACCAGATCGCCTTTGTCATGGCTCAGGGCATAACGCTGCAGGATGCTGATCAAACGATGCTGGTGTGCAGGTTTGACCCAGATCAGAAGGTGCCAGTGCGGTGTCCCGTCGTGATGAGGTTCAACCACTCGGAAACCGAAATATTCTATGGGGTCCTCAGTTGGGGGGAGATCGCCAACCTGGGAAAGGTTGCGAGCCAGTGCTGAGCGGCAGCGTTCCCACAGCTTGCCGATATAGCGCTGGGTATCGCGGGGCGATGAGCCGTCATATTTGGGGTTTTCGGTGGTGCGGTCAGGCTGGTTTGGCTGTGACTTTTTGAGGGTCTTCCAGGGGTGATATTTACTCGGCGCTGTCCAGGTAAAGAACAGACCCACGTAACCCATTTCATCGGCCACATCAGAAAAGCCCCGTGCCCGCACAACCAGTTCATGGCGGCGGTTCTCGGGATTGGCGATGGACGCTTTGACCGCATCTTCCAGGCTGATGATGATTTCTTCCTGGGCGTTATAGGCTTCCATGTCCTTGAGCCAAGCTGCTGCCATCTGCTGGCGCTCGATGAAGGCCCGCAGCCCCTGGCTGGATACATAGGCAGACACACCCCGGCGAACGTGGCCCAGTAGGATGGCGCAGTGCTCACCATACTGTTCCCATATCTTGCGCAGTTTGCGTGCCCACCACTTGGGGTCAATCCAGCGCACAAGGTGTGCGGCAATAAAGGCATCGCGGGTCTCGGCTGTTTTGAACTTGGGCAACCGTGGCAGCAACCCCCAGGCAGCAAGTGGCTGGCTGCATACCTTCCACAGCCGGAGCGCCGGTACCTGCTGATCGCCAAAATCGGTGGTGGCATTAAACAGCCTCATGACCCGCTCAACGTAGTTCACGGCCAAGCGCTCGCGGTCTTCTTTGGTACGCAGAGACTCCAAGGGTTCGGGGATGGCGTTTTGCACTTGGCGCAAAGTGGTGATTCGACTTGATAGCCAGCGGTTGGCATCCTGGCAGATGGCCACACCCTTGAGCACATCTGGGGCACGGCGTACGCAGTAGCCAACAAATAGCTCGGCTACCAGGTCGTTTGGTAGTTGTACCCCTGGCCCACCGCCTTCGCGTGGAATGGGGCGATCAAGCAGGTCGAGCGCCCAATCCAGTGCATATGCCCCGGTGATGCCGACAAAATAGGATTTGATGGTCTCAATCCTGGTATCGATATCGCCACCAGTGAACTCAGCACGACGAGCAGCAGGCAGGCGAGCGGCAGACAATGGATAGAGAGAGACACGACGACAGGCCATGATGCGGCGCGCCATGGCTTTTGTGGACACAGCCAATTTCCAGGCAGCGGGCTGCCTGGGTGGTATGGGCTTGGCGTCAAATAGCTCGGTGTAATAGTCCCGCATCAGAACGGCAGGTGCTCGTCACAACGCAGGTTGGCGAGATATCGCTCCTGGTGAGCAATGGTATCCAACGCTTTCATGCGGTCGCGGCGCGTCCATCTGCATTCAAAGAGCAGGCGGCACAAGGCGAATTTTGGTGCTGGCAGGCGAGCCTCCCGCAAGGCAAGGAGCTCGCGCTGGCACTGATGAAGGGCTTCCAGCTTTACCTTGGCGATGAATGACAAGGCGGCAATGTCGGCCTCAAGCTCCGCGTGCAGCGCTGAAAAGTCAGGGGTGTTCTTGGTCATCGGATCACCTCGCCTTGTTCATGCAGAGGGGCTGACTCTTTCCACCAGTCACCGATCTCGGTGGCCAGTGCAGTCTCACCCTGTCCCAAGGCTTGCCAGTAGATCGAACGGATCGCTCCCAGTGCGAGTAGCTCAGCTGTTTGCATCAACGGGGCTTCACGAGCGCTGATGAACTCAGCTCTGGCAGTAAGCCAGTGTGTGCTGAGACGACTTGCAACAGGAACCGAGCCCAGTCCGTCATCCCCCTCTTCATCGCCATCGTCCATCAGGGTTGCCGGGTTACTGGTGGCAACCAGGTGTATTTGGATGTACTGCTGGCCAGAGTGGAGTCCACCCAGGCATATCCGGTTATCCTCGGCGCGGGCTGCGAACATATCGGCAAGCAACCCCTCGATCAGTTTGGGGGCCTGATGGGCAATCTTGATTGCATCGCTCATGATGGTTTCCTCATGGATGGGGCTGCTCGCGCAGCCCCTGATGGGATTAGTGGGGTTGGGTCGGGCGTACTTGCTCGGGGATGATCAGCGAGCCTTTCATGAGCCAAACGGCATAGTCCGACAGGCCTGGGGTGTTAATGATGCGCAGCAGCAGGCCGCCACCAATCTCGCGATAGCCCAGCTCGTAGTTCTTGAGCGTGGTGGGGGGGATATCCAGCTGCTGGGCAAACTTGGGACGGCTTAATCCCAAGGATTCACGCAATTGGCGCAAGCGCTGGCGGGTTCCGTCGTTCAGGACGGTCATGGATGGCATTTCAGTGTTTGGCATGGTCATGGCTGTGACTCCGGCAATGGGTGATAGCGTTAAGGTGGCAATGGAGGTCGAACCAACGCACTGCCTCAATTTCCGCTCTGCGCGGATGGAAAAAGTTGGATTTGGACGGCGGGATCTGTTGTGTTGCAGACAGACGTAAAGCCAGCAGAGTGCTCCTCACTCCATGGCCAGCTTCGCGAGGGCCGATAGGGAAAAACGTCACGCAACCCCCTCAACAATTTGAACCCGGCCACTGGCCAAGTTTTCAAGCCGGGCATAGCCATGCAGACCGCGCAGCCAATTGGTGCCGATACAGGTGTACCCCTGCAGAAAAAGGTATGTGTGCGCGTCTTTGATCCCGGGAACGGTACGGCGCGAAATAACGGCAGCATTTGCCATCAGAGACCCCCTTTGCGATGACCGACCAACGCAAACAGCGAGCCCCATGCGATAGCGGCAGGACGTTCGGCAACAGCGATACGGTCAGGATGAAAAACGAAGTGGCGGCCAGCGTGACCAGCCAGTTTGCGTTGTTGGAGTCGGGCATTGCGGACAGCCCGATCAATAGGTAAAATTTGCATGTCAACTTTCCTTCCTAAAGCGGTTGATAAAGGACCCCGTTAGGTGTTTGCCGCACCAGTGATCGGGGTTTTCTTTTGCCCGTAATTTACGGGCGGGTGCTGGTTGACCAGCGTATTCAACAGATGTTTGCTTCTCTCCAGCCGTTCGGCCTGGTGTGTAATCTCCCTCGGTTTTCCTCTTGGTTTTTCTGCTGACACACAACCCTCGTGCCATTCGTAATGGGACATGCAGCCATGGAACAGCGATTGCCATTCGAGCCGGATCACTGCTTGACGTATTGCCTCTCGGTCACCCTTGGCCATTGCCGTGATGGCTTGCTCGGCGTAGGAATCTGGATTCAGGCGTGCGATGTAGCAGATGGCACTGCGCTGGTCGCGATTGGCGGTGAGCCAGTAACGAGCAACGGCTGACTTGCTGCCCTCGACCTGTTCACGCAGTAACGAAAGTCGTAATGGGTTCATGGTCGTACTCCTCTCACATCGCCAGCGCAGCAAGTGGTGACACCACCTGAAAGCGCTGTTCGACGTCATTGATCAGCAGCGCAACCGACCCCATTGCTGCAGTAGCAATGCTCATGAAAGTTCGGTGCTCTTTGCTGGTGATTCGGCCGCGCTCAGTTAGCTCCAGAGTGCGCTGACCGATGCTCGCAATCTGGGAATTCAGGTGGATCACCTGATGGGTAAGAGACGGGGCTCGCTCCCCTTGGGGAATGGCGACGGCCGTCAGGCCACAGCAGAGTAGGGCGCCATCAAACAGGGTCTCGTCTTTGGTGGCGAGGTAGAGGGAGATCAGTTCAGCCACTGTCAGCTCGTGCTCCTGTTCAGGGTTCAGCTTGTTACTCAGGGTCTGTGGATGCTTCATTCCGATGGTTCGGCCAAGGTCTGCAACCTTCCCTTTGTTGTTATCCGCAAATAGCAGGCAGGCTTGGTGCCAGTACGTATGTATGTCATTGCGCTCAACAAACATGACCAACTCCTTTTGACTCAATAATCTGGGGTCAGCTGGCAACCGTCATGGTGACGAAGCGCTCTGCTTGATAGCGGGCTTGCAGATAGAGGGCGTAGAGATTGACGCGGCGATGACCACGTTTGCCGTCTTGTAGGACGGGCAATTGGCCACGGTCGGCGCGCTTGCGGATGGTGTTGACCTTTTCCCCTTGACGTTGGGCATAGTCGGCAAGGCTTTCACTGATGCGTTCACCGAACGGGTAGTCGCTCGGTAACTCACTGACATCGCTGGGAATATGGATGCGTTTGGATTTAGAGGCCATTGTGATACCCTCTGGCTGTTTGTGTGTTTTATGGCGCTTTGTGGTAGTTGGTAGCTACCCATGGCTTTGATGTTTGCATGTTTTTCTATGCATGTAAATGTCCATTGCATGGAATTCTATGTGTTTATAGCTGACAGGTTGAAAAGTGAGCGAAAGCGATTGGGGCTCACTCAGGAATCGCTTGCAGAAGCTGCAGGCATTAAGCGGATTACTCTGCAGTCTTGGGAAAGAGGGCTTTCATCACCTCCAGCCATCGCTCTAAGCGCGCTTGGGTCTGTAGGGGTGGATGTCTTATTTGTCCTTACTGGCGAACGTCAGCAGGGGGGGATTGGTGAGGCTGCTGTTCATCAGGCAGTACTGGATGCTGTTGATCTGCTATCACTCGAAGACAAGGTAAACGCAGCCCAGCTGGCCAAAGCAGTTGTAAAGCTGGTCGCTAAATCGGTATCGGATTCCCAGCCTGCTTCGGGACAGGTTATCAATACCAACAGCGGTGATGGCGCTCAGCAGAACTTTGTGCACTCCACCGTCGGCAGCGTAACCACCGGGGATGTCGTCCTGGGTAGGGGCAAGAAGAAAACGTGACCCAATCCCCCGCTCCTCAGACCAACAATGTGCATCAGATCTTCCAAGGGGCTGTCGAGCACGTAGCTGGCCGCGATGTGGTGATCACCAATGAACTGGGTGGGCGAGCACTGACCCAGAACGAGCGAATAGAGCTCAACAAATTGGTGGGTCAGCTGGCCGATGAGTTTGGCCAGGAAGGGTGGAAAACCTGGAGATTCTTACACCAGACCATCGGGGTCAACAAAATAGGCGAGATGCGACTCGAGCATCTAAAGCCTGCCAAAGTTTTGCTGCAACTGATGATCGAGGCTAGACAGGCCGCTTCTGGCTCTTCCCTCGAAGATATCTGGCGGCAAGAATATCAGTCAGTATGCTGCGATCTGGTGGAACAGAGTGAAGTTGAGGTCACTCTTCGCGCCGAACTTCGTCACTACCAGCAAGCTCATTCAGTACTAAAGGGTGACCACGATAAGCTACAGCAGGTATTGGCCCAGTATCGAGTAGCAACAGCCCAGTTAGAGAGGGAAAAACACTCTCTGAGCAGTGGTATTGCGGAGCTACAGCAGCGTCTTTCGAGTGAGATCCAATCACATCGTCATTCAGAAGCTGAGCTAAAACGAGCTGCCAGCCGAGCGGCTGGGCTGGAGCACCAGATTGATAGCCTCATTGCAGGAAGGCTTGTTGATGCCGAAGCACTAGCCCAGGTACAGAGAAAGGCTGAGCAGGCGCAACGGGTAGTCCGGCGACTACGTGGCAGCTTGATATGTGGCGGAGTGTTGGCCGTGCTGGCCACTGGTGCGGCGGTGTATAAACCGCTCTTCCAGGCAGAGCTTCGCGCTGAGGAAAGTAAGGCTATGATGCTCAAACGCAAGGATATTTGCCTATTTAACGGCGAGCCGTTTAGCTGGGGTACTAGGCTCCCAACTTCTTCAGGGATGCAGAAGTGCGTGAAAAGCCGCACCGGTCAATACCTGTGGCAGCCTGATCGATAACACAAATTTGTTTGGTGGGATTGTAGATGAATAATGAACTAGATCCACATATGCAGGAAGCCGTCGCCTATGCGTCCGGAACAACAACTCAAGATTTGATCGATTTTGTGCTAGAAAAGAGCCCTGCACGCGATATTCACTGTGCTGTTTGTGGACATTCAGACATGCGCTTTATTGGTACTGATGAGCAGGTTTTTGTTTTTGGTATGCCAGCGATTCTTACTGATACCCCTAACGATAAGCGTCAATACATGGTGTCGGTCAGTGAGTGTTTTAACTGTGGTCATGTCCATCTGTTTGCCCCTAATACCGCCTCTGAGTGGAAGAAGAGTAAAAATACGGGGGGGGACGTATAATGAGTGCTAATCTCTATGATTTTCCATCTCGCCCATCAGCCACTAAAAAAGATAGTGACGGTGGCGGAAAAAGTGGAAATGGGGGAAATGGGGGGAATGGGGGGAATGGTGACGTGTTAGAACCCAGAGTTGCAAAACTTGAGTCTCATGTAGAACACATTCAGCGTGATACAACAGATATCAAGCAGAAGCTGGAACGGGTGGCGGATGATGTCAGTGACCTGAAGGTGTCTATGGCTGCGTTTGCTGGGCGACAAGATGCGTTTGATATCAAGCTCGACACAATGGACAAGAAGTCAGAGTCGAAACTTGATGCCTTGGACAAGAAATTTGATGCCAAGTTTGATGGTTTGGATAAGAAGTTTGCTACCAAAGCAGACTTGCATGAGGCACTAGGAAAACAGCAGCAGTGGATGTTTCGTACCATGCTAACTCTGATTGGCTTGGGTGTCGGATTGACAGGTGCGATTGTCGCTGCCCTTTTCAAATATATGCCCCACTGATAAGCAGCCACTTTTGATAGGTAACCTAATGAGGTGGCTGCCGAATGCCTCCCTTTACAGGTTTGGTCCCCATGAGTATCAAGTCAACTCCCGAAGGGTATCTGGTCGATATCCGCCCTCGAGGTCGTAGCGGCAAGCGGATTCGCAAACGCTTCAAGACCAAGTCTGAGGCCCAGCAGTTCGAGCGCTGGGTGATTGCTACCGAGCATAATAAAGGATGGGTTGATCGCCCGGCAGATAGTCGGCCTCTTTCTGAACTCATCGATCTCTGGTGGCGTTACCATGGCCAGACCCTCAAGGCCGGGGGGGAAGTACACAAAAAACTCCATAATATAGACGCTGCATTGCGCCACCCCCAGGCAAGGCAGGTGACAAAGGCGCTCTTCTCTGAGTACCGAGCACAGCGACTACAAGCCGGCCGTCAACCTAAGACTGTCAATCGCGAGCAAGAGATGCTGGGAGCAGTGTTCTCAGTGCTGATCGATCTTGGCCATTATCATCACGATCACCCGCTAAAAGAGATGAAAAAGGTCAAGCTGGTTGAGCGGTCGATGGGCTACCTTACCCAAGATGAGATCAGTGAAGTCTTGGCGGCTCTGTCGGGGGATAATTTGAAGGTTGTCAAACTCTGCCTAGCGACCGGATCTCGATGGAGCGAAGCGGCCAATTTACGCCGTGAAGATGTGCTGGCTGGTCGTGTAACGTACATCAACACCAAAAACGGGAAGAATCGGACAGTCCCGATCTCGGTATCGCTATGCCAAGAAATCACTCAGGGAGTAAACCGAGGGCTGCTGTTCCGGGATGTCGACTATCTACAGGTTCGTGAAGTCCTCAAGTCAGTGGCGCCAGATCTGCCGGTAGGGCAGGCGGTGCACGTTTTCCGGCATACCTTCGCATCACACTTCATGATGTCCGGCGGTAATATCCTTGCTCTGCAAAAGATACTTGGCCATCACAACATCCAGCAAACGATGACCTATGCCCACTTCGCACCGGATTATCTGAGTGATGCGGTGCGCTTCAATCCTTTGGAAAACCCACTGGTGGTAGCCTGATTTGAGAGGGGGCGCGTGTCCACATTTTGCCATTTCTTATGTCTTTTGGTGTCTAAGCATGGCTCTGTTTGTGGTAGGTAAGTTATTGAATTAATTGTAACTCATTGTTTTATATGAGTATTGAAAGGCGGCTTCGGCCTCCTTTTTTATTTCTGTAAATAACTGTTTTGTATTAACTTTGTGTTTTTTGTGTCCACAAAGTGTCCTCTGTGGAACAAAAGGCCCATGCTGGGCTGCATACTCAGAAAGCCTGGCTTATCTACCCAGATAGTCGACAACAACTACAGTTGTCACGCCAAGCACGCCGTTTACTGCGGCATAGGCCCATAGTCTCTTTACGATGAATGCCACTTCGCATACGAGACCAAACATCAGAATGAAAGGGTAAGCGATGTAGTAAAGAGCCAGAATTGAGTATTCATCTGAGTGGTAGATGAGGACATCAAAGAGCACGAGCAAATAGTTGGCTATGAAAAACAATAAACACCTTTTCACTATGCTTCCTCATGGGTAGCTGAGGCTTATGCTGAGCAAAGCTCCTATCTTTGCAGGTAGGCCACCAAAATTGTGCCGGCATAGGCCAGAGAGTTGGTTAGGAAGAACCTCCATTGTTTTGTAATAAGATAGAAAAGAGAACTGCCTGCACCCAGAAAGAACATCAACGGTATTCCGAGCAGGGTATAGGCAAACACGAAAAAATTACTCTCCATAGGTTCAGTCACGAACAAGGAAATCATGCAAATGACCGCATAGTTTACCAAGTTGAAAATCAATATTCGGGGCAAGGGGGGCCAATATGTACGCATTACAGATCACCTTCTATGGGATAGGAAAACTCCATCACGCTGACGAATGGTTTGTAGGCAAAACGGTCATAATGTTGCAATAAAAACCAAGAGCGAAAGCCGGCCAATAAACCATATTTTTTTATTATCCCAGTATCAGGGTCGGGGCCTACATCTGGGGTATCTAACCCGAAATGATCATAAAGGGTGAATTTGACTCTTCCCTTATAGTGGCTTCCAAACTGATTGAATTCGGTTAGCTCAGCGCGAGCCCCCCACACATCATTGATTGCCATCGTCAGGCCAGTGAAGTTGTTCCAAAGTCCGCCAAAGGTGGGAGGGCGCAGGCTAGGATATTCACTCATCCAGTTGACCAAAGATTCCGGGTTTAGATTTCCGCCAGTGCTTTTGATGTGGGCATTAACACCAGACAGCAAGGTAGTTACAAAACGCTGAGTTTGTGGATCAGCTTTGACGTTTTGCGTGAGCAGTGGGTGTTGAAATTCACCCCCTTCACTTTTCTCAAACTTTGCAATCATGGCAAGGACTACCATCTTCATTTCACCTACAGAGAACATGTTTCCGGCCATAGCTCTCAGGTTCATAAAGTGGTACCGCGGATCGGATTGTTCCGGATCATGCAAGTCAAACATCTTGCTGCCCATATACGTGTTAATGCCTTTAATTTCTTCGGCTGTCATATCTCCGAATGTCATATCTTCTGCGGGAGTTCCATCAGCTTTGAGCCCCGGTTTACGTGGTGATTGGTAAACTAAAATAGGAATCCGGATTTTAGTTGCGCTTGTTGTGTCAGTCTTAGGCATCAGCCGGCTCAAAGTTGGCTCAGGTTCCGGCTTTGGTGATGGAATGGGGGAGTGGCCAAACCCGCTGGATGGGGTTTGCTTGGTCTTGTAGGCTTCCTCGACCGTGCGTCGAAATTCGTCAGAGCCAGTGACCTGCAGTTTGCCGTCCACCAGTTTCACACAGCTATCGCGATCACCTGCTCGACCTACTGTGACGCGGCTGCCGTCTCTGGCGCTGCCCTTGTCCGGGCCTTGTATCCTGACGAAGTCGTCGAGATTCAGTTCGCTGATGTTTTTGGCCGCCATGGCTTCCCCCATTTCTAGTGTGCTCTTTTTGTGAGCGGGCAGTCTGCCACAGGTTCGGATGAGAACAAAACCCAAGGAAGCCGATTGCCGGGGATGAGACGGCGCGGGTATGATGTCGCGCTGTCTGGTGATGCCCAGTTCATGCGGCGCCATTCCCTGGCCATGTTTTTGGTCACGCTAACAGCAGAAACCCCAGCCATGGCTGGGGTTTCGTCTTTGTGTCAGGTGTCCATTCCTCCGCATTTCAGATCCTGAATACTTCACTTGTGTAATTCTGGATCCTAGCCAAAACAGACCGTGACACCACGCCCCGCAAGGCTTTGCCATTTTTTCCCGTGGTCGCACCAGATCCACAACCACAATCCGGATCCTCACGGAATACAACCCTTTAGCAAAGTAACTCAATGACTTACCTTTTCCTTTGCCTAGATCTTGCGTGATCGTTTTCTCGAAAAACGATCGCAAAATGCATTTTTGTGAAATTCTGAATTCCCCTCAAGAACCCAGCCACGGCGCGGGTTAGGCGATAGATTTGCACCATTTTATTTGTGCAAAAAACGCCACATTTTTAGCGCGAAGGTGGGGGGGGAGGAGTGCGGATTCTGTGAGCGGTGCGTTTCCGCCGCCGCGCTTGGGCTGCGGCGCTGGAGGCTGGCCACAAAAAAGCGACGCATGTGCGTCGCTGTGCTGAGTAGGGAGTGGAGGGCGGTTACTGGCTGCCTGCCCACCCCATTTTCTTGAACGCCTTGGCGGCGATGGCCAGCAGTTCGGCACTACTTGCCTCGGGCAGCATGGGGCGCGCTGGCGTCTCTACCGTCCATCGGTTTTTCCTGGTCTCACCGGTGGTGGTCCTGATAATGATCGCGGCACGGGTCCGGCTGACGTGCGCTTGTATCCATTTCAGGGACGGCTTGCGGTAGCGGCGGCGCTTGCCGCGTTCTGACAAGACTTTGTATCCCAGCGCACGCAGGCGCACCGCTTGGCTGCGGGTGCATGGCTCATCCGTAGGTTTGAATGGCGTCTTCTTCTTGCCCTTGTCGGAGGCTCTTGGTTTGGCAGGCTTAGGGGGGGCGGCGGTGAACTGCTGTGACATGCCCTGGTGTTGCTGGTTGGCTATCATCCCCGCAAAGCGGGAGTCGAAGTCGATGATGGCCGCATCCTCGGTACCGCGAGCGCGCAGGCGTTTGGACAGGCCAGTGAGCCGCTTGTGTTTTCGCTTGCTCTTGGTAGGCGCCCACTTGGTGCCATCAGGCGCTTTGCCTGCCCGGATGCGCTGGCGGTTCACCTTGACCACTTCCCGGCCTATCTGCTGGGTGATGCGCCGGCGCTTGGCTGGCGGCAGAGAGGCAGCGTCCAGACGCTCCAACAGGCTGAGCATGGTGCCCTGATTGATGGTGAGTGAGATCATCTGCACGCCTCTATTCGATGATGGGGGAGAGCTGGCCGGCCAGCTGTTTGGCCTGTTGGCCATGTCCTGTCATGGCCCCACTGTTACCGGGTGTGGGTCCGCTGCCATGGGTATGACTGGCGGTGGCGGCGGCCAGCTGCTCCACCACGTTCATCAATTGCAGCAGTAGCCGGAAAATGTTCACGCTATCTGTGCCCATCCACGAACGGGGTGCCTCCAGGTGTTGCAGTTCGCCGGCAACGGCCCGGCGCAGCTGACCCACCACCTCGACCAGATCCCCCGCCGTTGTCTGGCTCATGTTGCCCAGACTTCCCAGGGTGAGATCATCGCCGGCCAGCAGCTCGATGGCCCCCAGCGCCTCGATGAGCTTTAACCCGCCCACCTCCTCAATGCTGTGTTGGTTCACCCGCAGCCGATGCTGGCCATGCTCCCCCAGGTAGTCGTCACTCTGGTGGTGCATCTGTAAGGCGCGGTCATGCAGGCGCCGATCAGTGTGGCGGCTCTGGTTGCCCACGGTATCGGTGCGGCTGAACACCTCGGCCCGTTGCTGCTGCAGTTGCTCCCCTGGGGTGATGTCCGGCAGGGCCCAGCCACTGCCAAGCACAGTACGGATAAAGGGCCGGTCGGCACGCCCAAAGGCAAAGCCCAGCTCAACCAGGGTTCCCTCGGCGGGGAACTGCAGCAGCCCTTGCTCCTGCCCGCCGAACTGCACCGGCAGCGGCACTGCTCGATAAAGGGGCGCGGCCTTGTCCGGCTGGCCATCTTCGCCCAGCAGTTGCACGTCCACCGCATAGCGGGGGCGAAAGGGATCATTGAGCTGGCCGGCGCTGGCCTGGTCGCTGATGGCCTCGACCCGCCCGAACTTGGGCAGGTGCATCTTGTCGGCCAGCTCCGGAAACTCCCCCTCTATCTTGCGGCGTTCCACCGACTTGGTGGCTTTGCCCGGGGTGACCGTGGTCAGGGTCATTTCGTCGCCCTTGAGCCTGACCCGGGTCACCCGCTTGCCGTTGACGATCGCCCCTGGGCGCATGGCGGGCACAGGAGACAGGGTGATGAGATTACCTGCCTGGCGCGCGGTCCAGGCCGAGTCGATATCGACTGCCCGGCCATGCCAGCGAGAATCGGCGTGGCTACCCACAAAGATGGCGCCATCGGGTTGCTGGTACCAGATAAAGTCGGGCACCTCGAAGGCGCGGCCAGCGTTGTCGAGCAGCTGATAGCCGGTCCCGGCGCTGGTGAAGTTGGGGATAGACCGGTCGGCATAGTTGGCCGCCTCGGGCAGCATGAACACCAGACCGGTTTCACTGGTGAGCCAGGCCAGCAGATTGCGCAGGGTGGCATGCTGCATACTGACGGGCAGCCGGCCGACCAGTACACCTGCCAGCTCGCGGCATAGCAGTTGCACGGCCCCCGTGGCGGCAGGTTGAACGTCGTACACATAACCGGTGAACCAGCGGCGCAGCTCACCGTTGTAACCGACATCGATGGTGATGGGGTGGCCCTTTTGCGCCTGGGCCTGCGCCGTCAGGGCCGCCCGTCCGCCGGCATTCAGATCCAGCATGATGTCGTGCTCAACCAGATGGGCAGGCTGACCATTGATGGTCAAGTGAGTGGTCAGCTTCATGCCAGAACATCCCCTAGTTTGTCGTCGAGTTTCTTAAAGAATGCCTCTCCCGTGGAAAGCGGCTCGTCCCCTGATTGGCCATTGCCGCCAGCGGCGGCGGTGGTCCCTGGCGAGCCTTTCCCGATATTGGCGGGGTTACCTGGTAGGCGGGCTTCGCGCTTCTCCGGTACCGAGTTGAACTCCTTCAAGGTGAACTGCACCTGCCAGGCCAGCAGTCCTTCTTGTTCGCTGGCGGTGATGCGCCCGGCAAACTTGGCCTGGCGCACCTTCACAGACTTGGCCAGGAGCGAGCCGACCCGGTAGACGTGGCGCTTGCCGCCGTTCCCCTTGGCATCGGCCAGCTCGAACAGCCGGCTCAGCATACGTTCTTCTTTGAACGGGATAAGGCCGGAGACGTCGAGCTCCTTGCCCTTGGCACCCTGTTCGGCGCTGCTGGTCGAGCTGGTCTGGCCGCTCTGGTCCTTGTCCTGAAACTGCATCGATGCAGATACCCGCATCGACTTCATGATGATGGGCTCGCCATCGAGAGTCAGCATGGCTTGGCTCATGGGGTTAACTCCTGCCAGAAGGTAAGCGGGGAAGGGGAGAGCAGCAGAGCCCCAACAGTCATGCTCTGGCTGTGGTCGGGTGGGGCGCTTTGGCCAAGTTGGGTGGCGAGGCTCGCCGCATCCCCCTGGCCGTGCCAGTGCCAGAGCGTGCCGGACAGTTTACCCAGCTGGGCAAGTGCCTCGGCGAGCGTTTCCAGGCGGGCAGCGCGGCGGGTGGCCAGGGCCTGCAATTTGGCCATCGGGGTCTGGCTGTCCCGGGCCAGGCTTTCGAGCTGGGCCAGCTCGGCCCCCAGCGCCATGCGGGCCGGGCGCAGTGGGGCCCAGGTCAGCGGCTCGTCGGCGCGCCAGCGTGGCACTTTGGCCGCCGTGGGCTGACTCATGGTGTCGTTGTGGGCGGTGAGGCGGCGCAGGGCCGCGCACCACTCCGGCAGTGGCAGCAGGGCACAAAGGATTGCCAGCTGCTGGGCCAGGTCATCGGCGCTGTTGCCGGTCACCAGCCAGGCGAGGGCGTGCAGCTGGCCGCCGGGTAAACGCGGGTCGGCGCCGTCTTGCAGCTTGGCGGCCAGGGTGGCCACCGCCTTGGGGGCGGACAGGTGGTACTGATTGCCCTGCTGCTCGCCCACTCCGTGTTGGTAGGGGGTGACGGCGAGGCAACGGCCGGTCACCAGCAGCCGGTCGAGCTCGGCGCGCAGGCCCGCTAACCCTTCGGCCGCCTCGCTTAACGGGTGGCGCCGGTACTGGGCTCGGGCCGCAAGCCCTTGCAGGCGCCCCATGGCGCTGGCTTGGGTGGTGGGCAGTTGGCCGAGCATGCCCCGGGCGCGGCTGTGCAGGCTGGCAGCACTGGCGGGCCAGCGCAGCGGTCCTTGCATCCAACTCATTGCGGCGCCTCTGGCCAGCTGACCTCGGTGGGCCAGCCGTCGCTTTGTGGCAGGCGCATCAGTGCGATGCGGTAGCGCTGCAGGGCGTCGAGCCTGGCCAGCTCCTCGGGCGTTGCCATGTTCAGCTCCTTGGCATCTTGCAAGGGGGCGATGCGCAGGGCTGCGTCTGCTTGCAAGGTGTCGAGCTTGCGCTGCTGCTCAGTTTCACTGGGTACATAGGCCGGGGGCACCCGCGTCTGAATATCCCCGAACTCGCCGAACATGGCGCGCACATAGAGCTCACGCCCGTGGGCAGCTGAGTCGTCTTTGCGGGCGGTAAAGGGGATGAACTGGTCGGGCAGATGGGCAAAGGCCACCTCCATGTCCAGGCTATCCGGCTGGGTGGCGTAGGCGACGACATTTTTGGCGGTGATGATGTCCATCAAGCAATCCTTATCCAGAGTGATTTGGTCCAGGCATTACTGGGGTAATAGCCCATCAGCTTCCAGGTACCGGCCGGGCTGCCACCGCCCCCGTCTGATTCGTGCATGTCAGTGGAAGACCAGCGCAGGCTGCTGCCGGGGAGGGTACGGCCCGGGGCATAGGCGCCGGAGGGTTGGGTGTAGAAAAACCCGTAGGTCCCGATTTGGCCCACGCCCCCGGCCACCACATCGGCGTTGCCCTGGGCGGCGGTGTGGGTGTGTGCACTCGGAGGTATGGTGGCCGGCTTGCCGGTGACTTCGCCCCAGGCGGGCCAGCGGGTGGCCGTGGCCGGCGCCCCGGTGACTTGCGCCCAGGGATGGGTGTGCGCGGCCGGTGGCATGGTGGCGGGCTTGCTGCTGACCTCTGCCCAAGTGGGCCAGCGGGTGGCGTGGACCGGTACCCCGGTTATTTGGGACCAGGGGTGGGCGTGACTGGCCGCCGCGGCCCCCAGCTCGGCCAGCGTGGGTTTGTTGCCGGTGTTGTAATCGCGGGTCCAGGGAGTCCAGGCACCGGTGCTGTATTGGGCCCGGCGCCAGACCCGGCTCGAGTTGTAGACCAGATAGGTCTGCTGGGGACCGGCGCCACTGCTGACAATCAGCGCCCCGGCGCTGTTCTCCGGGTAGTGGCGGGCGGCCGAGGTGTTGGCGTTGGCATGCTGGGCATACACCTTGGGCTCTTTGAGGGTGTCGAGGTCCTCCGTGCTCAAGTTGATGGGATTGAGCCAGGAGCCCGGGTGGGTGTGGTTGGCTGCCGCGAGGTCCGGCTTGCTGGTCACCTCTGCCCAGCTGGGCCAGCGGCTGGCGGTGGCCGGTACCTGGTCGAGCTCGCCCCACTTGTGGCGGTGGCTGCCGTCTTTTATCTCCACCGCGATGCTGACGCCCTGGGCATCTTCCAGGATGCCCTTGCCGGTCACATCCCCGGTCAGCTCGATAGTGCGCTTGCGGCGCACGTCGGTGACGCTGCCATTGGCATTGATGACGGCCACCTTGGCCACATGGTGCTGATGGCCGTTGGCGTCCCGGTAATCCACCAGGTCGGGCACGCTCAGGGTCAGGGTGAAGTGGTTCACCCAGGCATCGAGCAGGGAGCCAGCCCGGTAGATGTCTAGCCAGAGCCCCACCGGCTTGGCGCCCGGGGTCACCTTCTTGACCTCATCGAGCTGGGCGCGCAGGCCGCCCACGTAGGCCACCCCGGGCTGCACCTTGTAGACCCCCGATTCATTGACCAGATTAAAGCCGTTGCCATAGAAGGTGGCCGGCCCGAAGAACTGCAGCGCCTGCAGGCGCAGGTCGTCGTCCATCCCGCGCAGGCGGGCGGCATAGTCAATCTGCCAGGTGCTGGCATCCACGTGGGTGGCGGTGGCCTCCGGCGCGCGGTCGTACTCCATCAGCATGGATTTAACCAGGCTGTTGCCGGTCTGGCCGGTGGCCTCATTGGTCTTGAGCTTGGTCTCCAGTCCCTTGTGGACAATCATCCCCACCACGCCGGCGGCCTTGTTGATGAGGTACAGAGCGTTGAAGCTGAAATCGCCGACCGTGGTGTCCATCACGATGGTGTAGGCCACCGCGTCGTTGTTGATACGCCCGCGCTGGTCCACTGCGCGCCGATGCACAATCTGGCCCGCCGGCGGCAAGCCTTGGTCAGGGTTGATGGGTTTGCTGGGGTCAAGGCCCGGGATATTGGCCAGCACGAACTCATCGAGCACCACCGGCGTCTGGTTGGTTAGGCACGCCTGCAGGTAGTTGGCAAAGGCGTTGGTAATGATTTGGCTCATGCTGTCCTCTTGAGGGTTGCGCCGAACACCTGCTGGCTCATGTCGATGCGGCCAGTACGCAGGGTGGCGGTGACCGGGTACACCACCTGGAAGCGGTAGCGGCGGCAGGTGCGGCCATAGTGTTGAATGAGGGTTTCCATCAGCTGCTGGTTGCCGGCGATGGCGCTGTCGGTCACCTCGATGGTGATAACGTCCCAGGGCGTGCCGGCCTGGCGTTCGTGAATGTCGCACCAGCCGATGCCAAGGCGCTCGAAGATGCGCTTAAAGCCCGCCACTTCGCCGGCGTCCCGGGCGTTCACAAAGGCGAACTTGACCCGTTTGCGAAACAGCGCGATGGGCTCGCCGTTAAATCGGGCGATGTCTCGCTCCCAGGCGAGCAGCGCCAGCAGGGATTCGGAGCAGGTCAGCGGGTCTTGCTGGGCCAGTGGCAGCAGCAGCCACCCCTTGAGCCGCTGCCAGAAGGCGTTGATGCCCCGCGCCAGAAACCCGGGCTCGGCATGGGCCGGGCTGATGGTGTAGCCATCCTCCCACCAGGGGGCGCTGGCATCGTGCAACACCGGCGCTTGCCGGCCGTGTTCAAGCGGGGTCGGCTTAGTCATGCAAGGTCACCACCAGTTTGCCAAGGCGCGGGATGGCCAGCCCCGACAAGATGTCATCCTGCGCGAACTTGAGGCTTTGCAACTGCGGGAACTGGCTGTGCAGCTCACGGCCGAGTTGGGAGAGCGAGAAGCGCGAGCGCGGCCAGGTGCGGGTCACGGCCGGAAAATCCGCCGACTGGCGAAACGCCGCCTTGACCAGGTTCTCGGCGCCCGCCTTGAGCGCGGCACGCTGCTCATCAGTGAGGTTGGCTTGTGGCCAGAGCGACAGGGTGAGGCTGTGCTGGGTTTCGGGGATGCTCATCACGAACAGGTCATCGCCGTGGCCATGGTTGCCCTTGCGGCCTACGTAGTCGTTGAGCTGGTCAATCAGGCTGGCCGGGGTGGCGCCCACCTCCAGCAGGATGTAGGCATTGGCAGTCCCCGGACCCCGCGGGGCTTCATGCTCGAAGAAGATGTGGTCGGCCCGAATGCCGGCGACGCTGGCCAGCATGGAGCGGTAAATGGCGTCGATGTGATAACGCCCCACCGCAGAGAACTGGTTCTGGATGCGTAAGCCCAAAGCGTCGTTGCCCTCGGCATCGGCACCCTGGGTGGTTATCCACTCCCTGTCATCGTTGCGGGCCGACAAGATGCCGGTCACCGGTTCGCTGAGCAGGTTGTAATAGCCCGGTGCCAGATTCCAGGCCGCGCCGGCGAACTCGGCTTCACACACCACCCGGGCCACCGCTTCGCCGGCTGGGCTCACCACCGCCTGCAGGGGCCGCAAACGGTAGATGGTGCCGTTGATGCGCTCGGTGGTGACCCAGATATCGGCCGGGATGGTGACCGCTTCGCTGGGGTTGGCTTTGACGAAGTTGACCAGCCCCCGGGTGGTCTGGGCAGGTTTACGGGTCAAGTCCACGTCCCAGGCCTTGAGGTCGAGATAGGCATCGGTGGCGGTGGCCGCGAAGGTGTTGGGCAGCACATGGCCGGCCAGCAGGGTGCGGATAAGCCAGAGCGCCGGCGTTATCACCACCCCGCGCACCAGCCGCCAGAAGGGGCTCACGTCGCTGTCATTGGTGATAAGGGAGCCGGCGGCCACCACCTCCTGTTTGAGCTCGGCCTCCATGGCCTGCTCGGTGGTCGGGACGCCGGTCTCGGCCAGCAGGGCCATAAAGTCCACGGTCGGGCGCAGGTTCACAGGGTTACCTCCAGTTCGCCGAATTCATAGGTGCGAGCAGTGACCAGTATCCGGTCGGGGGCCTCTTCCCGGATGAGGATGGTGCCGGGCACCAGCCGCTCGTCGTCTTCAACCAGCAGTTCAATCTCGGTCATCACGTCGCTGCGCAGGGTCGGGCTGCGCTCGCCGATGAGCTTGCGGGCGAGCCCCGATTCCATGATGCGGTGCTTGATGTCCTGACCAATGCTGTGGCGGTCCTGGGTGGTGCGGGGCTGGCCGCCGGCATCGAGCTGCCAGGCGCCGTTCACTACCAGGATGTCGATGTACTTGGGTTCATTCATCCGCGTTGCTCCACCCATGCGCTTTTCTCCAACTCTTCAGGTGTCATGGGGTTTTGGTTGGTGATGTGCACTTCGCCGATGTGCAGTGACTTGGTCGGCTTCTGGTTGGCAGAGCTCGCGGCTGCGTTGGCCTGGATCAACTGTTGGCCCAAGCCCCCAGCAGGCACTGCGCTCTGGTCTTGCTGGCGGTAGCTGGCAAGTGGGCTATTGATGACGCTGGCTTGTTGTTCCTCGGCTTGTGAACGCAGGTATTTGGGCAAGATATCGCCCTCCAATCCGCTGGTATCGATGTCGATGCCGGGGATCAAGCTCATGGCATCGAGCGCTTGTTTCACCAGCCAGATCAGCGCCCGCCACGGTGTGAGCAGGGTATCGAACACCTTGCCGAGGATGTCCCCCATGCGGCGGCCCGCGTCGGTCACGCTGTCGATCCCGACGCTGGCCTGGTTGGTTTGCTCAAAGAAGGTGCCAAGCCAGGCGATCCCCTGACCCAGCAGTCCCACGATCAGGGTGAAAAAGTCCACGATGGGGGCCAGTGCTTGCGAGGCGAGGGGGCCAAAGGTCTCGGCCAGCCCATGGAAGAAGGCGGCCATCAGCTCAAAGCTGGTCAACACCGAGAACGCGGCGCAGAGTTCGTCCCAGTAGATGATGGCCAGCGCCACGGCGGCGACCAGCGCTAGGATAGCGCCGATGATGATCACCGCCGGGTTGAGGCTCATGGCAATATTGACGGCCAGGATGGCCGCGCGCAGTGGAATAAGGGCTTTTTTGAACAGGACGATGGGGCCGGTGATGCCCTTGAAGGTCAGCGCCCAGGCCAGGGTGGCCAGCTTGGCCACCCCAACCAGCAAGAGCCAGGCACCGGTCACGATGCCAAGCCCAGCAATGGCCAGCACGGCGTAACTCACCACCTTGGTGAAGTTGGGGAATATCTTGGTCCAGCGCAACACCATTGCCCCGCCATCGGCAAAGGCACCCACCACTTTGTTGATGGTGGGGAGTACGGCGCCGAACGCGGCGGCCCGAATAGCAAACCAGGCAGACTCGACTCGCTGCCACTGGTCGGTCATGGCGGCGGCCATCTGCTCGGCCTTGCCCATGCCGTGGGTGTTGCCGAGCGCGTTGATGCTGTTGGCCAGCCCCTTGGTGTTGCTCATCAAGAGTTTGATCATCGACACCGCCTCATCCGAGCCAAACGCCTTTTTGAGCTCATCACTGCCGGCGACGGTCAGGGTCTCGCCGTAACGGGCCTTGAGTTTGTCTAGCACGTCGAGCACCGGCAGCATGTTGCCTGCCGAGTCGGTGAACTGCAGGCCGAGCGCCTTCTGGGCGCTGCCAATCCCGGCCAGGAAGGACTTGAACTTGGTACCGGCTTCGCCGCCGCCCATGGTGGCTTGCAGGTGGCCGAGCACGGCGAACTGCTCATCCATCGAGATCCCGGCGGCGGTGGCGTTGGCACCAATGCCCTTGAAGGCGTCGGTCATGCCCTGGCCGGTGGTCTTGAACATCTGCACCGCCGTGGCGGTCTTGCCTGCTACGTCCTCCACCCAGTTGGCTTTACCCATGCGCACGGCCTGCTGCTCAAAGATGCCGTACATGGTGCCCATGTAGTTGGTGATGGTGGCAGTATCGGCCTTGGTGGCCTTGGCCAGCACGCCGGAGGCGCGGGCAAAGGTGGGCAACTCGTTACCCTCCAGCCCGGCGATGGCGGATTGAATATCGTAGGAGGCACTGACAAACGCGCTGGCCGATTCGCCATAGTCCACCGAGAACTGCAGGGCGGTGTCGGAGAGCTGTTTGAGGGTCTTTTCATGCACATCGAGCGAGGCCACTTCGGCCAGTGCCCGATCCATTTCGATGGCGGGCGCCAGCGCATTTTGGATGGCTAAGGTGCCCGCCAGCATGGCTGCTCCACCGCCTGCGATATTGGCAAAGCCACTTTTGGCGGTGTTCTTCACCATGTTCAGCTGGTTGTTGATGCCCTCAAGCGGCCGGGTGACGGCATCTATCAGGGCAATCCTCATGATCAGTTGTTCGGTGACAGAAGCCATGATTTATCCATTGAATGCGGCGGCGATGCCCTCGGCAACGGCGCGGGCGTCACGCTGGGCGTGGTATTTGTCTAACCAGATGGCGCGGGCCAGGCTGTCGAGATCGTCATTCTCATGGGGCAGGTAATGGCGCCGCAGTGCCAATACCTGCTCCAGTTGGTTGTTGTCGATGGCCTCGGCGCGCGCCGTCAGTTTTTTACTTCGATATCCAGATCAGGGGCGAACTGCTCGTTGACCTTGGCGGCGACCTGCAGCGCGGCGCCGGGGCGAGCCAGCAGCGTATCCAGCGCCTCTTTGCTCTGTGCGCAGACGATGCGCTTGAGGTACTGATGGGACGGCGCCACCTTGTCGGTCATCGACAGCCCGTTGATGTAGCTGTTGTAGGCCACCAGGGTGGGTTCAAAGCTGATGTCGGTGCCGGCGATAGTCAGGGTGATGGTTTGTTTGCTCATGGGGTGGTTTCCTCTTGTTCAATCCACTGATTCAGGGTGTTGAGTTGGGTTTGGCAGCGGCGCAGCGCGCCCTGCAGGGTGGGGATAAAGGCCACGGCCTCGCCCCAGGTAGTGCCGTTAAATTCAGGCTCCGGGCAGTGGGGTATCAGCCCCGGCGGTGGCAGGCGCTTGACCACCTGCGTTTGCACCACGGTTTTGGGCTGGCTGGAGCAGGCGCAGAGCGCCAACAGGCAGAGGCTCGCGAGCACAATCCGGGCGGCCCGCCGGCGGCGTGGCCAGGGCGTGTTGCAGGTCATCGGCAGTTTTCCTCTGTTGTTGGTCAAGCTCGGTCAGGGCGGCGTTCTGGTGGGCGAGCAGTTGGCGCAAGGCGGCGTCTTCTCGCCGCAGCGTCTTGAGTTCGCTGTCCATCTGGCTGTTGGCACTCAGCAGGGTGGTGATGGTCTCGTTGGCGGTGGCCAGTTCCAGGGCACGACGGGTGAGCAGCTCCCCCTGGACATACAGCACGGTGCCAATCACCAGCCCGATAAGGGTCGGTAACAGCCGGATGAGCGTGCTCATGCCAGCACCCCGCCAAACTCGGTGAACTTGGCCAGCAGGTCGGCGAGCTTGTGTTCACGCTGGCCATAGCCGGCGCCCGGCAGGCTGGCCCAGAGGTTGGCGCATTTGGTGATCGCCTGGGGGATGCGGCCATCGACCACATCGGCCAGCGCTTTGCGCTCGCGGATAAGCTGAATCGCCCAGGTGTCTTGCGACTCGGGGCCAAAGTCCGGCAGGCCGAGCTGGTCACGGTAGTGGGGCCAGTGCTTGGACAAGAACTGATAGCGCCCGGCGGCCGTGCTGACCAGGCGCGGGTTTACCTGCACCTTGACGTTCGGGTGGGTGCGGTAGTCGGTGAAGAACCCTGCCGGGTTGACCAGCTTGTCGTATCCATCATCGCCGAGCCCTTTGGTGCCCTCGGCAAAGGCGAGCATGTCCAGAAAGGCGGCCACTTGCGGGTGGCAGTTACTGCGCGCCATGGTGGGTATCCTCCTGGCTGATCAGGGTTTGAAACTCCTGGCAGGTCTGGGCAAACCGGGGGGCTTCGAGCTCCACCCCGATAAAGCGGCGGCCAAGGCGCCAGGCAGCTTTTCCGGTAGCGCCAGAGCCCATGAAAAAATCCCCCACCACGTCGCCCGGCCGGCTGCTGGTACGCACGATGTGCTCCATCATGGCGGCGGGCTTTTCGCACGGGTGTTTGCCCGGGTAGGCCTGCACCGAGGGATAGGTCCACACATCGGTAAACGGCACCTCTTTGGTGACGCTGAACGGGCGGCGCAGCTGCTCGTACTCGGCCTTGAGCTGGTCATAACTGGCGACCAGGGTCTGATAGGTACGATGCAGTCCCTGATACGTTTCCTTGAGCTCGCGGTGGGGCAGGCACAACGTGCGGGCTTTGCGGGCAAACAGGGCTTGCAGGCGGGCATATTGCGCTTCGCTGGGCAGGCTCCACTGACTGCGGCCAAACCAGTGGCCCGCCATTTGGCAGCCCAGGGCCTGATCGATCTCTTTGTTGGAGATGCCGCAGGCAGCCTTGGCCTGCTGGAAGTAGTCGATCAGCGGCTGCATCACTTGGCCGCGCAGGGCCTGACAGGCTTGGCGATAGCCACTGGCTTGTGCACTGCCATGGGCCCCCAGCTGCTCGGCAAAGATGATGCGTTCACTGGCGGGCCAGAAGTTGCGCAAGGCCGACTTGTCCGCCCGGTTCCACACGCCAGAGGGCTTGGCCCAGACGATGTGGCTCAGCACATTGAAGTGCTTGCGCACCAGCAACTCGATGTCGGCATTGAGGCTGGGGCTGCAAAACAGATAGAGCGAGCCGTTGGGCTTGAGGATGCGGGCAAACTCCACCACGCACGCTTCCAGCCAATCCAGATAGGCTTCGACGTTGGGCCATTGGTTGTCCCAGTCCAGATCTTTGACCCGGTAATAAGGGGGATCGACGGCCACCAGATCCAGGCTGTGGGATGGCAGTGTGGTGAGGTAGGCCAGCGAGTCGGCATTGACCAGCTTGAGGCGCTCGTTGATTTTGTGGATCTGCATTTGATCAGTCATCACGTCTGTTCACTCCTTGGGTAATTTGGTGTTGAGCCAGCGCTCGGCAATACCGCGAATGGTCTCCACACCGATAAGGCCGACCATGCCACCGACAAAGCCGGCCGCTTCCCCCGGGATCCCGAACCAGCCAAAGGCACTGATAAATGCCAAGGTGATCGCCCCACACAGGACGGATTCCAGTAGCCGGCGGCGGCCACTGCCCCCGCCATAGGTGATGCGCAGCCAGGCGGTTAACACGGCCAGGGCGGTGCCATAGACGGTGGGCATGTTGTCCATCAACCAGGCCAGCAGCAGGGCACCGATGATGGGGTCTTTATGAGGCATGGCGTTCATGTCCGTTGCTCGGGTTAGCGGGCCAGCCGTTCAAGGCGGGTCTGGCAGGGGACGCACAGGCGCACCCCCGGCACGTGGTGGCGACGGGCCGCGGGGATGGGGTCGTCGCACTCCTCGCATTGATGCAGGCTCTGGCCCTGGTAGTGCCCTTTGCCCACTTGGCTTGCCAGGTTGGCGGCCAGCATGCGGGCGGCGTGTTGGTTGGCGCGGTCGATATCGTCCACTGTTCCCCCTTAACCCAGCAGGTGGCGGGTGTCTTCCTTCGAGAGGTAAGGCACGCCGTCGATGTGAACGAAATCGGGGGAGGTCACAAAGCCTTTCACCTTGTGCACGCTTTTGCTGCCACCCTTGGGATCGATGTCGAGCAGGTCGGCTGCGTTGAGCTTGACGCCGAACGCTTCCACCCTGATCTCTTCGCTGCCGGTGTTGGCGTAGAACAGCACATCGTCCGGCTCCATCCCGCGCCAGCTGCCCGCCCGTTTGGCGGCACCAACCAGCAACTTGAAATTCTTGGTGTCGAGCTCGAACTCACACTCGGCGGCGACGTCTCCATCCACATAGCCATCGGGGATGCCCCGGGTCTGGGCTACTGCGCTGTTGTCAGTGATGGAGAGGCTGGCCTTTTCGACGTGGACCATGGCCCCCATCAGGGTGGTGTCGAAGTTGATACCGGAAAAGCGTTTGGTCACGGGTTAACCCTCCCCGTTGTTGAGGCTCAAATCGAGCATGATGTTGACGGTGATCCCCTTGGGGCAGTCCACGGTGCGCACCACCAC
>RCUM01000261.1_pt1 | contig 35423 bp, 31 predicted proteins | sample 2166141 | NCBI WGS metagenome assembly RCUM01 (sample SAMN09932756, study PRJNA488358) | compost metagenome | isolation source: compost soil in crotonic acid-enriched | place: Germany: Experimental Botanical Garden
TGGGGTCAAAACGGTTGACAGTCATAGGGTGTCGCTGGTCACTGATGCAAAAAAAAGATGGCGGATTATACCTGATGAGCAGGAAAGAGGAAGAAGTGATGTGTGCATTTTTTAACCTGTAATATTAGATTTCAATGTTCGATATTTTGTGTCTTTTCCTATGAGGTGAAGACGATGCGATCATCAACGACAGGGGCCTCGGTTACGAGTTCTGCCTCGCAGTCCTCAAGCCATCTACGGCCGCCAGCATGTGCGGGAGACCTACACTAAACAGTCAGGCAGTGCCTATTTGATTGCAACCTGCGTCATGGATCGCAGTCTGGTGTGTTCATCTTGCTGGTCGCTGCGGACTTCACTGCCCTTTACCTGCTTGGTGACAAAGCCGAGCTGGTCGAGTTGATTTCCAACCTCATCGGCGTGGTAATCGGTGTACTCCTGAATCCGCGCGACAGCGTGATTGCGTTTTCCTCGGTGCAGCCAATCAGCCTTAAACATGAAGGATATGTTCAATTCAATATCAATTTATTGCGTTGATGATGCTATCCGCAGTGACAATGACTGAATATACGATAACAGGCACAAGCAAATGAATGTGCGAACAGTTCCTCGGTCTGCGACCATGATCCCCACATGGCAACAGGGATGAGGTTCAGCATGAGTTAGCGGATTGCGAGTTCAATGGAACACGCCGTAAAACCCGCAAGGAGTCATTCCTAGCCCGTATAGATGTGTTGCTCCTATGGATGATTATGCTAGTACTGAACATAGTTCCAGACTACCTCGGTCAAGTTAAGAGGGGTGAAGTGTCTGGATCTTCAAGGGGGCAACTCTAGAAGTCGATAAGCTTTTCTTCATTGAGTTACAGTAGTAGCGCTTCAAGTATCAGGAGTTGCTCGTAAGCAGAGCAACTCCTGACTACACCGATAAGGGGGCAGGTAATTGTCGACCTGATGGGACGGATTGAGCATGGGGTCTGTCAATCAGCAATAAGTCGACGGGAGGGTAGGTAAAGATCAGCATTTTTGGTTACAGTTTAATCAAAAGAGGTGGTTTTCAACATTTTTTCACATACCCCCACTTGAAAAATTCTAAAAACTGTCCATTTACTAATAATAAGAGCGGTAATGAAATTTTATCGTTTCAACATTCCGCTGCTACGCAGCGAAGAGAAACCAGTTTTACTAGCCCTCGCCGGTTTTTTATTGAAGAAAAGATATGAAGGTCTCTCTTATAAATTGAAGTTCATTAAGCATGGCTCATGCAATAAGTACGCTATCACTGAGTAACAGAAAACAGAAAACAGAAAACAGAAAACAGAAAACAGAAAACAGAACCGAAATGTGCAGTTCTTCCAGATTTACCAGTTGGCCAAAGAAATGACATTCAATATCATTAAGTAATTTCTTTACACAGTCACGTTATTCCTGTTAATTTTTACCATCCTCATCGGCTGACCACCATATTCTAGGTGCTACGCCGTCAAGGACTTCAGTCAAGCATTTTTTATGATTGGAAGTCTATTGCTATCTATACCGGAATATACGCGATCTTCATCTAGCGCTTGAGCAAGCGTAGTTTTAGAGGCGTTGTTTCCCAAATCGATGCGGCTTGAATGGAACTAACTGAGGACTTGGTGATCTGATCACCACCATCCTCTTCAAGTCTGCATCATGCCCACATCGCTTCACACCATCACCAACTGGCCTAAATACAACAAGTCTTTAATTAACCGTGGTTCACTCACCTTCTGGGTTGATGCCGCCGCCATGAACGACTGGTTCCACCACGACTATCATGGGCGGCGGGGCCGCAGCCAGCTTTACACTGACCAGACCATCTGTACCTTCCTGATGCTCAAGGGGATTTTCAACCTCACTCTGCGGGCCACTTAGGGACTACTCTACTCCCTGTTCGAGTTGATGAATGTGCCGTTGTGCGCACCGGACTATAGCTGTGTCAGCAAGCGGGCCCGCACGGTGACAGCGGCCTATCGGCAGTCCAGCAAGGGGCGCATCACCGACCTGGTTATCGACTCGACGGGTCTGGAGGTGTTTGGCGAAGGCGAATGGAAGGTCAGAAAACATGGCGCTGGGGGCGGCGAGTCTGGCGCAAGTTGCATCTGGCAGTAGATCCGGTGACCCACGATATCTTGGCAGCAGAAGTATAATTGGAGAATGTCCATGATGCCGAGGTGCTGCCGACCTTGCTCAACCCTCTGCGGCGTAAGCTGGGAAATGTTTATGCGGATGGCGCCTATGACAGCAAAGCCAGCCATCAGTTTATCTCGCGCAAAGGGGCAACCGCCTGTATCCCGCCTCGCAAGAGCGCGGGGTTATGGAAAAAGGTGCATCCAAGAAATGAGGCCGTGCTGGTAATGTGCAAGGAAGGGCTGGCGCACAGGAAGAAGATATCGGGGTATCACCATCGCTCGCTGGCGGAGACGGCTATGTATCGGTTCAAGCTGTTGCTGACGGGGAAAATCAGTCTGCGTAACTACAACGGCCAAGTGGGAGAGGTCATGGCGTATTTAAGCGCCATAAACAAGCTGAATACCCTGGGCCTACCTGTCAGAAAGTCCCGAGTGTAGCGGTTACTCGGGCTGGGAAGTCATGACTTGCTGGCTGATTTGGGAAACAACGCCAGTTTGAGAAAGAGCCAAATATCGCCCTGATGATGGTATGACTACTCTCCCAGAAGGCATGTGACGGGAGTCTTCGCTTCTTCGTGGCACTTTCTAGCCTGAAATATATAAGTGGAAATTAATGTTAGAGGGTATAGATAATTTCTTTCTTGTGAGGTTATTATTTTTTTGATGGGGGTTGATATCTAGTTTTTTTGGATATAACCTTCTACTTAAATGTTTGCTAGTGGTTATATGCCGTGTATCGGCAATAGTGTTTATGTTCAGAAAATGAACAACGCTAAGTTATTGTGTCATAGCCGGACGGCTGGTCTAGACATGCCTGCTTTAATTTAATCCAACTGTACCGGTAGCGTACAAGTATAGTTGCGTATCTAGCATATATAGCCTCGTCATAGAATCAATTTTTGGAGATGTTATGAATTTAAGGTCGTCTGTACCAACTCTATATCTGTATAGTCGTGTAAGTACGGATAAGCAGGCCGCCGGTAATAAAACTGGCGTACAACGCCAGACTGAGGGGAAGTTGGTTGAGGCAACAAGGGAAAAATATAGTGGCATGCCTGTTGTTCATATGTCAGATAACGGAATGTCAGCCAGTAAAGGTGAAAATATCGAGCATGGATGTCTAGGTGATTTTATTGAACTATGCCATTCAGGTCAAATTGCATCCGGCTCTGTATTGGCCATGGAGAATATAGACCGTTTCTCTCGCCTAGCGTTAACGGAAGCTAGTAAATATTTAACCAGTGTTCTTGCAGCTAATGTTCTTGTTTATACATGGATTGATGGGACTGTGTATCAAAGAGACAATCTTATATCCGCGATTTTTTCAATAGTTAAACTTGAAAGCAGCAACGATTATACAAATAGACTTTCTGCCCGAGTTACTGGTGCTGCACGTGTTGCTTTAAAGCGCCATCAGAATGGTGAGCGCGATCCGGATGGTTATCCGGCAGCGATTAATGATTTCGGTAAAAATAAATTTTGGGTTGATACGTCAACTGGGTTTGTTCGCCCTCATCCATATTATTTTCCTGTAGTTAAGGAAGTAATTGTGATGATTCGAGAAGGGAAGGGACATATAACAATTAAAAAGTATTTAGATGAAAACTATACCCCCCCTACAATAGCTCAAAATTCTAATAAAGAGGGGTGGGGAATAAATCTTATTAAAAAGATTATCAGTGATCGAGCAGTTTTAGGCGAAAAAATAATTCATATTGATGGTCGCGAGCATCTGTTGGGAAATTATTATCCGGCTGTTTGCACTGAGGCTGAATTTGCACAAGCTAAGCGTGTGCGTAGTGAAAAAAAACAGTTTGCTAGTAAGTTGAAAAGCGCGATGGGCATCGTTACTGGAATGCGTATCGCAACTTGTGGGAACTGTGGCAGTTCGCTACAGGTCTACCGTAGCAAAGCTGGGAAAAAAGATGAAAAGCTCCGTTATAAATGCAGCGGAAGGTCAGACACTTCGGTGAAAAGCTGCACAGCTGCAACATTTGATAATAGATATTTTGAGTATGCACTAATGTTGCTGATTGGCAGCGTGATACTTCAGCCTAAGAAAAATACAAGTGAGAATAAAATTGCTTCGATTAAAAATAAAATAGAGTCGATAAGTTCAAAAATAGAAATTATGATTCAATCTGTGGGGGCGACCACAGAGGGGGATATACATATCCTGTTGACTGAACGACTAGATAAATTATCTAGGGAACGTAAAAAGTTGAATGAAGAATTGACCATTGAGATTAGTCATACAGAGGCTTCTATTAACCCAGATATATATATGCAGATACCACGTAATTTCATTGACTATAATCAGGCTGATATAAGAGATGAGGTCAGGGATATAATATATAAGACAGTGAAATCCGTAAAGGTACATTCTGTTACTAGCTGTTTCTACATACAGGTTGAGTTGTTTGGTGGAATGATGACTGATGGTATTATTATTGACAATAAATATATTTCTGATTTCGGTTTTGATATGCACCATCAGCAGGAAAACGAGGATGCATTCCTAGCTTACAATAGATTTGCCAATAACTTCGAGTGTATCGATAAAGATGGAAAGTGTATTAGGATGTTGGACATGGTTAATGGCACACATTTTATCACCTCTGATGACTTTTATCTCAATGAAAGAGTAAGTACCTTAAAGAATCAGGCCATGAGTGAGGAAATGCGTGCTGCAATTGAAAAATTTGAAAGCTGGGTCCTTTAAATTCAGCAGAGAATAGGTAGGTTGTAATATTTTTGATTTTTGTTAGTGATTGATGTGTGGGATTTCTCTTATTTTCCTGAGAAGATAAGCAATGCTATATATTGACATCATGATGCGTACCATCAGGTATCTGAACAAGCAGACGAGGTGGCACGAGGGGGAGATACCCTAATAGTATTTCTTAGATGTGGCCCCATGCAGCGTAAGCTGCAAGCTCACCAAAGCCCTCAGAAACTGAGTACCCGCCTGAGTACCCATCTCGCAACTTATTTTGATACCGACCGCACTGATACCCCGCCTGGTCTATCTACTGATTGCTGTAGCGCCACCCAGCAGCAATAAATCCAGTTTTTCATTAGCCCCGGTCTGAGATTTTCAGCCTGGTTCTCCATCCTCATTACTTGCTCTGATGGTGCGCTGTATGTGTTATATTCGGCTCTAAAAATGAGCCGAATGATAGGCTGGTTCGGCTCATTTTTGATACCCTGACACATTGAATGAGGAAATAATGGAACCATTTTGGATTTGGCAACAAGCCGACTGGCCCCATTTTCGTTGGCAGGATAGCGAGATATTGCCCAGATTACGGCAGGTTCAACGCAGACAGGGAATTCTAATCGGTAGTCATTCCAGGTTGGGGAACCCCGACCAAACGTTGGACACGTTATTGGCTAACATCATCGCCTCGTCCGCTATCGAAGGCGAACGTCTCAATGCCCAATCCGTGCGATCTTCCCTGGCTAGGCGGTTAGGGAGCTCACAAACTCAGTCCTATCCAGTATCAGAGCGCTCAGAGGGGCTCGCGGCCATGATGCTGGATGCCATCGACAACCATGAACAACCACTGACAATTGAACGACTTTACCAATGGCATCGTTGGCTGTTCCCTGTCAACGAATGGTCGGTACAGCCAATGAACGTAGGGCAGTTGCGAGGAGATGAGCCGATGCTGGTTGTCTCTGGGCGTGTTGATCGCCCTACCGTGCATTTTGAGGCACCGCCCAGAGCAACTCTGGACGATCAACTGGCCGAGTTCATCCCCTGGTTTAACCAGACTCAGCATGACCCCACGATGGATCCACTGCTTCGTGCGGCGATCTGTCATTTCTGGTTCGTGACCCTGCATCCCGTTGATGATGGCAATGGGCGGCTCACGCGGGCATTGACCGATCTCGCGCTGTCACAGGCTGACAGCCACAGCATCCGGCTGTATGCCATGTCAGTTGCGATTCTAGAGCTGCGGGGTGACTACTATCGAGCGCTTGAGTCAGCGCAGAGGGGCTCGCTAGATATTACCTCCTGGATCTGTTGGTTCCTCGATACGCTGGATTACACCCTAGAACTGGCATTACAGGTTATTGACCGTTCTCTTGCCAAGACACATTTCTGGTTGCGGCACTGTCATGACGGTCTCAGTCCAGAGCAAACCAAGGTTGTTAACCGTTTATTGGATGGCGGCCAACAGGGTTTTGAAAATGGCATCAACGCCAGTCAATATCAAAAAGTCGCCGGAGTCAGCAAGGCGACGGCTACACGCCATCTGGCTGAATTGGTGGAGAGGGGGTGCATTGAGAAATTACCTGGTGGCGGACGCAATACACGCTACCAGATCCGCTTGCACACTGAGGGGGTTTGAAAAAGCATCGCCATGGGGGCGTTAATTTCATTTGGTAGATGAGATCTGCGATTGACGTACCAATGACGCTCTTTAGTTTAATGTTGACACCATGATGAGTGCCGTCAGGCATATGAACGAGTAAACTCAGCTGACAGTCATGACTCTCAACAGACCTTTTGAGCGACAACAAAATATTTAGAACATCGGGATTAATTTCAGGAACATCACCTGCACTGCGATTTGAAAGCAATTTGGTCACAGCAATATGAACTCGCAGCTCTTCGGCATGCTCCTTGGCTCTCTGGACTACCTCGGATGATTCAGACTCGATGATATCCTCTAATGTCCTCCCCATACGGTGCTCCTACTACAGATAGAATTAAAGGCCCACGCCGAGCTGGCATGGGCTCTCAGCACTAGATCAAGAACTCTTCCAATGCTCGACCATTCGCAACAGCTTCTGCGATAGCCTTAGGCATGCGCCCCTGACCAGTCCAGGTCTTCTCCTGACCATCCTCGGTATACCTGTATTTTGCAGGGCGAGGAGCGCGTTTGGCTTTGGCTGAACCGTCAGCTTTCGCTGGAGCCACAGTACCAACCAGCTCGCTCGGATCGATGCCTGCTTGTTTCAGCATCTCGGTGAACTCGGCCAGCTTTTGCAGGCGCTCGGCAGATTCTTCTCTCAATTTGGTCTCTTGCTGCTCACGCTCAGCAAAAATCTCTTCAAATTTTTCTCTGATTTCGACCAGCTGCTCAAATGACAGCTCACGCAGTGCAGCTCGCAGGCTACGAATATTCATCAGTGTTTTCAAAAAGTCATTCATTTTTTAGCCTCATGTATCACATTTTTATATCAGGAAAATTATCTCTCAATACCAGCATCAGCTCCACTGTTTTTGGCACCAAGGTGACTCAAAAAATTGTATAATTTAAAATTCGTGAGCTAAATTGCGTTTGGATCTGCTTATTGCCTAGCTCCAATCTGCTATGAAACTTTGTAGCCAAAAATTAAATCTAGGTGGTAGTGAGCGTTGAGACCACCTCACCAGATGAGCCGATGAAGGATCTTGTTCGGCTCACGAAATGAGCCGATAGGACAATATCATTGGCTCACAGAATGAGTCGATGATAGGAAATAGTTCTCTCCACACAACCTCGAATATGGGGGCATACTATTCAGATTATCTCCCTATTAGAATAATCACGCCCAAATGTGTCTGGGTTTGCAGCCTCATAGTCATCGTCAAACATATGTTCCCCGCGATGCATCTCCCTCATTGTTGCGAGTATACCGAAAAAACACATTTCACACAGATGCACCAGATAACGCTCACCATCGTGACGGGAACCATAGCCAAAATCCGCCGATAACGAGCCGTATTGATTGGTTCCAAAATTCGTTTTTGTACTACGACCACAAACATCACAGAGAATGTCAATAACCTGCTCTGTTGGCACAATCCCTTTTACGAGCATGCAGAGCTCCTTATTTTTACGAAAACTATAATTTTTTCTACTTTTGATTTTGGAGTAACCTGAGCTGGCTATTTATCACTGGCATAACCCATTGAGCACTCATTTGTTATTTTTGGATGTCTTTGCACTGAAATTTTGGAGGTGTTTTCCAACCTGTAACGCGCCCGCTGCGTTTGTTGATCCTGCGGTATTCATTACCCAACAGGATTTCCCATTCAGAGCCGTTCTCCGATAGAACCTGAAAAGTAGTCCCAAGCTCAATAACTATGCCAGGCTCAGTACAGATCAGCTCAGTCATCGACTCTCCTCGGTGCTAGGACATATCACCATTTTTTTCCGATTGTTCAAGAACGGAAGCCATCGCGTCTAGTGACCGAGCAAGGGCACGACACTCGTCTGCGGACATTAAAGCGGATGTGAATGCGGCAGCATTCTCATTGTGAACATCTATTTCACTGACTCTGATGTAGCCACCATATGGGCTGGAATAGACGCTTACCTCTACTTGATGGGGTGGTGTCCCGATTGGTTTATCCAACTTTAAAACACTTGTATAAATAGGCATAGTCCCTATTCCTAATCGAACTCTTCGAAACTATAGAATATTGCTCGGGGTTGCTCATGATGTCCATCAATAAATCAAGACACTAACCTAGTTGGTTGGAAACCAAGTGTCAGCCCTGCAACATGTGCAAACTTTGTTGAGCACTGGGCACGACAGTGTGGGGTGAGATAGGGCATGATAAAGAGCACATGCAGACAGAGGAATGTAACATGACACCCGATGCAGTCCATAATCCGAGCCTTAGAGCAACACTCCTTGACCCCTTGGGTGTTCCTCGTGACGCACTTAGTGCTCACCTGTGGATTGTGGCAGGAGTTCCTGCGGACATCATCCATCAGCTAGCTGCGCTTGTTAGAACTAATGTTGGTGTGATATGTAAGCTGGCTGGTATTAGCCAGAGCACTGTTACTCGCAGGCTCAGAGCAGATACCCCTCTATCAATATCACAAGGTGTCAGGGTGTATGGAGTAGTGCTCGCCCTTGATGCCGCACTGTCCCTTCAGGAAAACGATGCCGTCATGGCATTGTCGTGGTTACACCGTCCTGCATGGAGCCTTGGTGGCGTAGCACCTGCCGATCTATTGACTACTCCGATGGGTGTTCAGGCGGTTGTTGATCTTGTGGGACAGGTTGAGCATGGGGTTTGCCAATAAGCAATAAGTCGGGGGCTGAGAGGATAAAATCATCTAAGTTGGTTAAACTTCCACCAAACAGAATGATTTTCAAAAGTTTTTCACCCCCCCCCCACTTGAAAAATTCGAAAAACTGTCCATTTACTAATTATGAGAGCTTGAATTAAATTTCAGCGTTTGAACATTCCGCTGCTTCGCAGCGAAGAGAGCCCAGTTTTACAACCCCTCACACGATTTTATTGAAAATAACAAATAAAAATCGCTCTTATAAACCAAGACTAATTGGATTGATATAATAAATTAATGCTCTATTACTTGGTAATGGCTTGAAAACTCATACACAGAGAGAAAACAGAAAACAGAAAACAGAAAACAGAAAACAGAAAACAGAAAATATAACCTCAATAAGTGTGTGGTTATATTCGCCCTGTCGGGCGGAAAATTAAAAAGGCGTTTTTGCAAAGCGTGATAACCCTACCTGTGCAAGCGCTTCTCTACTATCATCCGCAGCCCATGAACAAATCGCATACTGGCGTGACTGTAACGCCGCCCTAACCCCTCCCTCTGCGGCTCCTGCCGCCTGACTCTGGTTGTCACAACCGGAGCGCTTTCTTACACCCATTAGATCCCAATACAACAATCTGATCCTGCCCGAACTCCATCTGACCCCCAAGCCGATGGGGGCGTTGTGCTATGGATCCTAAACAAGCGAGAAAATCTCCCCATGCTAGAACGTGCAAGACAAGAATGGTTCTCCAACATCCGTGGTGACCTGTTAGCCGGAATCGTGGTCGCCCTGGCGCTGATCCCAGAAGCCATCGCCTTCTCCATTATTGCTGGAGTAGACCCCAAAGTCGGCCTCTATGCCTCTTTCTGTATCGCCGTGGTCATAGCCTTTGTCGGCGGTCGTCCAGGTATGATCTCGGCAGCCACAGGCGCAATGGCGCTCCTGATGGTGACCCTGGTCAAAGAGCATGGCCTGCAATATCTGCTGGCAGCAACCCTGCTCACTGGGGTACTCCAGATCGCAGCGGGTTACCTGAAACTGGGCAGCCTGATGCGGTTTGTCTCCCGCTCGGTGGTGACCGGCTTCGTCAATGCGCTGGCGATCCTCATCTTTATGGCCCAGTTGCCTGAGCTCACCAACGTCACCTGGCAGGTCTACGCCATGACGGCGGCGGGCCTTGGCATCATCTATCTGTTCCCGCTTATTCCGGTGGTGGGCAAGCTGGTGCCTTCTCCGCTGCTCTGCATCGTCATCCTGACGGCAGTCGCCATTACTATGGGTATCGATATCCGTACTGTAGGCGATATGGGCGAGCTGCCCGATACCCTGCCTATCTTCCTGTGGCCCGAAGTGCCGCTGAATCTGGAGACGCTGGCGATTATCTTTCCCTACTCTGCGGGCCTAGCCGTGGTTGGTCTACTCGAATCCATGATGACGGCTGCCATTGTCGATGACCTGACTGATACCAGCAGCGACCGCAATCGCGAGTGCAAGGGCCAGGGGATCGCCAATATTGGTGCGGGCCTGATGGGTGGCATGGCGGGCTGCGCCATGATTGGTCAGTCCATCATCAACATCAAATCCGGTGGCCGTGGCCGCCTATCTACCTTTGTGGCTGGCACCCTGCTCATCCTGATGGTGGTCTTCATGGATGAGTGGATCCGCCAGATCCCCATGGCAGCCCTGGTAGCCGTGATGATCATGGTCTCTATCGGGACGTTCTCCTGGGATTCACTGCACAATCTCAAAAAGCACCCGCCCTCAACCAATATCGTGATGGTGGCAACAGTGGTTGTTGCTACCCATAACCTGGCGCTCGGGGTACTTGTCGGGGTACTGCTCCTTCCCTGTTCTTTGCCAACAAGGTTGCCAGCTTCATGCTGGTTAAAAGCGACAGCGAGCGGAAAAGGTGAGGTACGCACCTATCTGGTACGGGGCCAGGTATTCTTCGCGAGTGCTGAACAGTTCTTTGCCGAATTAGACTTCAAGGAGGTGGTAGAAAAGGTGGTGATCCGTCACCTTACTGCACGTTTTGGAAAAAACGAGTTTGGAGGACATAGCTATCTCTCCGGCAACATTGGTCTTGGCAGTCGCGAGCTTCTGCTCCAGGAGCTCGCCGAGCTGGATCACCAACGCAGCCGTCTCGCCCATGAGTAGGGGGGCATCCTGCTGGACAGCGGCAAGGAATATCTTGCTGGCTTGGGTATGACGGGGGGCGAGACCCTGCAACACCACGGCCAGTTGGTAGAGACAATCCATGAACTCTCATCCTACATGCGGATGTTGATCATGGGCAAACAGGGCACGACCCATGCCCACGATCTGATTGGCAGTAATATCGAGAACGTCGTCATCCATTCCTTGGCGAATCTCATCATGGTGGTGCAACCAAGCTTTCAGACATCGAGCCACTTTCCGTTTACCTATGACGCCAGTCCGATTGCCAAGCAGGTGTTGAAGAGTTCGGGCATCAGGGTTGAAGCAATGCTGCTGCAAGGGGATGTCGTGTCAGTGATTTGCCTGGGCTACGACTTCATCGTGATGGGGACCTAGGGTCACTCACGGATCACTTTATCGTGGGTAGTACGACACCAGAATTGGTGAAGTAGACTGCGGCTTCACTCTACCTACTCAGGTAAAAACCATCGATTACGCCTTCTTTCTCATTACCCACATCTAAACGAGGGGGATTTTTCTTCATAGTTTTATGCTAGGAAAAACAAAATTACTGAGTTATATTTAGCATTTAAAATGCTAATTTGGTTGGGATGTATATAATGCATGGCGTGATGTTATTTTTCCATATATTAGGTGCAACAATCTGGACGGGGGGACACATTGTACTAGCTCTTATCATTCTTCCTAAAGCACTAACAGAATCGTCAACTAAAATATTATTAGATTTTGAGTCCGTGTACGAAAGAATTGGAATGCCGGCTTTAATAATGCAGATAATTACAGGTTTCTATCTAGCATTGAACATTGAGAGTAATGTGTTGACTTGGTTTGATTTTGATAACAAAGTGACAAATGTCATTCTCATAAAATTGACATTACTGACTATGACGGCCTGTCTTGCGATAAATGCAAGGTTTCGTGTAATTCCTAATTTAAGCAAATCAAATTTAGCTTTAATGGGATGGCATATACGAGCTGTGACCATCATATCCATTCTATTTGTTTTTGTAGGCGTTTCGTTTAGGACCGGCTGGTTATACTAGAAAGCTAGTATTAGTTAAACCACATTGCTGCTCTGTGAATGTATAAACACAGACTTAAAACCAAAATCGGTATTTTGTAAAAAATGAGGTATGCAAAAAATAATTAGCCTTTAATTAGGCTATGTCCCAATTACGTGTTGCATGAGGCGCTCCAGCACCTCATGCAAGCAACGTGAGACAGTCACGTTCCGTCCATAGCGCTCCAACATCCTTCGCCAACCCAGATGATTCCTCAGATAATGGATCGCTACCCTATGGAACCGCTCCATCCACTACTTCAACTGCCTGTGGTACCCGTTCACATGCTGGATGTGATATGCCCCCACCACCCGTTCTCCCGCACGGTTGCGCACCACCTGATGCGTTATCCCTTGTCCCTCGCTGAAACTGGCATACACCTCGACGCCATCACTGCACAGTAGTGCATCTGGGGCAATAAGCGGTTGCACCGCCGTGACGGTCTTGGCATTGAGTCGCTCCAGATGGATTCGGCCAGGTGGCCTGCTCTGTCTTGCACCACCATCACCAGGATGTAATCCGGCCCTGTGCCTCGGATACGGCCTTTGCCGCCACGATGACGGGTAATCTGCACTGTCCTTTGAATGACTCCAGGAAGAATCCCGTGCCGCCTGGTGGCTCGCCATGGCTTTCAGGAAGCGGTGACGCCACAAGAAAGCAGTGTTATTGCATACCCCACAGAGGGCGGCAGCCTGTCGGACGGTCAGCCCGTCGATGAGGGCCTGGGCGTAGTCTTCCCAGCATTGTGCCTTGCGAAGTCGTGCCAGCGGCGTCTTGGTGAGAACGGAACTGGTGCGTAGACACTGCTTGCAGCGATAGCGACGTAACCCTCGACTCCAGCCCCAGGTAGCCAATTGCGCGGCCTCAGCCTGGCAGTGAGGGCAACATTGGCAAAGGGGAAGTTGAGTGGCCAACGAGGTGATGGGGTGCGGGGCGACGCTAGCGAAAGGTGAGTTGTGGGAAGAGAGACAGTAGGTGTTGAAAGGCTTGGGTATCAATGATAGAGGCTCTCAAGGTGATGACCTACTTCAAGATTAGCCTTTCAACACATAATTGGAACAGCGCCTTAATTAAAGGTAATTTTCTCATTGTGAACCCACACTGCAACTTCAATTCTTGAATGTAGGTTCAATTTTTTTAGAATGTTTTTCACATGGACTTTAACTGTTCCTTCAGAAATAAATAAACGCCTTGATATAAGTTTATTTGGTAAGCCTTGTGCAATTAACTTCAAAACATCTATTTCACGATGACTTAAAATCTGGAGGTTCTTATCTTTAAGTCTATCCTTTTTTCTGGACTGCATGCTTTCAATCAGGATTGCGGTAAGTTTAGGGCTTACAACCAGTTTTCCCATACATGCCTGTTCAATCGAGCTAATCAACTCCTCAGGCTCCATGTCTTTTAACAAATAACCATCCGCGCCAGCAATAATAGCATCAGAAACATCATCTTCGTAATCTGACACAGTGAAGATTACGATGCGACTAGATACGTTGTGTGCTCGTAATGACTTTAATGTATCTATACCACTAAATTCAGGCATGTTTAGATCTAACAATATTAAGTCAGGTTCGTACTCTAATGCTAACTGAACACCATCTTGTCCTGTGCTAGCCTCTGCTATAACGGTTAAAAAGGGGTTGGTACGTAAAAGTTGCTTAATTCCGTTACGTAGGACAGGATGATCATCAATTAGTAAAATTGAAAAGACATCCGCATTGGTTGCTAAAGATTTTTCCATGTGTGTTCCTCAAACAACGTGAAGGTCAATTTTCACTTGCGTCCGCTCATTAATAAATAAAATATTTTTTTCTTTTAGAAAAACCACCAAACCTGCTATAGCGTCCTCAAATTCAACTTCACCTTTCAGAATAACAATGACATGTTCCGCTAAGGCTCTTATATGTAGCTCAATTCGTGATGGAGACATGTCCATCCTCAGGCATTCAAACAATTTATTGAAGAAGTCCAGTATGTATACTTCCTGTTCATATGAATAGTCTTCATAAAAATCTTTATAATCCAACCTAATATTAAAGCCATATGTGTCATTAAATAATACTATTGCATCTCTTAATAAGATTAATGTTTCTACCTTTTTATATGGCGTTCTGAATGTTGAAATCAATTTCCTGATATTTGAGTATGCTTCATTCAGCTCAGATCTCATCTCAGCAATATTCTCAACCTGAGAAGAATTGATGATTGTCGTGTCTCTTTGTAGGAGACTAATCTTAATCTTTAAATATGATAAGGATTGTGCTATTGAATCATGAAGTGTTTGAGCAATTGTGTTTCTTTCTTTAAATAAAATTAGTTGCTGCTGCTGCTGCTCCTTGTAGTGGAGAGATAAGGTTTGCGACAATAAATTGCAAAATGCAAATATAAGTTGTTCTGTATCATTTAATATAGTGACTTCATTTGAAAAGAAAAACTCTATGTAACCATAGTCATTATGCGCATCACCGATATTCCAGCGCCTGCTCTTATATTTATTGTCAGTGAATGTATTGGTATCAACGTTATTAATGCATAATGAGCAACGTAAAGAGCTACAATGTGGTGGTCTCACGTTTTCACCAAAAGTAAATAAATGCTTTACTTCATTTTTATGTGGGTCATAAATATATATTTTTATCTTACCAGCGCCTGTATATCCAATGAGCTCTCTCATAAAGGGAGCAACGACTTTGCAGCTAAGTTCTTGATTTTGAAATAATTTACAGCTTCGATAAAGAAATTCCAAATGTAAATTCTGTAAATTCAGCTTATGCGTTTTGTCGGCTACCATCTGTTCCAGATCGTTGTAGGTATGCTTAACAACCTCTGACATATTATTTAAAGCATTGCCAAGTTGCCACATCTCATCGCGGTAGTCGTGTGATACTGAATCAAATTTGGAACTAAAGTCACCATGCTGAATATTTTTAGCCATTGTCAACAATTTAGACCAAGGCCTAAAAAAACGTTTATTCAAACTATAAATAGCGATGAAAGAAAATAATATAACAATGAAAGAGGATGCTTTTTGAAGACCATTAATCACTACAATCTTAGACTCAGTTTTGTTCTCAATGTTTTTGATTATCTTCTGTAGTAAACTAATGAATTCTTTAGAGCTATTAATGCTTAATAGCGTTGCTACATCACCAGATTTTAAGTTGGAAAGAATGCCTTTTAATTTTGAACCCCACAAGACTTTTAATTTTATGTATTCTTGATTAAGGTTATGCTTTTCAGCAGCCTTGATGAATGAGGCATCATTAATAATTGATTCAACACTATTAACAGCTTGTGCTTTCTCATCTATAGACAGTGTTCCTGAGAGGAGTGAATATACTTTCATTCTAATTGAACCAATGCTATTTATCACATATGCATTACCCTGGATGCTTGATGACAAATAAATTGATGCACTCATATTAAATATGGATATGAAGCACAGTGTACATATAATTGATGTTATAGAAATTGTAATGGACAGCCTCTTCCAGTGCTTCAATAGTATGTTCACGATGTTGACACTTCCTAAGATTGTCATTAGTAGATATTTATACCTTTTGGGTACCCCAATAAAAATACCTCCAAATAAATACCCACAATATTCCAAACAATATTACGTTCGTGCTAAACAGGCACCGACACAGATTAACCATATGATATTTAAGTGTTTTTTGTTTTTACTACCTCCCTGAAGTAGGTAGTTAATGAAATATTCATACTATGTAATACATATGTTCAGTTGATCTAAATCAATAAAAAGTATCCATTTAAATTGTCTATTGGGAATTGTGTACCCCCACACTAACCGGTGAGCAAAATGTCCATATATCAAAAATACAAAGATGGATGTGAATATAGTCACATAAATAAAAGAAAAAACAAGACGCTCGTTGATTGGAACCCTGATGACAAATGCTTTTGGGTTGAGAATGGTTCTCATATCGCAAGGAGAAACTTACTAGTCTCCATTCCTTGCCTGCTAATCTCATTCTCTGTTTGGATGATATTCAGTGTAGTAGCAATGAACTTGCCTTTAGCTGGCTTCAACTTTACAACAGATCAGTTGTTTCTGCTGACAGCACTCCCATCTCTTTCAGGTGCATTAGGACGGATTCCGTATTCATTTGTGATACCGGTATTTGGTGGCCGGAGATGGACTGCATTTAGCACCTTATTACTTATGATTCCTATGTCATGGTTAGCTATTGCAGTTCAAGATACCTCCACACAGTATTCAACGTTTCTGATAATCTCTCTATTATGTGGATTTGGTGGTGCCAACTTTGCATCCAGTATGGCTAACATCAGCTTGTTTTATCCCAAAACTCAACAAGGAAAGGCTCTTGGTTTAAATGGAGGGTTGGGCAACTTAGGCGTCAGTGTCATGCAGATACTTGTCCCTATTGTCATTTCTATAAATATCTTTGGCCCTTTCGGTTTAGGTCAGGGAAACCCCGACGCATCAATATGGCTTAGTAATGCGGCCTTAGTATGGATACCAATAATATTGATATTGAGCATCACAGCATGGCATTTTATGAATGATATTACAGCACCAAAAGCCTCATTTAAAGAACAATGGGCAATATTAAAACAAAAGCATCTTTGGATTATGAGTATTTTGTATTTAGCCGCCTTTGGATCATTCATTGGATTCTCTGCTGGGTTTGCAATGCTTGCTAAAACTCAATTTCCTGATGTAGAAATCATGAAATACGCATTCATAGGGCCATTGTTCGGTGCATTGATGAGACCAGTTGGTGGCATTTTATCGGATAGGCTGGGAGGTGTAAAAGTTACCTTTGTTAGTTTTTGCTTAATGGCTACGTTAGTTTCAGCTTTGTTTTCAACTCTCCCATCAGAGACAAGCCAGGGCAGCTTCATCTATTTTTTAGTTGTTTTTATGGCCCTCTTCTCATGCGCAGGGATTGGGAGTGGTTCTACATTTCAAATGATCGCCGTTCTGTTTAGAGGGATGATGATAAAAAGAAATATCAAACGGTATGATTCAGAAGTTCAAGCTATAAAGAAATCAGCAAATGATACGGCCACAGCGTTGGGATTTATCTCAGCCATAGGTGCGATTGGTGGTTTCTTTATTCCAAATGCATTCGGCTTATCAATAGCTCTCAGTGGAACGCCGATGAATGCGATGAAAGCTTTTTTACTCTTCTATGTTATTTGTGGGCTAATAACATGGTTTGTATATGGAAAAGAACTCAATAAATAGAACATTACTATTAATGCATGCGTATATGGAGCAGTAAAATGAGCAAGTTTCTTGACAGGTTTAATTATTTAAAGACATTAGGCGAAAAATTTTCTGGTGAACATGGCCAAACATACAATACGAACAGAGATTGGGAAGATGGTTATAGAGATCGCTGGCAACATGACAAAATTGTACGTTCAACACATGGCGTCAACTGTACAGGCTCATGCAGCTGGAAAATCTATGTAAAAAATGGCTTGGTTACATGGGAAACTCAGCAAACTGATTACCCAAGGACAAGACCAGATCTTCCAAACCATGAACCGCGTGGTTGCCCGAGAGGTGCAAGCTACTCATGGTATCTGTACAGTGCAAATCGACTGAAGTATCCGATGGTCAGGAAGGCACTGGTTGAACTTTGGCGAGAATCAAAAAGTAAGCACAAAGACCCTGTTTTAGCATGGGGTGCTATTGCTTCCGATAATAATGTATCCAAAAAGTATAAGGCTGCCCGAGGAAGAGGTGGTTTTGTTCGTAGCACTTGGAATGAAGTTAATGAGATCATTGCAGCAGCAAACATTTACACCGTAAAAGAGCATGGCCCAGATCGCGTTGTTGGCTTCTCACCAATCCCAGCGATGTCCATGGTGTCTTATGCCGCAGGTGCAAGATATTTATCGCTCATAGGTGGCTCTTGCCTTAGCTTCTATGACTGGTATTGCGATCTTCCTCCCGCATCACCGATGACTTGGGGAGAGCAAACAGACGTACCAGAGTCAGCAGATTGGTACAACTCCTCATACATCATAGCCTGGGGCTCAAATATTCCTCAGACTCGTACTCCTGATGCTCATTTCTTTACTGAAGTTAGATACAAAGGCACCAAAACTGTCGCCATAACTCCAGACTATGCTGAAGTAGCTAAGCTTTGTGATCATTGGCTTAACCCCAAACAAGGTACAGACAGTGCGTTAGCATTGGCTATGGGCCATGTCATCTTGAACGAGTTCCACGTTCAACATAAAAATGAATATTTTGTTAGTTACGCAAGGAAATATACCGATTTTCCGATGTTGGTCAGATTGACCAAACGACCAGACGGTAGCTATGAAGCAGGACGCTTCCTGAGAGCATCAGATTTGGTCAATAACATAGGTGAACAGAACAACCCCGAATGGAAGACCATAGCGATTGATGAGGTTTCTGGTGATCTGGTCGCGCCACAGGGCTCTATTGGCTATAGATGGGGAGAGGATGGAAAGTGGAATCTTGAAGAGACCGCGGGGCAGTCCAAGACACCAGTCACCTTGTCTGTTGGAATAAAGGAACATCAACATTTAGTTGAGGTGGCTTTCCCATATTTTGGTGGATTGGAAAGTGAGCATTTCACACCCGTTGAATTAGAAGAAGTTATCAGAAGGAAAATTCCGGCTAAATCCATCGTGTTGGCAGATGGAAGCGAAGAATTTGTGACCACCGTTTACGATCTCACCGTGGCTAACTATGGTGTTGAAAGAGGGTTTAATGACCCTAGCTGTGCACATACCTACAAGGAAGTGAAGGCATATTCACCCGCCTGGGCAGAAAAAATAACGGGTGTACCACAAGATGAGATCATCCGCATCGCTCGTGAGTTTGCTGATAATGCAGCTAAAACACATGGGCGTTCAATGATCATCGTTGGTGCAGGCATGAACCACTGGTATCACATGGATATGAATTACCGTGGCTTGATTAACATGCTGGTATTCTGTGGTTGCGTAGGGCAGAGCGGTGGCGGGTGGGCTCACTATGTAGGGCAAGAGAAACTTCGTCCTCAGACAGGCTGGCAACCGTTGGCTTTTGGCCTGGATTGGCAGAAGCCTCCACGTCACATGAATGGTACATCTTTCTTCTACAACCACTCTAGCCAGTGGCGATATGAGAAGTTAGATGCCCAAGAATTGCTTTCTCCTTTAGCAGATGCCAGTAAATATAGTAAGCATCTCATTGACATGAATGTGAAGGCAGAGCGGCTTGGTTGGCTTCCTTCAAGCCCTCAGCTGAATACTAACCCACTCGATATTGCTGAACGTGCAAAAGCGCTTGGGGTAACCCCTGTAGAGTTCACGGTTAACTCGCTGAAGGATGGCAGTATTCGCTTTGCTGCTGAATGCCCCGAAGACCATTATCCACGCAATATGTTTATTTGGAGATCAAACCTTCTTGGATCTTCAGGTAAAGGCCATGAATACATGCTCAAGTACCTGTTGGGCACAGAGCATGGCATTCAAGGGAAAGATCTTGGCTCATTCAGTGATAGCAGGCCGTCTGAAGTTGATTGGAAAGACACTCCAACCCAAGGCAAGCTTGATCTCGTTGTGACTCTGGATTTTCGGATGTCGAGTACCTGTCTGTTTTCAGACATCGTGTTGCCTACTGCAACCTGGTATGAAAAAGATGATATGAATACCTCGGATATGCATCCATTCATTCACCCATTGTCAGCAGCGGTAGATCCAGCCTGGGAAGCAAAATCCGACTGGGAAATTTACAAGGCAATTGCAAAGACTTTCTCTGAGCTCTGTAAAGGGCATCTTGGCGTTGAAACCGATGTGGTTACAATGCCAATGCAACATGACTCTCCAGCAGAAATAGCCCAGGCGTTTGAAGTAAAAGACTGGAAATTGGGTGAATGTGATCTCATTCCAGGAAAAACTGCACCACATATAATGACCGTTGAGCGAGATTATCCTAACACCTACGCAAGATTTACATCGTTAGGCCCACTCCTTGATAAACAAGGAAATGGTGGCAAGGGCATTAATTGGAACACAGAAACTGAGGTAGACCTCCTTAAAAAGCTTAACTACACACACCATGATGGCGCGAATGCTGGGCGGCCAAAGATTGACACTGCAATTGATGCGGCTGAAGTAATTCTTACTTTAGCCCCAGAGACTAATGGTCATGTGGCAGTTAAGGCCTGGAATGCATTAAGTAAGCTGACTGGCCGAGAACATGCACATCTTGCTATCAACAAGGAAGAGGAAAAAATTCGTTTCCGTGACATCCAGGCTCAGCCGAGAAAAATCATATCTAGTCCAACATGGTCTGGTTTGGAAGACGAGCATGTCTCGTATAACGCTGGTTATACAAACGTTCATGAGTTAATCCCATGGCGAACCATTACTGGTCGTCAACAGCTGTATCAGGATCACCAATGGATGCGTGATTTTGGCGAAAGTCTCATTTCATATCGACCACCAATCAATACCCAGACTATTAAAAATATTATGGGTAAGAAGGGTAACGGTAACAAAGAGAAAGCTCTGAACTGGATCACTCCGCACCAGAAATGGGGTATTCACTCAACATACAGCGAAAACTTGTTGATGCTTACGCTCTCTCGGGGTGGGCCAATTGTTTGGATAAGTGAAGATGACGCTAAAGATCTAAAAATTGAGGATAACGACTGGATCGAGGCATTTAATATCAATGGTTCATTAACTGCACGTGCAGTGGTGAGTCAGCGCGTCCCTGCTGGAATGGTAATGATGTACCACGCTCAAGAGCGTCTGGTGAATATTCCAGGCTCCGAAATAACAGGGCAACGTGGTGGGATTCATAACTCCGTTACTCGTGTCTGCCCTAAACCAACTCATATGATTGGCGGATATGCACATCAGGCTTATGGGTTTAATTATTATGGCACCGTAGGCTCTAACCGCGATGAGTTTGTTGTCGTCCGCCGCATGAATCAGGTTAAATGGCTTGATGACGAAAATAATGACTATACACAGGCTGACAATATGTACAGTAACAAGGCAGGGGAGAAGTAAAAATGAAAATTCGTGCGCAAATTGGAATGGTGCTAAACCTCGATAAATGCATCGGATGTCATACTTGCTCTGTTACTTGTAAGAACGTATGGACAAGTCGCGAGGGAATGGAATACGCCTGGTTTAACAACGTAGAAAGCAAGCCTGGTGTGGGCTATCCAAACGATTGGGAAAACCAGGATAAATGGAAGGGTGGCTGGGTTCGAAATATCAATGGAAAAATCGTTCCAAGAATGGGTAGCCGGATTGGCGTTTTAGCCAAGATTTTTAACAACCCTGACATGCCGACTATTGATGACTATTATGAGCCTTTCACCTTTGACTATGAGCATTTACATAATGCTAAACAAGGTGCGCATCAGCCAATAGCACGTCCACGTTCACTGATTACTGGTCAACGTATGGACAAGATCAACAGTGGCCCAAACTGGGAAGAAATCCTGGGCGGAGAGTTCACTAAGCGTTCACAGGACTACAATTTCAACCACATCCAAAAGGAGATGTATGGACAGTTTGAAAATACGTTCATGATGTATCTCCCTCGGCTTTGTGAACATTGCTTGAATCCGGCATGTGTGGCTACTTGCCCTAGTGGGGCAATATATAAACGCGAAGAAGATGGCATTGTTCTTATTGACCAAGACAAATGTCGTGGTTGGCGTATGTGTCTTACCGGTTGCCCCTACAAGAAGATTTACTTTAACTGGAAAAGTGGTAAATCTGAAAAATGTATCTTCTGCTACCCCAGAATTGAGTCTGGTCAACCAACCGTCTGCTCTGAAACATGTGTAGGACGAATTAGATATCTGGGAGTAATCCTTTATGATGCAGATCGTATTGAGCAAGCAGCCTCAACTGAGAATGACAAGGATTTATACAACAAGCAACTGGAGATTTTCTTAAATCCACATGATCCGGCCATCATTGAAGAAGCTTTAAAGCAAGGCATCACTCAAAATGTTCTCGATGCTGCTCAGAAGTCTCCTGTGTACAAGATGGCGATGGAATGGAAGCTTGCACTCCCATTACACCCTGAGTATCGCACGTTACCAATGGTATGGTATGTACCACCTCTTTCTCCTATCCAATCAGCCAAAGATGCAGGCTATTTAGGTGATGATGGTGTTCTGCCAGATATATCTAGCTTGCGAATTCCTTTACAGTATTTGGCGAATCTGTTGACCGCTGGCGATATAGCACCAGTTAAGAGTGCTCTGAATCGGATGTTGGCAATGCGTCATTATAAGCGAGCTGAAACTGTAGATAAAAAAGTGGATATCAGCGCATTAGAGCAGGTTGGTTTAACTGAACACCAAGCGCAGGAAATGTATCGTTATTTGGCTATAGCTAACTATGAAGACCGCTTTGTAGTTCCTTCCAGCCATCGCGAGCTAGCACGAGAAGCATTTCCTGAAGCTAAAGGATGTGGCTTTAGTTTTGGTGATGGTTGTAAAGGTAGCGATACCAAGTACAACCTGTTTAATAGCCAGAGAATTAATGCCATTAATGTATCTACAAATCCAAGTGAGGATAAAAAATGAAATCTTTAAAGATCATATCAATCCTCCTGGACTACCCAGATATTGATCTGTGGGAAAACAAGGATGAAATCTTTGATTGCATAGCTGAATGTAATGAGCTGACATCGGCACAAAAATCATCAATATGTGATTTTGTAACATATGCGTTTGATCGTTCTCTACTTTCATTCCAAGAAATATATTGTGATATCTTCGACCGTGGCCGTTCCACCTCTCTGCTTCTTTTTGAGCATGTTCATGGTGAGTCGCGTGATCGCGGACAAGCAATGGTAGACCTGCTTAAGCAATATGAAGATGCAGGATTTTCTCTTAACAAAAGAGAATTACCGGATTTTCTTCCTGTTTACTTGGAATACCTTTCAACAAGAAATAACGCTGAAATTATAGAGGGGTTGTGTTTTATCACTCCGATCTTGGGGTTGCTTAAAGAGAGGCTACGCAAAAGAGAAAGCAAATATCATGTTCTATTTGGGGTTCTAATTGATCTATCCATGACAGAGTACGATAGCGCTCTTATAAGCACACAAGTTATGAAAGAGGCTGATGATGCAACACCCGCTGCGTTAGATGCTGTTTGGGAGGAAGAGCAGGTGAAGTTTTTAGGAGGAGAATCATGTCCCAGTTCAATTCAATCGATTCATAGCAACCGATTTAAGAATGCAGTCGTACCACAGTACCTTGAAATTGGTGAGGCAAACAAATGAACTATATTCATAGCTTCTTCTTTGATATATACCCATATATTGCAGTTACCATTTTTCTACTTGGTAGTTGGGTTCGTTACGATTATGGGCAGTACACTTGGCGAGCAGGATCAAGCCAGTTACTTGATAACTCGAATATGAGGCTGGCATCTGGACTGTTCCACATTGGCATTCTTGGTATCATCTTCGGCCACTTTTTTGGCTTGCTGACACCTCACTGGGTATATGAGTCATTCTTATCATTGCAAGCAAAACAACTCATAGCGATGTGTGCTGGCGGTATCTTTGGTGCAATGACGTTGTACGGTGGTTATCTGCTCTTAAAGCGGCGTCTGACAAACGTAAGGATCAGAGCAACATCATCGACTGCGGATATTTTGATTTTAGTGCTATTAGTTTCCCAGGCAGCGCTTGGTCTTCTGACAATTCCATTTTCTGCTTTCCATCTTGATGGAAGTGTCATGATGAAGCTCGTCAGTTGGGCACAAGATGTTGTAACGTTCCAAACAGGGGCATCTAAAAATTTAGAAGGGGTATCGTTTATCTACAAAATTCATATGATTTTAGGTATGACTTTGTTTGTTGTCTTTCCATTCTGTCGATTGGTACACGTTTGGAGTGTACCGCTTGAGTATCTAACTAGACGTATCCAGATCGTAAGGTCTCGTCGTTAACATGATTAGGGTAGTAGTCGCAGTGTAAACTGCGACTACTATTTATCAGGTGTAGTATGGTATATCACGTATCAAATAAGAAGTTTGTGACTAAGTTAGTCGAACCTTTCTTTGTCGCAATTTTCTGGCCAACTCTGCTGTTGTTGGCATCTGAAGTTACTGGTTTACCAATAACCGAAGAGTTATATCGCAATACAATTTTATTCTCATTGCTAATATTCATTATTACGGCGGCAATAGATATAAGATACATTTATATCGCAAGAAAAGTAAAATTAGAATTGAGTTTCAGTGGCATTGAGTTTCATTGCCATAAAAAACACCTTTTTTTCTCATGGCGCCAAATATCTTTAATTAAGTTAATTGAAAGCAAGCCTGGCTCTAGAGTGCTACATATACTTCCTGATAACGAAACTATTGACTTAATTCTTTTTGAAGACCACGAAAAAATATATTCACAAGTCATATTTTATTGTAAACAGTTCAATGTGAATTATGACTAGAGTATTCTGACCATTAAGTATGAGCAATTCACTTGCTCATACTTTTAGTAAATAAGGTTTTTATTGGTCAGCATCATAGTTTTCATTCAGTGCTGTAATACGTGCCACTTGGAAAGTATTTTGAAGCGATTGCAATTCTGTTTTATGCTGCTGTGCCAATTGCTGTAAATATTCTCTCCCTTTATCTGTTAGATGCACATCTACTTTGCGCTTGTCATTTTCATTTTTCCGCCGTTCAACGAGATCCAACTCCTCACATCGCGTAAGTAAAGCTACGGTAGCGTGATGACTCATTTGTAACCTTTCCGCTAGTTCACCCACGCTTGCCCAGTTGCGCCCTGGGTATCCTTGAATGTGCAGGAGGGATAAATACTGTAATGGTGTGAGCCCGAGCTCCTTGGCCGCAGTTTCACTGAAGTGAAGAAAACGCTTTAACTGATAGCGAAACTCAGAAAGTGCCTCAAATTGAGCTTTTGTTAACATAGCTTACTCGGTTGTTGACTTCTTAGGTGAAATACAATAAGTTCAATTATATCACATTGTGATATATAATTTGTAGTGTTTCTGTTACAAAGGAGATGGCAATGCATAAGCAAGTTCACCCAAAATCACTTTATTGGGGAAACACCGTAATTCTACTGAGTACCATCGATGATACTGATACAACTAACATTACACCAATATCATCGAGTTGGTCTCTTTCGAATAATATTGTCATCGGCCTCAGTCTAAATTCAAAGGCTATCGAAAACATTGAGAATTGTCCAGAAGTCGTATTGAATGTTGCATCAGACAACCTTTCGGATAGAATTGAATCTATTGCCAAATTGACCGGAAAGGATCCTGTCCCATCTGAAAAGATAGGTTTCAGTTATTGTGGTAATAAATTTGCTCTTGGTGGATTTACAGAGCTGGCGTCCTGTACCGTTAAACCATCTCGTATCCAAGAATGTTTAATTCAGGTCGAGTGTTTAGTTGAACATATAACAAAGCGCAATAATTTTGCTATCGTTGAATTGCGAGCCACTCATGTGCATGCAGATGCATCTTTACTTAAAAAAGATGACGTTATTGACGCGGATTTGTGGAGCCCTCTGATTTATAATTTCAGGAGTTACCACGGAATTACCAGCGCTATTGCTAGAAACTTTAAATTTGATAATTGATTTCGCAGATGCCCTATTTATTAAGGGCATCTTCATGGGACTATGATTTTTAAAGGATGTTTTATGAGTGAATGTTTACGTTCTTTACCATTGGTTTATTCATGCTCTGGTTGTTCAAGTGCAGCGCAGATGGCAAACTATATGGCTATTCAGCTAGATAAACGAGGTGATGCAGAAATGTCCTGCATTGCAGGTGTTGGTGGAAACGTAAAGCATTTAGTCCGTATAGCAAAGTCTGGTAGATCGATCATTGCTATCGATGGGTGTCCTTTACAATGTGTCAAAAGTTGCTTGGCTATTCACAATCTCACTCCTACAAATCATGTATTATTGAATGAGCATGGAGTCAAAAAACTTCAAAAAACAGATTTCGATTTTAATGAAGCGGATAGGCTTGTTTTTGAAATCGCACAGTCATTAACTCTTCTATAAGAGGATGCTCCTAAAATTTATCGGTATGTATTATTCATACGTGGCTATAGATATGGGGTACCACCTATCCGATTACCCATGATCTTCCCGATATGGCATCAGATGGATTTCCTCTATCGTGTGGTTCAATTCAACCAGCATGCTCTTGATGCCAAAACGATGCTTAAATCGGAAGCATCATTCCGTCAGATGATTTGGTAGAGGCTTGGTTCCAAGCGTATGGCAACTGCTCCGCAGCGAGTTCTGCACATTCCCTATTATCGTGCTTACCCAGTTGAACGCAAGATGCTCCAGTAAATCCAGGTTGCCTCCAGTGACGACACTCAGGTACTCACAGTTGGCTTCCTTGACTGCCCTGAAACGGGATAACTCATCAGATATCACGGCACTCCCGTTAGCAAGATGTCGTTTAGCCCACTTGCCAATGGTCTTAGTTTTGAACCCATCAACCACCGTCATCCACATTTTGATTGGATTTCTTTCCTTCTTCAGGGACACTGCCGCCACAAAGGTGTCTTGCAAACGGTACCACAACCCCGCTTGCCACCACGGCGTTCACTGCCCCAGTAGACATCATCGAGTTGAATGATACCGCTGATGGGATGCTTGTCGTCAGACTCCTTCATCGCTTGCAGCAGCTTGTGCTTGAGCATCCAGGCGAGATCTCCGTCGCTCGTTGGTAGAGACGGCGATGTCCCGGTTCAAACAGCTGATGGTGGGAAGAATCAGTCAACGAAACTACAACGACCAAGTGGGGGAAGTGATGGCGTATGTGAGTGTGATAAACAAACTGACGACCTTGGCCTGCCGGTCAGAAAGCCCAAGTGTAACGGTCACTTGGGGCTGGGGAAGCTACGTTTTTACGACTGATTTGGGAAGCAACGCCGTTCGGAGTGACTGCTAATCATGGGTAATCAGGAATCGTTGTTAGAGTTATAATTTTAGAAAATGGCTCATACCCTTCATGACCGTTATATTTGCCTGCTCCATTGCAGCTAAAGCAGAAAGTGCCCCATCGTAATCGCCATTATGGAAACGAGCTACCGCATTTCTGGCATTGTCATGTACAGCTTGATGTGGTTTTTCCATCTCGCGATAACCTGATGATTTAGAGAAACTGGCTTTACCTTCACCAGCGTAATACCACTGGCCGAGTCGACACTCAGTGTAATCAGGAAGCTGCTCCGCAGTTAGGTTGGATAATCCCATTAATACTTTATACACTTCTAATTTAAGACTGAGTTCTTCCAGATTGGCTAATTCCGCATTGGAAAGCAGCGAAGCTCCTGTAATTGATTGCTCTAAATTTTGCGAAAGCTCCGTTAATTGCGACATGCCATTAGTTGCAGAAAGACTATCTGCACTGTAACGACGAGCATTGATGGCGCCTTGTTCCATAACGTTTTTGGCCTGTTGGGTATCGGACTGGATTTCGCTCACCAACCCAGCAATTTCTGTTGTCGCTTTGCTGGTCCGCTCCGCCAGACTTCTAACCTCATCAGCCACTACAGCAAATCCGCGCCCTTGTTCGCCAGCGCGGGCGGCTTCAATTGCTGCATTTAACGCTAATAAATTTGTTTGATCGGCAATACCTTTTATTAATTGAACAATACCATTGATTTGACTAGCGCGCTCATGTAGCGAGGCCACATTTTCTGAGGCTGCCGTAATTTGTTCAAACATCGTGTGCAGATTGTTAGCCATTTGCTGAAAAGCAAGACGATTTGTTTCTGATTCCCGAGAGGATGAAATAGCAGTTATTTTTTGTTGATTCAGCTGTACAGCTAGGCCCAAAAAAGAATCACCGAGCCCATGTAGTGATTGCCCAAAATTTGCAATATTGGTAAACATTCCAAGGAAAAATCGCTCTCTAGATTGTGTATTCCTTAGCCTTATCTGAATTTCTTGACTTTCTTCGCATGCTATCTTATAGCTGGATTGTAACTGCTCTATCTCTTCTTTTAGCATCTGATTTTCATCAGATAAGATCTGATATTGTTGTTTAAGCTTTAAGCCAAACATAAGTTACCTCGAAAACATAATGCGCATTTAAAAACATTCACGTTGCCAATTAAACTATGGAACGTAGATAAAATGAAGTGATTTATGCGCGTTCTAAACAATAAAAATGGGTTCCAGCCTATCCAGAAGCCGCCCAGGTAGGGTAATTTTTAATACAGCACGGATTCAAATGTGATAAACATATTAGTTGATTAGATATATATTTTTGTTTACAATATAAGCAAGTGTGTTTATGAGCGATACTGATAGATAAAAAAGATGGATCGTAAACATTACCTACTTTATGAACAATAACTACCACAAGAGACCACAAGAGACCACAAGAGACCACAAGAGACCACAAGAGACCACAAGAGATTCTTGCTGCCAACCTTAATTCTCGTTTCCGATTAAACCTATTTTTAAGTTCGATATTATGGATGAACATGCATTGAACAAATGCTTTCTCTTATTTTCTCACAAAGTCAACATAACCAAAATACGCGACTACCAAATCCACGGGGATATGCAGATATCCCCGAGAATAATAGATGACTGGTCATTAATTGGTGGTGGCGTTTGCGAATAAAATATTATTTTCCAAATGAATATGTTGCATCAGGTCTTCTCGCAATTGTGTCAGGCCGGTATAGAGTGCACGCCATGTCACGCAAGCGTCTACCGGAGGCGTAATGTCATTGGTCAGGTGCATTATTTCGTCCAAACATTCACCATGCTGTTCATGTTCAATACGCATCATAGCAATTGGGCCTTGTACTGAGTTGTTAAGACCCTTTTTCAGCATAGGGAATAGGATCTGCTCTTCTTTCTGCATGTGACCTTCCAGCTCCCGCAGCATATCAACCAGATGAGCCCCCAGACCTAACGGACAGCCTATTTTATCCGCATGGACATGTTCCACTCGATTTGTAAGGCGGATCAGTTCTGGTAATTGAATTCGATGCAGAGCATGGAAGCGTTCCAGGATAAAATCAATTAGCGCAGAAGGTGTTGCAGTACGCCAATCAATTTCGTGGCTTGGTAACTGTTGTACTTGCTCTAATTCAGTAATAACCAGCGTGGCATCGAGGTTACGGTGAGCGATGGCATCTTTTAACGGTTGTTGACCACCGCAGCAAAAATCTAGTTTAAATTTGTGGAATACTCGTGTTGCACCAGGAATTTCACAAGCAATATTGGCAATAGTTTGTTCGAGTAAGACCATGAAAGCGCTCCTTGATAAATAATAGAGTAATTTTATCTCGATAAGTAAAAGCATAAATCATGCCATATCTAACACATTGAAATATATGGATTATATATTTTTGTGGTGTTTTTTACCATCTCCTGATAGGGTTAAAAAAACCATTTCTGGTAATAAATACCATGTTTGAAACATCATTGTTACTTGATCTCACTACTGAACTACCGCGTTCCGTTCGACAGGAGCGGCTGGTTTCCGCGATTCGAACTAATTTTGGTTGTAGTGCAGTTGGTTTATTGAAATTGGATGGTGATTGCCTTTGTCCTGTGGCAGTGGATGGCTTAGTGCATGAAACATTGGGGCGCCGTTTTGTCGTGGCACAGCACCCTCGTCTGGCCACTATTTTATCCAGTCGTTCAGCAGTGCGATTTGAACCGGAAAGTCTGTTACCTGATCCATATGATGGTTTACTGGACTCACAACGTGGGCTGCCATTACCCGTACATGATTGCATGGGGATCAGCCTCTATCTAGGAGGGCAATTGTGGGGCGCATTAACGCTAGATGCTTTTGAGGGTTTTGTTTTTGACGATGAAGCAGTTGATAAATTAACGCACAGTGCTTCTCTGACTGAAGTGGTGATACGTATGAGCCGTTTAGAAGAAGAGATTCTAGCGTTACGAGTTGGTAATCGAGCATCAGAAGCGTTATTGCTGGGTGAACAAAATACTAGTGATGGTGAAATCATTGGGCAAAGTGCGATTTTGCTGAAGTTATTGCATGAGCTGGATGTGGTAGCAGATTCCGAACTTCCCGTGTTGTTGCTGGGCGAGACTGGTGTAGGAAAAGAGCTATTTGCTCGCCGCTTACACAGTAAATCACCACGACATATTGCACCGCTGATCCATGTCAATTGTGCGGCATTACCAGAGTCACTCGCGGAAAGTGAACTGTTTGGTCATGTTAAAGGTGCATTTTCTGGTGCGATAAGCGATCGCCCCGGTCGATTTGAAGCAGCACATGGCGGTACGCTTTTTCTCGATGAGGTTGGTGAATTACCACTGACTGTGCAGGCTAAATTGCTACGCACGTTACAGAATGGCGAGATCCAACGACTCGGTACAGATCAGCAGCAGAAAGTCGATGTTCGGATCATTGCGGCAACCAATCGACAGTTGCATGAGCAGGTAAGAGAAGGGCAATTCCGGGCTGATTTGTACCATCGGTTGTCGGTTTATCCAGTGCCGATCCCCCCACTGCGGAAGCGTGATAACGATGTGTTATTACTGGCAGGGAATTTTCTAGAGCTAAACCGTGCCCGTCTTGGTTTTCGTAGCCTGCGATTATCACGCGAAGCAGAACAGGCTTTGTTTACTTATGACTGGCCGGGCAATGTACGCGAACTAGAGCATGTGATCAGCCGGGCTGCTTTGCGTGCACTCAGTCGGGGAGCTGTCAGAACAGAAATTGTCACATTGGAACCAGAGCATCTGGCATTGGATGCCAACGCGATTTGTTCGACAAAAACCGAACATATACTGTTGTCACAGGTTTCGCATGATGAACAGACTGTATCGCTAAAGATTGCCGTGGATGGTTATCAGCGTAAGGTTATAAGTCAGACTTTGGATGCCTGTCAGGGCAATTGGGCTAATGTGGCTCGTCGGTTAGTTCTTGACCCAAGTAATTTGCATAAACTGGCTAAACGGTTAGGCTTAAAATAACGTTGATACCGTTAAATCTGTTCACGCGGCTTTCCCAGAAACCACTTGGTCAGAGACAGTTTGACATTCTCGAGAATCGTAGATATGACCGTGGCCATCAAGGGCGCGAGTCATCAGGATTCTTGCCATCTCTATCCTATCCACAAATGGTTCTATGTATAAAAACGCATCAGTTTATTCAGTTAAATCGGATTTAGAGATATGACCACTCCCCAGGCGAGCTCATTGGGCTTTAGAGGATGCATAGGAGCAGGCTGACCAACAGGGAAAGGGAAGGTGCGAACAAGTCCCTGATATGAGATCATGTTTGTCATCTGGAGCCATGGAACAGGGTTCATCATGAGTCATCAACTTACCTTCGCCGACAGTGAATTCAGCAGTAAGCGCCGTCAGACCAGAAAAGAGATTTTCTTGTCCCGCATGGAGCAGATTCTGCCATGGCAAAACATGGTGGAAGTCATCGAGCCGTTTTACCCCAAGGCTGGTAATGGCCGGCGACCTTATCCGCTGGAAACCATGCTACGCATTCACTGCATGCAGCATTGGTACAACCTGAGCGATGGCGCGATGGAAGATGCTCTGTACGAAATCGCCTCCATGCGTCTGTTTGCCCGGTTATCCCTGGATAGCGCCTTGCCGGACCGCACCACCATCATGAATTTCCGCCACCTGCTGGAGCAGCATCAACTGGCCCGCCAATTGTTCAAGACCATCAATCGCTGGCTGGCCGAAGCAGGCGTCATGATGACTCAAGGCACCTTGGTCGATGCCACCATCATTGAGGCACCCAGCTCGACCAAGAACAAAGAGCAGCAACGCGATCCGGAGATGCATCAGACCAAGAAAGGCAATCAGTGGCACTTTGGCATGAAGGCCCACATTGGTGTCGATGCCAAGAGTGGCCTGACCCACAGCCTAGGGTGTGTTCCTAAAGTGGTTGAAAAATGGCCTCCTCACTTTATTGAGCCCAATTCTTCCAAAAATACCGCCTTCATTTACTTCAAAACCACCTAAATGGGCCTCTTTAGAGGCCCGGTTGATGGCCGAGAATTGCTCCGCATGAAATGTGAACACTTTGAGAACACAGCCTAGTCACCACCGCGGCCAACGAGCATGACCTCAATCAGCTGGGTAATCTGCTGCATGGAGAGGAGCAATTTGTCTCAGCCGATGCCGGCTACCAAGGGGCGCCACAGCGCGAGGAGCTGGCCGAGGTGGATGTGGACTGGCTGATCGCCGAGCGCCCCGGCAAGGTAAGAACCTTGAAACAGCATCCACGCAAGAACAAAACGGCCATCAACATCGAATACATGAAAGCCAGCATCCGGGCCAAGGTGGAGCACCCATTTCGCATCATCAAGCGACAGTTCGGCTTCGTGAAAGCCAGATACAAGGGGTTGCTGAAAAACGATAACCAACTGGCGATGTTATTCACGCTGGCCAACCTGTTTCGGGCGGACCAAATGATACGTCAGTGGGAGAGATCTCACTAAAAACTGGGGATAACGCCTTAAATGGCGAAGAAACGGTCTAAATAGGCTGATTCAAGGCATTTACGGGAGAAAAAATCGGCTCAAACATGAAGAAATGAAATGACTGAGTCAGCCGAGAAGAATTTCCCCGCTTATTCGCACCTTCCTTAGTGCAAGAGCTGGTACTACAAGTGTGACTATCAGGTCAGGATGATGAAGGGAGCGGCCCCTACAACATGTTGAAGAAGGCTCTGATATTGATACCAAAGGAAAGGCGCACGAAAGTAGCGTAAAAAAGACACCGGTTTGAGGCCGGTGTCAGGTGATAAGTAGAGCTGTATAAATATTCTCTACTGCTTATTACAACGCAAATGAGAAGTCCAGCTTTTCATTGTCAGATACTCTGCGCATCGCTTTAGCTCTATCCTTATCACCGTAGGTCTTAATTATTTGCTCCACGTCATCATTGAGCTTCGCTGCTGCACCAATAAAATCACCAGGATGTTCCTCGAGATGCGTTTCTGCAACAAGGTGTCTTAACGCATGAATGTTGATACCATGTTGTTTATCGTGAGGCATCGTCATCAGATAGGCCTGATATGTCAGTGATTTGAAATTATCTGACAATTTTGATGATACCTCTATATATTTACTTCTTATTTTAAGGCTTTCCTCGTTGTTTACTTGGTTTTGTCGAATGCTACGCCAAGGGAAAAAGATATCAATGTCGTCAACTGACTGAACGCCCGAAAAGGTCATGAGATCAAACTCAATATAGCTGCGCCTTATGTTCAAATACTCTTTGATCAGTGGGGTAAGCTGTTCAGGTAACTCAACATCAACATCTACGCTATTTTTTGCATTTGCGTTTTTAAGATATCTGTATTTTGTGTTATCGTCACTAACCATCGATGAACCAAAACATGGGATATATAGTTGGAATCGGTTACGTTGACGGTGATATGTTATACTCGCATAGTTTTTGTTCTGTGATGTTGCATTAGGATAAAATTTTAATTCAGTCCAGTTTGCGCTGCGTGGAGATTGATAAAAACTTATTGTTTGAATCAGTCCAGCTCTAAAATACTGCAATGCACGGCCAATCTGAGATGCCGCACTTTTTCTATGCGTAAGCTCAAGCTTTTCATCGTCAGTATTATTAGATAATACAATTTTTTGCTCTGCATTGGTCTTGTAAACTTTTGCTTTATCGAATAACCACTGGCTGGCCCTATAAACCGCATTTCGGCGATCTGACGCAGGTATGTTGAGTAAGAATTGAATGTTCAGTTTCCCTTTCTTCCCCGCTTGGCCGCGACTGTCGATGCCTTTCTCTGCCATCTTAAACCAATTAGGATATTCCTCGATAATAAAATCTAGGTCTTTAAAAAACTCCTCGATTGTTCTGCTACCACGATCGGCACAAAACCTTAGGTAGCCCTTCGACTCAGACCCTCGTTTTACAAAATTTAGCATTCTAGAGAATTGGCTTGTACCCGTTTGCAGTCCTTCCGAATATTCAGCCATAGCCTGCATAATCTCAGGTATTGTCAAGTGATAACTGCTAACAGACATGTAATCAATAGCTAATTCAGTATGACAAAAATGTTGAAATGACAGTAGCTGACTTTTAAATGCGATAGCAGAGCCGCATTCGCCCTTCGCGTTGATTGTCCATTCATTGTTTCTTCTGTTTTTTTCATTGACTCTTGCTCGCAACTCATAGCGTCGATCTGATCTAAGTTCGTCAGAAACATTTATTATATCTGGTTGTTTTTTGTTTATTTTATATTCACAATACTCATCATAAACCTTCTGTAGATTTGGGTTCAACGATGAGCTAATGAATGTGCTGCGATTGATAGCGGACCGATCAAGATCTGACGAGGTTTTCCCTCTGCGTTGATGATCAACTTTCCTATGAATCTTATCTAGCAGTAAGTTTTTGGGCAAACTCAAAAATCTTTCAATGAAATTAATGCGAACATCAGGCACTCGCTCGGCAGGGTGTGATGTACCCATCATATAATCGCGCAAAACTTTTGTCGCGCTGCCAATTGCTTGTGGGCTACTTTTCAGAATCGGCCAGGCCTCTGGGCAGTTAGATAATGATGCGTTGATAATTTCACGTGCTACTTCTCTGTATGTAACGAAATTTTTCTTAATATAATTCTGCGTCTTAGGGGTGACCTCATCGAGCCAGAGACGCTCACCATATTTCCTCTGTACTGCTGCTGCCAGAGCCTCACAAAAAGTCATTCGACTGAAATCTATGTTGTTTATCTCAGCGTAGAACTCTGCCAACCGACGCACTCGTGTCAGTGGGCTTCGCGTGTCACTCTTGCCCTGACGTTCCAGTGTCATTCTTAGCTTTTCTATTGTTTCACTGAGATTTTCTGACAGTGCCTGTTCCAGCTCATCCTCGGACAGCACAATTGATGTTTTCAGTAACATGTTGAGTGCTGTCTGATGGTGTCTATAACGCGAGCTTTCAGTCCTGTGAATCGCCCCGGGTTTTCTAGACACTCTGTTGTTGAACATTGAACTGCTTTTCA
>RCUM01000262.1_pt1 | contig 35363 bp, 34 predicted proteins | sample 2166141 | NCBI WGS metagenome assembly RCUM01 (sample SAMN09932756, study PRJNA488358) | compost metagenome | isolation source: compost soil in crotonic acid-enriched | place: Germany: Experimental Botanical Garden
AAGCCGCTACGACCCCTTCGGCACGCTCTCCCTAATAACGGGCTTTGTCAGTAGTCTGACCGGGGGCCTCACCCCCGGCCGTGGTGTTTACTTCAGCGATTGCGGCAACGTCAAGACCCAGAGTTCGCTGAGCGACTCCGGTTTTTCCAGCGGCTGCAATTCGATACGGGTCGAGACGGTTTTTCCGTCCAGGCTCAGCTTGCCCTGTTGATCCAACTGATAATCACCGATTTTACTGGCCTTCGGCTGCGCGTCTACCAGCTTGGCCTGCAGACCAAAATCGTTGTCGTTAATCACCGCCAACGTGCGATCGTCAATCAACGACAAACCTTCCACTTTCTCCTGCTGCCAGCCCAATTTGCGCAGATCCACCACTTCACGCTTCTGGGCCAATTTCACGCCACGTTTGGCGAGATCTTTCGCATCGTCAAATTCCAACGCCTTGCCCTTGCCGTCAAAATTCGTCAGGTCGGTTGCCTGGCTGAGATCAACCAGGTAGATCTTGTTGATCATCTGCTTGTCTTTGTCGCTGCCCTGCTCAACCAACAGGATGTGCTGATCATCGACCGCCACAATGTCGCCGACCTTGGCGTCTTTGGCCTTTTTATAGCTGTCGATATCGATCGGATAGCCGTACATCGCCGTTTTACCGCTGGCGGGATCAAAACTGACCAGGCGGGTGAACTGCGCCTTGTTCTTGCTTTTACCCTCAACGTCGAGCGTGCTCTGTACCGCCGCTAAAATCCGTCCGTCCGGCATCCGGGTAATGCCCTCAAAGCCGCGATTCGGCTGGCGCCACTTGATGATATTCGGCAACCCACCGGCCACCGCCTGCTCGCCCTGTTCCGGCGTTGGGCCGTATTTGGCAAGGATTTTGCCCTGGCTGTCGATATGAATCAGGAACGGGCCGTATTCGTCACACAACCAGTAACCGCCCTTGCCGTCCGCAGTGATACCTTCGGTATCCAGCCCGCGCCGGTCGCTCTGCAAGGTTTTCAGCGTATCGCTCAGCGCCACTTCGTTGGTGGAACCAATCAGGCCCGCTGGCAGCGGCAACCCGCTGATCGGCCCTTGCTGGTCATGCAGCGGGCGTGAATTGCCGGCAACAGCCTTGCCGCCGCCGACGCGAATATCCATCAACAACGGAACAAACTCCGGGTTGGCGAAAATTTTCGCTTCCTGTTCACCCACCGCAGGTGCATCGGCATTGGGGCCGCGATCGGTCAGGGTGGTCAGCAGCAGATCCTGGCCTTCACGGCCATTGAATACCAGGCCCGAACCAATGCCTACAGGCAACCCCTGTGGGAAATTCCTGGCGAACGCGCCTTGATAGCTCACATGCTCGCCGCCGGGGAAGCTGACCACGTAGCGCGCCACCTCAACGTCGGTGGCGGCATAAGAAAACAGAGGGAACAACGAACTGATTAACAGCGAAACCGATTTTATTTTCATGGTTATGGCTCAGAGTTAAGGGGATGAAGTTGGCAGCTTGCTAAGGTATTAGTCCTGCATGACGATTTGATGACAAGACAGACCTAATGCCCTGATTTTTCGTGAAAATTAAATATAGCAAATAGGAATTAACAATTAACCCTGATAAACCCAATGGAAAAATCATATGAGAAATCGAAAATAGCCATGGCTATTTTCCGCCAGAAATACCTATACCGCTTAAGCTTAGGGTAAATTCTTATAACAGCGATAAAAAAATCAGCAAACGCACTGCAAAGCCACATATATAGCCGCATTCGCATAGACAAAGTTAATTAGCAGGGATTTAATATCTGTCGTTATTCAAGGTTCATTAAGAATAATCCTGATAGAAACCTGCATTAATTGAAAAAGGTGTTCTATAGTTTTTAGTGCTAACGCCCGTTAGTATTTTCCGTAGGATGGAGTCTATGTCAAAGCGACTTTTTGCCGAATTTTTTGGCACATTTTGGTTGGTGTTCGGTGGTTGTGGTAGCGCAGTATTAGCAGCAGCATTTCCACAGCTGGGTATTGGTTTTCTTGGTGTCGCGCTCGCTTTTGGTTTGACCGTGGTCACCATGGCTTATGCCGTTGGCCATATTTCTGGCGGGCACTTTAACCCGGCGATTACCGTGGGATTGTTTGCCGGCGGCCGTTTCGCCGCTAAAGACGTGATCCCCTATGTGATTGCTCAGGTTATTGGCGGGATTGCTGCAGCGGCGGTGTTGTATTTGATCGCCAGCGGCAAGGCAGGTTTTGACGCTACCGGCGGCGGCTTTGCCTCCAACGGTTACGGTGAACACTCACCGGGCGGCTATTCTCTGCAGTCCGCAATCGTAATCGAATTGGTCCTGACCGCATTCTTCCTGATCGTTATTCATGGTGTCACAGATAAACGTGCGCCTGCGGGCTTTGCTCCATTGGCCATTGGTTTGACGTTAACCCTGATTCACCTGATCAGTATTCCGGTTACCAATACTTCCGTTAACCCGGCGCGTAGTACCGGCGTAGCAATATTCCAGGGAACCTGGGCATTGCAACAACTATGGGTATTCTGGCTGGTGCCATTAGTGGGCGGTGTTATCGGCGGCCTGATTTATCGCTGCCTGCTGGAAGACAAAAAGTAATTTCTTACCTGGCAATATTCTGTCAGGGCAGCCGCTATATCCCGCGTGTTTCCGCTTGCCATTGGGAAAATGAAGGGTATATCGGCTGCCCTGAATTATTTAACCTCTAACGACTTCAAACATCATAATGTCGCTGGTGAATGAACCGTCCAGCTCGATGGCAAAATGCTGCTGCACATCTTCAGAGAGTCCCTGTTGCAACGCGCGAATCGCAGTGACGAAATGCTCTGGCGTACGCATGCGCTCCACCCAACTGCTGAACTCCAGATAAAGCCGATCCGACGTCACCTCCCGAACCAACAATCCAGACTCTGTCAGCAGACTCAGCCATTCACCTGGTGCGTAATTGCGCACATGTGAAGTATCACGCAGTACCTCTACGGTTTGCAGATAGATATCCAACAGCGGATGCCCCGGTGCAACCACATCCATAAAGATGGCCCTGCCGCCCGGTTTCAATACCCGGCGAACTTCGCGCAGCGCCTGGCCGACGTCATGCCAGTGGTGCGCCGAGTAACGGCTGATCACCACATCAAAGCTGGCATCGTCAAACGGCAGCGATTCTGCCACGCCCTGCTGCACCTGAATGTTGTTGAAACCTTTATCCTGCGCCGCCTGGCTTACCACATCCAACATCTGCGCCGATAAATCATAGGCCACCACCTGCGCCACTTTAGCCGCAGCAGTAAAGCTGGCATGCCCTGCGCCACAACCCAGATCCAGTAATTTGGCGTTGGCATGGGGTTCCAGCAGTCGTGCCAGCCGCTGTAAATCCTTTCCCTGTGCATGCACTGCACTGGTCAGGTAGGCGCTGGCCTGCTCACCAAACTGGCGGTCGACCGCATTTTTATGGCTATTGCTGATGCTCATAGGTGCTCCCTTTATTGTATGGCTTGCGCCTGTGCCGGATGGCTTTCAATGACTATAATTGGCTTATTATACGGGTACAATATAAGCAGTTATCCTAGTATCAGGAGGTACCAGTCTATGCAATCAGAAGCCTTATCCGGCCCTAAAGCCCTGGGGGCCTTCCTGCGTGCGCACCGGGAACGCATCACACCGGAAATGCTGGGTTTACCCAGCGCCCCACGCCGTCGCACCAGCGGCCTGCGCCGTGAAGAGCTGGCACAAATCAGCGGTATCAGCGCCACCTGGTATACCTGGATCGAGCAGGGGCGTGAAGTTTCCATATCCCCCCATACGCTGGCACGCATTGCCAAAGCGCTACGGTTGGGAGCAGCGGAACGTCACTACCTGTTTACCCTGGCTCGGGTAGCCGATCCCGAACAGGAGCAGCATCAGGAAACGGCGAACAGCGCCGTGTTGCAAAGCGTTCACCAGGTAACGGGGCCTTGCTACCTGCTGGATATCACCTGGAATGTCGTTGCCTGGAACCCGCAGGCGGAAAGCCTGTTCAGCGGTTGGCTGGGTCAGGCCGCTACCCCCAACCTGTTGCACTTTATGTTCTTCCATCCGTTGGCCAAAACTCTGGTCAGCGACTGGGATGACCGTGCGCGACGCGTGGTCGCCGAGTTTCGGGCCGAAACCAGTCACCATCAGAACACGGAAGAAATGCGTGCTTTCGTGCGTAACATGACGCACAACAGTGAGGCCTTTAACCACTGGTGGAAACAGCAGGACGTGCTGGCACGAGAAGGTGGCGAGCGTGCGTTTACCCACTTGCAACAGGGGACATTGCGCTATCGGCAACTGACGTTTAACCCGGCGGAAAATAGCGGATTGAAGCTGGTGATGCTGATCCCTCTGCCGTAACTGGTAACAAATTCATAAACAGGTTTACCTGCCATTTATTTATTGGTTCATATAAACGCGCTAGGGTGATAGCTACCGATGATATCCATCATCCAGTAACGTTATTCATCTCCTTGAGGTAATCCTATGCAATCCGAAGAACAACGTCTTATCGATGGTCTGTTTGGCCGCTTGAAAGAAGCCGAGACCAAGACGGGCCAGAGGGATCTCCAGGCAGAGCAGCAAATCAACCAGCACATCCGTGAACAGCCTTCCGCGCCCTATTACATGGCGCAGGCGATGATCATTCAGGAAGCGGCGCTCAAACAGTTGGATCAGCGGGTGAAAGATCTGGAGGGCCAACTAGCCCAACAGCAGCAAAATAACGCCAGCCAGCCAAGCAGCGGCGGCTTTCTGGCCGGGCTGTTCGGCGGCGGTAACCGCAGCACGCCAAGCCCGCGCGAGCAGTATCAGGCACAACAGCAAAATAATGCGGCGTGGAACAATCAGACACAGCCGGGCTATGCTCAGCAACAGCAGCAACCGGCTTACAGCCAGCCACAACAGGCAGCACCTTCACGCGCCGGTGGGTTCCTTGGTGGGGCATTGCAGACCGCTGCCGGCGTGGCAGGCGGGGTGGTATTGGCCGATATGCTGACCGGCATGTTCCGTCACTCGCAACCGCAAGAGATTGTGAACATTATCGACGAGACCCCGGCAACGCCGGTGGATGACAGCGCGATGAGCAATTTCGACGCCTCCAACAACCTCGACACCTTCAACGGTGGCGATAGTCGCTTCCTCAATCAGGACAACGGCTTCCAGAACGCGGATTATCAAAACGACGATAACACCGACTTCTCTGATGACGACTACAGCGACGACGATTCGTTTATCTGATGCCGCCCCCTCTCCGCCTGGGGAGGGGTTTAATGTTTCTTGTTCCCCGCATCCTGGTCTACAGTTAATCCTTGCCAATGACCGCAAGTGACGAGAAACCATGCCGCAAACTCCCTCTACTCCCCCTTTTGTTAGCGCCCGCATGCTGATGCGTCCGCCGGTAGCCGACGATGTTGCCCGCTTTTACGCTATTTTTGGCGATCCGGAAACGCAACGCTTTAACCCCGCCGGGCCTGTCGCCAATGAGCAGTTGGCACAGCAGGCGCTGTCGGAGCGGATCGAAAGCTGGCGGCAGCACGGCTATGGTTCCTGGGCAATTGCGCTGCACGAACGGCCGGAGTGGATTATTGGATTTGGCGGGATTTCCTGGCGGCCGCTGGGGGCCGAACGTACGGTGAATCTGGGCTATCGTTTTGACACACAGGTTTGGGGCCGAGGATTGGCTACGGAACTGGCACAAGCCTCGCTGGAATATGGTTTCGAACAGCTACGGCTGGCAGAAATTTCCGCGATTGTTCGTGAAAAAAATCTGGCCTCGTGCCGCGTGCTGGAAAAAGCAGGTTTACATCGTGTTGATACCCTCGATGACGTGCCCGGCGATACGCCCAGCCTGGTCTACAGCATCACGCGCAGGGACTATCAGGGCTACTGAACCGGAGGTTCGTCGTTGATTTTCGCCAGTTCCCGGCGGTAGGACTTCACCTTCTGGCGTTTCTTCAGCCAGGTGGTGGTGGATACGATAAAAATCAGCCCGGACATGGTCAGTACGCCGATCGGATGGCCGTAAAACACCATCAGGGCAAAGTAAATGGCAGAAACAATTGCTACCCATTTCGCCGTATTCCCCATCGTATTCTTTTCCTGACTTAAACGGCGGATGTGCTCTTCTTCACTGATTCCCATACTCTCTCCCGATTGGCTGAACGTTCCATTATATGGGGCCGGAACGCTGATATTTCAATCGATTAAAGGGTAAAGAAGCGTAAAGCTCAGCGGGTTTATTCACCACGACGATGCAGATAGCGCTCCGGCAGCTCAAGCCCAGGCAAGGCGCTGCCGTCGTTGCGACCAAACAGCCGATAGCGGTTACGCGCCACCGCATTGTATAACGCATCCGCCAGCCGTTGCGGCAGAAAGCGAGCCAACGCCAGCAGGCGAAATGGCCAGCCAAGCTGCCGCAGTGCCTGAAAGAACGCCGCCGAGCGCAGCCAATGCTGGCCCTGTGCCAGGTAAACAATGGAGTCAAAACGATCGGTAGGTAACGCCAGCCAGCGCAGAATGGCCTGCCCTTCCTCGGATTGCACCGTGGCCAGCAGGATCTTGCCCTGCCGATCGGCACGGATCAAAAATCGCACCAGCCCGTGGCACAGATTACATTCACCATCGAATAACAGCACCCGATCACCGGGTTGCAGATAAGGGGGGAGTCCTGGCCGATTCATCCTGCCTCCTGAGGGGTTGCCACCAGACTAACGCGCATTTCCCCTCAGTGCCAGCAGGCCCGTTTAAGGCACTGGAGGACGCGGAGGGTTATCCGGTAATGCCACCACAGAGATACGCACCTCATAATGTTTGGCACTGCTGGCCGGGATCACCGAGGTTAGCTTATTGATGGTTTCAGTTGGATTATCACTGGCGGAAGTCGCGCAAAATAGCTCGCCCCCGTGGCAGAAACCCGGTTTGGGCATATGCCCGCCAGGGAACGGCGGCAAGCGGAAGCCTTGCTCAGGCGGTGGGGCATTTTTATCGGCCGGAGCCGGAGCGGAAAGCGCACTGACGCTGAACAGCGTCACGCCAGCCAGAAAAGGCAGTGCCAGTAGTTTGACGGTATTTTTCATGTTATTGACCTCATTTGCCAGGATTGGATTTAACCTACTCCGCCCCCGGCCCATGAGAAAGTCGCTTTTCACGACCTTTTCACCCCCGATGATCTTTGCTTACATACCACCGCTAACGTGATGAAACATTAAGGATTATGTAAAGAGTCATCGGGGGCTGCTTCCTGTATGACATTACTTGCCGCTGGTCAGCGTGCTGTAACTGGTCATCAGGTTACGGTAATCAGGGATATGATTGGCAAACAGCGCCCCCAGCCCTTCCACATCGTTACGCCAGTCACGGTGCAGCTCACAGGCAACGCCGAACCAGGTCATCAACTGCGCGCCTTCGGCTTCCATCCGGCTCCAGGCCGATTGACGAGTCAGTTCGTTAAAGGTACCGGAAGCGTCGGTGACCACAAACACCTCAAAACCTTCGCTGAGAGCTGACAGCGCCGGGAAGGCCACGCACACTTCGGTAACCACCCCGGCGATAATCAATTGTTTACGACCGGTGGCTTTCACTGCCTTGACGAAGTCATCGTTGTCCCAGGCATTGATCTGTCCAGGACGAGGGATAAAGGGCGCATCAGGGAATTGAGCTTTTAGCTCCGGTACCAGCGGGCCGTTGGGGCCATCTTCAAAACTGGTGGTCAGGATGGTCGGCAGGTTGAAATACTTCGCTAAATCACCCAATGCCAGTACGTTGTTTTTGAAACGATCGGGATCGATATCTCGTACCAGTGAAAGCAGTCCTGCCTGATGATCCACCAGCAATACGGCGGCCTGATCCTTGTCGAGGCGTTTGTAATTTGCAGTCATGGTTTACTCCTGTGGGGTTTTGATTGTTGCAGCTAAAGTTGCCCTTGGCCGATAGGGCCAGAGCGCAGAGATTGTCTTAAAGTGTAGAACCGGATCCGGAGCTGTTTTTCCGGATCGGTTCTAAAGTGTAGATAAGCGCTTAACCAGCCTGGTGCTCAGCTGCCATGCTGCCGAACTTACCACCGTTGAAGTCCTGGAAAGCCTGCTGGATTTCCGCGTCGCTGTTCATCACGAACGGGCCATAACCGACGATAGGCTCGTCGATCGGCTCGCCGCTCAGTACCAGCAAGCTGACATCGTTATTGGCTTCGATAGTGACTGAATCCCCCGCACGGTCAAACCTGACCATTTGGGTTTCGCGCACCACTTCCTCGCCGTTAACATGAATGGCACCGTGCAGCATCACCAACGCCAGGGTATGGCCTTCTTCCACCGTCAACGTGGTGGTGTGGCCGGCGTTCAGCTTCATATCCCACACATTGAGCGGGCTGAAGGTGCGCGCCGGGCCGGCGTGGCCGCCAAAGTTACCGGCAATCACCCGCACCTGCCCTGCGCCGTCCGCCAGCGGAACCACCGGGATATCCGCACTCAGCAGCGTCTGGTAACCCGGCTCGGCCATTTTGTCCTTGGCCGGCAGGTTGACCCACAGTTGCACCATTTCCATGGTGCCGCCGTTGCGCGAGAAATCCCGTGAATGGAACTCTTCGTGCAAAATACCCGAGGCGGCCGTCATCCATTGCACGTCGCCGGGGCCAATCACCCCGCCGCTGCCGGTGGAATCGCGGTGCTCCACTTCTCCCTGATATACGATGGTCACCGTTTCAAACCCGCGATGCGGGTGCTGGCCAACGCCGCGGGTGCCGGAGGCGGAGCGGAATTTGGTTGGCGCGGCATGATCCAACAGCAGAAACGGGCTCATTTCCGCCCCCAGATCGTTGTAGGAGAACAGCGAATTCACCAGGAAACCGTTGCCGACCCAGTGGGCTTCAGGGCTGTTGTAAATACCGAGGATCTTTTTCATCTTGAACTCCTGTTTCAGGTCTCACGACCTTAGGTTGATGTCAGAAGTCTAATTGAACGCCATTTGCCGCAGTAGTAGGCAAGATGTACACTCAGCGTTCTACATATAGAACGACAAGGACGGGCGATGTTCACCGATTTGAACGATCTGTTTTATTTCGCCAGCGTGGTCGATCATCAGGGATTTGCACCGGCCGGCCGGGCGTTGGGCATCCCGAAGTCCAAGCTCAGCCGCCGCGTGGCGCTGCTGGAAGAGCGCTTGGGCGCGCGCCTGATCCAGCGTTCAACCCGGCGTTTCTCCGTCACCGAAGTCGGTCAGAACTATTACGTTCACTGTAAGGCGATGCTGGTGGAGGCCGACGCCGCGCAGCAGGCCATTGAGCAAACCCGCGCGGAGCCCTGCGGAACGGTGCGCATGTCTTGCCCGGTGGCGCTCCTGCATACCCGCGTCGGCAGTATGGTGGCGGCCTTTATGGCCGATTACCCCAAAGTGACTGTCCATCTGGAAGCCACCAATCGCCGGGTAGACGTCGTGGGCGAGGGCCTGGATCTGGCGATCCGCGTGCGGCCACCGCCGCTGGAAGACAGCGATCTGGTGCTGAAGATCCTGGCGCAGCGCACCTGGTGTATCGCCGCCAGCCCGGCACTGGTGCGCACCCTCGGCCCGGTGCAACGACCGGAGGATCTGCATAAGTATCCCACGCTCGATCTCGGGCCTGCGCGCGCACAACACCTGTGGCAATTGACCGGGCCGGACGGCGAAAAAGTGGAATGGGAACACAGGCCACGACTGGTTACCGACGATATGCTGATGTTGCGTACCGCGGCGATTGCCGGCGCCGGTATTGTGCAACTGCCGTCGATGATGATGCGCGACGACATGTTGCGTGGCGAGCTGGTGCAACTGTTACCCGGCTGGCAGCCACAGGGCGGCGTGGTGCATGCGGTTTACCCGTCACGCCGTGGGCTATTGCCAGCGGTACGGCTGCTGCTCGACTATCTGGCGCAGCAGTTCGCGACTATCGAAGAAGAGTGATCAGCCGGTGATTTCGATGGCGTTGCCGTCCGGATCGCGGATGATCGCTTCGTAAAAACCATCGCCGGTCCAGCGTGGCGGCGCTTGCAGGATCCCCTCCTGCTGCGCACGCTGCGCCAGTTGATCGACCAGCCCCTCGTCGCCGACCGACAGCGCAATATGCGCCCAACCGACTCGTTCATTGGCCTGCTCCGTCGGCAGCAACTCCGGCAAACTCATGATCTCCAGCGTTGGGCCGCTAGCCAGGCTGACAAAACGGGAAACAAACCCCGGGCGATTCTTGCTGACGTACAACTCTCCGGCCACGCCGTTGAAGTAACGCTGCCAGAACGCCACCTGCGCATCAATATCACGGGTCCACAGGGCAACATGGGCTATTTTCATTTCACTCTCCAATAGGGGAATCGCTGTACAACACTTTGCCACCGCTGTGGGTCACCTGCTGTTCGAGCTGTGGGTGTCTGCCGGGAGGCGTCACCAGGTAATCAACGCGGCTGGCATCGAGGAAGCTGTAAGGGGCATAGGTATTAAGTTTGTCGCCGGTACAGAGCACCGCCACGTTACCGGAACGCGTCAGCAAGCGTTTCTTGAACTGGGCATCCTGATAATTCAGCGCCGAAAAACCGCTGCCCGGCTCATAGGCGCAGATGCCGGTAAAGGCGATGTCGAAATAAAAACCGTCAATTTCCTGCACCGCTTTAGCGTCCACGCAACCACCGATGTCGGCATCCAGCTCACCGCCGATTAAAATAGTGCGAATCCCCGGCCTTTCCAGCATTTTGGCGGCGATACTCAGCGAATTGGTCACTACTGTCAGCCTTTGGTCAGATGGCAACAAATCGGCCAGGTAAAGGTGGGTACTGCCGGCATCGAGGAAAATCACCTGATCCTGCTTGATCAACGCCAGTGCGGCCAACGCCAGCGCCTGCTTCTCATCTCCGCTCAAATGCAGTCGTGTCTCGATCGGCCCGGTTGCCGGTGTCGGTGCCAGTGCGCCGCCGTAAATGCGCTTACACAGGTTCTGAGCCGCCAACTGGCGCAGGTCGCGCCGAATGGTGGCTTCGGTGGTGTTCAGGCGCTCGGCCATTTCGACCGCCAACACCTGCCCCTGTTGCTGCAGCAGGGTCAGGATCGCTTCATGGCGTTGGTTGGGGAGCAGTTTGGACATTCTGTCTCTCGGTGGCGAACAAGTGATCATGAATGTACACAAATGTGCATAAACGTACAAATAATTCGAAAACGGGGCTGGCGGGTTTTGTGGTTGCCGTCGTGGTGGACATTTACTGCTGCTGTTACTGGAAGAAGGGATCGGGTAAGCACGGGAATTTCATCAGACGCTCTCCTCAGCCCGAATGATTTGACTATACTGAGGCAAGCAACGTTACCGCAGAACGTAACGGCTTGGGCGCTAAGGGAAAAAGATGCTGTCAAAAGTGGTGAAGTGGCTGTTTCAATTGCCGGGCAGGCTGTTTGGGGGAATTTTCAGGAGTCGCCTGACGATTTTTATCTTCTTTATGCTGATCGCCGTTGGGGTGTTCAGCGCCAAGCGCTATCTGCGCGCTCATCAAAATGACGATGAGTTTGTCTCGGTCATCCCCACTGATTACAACCGGGCTATTCAGCGTGAAATGCCGCTGCGCGAGGCACGCGAACAGTGCGGTGGCCCCCTGCATGACAATGCAGGACAACCCTGGCCAACCTCAGCCGGTTTCTTGCACCAGGCGGAACACCAGGCCAACGGGCGCCTGCAGCAACTGACGCTGGACAATCAAAACAACGATTTTCCGGTGTTGGTCAAACTGGAAACGCCCGGCCAGCCGCAACAGCTGGCCGAAGTGTTTATTCCCGCGGCCGGCAGTTTCCATCTCAAAACCAATCCGGCCGGCGAGTATGTCCTGAAGGTCAGAAATATCAAAAGCGGCTGTAACTTCCGCTCCCGGCCTTTCACCCTCAACAGCCAGCAGAATTGGCGGCTGCCGCTAACCCCGCAAACGGACGGCAGCGTGCGGCTACAGCCGATCAGCGATCGTGAGTTTTAACCCGAGCGCTTATTTCTTCACCGGGTGATCGCGGCGAAACAGTTCCCAGCTTTCAATTTCCTGGCCATCAGGCAGGGTACAGGTGGAATACTGGCCGTTGGCATTTTGTTTGGCATTCAATTTGCCGCCAATCTCGGTGCAATAAACGTCTGCCGGATTGGCCATGCCGATCGGTTTCATTTTAGGTGGGGGTGGCGCATCGTTGGATTTCATGGTGCAGCCCTGTAGCATCGCCATCCCTGCGAACAGCGAGATCATCAGAATTTTTTTCATGTTTTCAGCTTATACAAATTAAAACGGCGGTGACTGTTATTAACCGCCGTTTTCACTATCAGGAAATAAAGGATGCGCCCTGCTTCAGTACCAGATCGCAGGCCTTTTGCTTCACTTTTTCGGTAATTTGCGAGGTGCCCAGGCTGTTCAGATCCAGGCTCTTGCCTTCGCCGGTTTGCAGCAGACCGCCCAGCCCTTGCTGGTAGTCCTGGCTCTTGGCGTTCTCAGGACTGCTGATACCCAGCTTGCTCAACAACTTGTCCTGCACCGCTTCAGTGCTGTTGCCTGACAGTACGTTGTTTTTCACACAGTACTGCAGGATGCCGGCGGCATTGGTCATGCTGTTGGAACTCAGCGCTTTATCACCGCCGTTCAACAGGCCGGTTAGTGAAGACAGTGACGTGCCGCCAGTGCTGCCGCCTGACTTGCTCAGTTCACCGGCGGCGCTGCTGAGAGAATCCATCAGTCCGGCAGCCTGAGCCGCACCACAGGTCATAGTGGTGGTCAATGTCAGTGCCAGCAGTAAACGTTGCTTGGTGTTCATTAGGGTAAAACTCCTGTTATCTCGCCATTCCTGCCGGTTTCCATTGCCCTGTACGGCAGGGGAAATCAGGCGGGCCTATCCGGTGCAATAAGCGCAATGCGCTGGGTCACATCTTCGGACGCCACCACCGGCGACAAGTTCCTTTTAACGGACAATGCCGCGAATTTTTCAGAATTGAGGTAATTTTTTGGCTGAATAATCAGCAACAGGGGGCAGATCGAACGACCCGCCGGTGATTAGAACTGCCAGCGGAACCAGCCAAAGAACACGTTCCCGTTATTGTAGGTGCCGGGAATATAGGTGGCCTGGAAGGTCAGTTGTTTGTAGCCGATAGAGGCCAACGGCAAGGGTGCCGGGATAGGGATGTAATTCCAGTTATCACGCGCGGTGATGCTGGCGGTAAAGCCCAGGCCAAGACGGAAATCCTTGTCCTCCAGCGGCCGCCAGATCTTCTCATAAGCGTAACCGCCGATCGGTTCCCACTTATTGAACGAATCCTTGAATACCATCATATAGAGGCCATGCCAGTCGCCGTCGCTGTCGTAACGCGAGATACCATAGCCACCGCCCCACGGCCGCTCGTTGTACGAGTCGATTTTTTCCTGGCTGTAAGTCAGGCGGTTGTGCCAGGTAATTGCCGGCACATAGAGGTCTTTATTCGGAGAGTTGTTCCAGGTTTCGGCCACGTTACTGGTGAAACGCTTCCACAGCCCCGGTTTTTCAGCCTGCGCGGAATTGCCATTTTCTGCACCAACCTCAGCGTAAGAAGGTAGTGCAGGAAATAGCAGCGCCAGTGTGCAAGCCAAAATTGTCCGTTTAAAAAACATCATAAATTCCTGTAAAAAATAAGGCCGGGGATTCTTACCCATCACCCCATCAAGATCAAGCTGTATCTTATTTATCCAGCCTGTTTCTCCACCCTGTTGTCACTTGGTTAAGTTTAGCCGTCATCAGGGGCGAGAGCCGATTTTGGGCGCTCAGGCTATCCTTCCCTCAGGGCAGCGTCTGTCAGAATACTCCGCAATCGCCCCGCCACGCTGGCGGGTTCTGGCGGTTATAAAACCTGTGGGAAAACTTCTTTTCTACTCTGGGTGTAGCGAAATGTTTACTGCCGACCGGCAAGCAAATGTAACGGCGGTCACGTTTTTAATCGGGACTGAAAACCCGTTATATCGGCGATCCCATCCAGCTCAGGCCCCCGTCGGGCAGCGCCGCTGTAAATATGCAGTTACATCGCTGCAATAGAGGCCAATGTCGTCGATAACGGGTGGATGGCAGGCAGCAATTTAACCCGCAGGCAAAAGTACCGAACGTTCAACCAGCGGCCCATGATTTGGCTACACACGCCAAATTTTACATATCTATTACATTCAATGAAAAATACCAACATCAATAACCTTACATTTGATGGCGATTAGTCACAACGTAAACCCCCGAATACAAGCCACCGGCTCCCGATACCGCCACCGCAACTTGAACAAGCCGATAGTTTAAATAATTGTTAAAGCTAACCAGCGAAGCCCAGCCTACAGGGCCCAGCGTTATTTCATGATTCGTTACACAACATCACCGGCAATTAACTTTGCCGTTCTCTGCCTGATAAAAGAAAGATAAGAAATCCGGAGAAATACATGAAAATCACTATTGGAGCCTTTATCCTGCAACAGCTCCGCACCCTGAACATCGATCGTATTTATGGCGTACCCGGCGACTATAATCTGGCGCTGCTGGAACTGATTGAACAGGATGACAAGCTGGAGTTCATTGGCAACTGTAATGAACTCAATGCCTCCTACGCAGCCGATGGCTATGCACGGCTAAAAGGCGCCGGAGCGCTAATCACTACCTATGGCGTCGGCGACCTGGCCGCACTGTCCGGCATTGCCGGTGCCTACGCCGAATCGGCCCCGGTGGTCTGCCTGTCCGGTACCCCGCCGCTGCATGCCATGAAAAATCACCTGCTGCTGCACCACACGCTGGCGGACGGTAACTTTGATAACGTGATGAACTGTTTTAAACAATTCACCGTCGCCCAGGCATTAATTACGCCGGAAAATGCTGCAGTGGAAATTCCCCGCGTTATTTCCCGCGCCTGGACGGAAAAGAAACCGGTTTATTTGCAATTACCTTCTGATATTTGTGATGTAGAAATTGAAATCACTCAGGCGGTGGCACCACCGCAATTACCCGCCAGCGACAAATATAATGTTCAACTGGCGGCAATGGCGTTGCTTGCACGGCTAAAACTGGCAAAAAAACCGATTATTCTGGTCGACCAAATGGTGGACCGCTTTCAGCTACAACAATTAGTGATCGACGTGGCGCATAAATTCGCCATCCCGCTCACCAACATGCCGACGGCCAAATGCATTATTCCTGAAACCACGCCGGGCTGGATCGGCGGTTACAGCGGTAATCTGTCACGCCCCGAACTCTATGAACACATGGCGCACTCAGACTGTGTGCTGAGCTTCGGCGTACGGTTGGTGGACTCCACCACCGGCTATTTCTCGCATCGCATCCCGTCCGACGCGCAAATCGATATTCAGCCGTTTTCAGTGAAGCTGGGAGAGACTTCTTATCCGGCAGTGGCGACGGCAGACCTGCTACGGGCGCTGCTGGCATTGGGTGAAGGCGTGGCAGATCATCAGCCGGCCGTACTACCCGAAGCGCGCCATCGGCTGGCGACGCCGAGCGAAACCCCGATCGATCAGGCTTATTTATGGCAGCGCCTGCAACGCTTTATTCGGGCCGATGACGTGCTGGTGGTAGAAAACGGCACCTCGGGCGCGGCGATTGGCGGCATGCGGATGCCGGACGGCGTCCAGGTGGTCAATCAGCCGATTTGGGGCTCGATCGGTTATACCTTACCGGCGCTGCTGGGCACCATGATGGCCGCCCCGGAACGGCGGCACCTGCTGTTTATTGGCGATGGCTCGTTCCAGCTTACCGCGCAGGAAGTTTCCACCCTGCTGCGTTACGATCAGAAGCCGATTATCTTCCTGATTAATAACGACGGTTACACCATCGAGCGTTACATTCTCGGCGAAAATTCGTCGTACAACGATATTGGGCCGTGGGACTACGCCAAGCTGCCTGCCGTGCTCAACACCCAGGCGACACCGTTTTGCGTGGCGGTAGAAACCACCCAACAGCTGGAGTTGGCGCTCGAGCACGCCTCACGACAGGATCAATTGACCTTTATCGAAATAAAGGTGCCGATGATGGACACACCGCCGGTGATGAAGGAGTTCTGCAACCGCTGCAATAACTTTAACTTCGGCCTGACCAACCCGCGCCGCGCTTAGCTCCATCCGCCGTTGCTCAGGTAACGGCGGATTTTCCCAGAGCTTGCACCACCTGCTGCTGCAAGGTTTGCAGTATTGGGTGGTGCCGCCTGGCCCCCAGACGTAACGCATGCGCCACGGGTGGCAAAGGCAGACTGCGTTCAAAGTTGGCCTCGATCTGTACTCGCCGATCGACAGACTGCTGATTGAGCAGACCAATGCCCATTCCTGCAGAGATGGCCGCCAGCATCCCCGCCACCGACGGGCACTCCACCGACACCTGACAGGCAATACCCGCGGCGCTCAGGCGCTCTTGCGCCAGGCGGCGGTAAAAACAGTCCGGTCCGTAACTGACCAGTTTCACCCTGTCTCCGGGCTGATAGCGCCAACCCGGTGGTACACACCAGTGAATACGCTCCGTTGCCAGCACCACATCTTCTGCGCTCAGCGCATCGCAAAACTGTTGGTGTAGCACCAGATCCAGCGTTCCTTGCTCCAGTGCATTACGCAACACCTGGCTTTGCTCAATGACCAGTTGCACATCCACCTGTGGGTGTTGGTGGGTGAATGCCGCCAGCAAGGCAGCCAACTGAGGTAAAGACATCTGTTCCGTGGCACCAAAACGCACCTTACCCTGCAATAATGAAGGAGAAAAATGCGCCAGTGCCCGATCGTGAGCCAGCAGAATCTGCCGTCCATGCGACAACAGTGCCTCGCCATCCGCTGTGGCAGTCAACGTCATGCCCTGACGATTGACCAGCGTGCGCCCCAACTGTTCCTCCAGCCGTTTGATTTTCCAACTTACCGCCGACTGGCTGAGATTTAGCTGTTGCGCCGCACGCGTCATGCTACCGGTATCGATAACGCTCTGAAGCGCCCGTAAAGCATCAATGGATAAGCGCTGGTTCATAGACACCTCATGACAAAAATCGGATTTACTCACCATAACTTGTCATTGGCGTCATAGGAAGACGATGAGTATGGTTTGCGTACAACACGGCAACCGGATAATCAACATGAACGGCTTAACATCTGTGCTTAATCAGCAGGTTATTGTTAATGGCCATCGTATTGCCACCGGCATACATGGCACCGGTAACCCCCTGGTATTGGTACACGGCACTCCTGCCCACTCAATCATCTGGCGGGATTTGCTGCCCAACCTGACGGCGGCGGGCTTTAGAGTCCATATCTACGATTTATTGGGTTACGGCGCATCAGAACGCCCATTGTCGGCTGACACTTCAATTGCTGCACAGGCAGATTTACTGATCGACCTGCTGGACCATTGGCAACTGGAGTCCACCCACGTGTTTGGTCACGATATTGGGGGCGCATTGTCGCTACGCGCAGCGTTTGGGCACTCCCGGCGCTTTCGCTCGCTGACCATCGCGGATATTTGCAGTTATGATTCCTGGCCTTCGCCAAGCTGGCGCGGCATCCGCGATAATTATCATCAGTACGCCGTTATGGACGCCTCACAACATGAGCAAACCCTGGCTCGCCAACTGAAAATGGCGGTGTTCAACAAATCGCGGATGTCCGGAGAGCTATTACAGCACTATCTGGCACCGATCGTCGGCGTGGTCGGTCAACCGGCATTTTATCAACATCAAATCGCCCATTACGACGCCCGCTATACTGAAGACTTCGCCCAGCGCCTGCCTGAGCTACGCCTGCCGGTGCAAATCCTGTGGGGTGAGGACGATGAGTGGCAACCGGTCAGTTACGCCTATCGTTTGCAGGGCGACATTCCCGGTGCCAGGCTGCAGGTGATCCCTCAGGCGGGCCATTTTTTAATGGAAGACGCGCCGGAAACGGTAGCCCAACGGCTGGTGACGTTTATTCATTCACTTAAATCGGGCGAATAGGCTCAGGAGAACATGATGCAACTGATTGGCATGCTGGATTCACCCTATGTACGCCGGGTGGCTATTTGTCTGAAATTATTGGAGATCGAGTTTGAGCACCGCGCAATTTCGGTATTCAGCGGTTTTGAGCAATTCAAAGCCATTAATCCGGTGGTAAAAGCCCCGACGCTGGTACTGGCCGACGATCAAATCCTGATGGATTCCTCACTGATCCTGGAATACGCCGCCGGCATCGCCCCCAGCGGTAAGGCTCTGCTGCCGACTGAGGGTACTGCGCGACTCTATGCCCTGCAACTCAATGGCCTGGCGCTGGCCGCCTGCGAAAAAACGGTGCAAATCGTTTATGAACAACAGTTACGGCCGCAGGAGAAACAGCATCAGCCCTGGTTGGATCGCGTTCAGGGCCAGTTGCTGGCAGCCTATGCCGAACTGGAAAAACAGTTGGCGCGAGCCGGCACCACACTCGCGGTGATCGGTAGCGCTGAGGTCAGCGTGGCGGTGGCCTGGAGCTTCACTCAACTCATGTTGCCCGAATTGATTAGCGCCGATAACCATCCGACGCTGGCGGCATTTGCCGCCCAGGCCGAGCGGCATCCTGCATTTATCAGCACCCCACAGGTTTAACCCGCCGAGGCGCGGGTCATGCAACGTTGGCGCCGCTCATCCACCCGTTTGGCAAACCAGGCGGTGGTCAACTTGCGGGTAATTTTCGGGCTTTCCAGTTGAATGCCTGGCAGCATTTCCCGCGGCAGTTTCTTGCCGGTGGATTTCTCCGCCAGGGCATAGACTCGCTCATACAGGTCGGTGTCGGCAAACTCAGGCAAATCGCCCTTCTCCAGCGCCCGACGAATCGACGAGTCGCTCATGTCCAACCGCTTGCCGAGGGTGCGTACCGCCAGCTCGGTGGTGCCCGGCTTATCGGTACCGTAGTTAATCAAGTCGCCGTCCAGCGCCAACGGAATGCCCGACGTGCGGCTGACTGCGCTCTGGAAGGCCGCGTTGCGGCTGGCGTACCAACCGGCATTGAAGTCGGCAAAGCGGTAAATCGGTTGGCTGTAGTTGGCCGGATAGCCCAACAGGTGAGCGATACCGAAATACATGCCGCCACGGCGGCTAAAGACTTCGCGGCGAATGGTGCCGTCAATCGGGTATGGATAGCCTTTGGCATGGGCTTCGGCGAAGGCAATACTCACCTGCATCGGCCCGGCGGTATGCACCGGATTGAGGCTGCCAAACAGTTTTTGCCCCATCGGCACCGAATTAATCATGTCATCAAAGATATCGCTCAGATCTTTCTCGGTGCGCACCTTATCGAGCCGCTCGCTGTAGCTCTTGCCGTTTGGTGATTTAATCATCAGGGCGGTATGCACCAGGAAGTTGGGAATATGCAGCTGGTCGGCGCGGCGGTCGATCTCTTTCCAGGCGATTTTTGGCAGCCCTGGCACTGACGGGTTGGCCTGGAAGGTAGACTCCTGCTCGGTGACGGCCAGCACCGAACACAGGTTCTGGTCGCTGGGTTCAATGCCCTGCGCAGCAAAAGCGGCGGTGATATCGGTGGCCCACCCCTGTCGGTCTGCGGTGTTGGCCGGCATTAACCGCACCAGTTGGGCTTTGACGTCTGCCGGACGTTGCACCGGCGTAGTGGTCGTGGTTTTGGTGCTACAACCGGCCAGCACCAACAGTGCCCCCAGGCTCAATGGCTTGATAAAATGGCGAATTAGCATCTTTTCCCTGATCTTTTAGCATAAACTGCACTGACGTTAGCCCAGGCTGGGACGGTGATCCAGTTTAAATATGCCAATCCTCTCGTACGGCCACCAGGAAAATGCACTTTGATGATCTCAGGCATGTTCAAAGCGCCCTTAAACATGTATTTTATATGCAACATATAGAATCGTAATGCGGCAACGCAGAACCCAAGGAGTGATAGATGAACCAACTGCTTTGTTATAAAACCCTGCCTGAATGGAACAGCACTACGCTGCCAGAGAGCTTCCAGCAAAAGCACAACACCCAGAGCGGTACCTGGGCCAAACTCAGGCTACTGAGCGGGACATTGACCTTCGCACTGATGAACGAACAGGGCGAAACTACCGAAACCTGGCAGTTCAGCCCCGAGAGCCAACCGCCGTTTATCGAGCCGCAGCAATGGCACCGCATCGTTTCATTCTCCGATGATATGACCTGCCAACTGGCTTTCTATTGCTCGCCGGAAGATTACTATCACAAGAAATACCAGCTGACGCGTACCCACTCCGAAGTGATTGAGGCCGTACAGCAGATCGCGCCCGGTAAGATGCTGGATCTGGGCTGCGGCGGCGGACGCAACTCGCTTTATCTCAACCTGAAAGGCTTTGACGTCACCGCCTGGGACAAACATGGCCCGTCGATCGATAACCTCAACGGCATCATCGATAGCGAAGGTTTGTCGCACATTCGCGCCAGCGTGCAGGATCTCAATACTGATACTTTCAGCGGCGAATACGACTTTATCCTTTCTACCGTGGTGTTGATGTTCCTCAACCCGGCGCAGATCCCGCGGCTGGTGAAAAACATGCAGGACAGTACCGTCGACGGCGGTTACAACCTGATCGTCGCGGCGATGGATACCCCGGATTACCCTTGCAGCCTGCCCTTCCCATTCACTTTTAAACCGGGTGAGTTGAAAGACTATTACGCCGGGTGGGAAGTGCTTAAGTACAACGAGGACGTTGGCCAACTGCACAAAACCGATGCCGCCGGCAATCGCATTTCGCTGCGTTTCGCCACGCTGCTGGCACGTAAGCCATAACCCCTGTCTGCCTGCGCGTAACTGATGGCGAAATACGGCAATCAACATGAAGTTTATTACGTTGCCAACCCGCCCCCGCAGCGTTAGGATCGCGCCCGGCTACGGGTGTAGCCAGTGTTATTGGCTGTCAGTTCCGCGCATGGAGAGGTTATTGTGTTAGAAAGTTTTGGCGTCCTGAATCTTTGGACCTATCTGGCCGGGGTGATTTTCATCATCATCCTGCCGGGCCCGAATACGCTGTACGTACTGAAAACCGGGGTTTCACGCGGCGTACGCGCCGGCTATACCGCTGCGCTGGGCGTGTTTATCGGCGATGCGATCCTGATCTTCTGCGCCTATATCGGCGTGGCCTCGTTGATCCGCACTACGCCGTTCCTGTTTACCCTAGTGCGTTTCCTCGGTGCGATTTACCTGCTGTTCCTGGGCGCAAAAATCCTCTACGCTACCTTTATCCAGAAAAACGCGGCGCAGCAACAGCAGGTTGAAGGCGGCCACAGCATCCTGCGCAAATCGCTGACGCTGAGCCTGACCAACCCGAAGGCGATTTTGTTTTACGTGTCGTTTTTCGTGCAGTTTATCGATTTCAACTATGCCCACACCGGCCTGTCGTTCACTATCCTGGCCGTGATCCTCGAGTCGGTCAGCTTTATCTATATGACCACGCTGATCTTCTCGGGCGCAATGCTGGCGCACTTCTTTAACCATAAGAAAGGGCTGGCAAAACTGGGCAACGGCCTGATTGGCCTGCTGTTCCTCGGCTTCGCCACCCGCCTGGCGACGCTCAGCTCATAATCTTGTTTAGCAACGGCTGAGCGCCTCAGCCGTTGCCTCCTCGCAGGCTGTCACGCAGCACAAACCGAATGTCAGGCAGACAAAAGGCGATCCCGGCCGCCTGTTGTAGGCTTTGAAGGTTAACGATAGCGACCTTTTTTGTCTGACAGGAGGGCGTATGCCTGACAATAACGTAGCAGTGATGGACAGCGTTTCGCGTTTTCTCGATCGTCATCATGGGCTGTATATTGACGGCCAATGGTGCGAGTCCAGTGCCGAACATCGGTTGGCGGTATTTAACCCCGCTGACGGAAAACAAATTTCCTCCACCGCCGACGCCAACGCACAGGACGTCGCGCGTGCCGTACAATCTGCCCACCAGGCTTTCACCTCCGGAGTCTGGGCACAACGTTTACCCGCCGAGCGCGAGCGCATTCTACTGCGCTATGCCGACCTGCTTGAACAACACACCGAAGAGCTGGCCCAGTTGGAAACGCTGGAACAGGGTAAGTCTATCAATATTGCCCGCATGTTCGAGGTCGGCTGCACGCTGAACTGGATGCGCTACACCGCCGGGCTGACCACAAAAATCACCGGCCAAACCCTGGACGTGTCAATCCCGATGCCGCCGGGCGCCAAATATCAGGTGTATACCCGTAAAGAGCCGATTGGCGTGGTAGCCGGTATCGTGCCGTGGAACTTCCCGCTAATGATCGGCATGTGGAAGGTAATGCCGGCGTTGGCGGCGGGCTGCTCTATCGTCATCAAACCGTCGGAAACCACCCCGCTCACCCTGCTGCGCATGGCCGAACTGGCTACCGAGGCCGGTATTCCGCCGGGGGTATTTAACGTGGTAACCGGCAAAGGCACCGGCTGTGGCAAGGCACTGACCGAACACCCGTTGATCGCCAAAGTGAGCTTCACCGGCTCCACACCGGTGGGTAAAGGCATCGCGCGGGCGGCGGCAGATCGCCTGACACGCGTCACGCTGGAGCTGGGCGGTAAAAACCCGGCCATCGTGCTGAAAGACGCCGATCAACAACAGGTTATCGAAGGCCTGATGGCGGGCAGTTTCCTCAATCAGGGCCAGGTGTGCGCCGCCAGTTCACGGATTTATATTGAAGCACCGATCTACGACAGCCTGGTTGCCGGGTTCGAGCAGGCGGTGAAGTCTCTGACCGTCGGGCCGGGCATGGATGCCAATGCGCAGATCAACCCACTGGTCTCCAGCGATCACCGGAATAAAGTGGCGGCCTATCTGGACGACGCCAGATCCAAGCATGCGGAACTGATCAGCGGCGCAGCCGGACCGGACTCGCAAGGGTTCTATATTCCGCCGACGCTGGTGATAAACCCGGATGATCAGTTGAATCTGGCACGCGAAGAAGTGTTTGGCCCGGTGGTGAATCTGATCCGGGTGGCGGACGCCGAAGAAGCGCTGAGCAAAGCCAACGACACCGATTACGGCCTGACCGCCAGCCTGTGGACCACCAGCCTGCAGGCAGCAATGGCTTATACGCCACGCATTCAGGCCGGTACGGTCTGGGTCAACACCCATACGTTGATCGACGCCAACATGCCTTTTGGCGGCTTTAAACAATCGGGCAGCGGCCGCGACTTCGGCCCGGACTGGCTGGATGCCTATACCGAATCCAAATCGGTGTGCATTCGTTACTAAAGAGCGCCTTCATCATCAATAGCGCCGCAGAAGGCGCTATTGATACTGCTTGCGATATTCGCTCGGCGAAACGCCAAAACGGCTTTTGAAGGCGGTGGAAAAGTGGCTGTGATCGGCAAAACCCCAGTCATAGCCGATAGTGGCCAGTTTTTGTCGCTCCGGCGCGCTGCGTAACGCCTGTGCGCACAAATCCAGGCGGCGGTGCTTGATATATTGCGCCACCACCAGCCCCTGACGAGCAAACATCCGATACAGACTGCGCACCGAAACGCCAAGCTCATCGGCGATCCACTCCGGCCGTAACTGCGGCGACTGAATATGCGTATCGATAAACGCCAGCGTACGGCTGAAGCTGCGTGGAGGACTGTCTTCCCCCACCACGCGATCGACCAGCGCAGGACGCAACAGCGTCGCAACCGCGTTCAATATCGCCTCACTCTCTGGAGCGCTCATCTGTGTGTCTTGCATGCACCCCAGCACCAGTTGCCGGCTAAGGCGCACCAGGCTGCTTTGTGCATCCAGCCGCCGCACGCACTGTACATCGGACGCAGACTGCTCAAGATAGCTGCGCGGCATCAGCAATGAAATTTGGCGGGAGTCTTGTTGAAAGGTAAAGCTGCTGGTGCGCGAAGCGTCGATTAGCGTGACGTCACCGGCGGACAACACCGCCTGCCGATCGCCCTGCTCCATCAATGAGCTGCCACGTAGCTGAAATACCGTGAAAAAGTGCGAACCGTCGCTACGGGCAATCTCCTGTTGGGTGCGATACAACCGGGTTTGAGCGGCATCCACCACGCTCAGGCGCAGCGCGTGGGCACGGAATTCCTGCATAGCCCCGCTAAAGCCAGGCCCCAATGTCCTGGCGCAAAAGCGGCCGCAGGCGGAGTTGATTTTCGCCAACCACTCCTCGAAACCGGCCTCCCTGACCTGTGCGGAAATTGCCATGCTTTACCCCTTCACACATCAGCGACAAACGCTGTCGGCGTTGAACAGAAAATCAACATAACAACCCGATAACATACAAGCAATGCCGGAGCCGGGATCTGGCGCCGAGATCACAGATTGCGTCTTGCGCCACCCGATACGAAAAACCCGGCCGCAGCCGGGTTTGCCAGACAAGCTGGATCATAAAACGTTAAAGTTGATATTACCGATATATAATGATGCACCGGTCGGCAAGTTAGTCAGATCGATATAGAACAACAGCCATTGCTGGCTACCATCAGCAATATTACGCGGCGCTTGCCCGCTGCCTACATTGAAATCGCTGGCGTTACCGAACATGTTGATTGCCGTAGTTGGCGCGGTGGTCACATTGACCGTACCGAAGTTCCAGGTATCCTTAACGTTAGAGAAATAATAGCCGACCGGTGCGGTCACACTGCGGATCCCCTCCCCGGAAAATGCATAACCGGCGGTAGTAGTGAAGTCTACCGATCCCATTACCTGCACTCGGCAATAAGGTACCTTGCCAGACTCCATCGCCATCGGGATGGCAATTCGTTGGCTACCGGCAGTATCGGCCGTTTTTCTGATCTCAATGACCTTACCGCTAAAAGCAGAACCGGCAGGCGGATAAACGGTTTGTACCAGATAACTTGCGGCGGTAAATGCATAACCGTATAAAGTGGCCAAATAAGAGGTCACTTGCTCTGCCGTTTGCAACTTCAGCATTTTATTGTTTTTCGAGGTTAAGGGCTGTAACACGGGGCATTGATTTTGGTTAACCATAAAGCATCCCTGAGTTCTTAACTGCCCCTCCCCGGATAACAAGCTGCTGTGCCCAAAAGTGTTCTCAAACTCGCAGTCCTGCAGGATCACTTTGCTGTGGTATTGTTGGGCATCGAAGTAGGAAGGTGCAGTGATAGGGACATTGGTAGTACCGTAAAACTTGGTGCCAACAGCGCTAAAACTGCCGGTACCGGTAATCACCACACGGCTGTCGGTGATATTACTGTTAATTTCCATATGACCACCGAGCATACATACCCGGGCATTCTTAATCATAAAACCGAACTTTTGATAATCGACAGAGCAGTTGACAAAGTTATGCGCACCACCTTCCAGATTCAGAACGCCTCCATTGCCAAAAGTGCAGTTGGTATAGCTGAAGTTCTCCCCGGCGTCGGCGATACCTGCCGGGTAATAAACATCCCCACCTGAGTTTTGCGAGAAATAACAGTCATAGAAACGGATCAAATAGGCGCGCGCGCCGTATCTGACCGCTGGAGCCGTATGGAAATGGTAGAATTTTGCCTCGCGAACAACACATCGACAAAAACGGAAATCCCCCGCGACACCTTCACCTTCAAACAGCATCCCTGTCACACCCAGATTAATGGTGCTGCTGTCGATACGGTTTGGACTGCATGAATACATTTCCAGTTTTTCTAGCGTGCATTCAATGGTCGGCCGATTTTTTCCGTTGTACAACTGCAACAGGGCTTTCGGATTGTTCACATCCTGGTTAAAACCTTCGTTGGCAAAAATAGCGCCACCGTTAGCGTACAAATTAATACGAGTGTTCCAAATAACGGTAGAGCCGAAACCATATTGACGATTACCTTTAAAGCGCACGCCTGCCGGTTTAGGAGTCCAGTTGATATAGGTGCCACCCGGCGCTGTACCCACAGTACCAACCAACCAGGCCAGCATGCTGCTAAATGCCGGGGCACTGTCATAACCATCGTTTACAAAGTTACCGGATTTATTACGGTAAAATGGTCGGGCTCCCCACCACTCAGGATCGACGCAGTCTTCAAAAACTCGCTCCCATATAACGTTATTGGCGTCTTTAATAAGCATTACGCCGTCGACATCCCAACGATCTACCGTCGGGCTAGTGACTTGCTTGATAAACCGACCGCCGGTATAGCTGTCCGTTACAACAATCTCTTCGGTATTACTGGTGTTTAACGCGACGTCATGCAGAGTGGCAACATAGTAAATGGTGCTCGATGAAGGTAATGGCATAGAGGGCTCCAGGATGTCAGTGGCAGAGGTCATTTAACGCCTGCGAAGGAGTCACAACTATATCGACGACAACAAGGTGGGGTTAGCGTAGCGCGTCCACTGGTAGCTGGCACAACAATCGAAGAATAAGGCACAGGGGAAGCCCCTGCACCCTCAGAAATTAAGGCTGGGTGGTCAGCAGATAGTGGACCACGGCGGCGTACTCTTTGGCATAGCCGTCAACGCTTTGGCTCGCCATTCCGGCATTGTCGATCTTGTACTTGCCGGAAACATAAAACGATGGCGTAGCGCGCACGTCCAGCGCTTTGACCGCTTCATTCTGTTTGGCGATCATGCCCTTCACCAGCAGGCTGTGACGCGCATTTTCATAGGTGGCCGCATCAACACCGGCAGCGGCAAACACCCGCTGAATATCCTGTTCACTGTTGATGGCACGCTTCTTTTGCAGCTCGTCGAACAGCATGCCTTCGATTTTGTCCTCAATGCCCATCACCATCGCCACCGACCAGGCCTCGGTCAGCTCATTCCCCAGTTTGCCCATCAGACCAACGTGGTATTTAGTCAGTTTGGTGCCCTCAGGCAATGCCTGGCTGACGGTGCTGCCCACATGGTAAGTCTCGGCAAACTGATAGCACGGGCCGCAATAGAAAGAGAAAAACTCCACCACCGCAGGGGCCGACGCCACCGGCTTATCCAGACGAGTATATTGCTCGCCCGCGCGGTAATCCGCCGCCGCAGCAACGGCAGGCAGCAATAACACCAGTAACGCACCGGCAAGCAGCCGATTAACTTTAGCCAACATAACTACTCCAATTCAGATGAGAACATTGTCCCTAACGCCGGTGTTTATAATCAAATTATCGGGACAAGACCAGTTTTTATTACCTTATGTTTATGTGGGATTGACCCATATCAAAGGCGTGGGCCAGACGTTTGGTGGTGTTCTCCGACCCAGGCACTATGCTTAAAAGAAGGCGTTGACCGGTGCGTAGCAGCACCAGGAAATCGGATACCGAGGTTAAAATGACACCCATTAATAAAAATATTGGCGAATACGATTTCACTGCGGAAAAGAGAGCGGGCATCATCACAGGCACCATCAGCGGTGAATTCCCGGACAGCGATGCCAGCCTTCCTCTGCTGCCCTTTTCCGGTACCTTTGTCGCGCCTTCCGTCGAGGAAGCCATAAACGATATTACGCGGCAATTCCCTGACATAGAGCCGGCGATAATCGATTTATTGCGAGATGAAATGCTCAGGGCGGGATATTAACCCCTCCTACTACCGTAATAGGTCACACCCCGATTAGAATATTCTTACTTACAGAACCTTTTCGGTTTGCCTACTCTTTCCATATTGCTAATACCAACGGCGGAAGATGATACTAGCCATCTTAATTTAGAGATTAAAGGTTATATTATGCGTCGTATTATGATGTTCATCAGCGCGCTGGCGATTAGCACAATGATTTCCGGCTGTATATTCCCGCCTCCAGGCGGTGGTGGCGGCGGTGGGCGCGGTGGCCCTGGCTATCATTTTAACGGCCCACGTTAAGGAGTCAGCCCTTTGTCTGGGGCTGACCGAAAACACCACTGAAATAAATCAGGACATCATAATGAAAAAACTGATACTCATTATTACCGCCGTAATGACGCTAAATTGCACATCGGTATTCGCTGCAGCACCGGTTAATAAATATAATGACAGGCCGGTAGTTCATCAAAATAATAAAAAGCCGCACAGCAATAAAATGCAACCAAAATCACATCACAATAAACAAGCGCACAAGAAACCATATAAAAAAACGCCAGGAAAACGTGCGCCAGAGGCTCACCCCGCTCACCACAATTAATGCCGGTGACTGAGTCAGCGATGATTCAAATGCGGAAAGCTCACACCCACGCGCCTACCGCGGATGTGAGTGGCTGAAAATTATTTATAGGCTTTTTGCCCGCAGGGTATCGCCGCTGCGAATAAAATTGCCGGCCCCCAGATGATGGATGGTGTGCAACTGCGGATCGGCGTCGGTAAAGTTCCAGCGGCCACCCTGAAATACCCGTTCATCTGCGGCAGCGGCGACCACTTCGCCGAAACAGGTGTCATATTTCTGCTGAGCGCCACTCTCCGGTAACAGACGGCACTCCAGCCAGGCCACGCAGCCCTGTTCTATCAAGGGGACATTCAACGTCGCACTGGAGATCGTGGCAATATTGAAACGGGAAAACTTATCCTCTACCTCCTGCCCCGAGATATTGCCCACCGCATAGGTGGTGTCGATAAACATCGCAGCCGGAATGCAGATACCAAACACCCCGCTCTCTTCGATCATTTGTCGGGAATGCGCCGCCTTGTCGACCACAATGGCAATTCGCGGCGGCGTAAATTCAACCGGCATCGACCAAGCGGCCGCCATCACATTGCGCCGTGCGCCATCCTGACTTCTGCTGGTGATCAACACCGTCGGGCCATGGTTAAGTAAACGGCTGGCATGTTCCAGTGCAACGGGTCGAAAATGATTCATGGGAAGCCCTTAATGGAGGTATTTGGCTGATCAAATATCGGGGGGAATGGCGATGCCTTCCGTCCAGCAGTGTAGATCTGCGTTGCAGTGGGGAGCAATCGCGTTGGCCGTGAAGAAGCACAGAATGTGCATGCATGAGCTGGCGGCGTATTGAGGTCGGGCAGAAATACGCTGCGTCAGCCTTCACTGACGCAGCAGGATAAAACTAGTTTTTCGGCAGTTGAATACGCACCACGCTTTCTGGTTTACCGGCCTTGGTGCTGGCACCGTCATTTTTCACCGTCACGAACAGCACATTGTTACTGGTATCCAGTGCCAGGCTGTTAGGGTGCGGCGGCAAATCCAGCGTTTGCAGGCGTTTGAGGGTCTTCGAATCGAACACCGTTAACGTACCCGCGCCGTGGTCGACACGGACCCCATTGCGGTTGGCGACGTACACCCGCTGATTACGATCGTCCAGCAGCAGACCGATCGGCACTTCATCGGTCAGTTCGCTGGCCAATACCTTGCCGCTGTCCGCGTCCAGTGCAAACACCCGGTGACCACTGCTGCGCTTCACGTAGTCGCGCTCCAGATGAGTGTTGCGATAGTTATCGCGATCGATCCCCTGATCCACGCCTAACAAACGGTTGTTCTTGCCGTCATACACCAGATTCAGCAACTGATCCGCCTGGATCTCTTTGGTGGAGGTGATCGCCAGCGTGTCGGCATTCAGGGTGAACAACTGTCCCTGCATGTTAGAGACAAATACGCGCCGTCCTTTTTCGTCGAGGGTGATCCCTACCGCGTTGTAGCCAAACCCTGGGATCATTTTCTCCAGTTTTTTGGTTTTGGTGTCGACCACAAACAGCACGCTATCCACCCCGAAGCCCAGCCCCGGCAGGAACAAGCGACCGGTCTGCGCGTCATATTTCACCTCGCGGATACGGTATTGATAGTCTTCGGTTATCTTGAAGCGCTTAAGCTCTTCGAGCAAAAACTCCAGTCGTTTACCGCTGATACCGGCGTCTTTGTAGGTTTTTTCCAGCATGCTCTTTTCGGTCACCGGGATGCTGGCCAGTGCTCGGTTAGTGGTGGTGTCGACCACGCCGACCGAGCCGTTGAAACCCTGTGTCAGATAGAGCCGATGCCCGGCATCATCCAGCGCCACGCCGAAGCCCTTCACCTGCAGCGGGATCTCCGCCTGCACCGCCAGCGTGGCCGGATCCAGACGCAGCACGCGGGATTTCGCCTCTTCCTTCCAGTCCGGCGCACTGACAAACAGTGCCTGCTGACTTGGGCTGAAGGCCATTTCCACCACCGCCGACGATAAAGGCTGGCGCTTGATATCTTCTGGCTTAATTCCGGTATCACGGGCCTGTGCCGCACCGGCCACCACCAACGACGTGGCGATCAACAATGACAATAAAGCGCGGGGTGTTCCTAAAGTTCCAGACATCCGTTTATCTCCATGAAAGTAATAAAGTCAGTTAGGGTGAACAGTGTCATTGCCGTGGTACCGGCGGCAGGGCTGCCAGCGGCATATCCCCGTCGGCCAACTGGGCAAAATGTGAAAACACGTGCTGAATGCTGCCGGCGATCAGCTCAGCCTGTTGCGCGGTGTAGTGATCGGTGCGGTAGGTCATCATCACGCGCAGGGATTTCGCGCCATCGAGATTTTCTTCCATCACTTCAAACTGCAAACCGAGCAGCGATGCGGTTTTCTCCGGCTCTACCTGACGGTAGGCCACCCTGCGGCCATCCTGCAGGGTGAATGCCCCATTCAACTTGATGCGGCTGTGGATCTGAATGAACACTTCGAACATGTGATTCTTGCGATCGGCATCAACGCCAAACAGCCCTTCTTCCACCAGATCGATGGGGATATCGGTGTAGGGCATGGAACCGTTGATGGTGTTTTTAACCTGATCAATCAGGCCCGCCACCGTCAACTGTTCGGCGAAACGTACCCGGTGCACCACCACAGTGGTGAAGTAGCCGATGGTGTCGAAAAACTCGGCGTCGTTACGGCCAGAGGTGGAAGTGCCCACCAGCAGATCCGCCGGGCCACCGAGCAGGCGCAGGGCCGAGGTAATCCCGGCGTAGACCACGTTGAACAGTGAGGCGTTGTTCTTTCTGGCCTGCGCGTACAGCCCATCGGCCACCGCCGGGTCGACGTCGAACTCCAGCCAGCCGCCGTCAACGTCGGCGTCAGCCGGTACCGCAGGATGGTGCGAAGGTTGCTGCTGGAACAACGGCTGACCGACCGGCGCGTCGCGCAGGTTATCCAGCCAGTAATCCAGGTGCTGCTGTACTACGCCGCCCGCCTGCTGCTGCCGGGCAAAGGCGTGAAACTGCGGCACGGCACTTTTCCACTGCGGCGCCTGCCCCGCCACGCGCTGGCTATAGGCAACCCCCAATTCGTCCATCATCAGGTTCAGCGACCACTCGTCGAGCACCACATGGTGGAACAGCAGCGAAAGCAACTGCTGATCGGTGGCGGCATCCCGCAGGAAGGTCGCGCGCAGCGGCAGCTCGGCGGTCAGATCAAAGCGGTGATCCCCCGCCCTGGCCAACAACTCACTGGCATTACCGGCCGGTGTTTCATCGGAGAAATAAAACCAGCCGTAATCCAGCAGGTCAGCGGCTGGCACCACCTGTTGATATACCTCGCCGTCGCGGTCGATAAACAGCGAACGCAATACGCTGTGGCGGGTCATCACGTCGATAAACGCCTGACGCAGCGCGGTTTCATCCACCGGATCAAGGAAACAGATGGCGAATGGCAGATTGAAGATTTCGTCGTGGCCGAAGGCCTCGTAGACCTTCCACAAGGAGTGCTGCGCCAGAGACAACGGCGCCTGAACCGCCTCCCCCTGTGTTTGCGCGGCAAGTTGCGGTGCGCTCGGTTCCGCCACTGCCTGACGTTTGGCATAGGCCGACAATCCACGGGCGGTCGCGTGGCTGAACAGATCGTTAATGTTGAGTTCGATGCAGTGCAGGCTGAGTAAACGGCCGATAACCCGGGTAGCCACCAGCGAGTGCCCGCCGCGATCGAAGAAATCTTCATCGGCGGTCATCTCCGGTGCGACCAGCGCGTCACGGAATTCCGCCAGGATCAGTTGGGTAATCTCGGCATTTTCTGCTTGCGCGTCTTGCGTCGCCAAAACGCTCTCGTGCAAGGTTGACGGCTGCTCAGCGGCAGGAAGCAGCGCCGTGGTTATTAACCGTCCGGCGAGGAAAGCAACAAACTGCTCCAGCAGGAAAGGCGCGGCATGTGGGGTTAAACGGGGATCCGTAACCAGTTCCAGCACCACCGAGTCCGGATCCGGCAGGCTCAGGGCCAGTACCATTTCAAACGGCGTATGCAGTGGTGGCAGCAACAGTCGTTCGGCGCTGACACCGTCAAGCTGCAACGCCACCGACGAGTCCGCCAGCCAGGTCACCAACAGTTGGGCCAGCTGGGGATTAGCCCGTTCCGCCGTTTGTTGTGCCAGCAGGCGACTTTCCGCCTCAGGATCCACAGGCCCCAGGGTCAGACGTTTGAGTTGCGCAGTGCTCATCCAGGCGTCCAGACCGCTCGCCTGCTGCGCATCGCCCTGCGGCACACTCAGTTGCACCGGTTGCCCGCCGGACTGGGCGCTGATAAAACGCGCAAAACGCACGGCAATCGCCGCCAGCAGCGTCGCCGGGTTGTCTGCAGCCGGCAAGATTTTGCGCGCTACGCGGGTCGCTATACGCACCCCGGCCTGAGCCAGCAGCTCATCCTGAGGGACGGAAGTCTGGTAATCGCGCAGGGCCATAGCCTGACGCGGCCACGGCAGCACCAGTTCGCTGGCTTCCGCCAGGGTCGGCACCGGAGGAATGATGGCAAAATTCGGCGTCGGCTCAATACCGTTATACAGCGCCGACAGCGTGGTCAATAATTGCCGACAGGACAGCGTTTCCGCCAAAATATCGTGCGCCACTACGCCTAATATCGCTCCGGTGCCGGTGAACAGCAGGAAACGTATCGGTGCTTCTCGCGCCAGTTCGAGAGGAGCGGCCTGCGCCTGCAGCAAACGGCTAACCGCCTGTCGTTCGTCCAACACCGCCTGAATGCTCACCGGGTTTAGCGTCGCGTTACCGCGCAGTTTGCGTAACCCCTGTTCGTCATCGAAGTCATAACGAACGTCCAGTTCAGGCATCAGCCGCGTCAGGGCTTCCAGCGCGCTAACCAAACGGCCGATATCCGGCTCGCCACCCAGACGCCAGGCCATTGCCTGCTGGCTGCTGCCATCGCCCCGCTGCTGGTGCATGAACCACGCCAGCTCTTCCGCTTCACTCAAGGGTTGAGAGGCATCCGCCGCCCGCGCACCCAGCGTCTGGAACGCCAGATCCAAACGCTGGGCTTCGTCATCGCTAAGAATATTGTCAAAATAACCGCTCACTGCTCTATCTCCTTGCGCCCGGCCACGCCGGAACATCGGGGAACGCGAGTCATGAAAAGGGGCGTTGGTACGCCCCTTGTGCAGACTGGCTGCTACCGCATCAGAATGTCAGTTCAAGTGCCGCGCCAATCATGCGCGGGCGCTGTTGAGTCGCCGTGTACACGTCGTTGCCGCTGACCATCACGCGACGCTCCGAGTCAAACAGGTTCTGTGCATACAGGGTGGCGCGCCCATAGGCGAAGGTGTACGCCAGTTGGGTATTCGCCGACCAGTAAGAACCGATGCGCCCGCGTGAGTCGTTGTCGTACTGCGAGTAGTAGGAGTCCGAGAACGCCACGTTGCCGCTCAGTTCCAACCCGGCCATCAGTTGGTACTTGGCGCCCATGTTGGCGGTATAAGCCGGCGCACGCGCCAGTTCGTGCCCATCGACGCCGCTGCCCGAGAACTTCTTGATTTTGGTCTTCAGCAGGCCAACGTTAGTGAACAGCTCGAAGTCCCAGCGCGGCTGCCAGGTCGCCCCCATCTCCGCACCGTAGGTTTCCACCTTGTCGGCATTGCGGATCACCGATGAGTTTGGCCCCAGGGAGTACGGCAACTGCATGTCTTTGTAGTCGTTGTAGAAAATATTGCTGGTCAGAATGACGTTGGCGTCTTTCAGGTGGTGACGAGTGTAGAGCTCATAGTTCCAGACATACTCGGAACCGTAGGTGTAGTTGACCACCGGCGTGCCGATAGTGATGCCCGCGCCACCGGCGTTATAACCCCGCGCCACCTTGGCGCCGTAGGTCTGGGTATCCGTCGGTTTCCAGGCCAGATCCAGCTTCGGCAGGAACACATCGTAGGTTTCGTCGAAATCGATACGCACGGCATTGCTGCCACCGGTGCGCCGGCGATGTTCACGTTCCACGCGGCTGGCGGCGGTGATATCCACCTGCGGCGTGATGGCGTAGGTCAGTTCGGCAAAGGCCGAGTTGGTGTCGGTTTTATCCTTGAAGCTGGAACCGCCGAAAATATTAACGAACTCATCCTGCTTGGCGTGGAAATACCGCAACCCCGCCAGCCCTCGCAGGCGGCTGTCCGGCCCGCCAAAGCGCGCCACCGGCTCCACATGCACCTCTTTACCGTCGATTTCCGCATACTGAATGTTGTAGGCAGTGGGACGGTTAATATTGAAGTCGGTGTAAATAACGCGGTTTTCCAGCGTCAGACTGTCGGATTGCTCCCAAGCCAGATCCCAGACACTGCTGTTGGTATTGCTTTTAAACACCGCACGGCGCGGATCGTGGCGCGGGTTAGTCGGGTGAACCAGTGGGTTAAGGCTCTCGTTTTGCGGTGAGGTGCTGCCAAAATGGTTAAAGGTCAGCTTGGTGGTCAACTCGCGCATGCCTGCCGGGTTGAACAACAGTTTGGCACGGGCGGTAGTGGCTTCAACCTCGCGCGGATCGCCCACCGGTTCATAGGCGGGCAGGTCGACGTCACTACGGCGGCGCTGACGATCGACGCTGACGCGGAACGCCAGTTGGTCTTCCACCAGCGGGCCGGAGACCATGGCGGACAGTTGTGAAGAATGCTGGTTGCCCGCGCCCCCCTTGAAGGCGCTTTCCCAGTCAAAGGTCGGATCCTTACTGGCCATCACGATGGCGCCGGCAATGGCGTTGCGCCCCTGAATATAGCTCTGCGGCCCGAGGAAGACTTCTACGCGATCCAGATCCCACAGCGACTGCGGGCCGTAGGCCTGCTCGTTATAGGTTAATGAACGCCCATCCAATGACAGATTGAGACGTGGGCGGGTGCCGCTGAGGAAGGCATTGGCACCGGTATTCGGGCCGGAGCCATCGATACCGCGCACGGTCGGAAGGTCGTTACCGATGCCCACATCCATGACGTTGGCAGTCATCCTCAGTAAATCAGGGACCTGCAACGCATTGGGCATAGAGGCAATGCGTTCGCTGTCGAACACTTGCACGCTGGAGCCGGTATCAAAAATGCTGCGTTTGATTTTTTCGCCGGTCACCAGCAGGCTCTCGGAGTCCTGCCAGTTGTCGTTACGTTTGCTGCCTGCGGTTTCCTGAACTTTCTCGTCCACGGCGGCGGCGTTAACGCTGCCGACAGACAGAGAGCAAAGACCCAGAAAGAGTGAGGAAAATGCCCCGATGACCTGTAAGCCTGCTTTTTCCTTGTTTCCTACGATTTTATGCCTTTGAGCCGCTGAATGCTTGCTCATAGATGTATTCTCCTTTCATCCCAGATGCACAAAAATTT
>RCUM01000266.1_pt1 | contig 35203 bp, 44 predicted proteins | sample 2166141 | NCBI WGS metagenome assembly RCUM01 (sample SAMN09932756, study PRJNA488358) | compost metagenome | isolation source: compost soil in crotonic acid-enriched | place: Germany: Experimental Botanical Garden
TGCTTTCGCAGGCTTCTTGTTAAATCCAAAGTGATCCCTGATTGCTCCTTGTTGGATGCGGTGGAGCAATATCAATTTTACCCGGTGATACAATTTGCCGTTGGATAGATTCCAGCGTTACGAAAGTACAGCTGCAATTGATATTTTGGCACTGGTGATAGCGTTCTTTGGTGTTCTCACTCAAGTAGCGGCTTGTACGAGCATGGGCGGCAGTTCGGCAAAGCGGGCAATGCATCATATTGATATCCCCTTCTTAATCTCTCAATTGCCGCGATAATACCTTCCCCGATCGAGAACAAAACAACCTTTAAGTGAATTTACAAAAAATAATTCACATTACGAGACTTCATAAGTCACATCGGAAAGCAAAACCTCAAACTCTAACGCCGTGGTAAAGCCGCTGTTGCTGAGATTGTGCGTGGCTTTGCTCACTATCCAGTGCTGCGCGTCGATCACCTCTTTAAAACCGCTGACTCTTACCGGCGTTTCCGGCGTGATGTTAGCCCGACCCATCGCCAGCGACAGCGAGAACTCGGCAACACCGCGCTGAAGCTTTTCCCACTTAGCCTGCGCGGCCCGCATGGCAGCGGCCTTGGTGGCGTAAATCTTGGTGATAGCAAACACGTTATCTTCAGCCCCCGCCAGATAGTCACCTTTCTTTTCTTCCACAGGCTTACCCGGTTTCTTTCTGGCAGCCGGCTTGGCTTTGGGATGCTGCAACGCCCGTAAATGTTGCTCTTTCGGCTTACGCTGCAACTTCACTTTCTTCGGCTTTGGCTGTTTGGTATTGAGCCAGCTCGCCGTCACGCCGGTGTAAGCATCCCGATCGGCAATGCTGAAGCTGTGCTGATCGCCATCTTGTCGGGTGATGGTATACACCGGCAACGGCTTGCCGCTCACACTGGTACCCTTGCCCGGTCGCATAAACAGCAGAGCACCATTTTTCACCGCCGCCACCGCACCGTTAAGCGTCGCCAGCCGGGTTAGAAAAGCGGCATCGGTTTCCTGCGTCTGGTCGATATGGCTCACCTTGATGGTGCCTAAACCGGCGGCCAGCGTGGCTTTTAGCTTATTACGCGCTGCCACCTTCTGCACGATAACGCTCAGGGAGGTATCATGATAAGACTCATCCCGCCGGGTATTCAGTGAGCCGCGAAAATCGGCACTCCGCGCGCGGATGGTCAACGTATCCGGCGCGCCCCGATGCTCGACCTCGTCCACGGTAAACAGCCCTTTCGGGGTCAGTGGCGCACCCTTCCAGCCAAGCGACAGGGACAACACCGCATTACGCTGCGGCATCATCATCAGCCCATCGCTGTCGTCCAGCTCGATGTCGAGCTGGTCAGCCTCAAAGCCCCGGTTATCCGTCAGCGACAGGGAGAGCAGACGCTTGCGGATGTTCTGCGTGATGTCGTTTTCCTGCAGCAACAGGGAAAAATCTGGGGCAATCAATGCCCCGGCAGGCATGGCAACGCCGGTGATCATGATAAAAACCCTCCCATTACCCCGGCGGCCTGTCCGGCCATCGCGCCAGCTTTATCGTACAGTTCCCCGGCCTGCTGCCGCAGATCGCCAAACATGGCAGACAAAGACTCATCTACCCGCTTTAAATTGAGTGTGAACTCGGTACGGCGCGGGCTGCCGTCGGCGAAAAAGTCCGAATGGCTTTCCGATATCGACTCAATCACAAACATGCCGTAAATCGTACCGCTGCCCTCAATCAGCGGCCACGCCCGCCCCTGCTCCGCCATCAGTTGCAACGTTAACAGCGAAAAGCGGCCGCCGGTGATCTCCGGCAGTAATACGCCGGACAGGGTAATGGTTTCATCATCCAGCCCCAAAAATTGCGCCGCAGGGCGCTGGCCCACACGCGCATTGCTTGGCCAGCAATAATCTGCGGTGCGGTTCATGGACTGATACGGCAGTGTTTGCAGCATAAAAACAAACAGCCCCAGCGTTAACATCATGTCGTTACCCTCCGTAATTCATGCGGCTACGTGCAGCAGCCGCTTGTTTGCGCTGTTCGGCGGCAAGCTGGCGAGACACTTCGCGGGCAATGGCCTGCGCGTCCTGTCCCGGCGCGGCATGCACCTCAATGGTGATCGGCGCCGGGGTTATCTGCACGGGCGCCGCAGGAGGAGCTGTCGCCATCACCGGAGTAGACAGTGACAGCATGGCCGCCGACAATGCCGCCGTTTTACGCCGCCCGGTGATATTGGCCGGGCCGCTGACGATCTCCGGGCCACGTTCGCCCACAATGCCAAACTGCCCGGTCGGAATATCACCGCCTTTGTCAAATGCCCCCGCATAACCCGGCCCCGGCGTCAGCTCAGGCGCGGGACGGTTATAAGAAATCGCCGGGTTCACTTCGGTTTTACCACCACCAAATTTCATCCAGTCCGGCAGCATGTCGGTTAAGCCGCTGATCTTGTCTTTCAGGGCCTGCCAACGCTCACTAATGCCATCCATGATGCCGTTAATCATGTTCATACCGGCTTCTTTAAACTTCCCGGGTAAGGCTTTAGCCGACCCTACAAGCTCATCCCACAACCCGCCGAGCCACGTTTTCAGGTTTTGCCATGCCGCTTGTGTCGATTTCTTGACGTTTTCCCATGCCTCCGACGTCGCGGTGGTAATGCTATTCCATGCGCTCAAGGTGGCGTTTTTGATCGTTTCCCATGCGGCCTGAAATTTAGGCCCTAACGTCTCCCAGTTCTGCCAGATGTACACGGCCGCCATGGCAATCAGGCTGATCACGGCCAAAATCGGGTTAGCCATCATGACACGGCCCAGCCACATAACCGCTGTACCGACAAAGTGCAACCCTTTAACCAGCCCGGCAAACGACACTCGCCCGACGATTGACATCAATTTCAGCATGCCACCGCCCATCGTCAGCAGAGAACGGCCCACTGCGCCGCCGGTAAACTTCATCACAGTGCCAAGCCCGCGTGCAGCGGTGGTTATGCCCTTAAACGAAAACGTGGCGGCAACCCGGCTCAGCTTAAACAGCCCTTTGGTCAGCCTCAGCATCGGCACAATCAACAGGCTAAATGTGGTGATCACCGGCCCAGCCAAAAAGCCCACAATAGCCATGCCGCCGATCACCGCAGTGAGGCCCAGCGCCAGCTTAAACAGCGTGCCGGATAGCTCCGGGTTTTCCTTCGCCCATTGCCCGGCCACGCCGAGCCATTTAGTGGCGCTTTGCGTGAGCTTACGCAACCCGGAATCCTGTTTATCAAAGACCTCAATTTGAATATCTTCAAAGGCCGAGGAGAGGTTTTTTAAATCGCCGTCGAGGTTATCCGTTTTCGTCTTGGCAATGTGCTCTGTCGCCCCCTTGGAATCCGTCACCGTCTGCTTTTTCGCGGCCAGCTTGCCGCTGCCTGCCGCAGCAATCAGCTTGATAGCGCCTTTCATCGCCTCTTCGCCGAAAATCACCTTCAGATATTCAGCCTGCTGCGCGGTGCCGAGCTTGTTCTTTTTAAACGAGCTGTCGATTTTCTTCAGGATGCCTTCAATCGGCAGCATGTTGCCTTTGCTGTCTTTGGTTTTTACGCCCAATTCTGACAACGCATCCTGCGCCTGCCCGACCGGCGCTTGCAGCCGGGTAAACATGGCGCTCGTCGCCGTCCCGGCCATACTGCCTTTGATGCCGTTATCGGCCAGCACGCCCAGTAACGCGGTGGTATCTTCGATACTGGCTCCAGCCGCCTCGGCAATCGGAGCGACGTACTTCATCGCCTCGCCAAAATCCAGCAGGTTGCTGTTTGAGCTTGTGAAGCCTTTGGTCATCACGTCGGCGACGCGCTGGATCTCGTCTATCGGCATATTAAACGCCGATTGCATGTTGGTGATGATGTCGGCCGCGTCGGCGATGTCCAGATCGGAGGCCAACGCCAGATTAACGGTGGATTCGGTCGATTTCAGGATGGCATCGCCGTTAAAGCCGGACTTAGCAAGCACCGATTGCGTACGGGCGACGTCCGTCGGGGAAAAGGCGGTGGTAGCCCCGATGGTCCGAGCCTGCTGACGGATAGCCGCCAGTTGCTTGTCATTTTTCGCCAGCCCTAACGTGGCCTGCGTGTCTGACATCTGCTTATCGAACTGCACACCCGGTGCCATAAACCGGCTTTCGGCATATAGTCCGGCAGTGGCGACCCCCAACCCGACGGCACTTTGGTTGCGGACGGTTGCGCCCAGGGCTTTACCGGCCTGCGCCCGCTGCTGAATGCGGCTCAGTGATTCCTGCTTTTTACTCAATCGCTCCAGCTCAGCACGCTGGCGGTTTAAAGCGGCGGTGGCCTCACCGGCGCTGGATTTTAACCGGCGCTGCTCGGCGCTCAGGTTCTTGGTGGCGATACCGTCAGCGTTGAGCGCATTACGCTGGCGTTGCACGGACTGGCGCAAGCCGTTGTATTTTGTCTGCAACTCACCAGCGGCGCGCTTTGACGCTGCCAGCAGCCGCGCCTGCTGCGCCGTGGGTTTTTCAGTCGCCTTAAACTGAACGGCCAGCGCGGCCGCTTCTTCTTTGGCTTTTTTCAAAGCCTGCCCGGTGACAGCAAGCTGGCCCTGAGCCTTGCGAAACCCCTCAATCCGGGCGGCCTGTGCGTCCAGCGTTTTAAGGGTTTTTTGGGTGGTTTTGATGTCACCGGCAAGCCGTTGGCTTGCCTGTTGGATACTCTTAAGCGGGCGTGTGGCTTGGTCTACGGCTTTCAGCAAGACCTGAAGCTGCAGGCTTTTACTCATCGTGATTAACTCCGCTGCGTTGCAGGGCTTTATGACGCCAGTTCAACAGCTCAGTGAGCGTCATACAGGTCATTTCAGAGGGCGGCCAGTGGAAAATCACCGCAATGTCCGCCATCAGGTCATCAACGCCCAGCCGGGCGTCAATGTTTACTCCGCTGAGTTCGGCGACAAAAAACCGACAACCTGCCCGGCCAGCGCCACAAAGTCCGGCAGCTCTAAACGGGCGCATTCTTCTTTGGTCAGGTTCGGTACGGTCACGCGCGGCAGGATCACCAGCAGCGCGTCAACATCGGCATTGGCGACCGCAGCAAGACCGACGCCGCGCAGTGCGCCTGCATTCGGTTTAATCACCTGCACGTCGGTGATAGTGGTTTCACCGCGCTTAATCGGGGTGTCGAGGGTTACAACGTTTTCTTTAGTGTCTTTCATGGTGTTTCTCTCTCAAATCAGGGGGAAAGGGCCAACCCGGCGGGCTGACGCAAAAATTACAGGCCGATCGCCTTGCGATGTTCGGCCAACCGGTCAACACCGTCGACTTTCTCGACCATGTTCACGGTGTCGACTTCGATCAGCTCTTTGCCGTCAACGGTCAGCTTGAAGTAAGTACATTCGGTGGATACCTTGGTTTCGGTGTCCTCGCCCTGCTTGTACTCGCCGAAGTCGATTTCTTTGTGGCGGCCACGCATCACCACTTCCACGGCGGACACCTCCCCGGTGTCGTCACGTTGGAAAGAACCGGCAAAACGCAGCGGCACGGCATCAACAGCGCCCCATTGCCTGAGCACCAGCTCATCAATGCCACCCATTGACCACTCAACGGCCAGCGCGTCGTCGTCCAGCCCCATGTCGATGGGGGCCGCGCCGGGCATGCCGCCGCCCCGGTATTTCTCCAGCTTGCGGGTGAGCTTCGGCAGCGTCAGTGAGGACACCACGCCCATGTAGCTAAAACCGTCGTTGAACAAATTCAGGTATTTCAGTTTTTTCGGCAGAGCCATGTTCTAACGTCTCCTTAGCGGTTTACGGCAGTGGCGAACGTCGCCAGATAGCGATCGGTGATGCGCTGGCGCAGGGTTAAATCTTCCAGCGGCGGCACCGGTGTGTAGTCGTAATCGATAAACAGCTTGCCTGCCTTCAGGGTTTCTTTGTCGTTGGCGCTTTCGTCATACCAGCAATCACCGTCGATAATTAGCCCGGAGGATTTCAGCTCGCGGAATTTGGCTTTGATGCCGTCAATCATGTCGCGGACAAGCGTCGGCGTAACCGGCCGGTCAATCGCCCACATGTGTGCTTCGGCCATGGTGTCGGCGATCACCTGCGCGGTGCGGGTGTAGTTCTCGAAGGCAAACAGCGGATCGTCCGAACAGGTACGGGAACCCCAGAACTTAAAGCCGTCTTTGCGGATAAGCGTCGTGACACACGCTTGGTTTAACAGGTCGGCATCAGTGCCGGGCGCCTGTAGGTCCCAGAACACGCTGGCGGTGATACCGGTTACGCCATTGACGCCGACGTTGGAAAGGGTTTTGTGCCAACCGGTTTCAGTATCAATTTTGGCGCGCAGGCCCAGCGCCCGTGCAGTGGCGTAGGCAATGTCGCTTTTATTGGTGGCGGTATTCCAGCTCAAAAAATCCGGCCAAATCAGCATCAGCTCACGCTGGCTAAAGTTGGCGCGGTACTTGATTGCTTCCGCCATCGTTTTACAGCCGTAAGCGCTGATATAGCCGAAGGCGAGCAGCTTTTGGCAGACTCCGGCAAGTGCCGTTGCCACTTCCAAATTGTCATAGCCCGGTACGCCAAGAATACGCGGTTTCACGCCTAACTCGGCCTGCGCTGAGAGTAGCGCTTTCATGCCGGTATAGCGGCCTTCTGCGTTAGCGCCGCCGATAATATTTGTGGTGGTTTCCTTGGCGTCTTTGCCTTCGGCGACGCGCACAACAACAGTGACCGGTTTTGACTGGTCGGCAATCGCCAGCAGCGACGCCGCCAGCGTGCCTTTTTTACCGGCCTTGCCGGAAGCGGCCAGCACGTCGGTGATCAACACCGGGACGTTAAGCGGGAAGGTTGCCGCGTCGGCGTCCTCCGCCGTGCAGACCATGCCGACGATGGCCGTCGATACGGTGGAAATAACGCGGGTGCCGTCGTTGATTTCGACAACACGTACGCCGTGATGATAGTCAGCCATGTATAGCTTGCTCCGTGGTGAGTAGGTGCAAGCATGATGCCGCTAGTTTTTCCAAGGAGCACGTAATGAGGGATGGTTAATAGACAAGACAACAAGCCGTATGAGTTATATTTTTAACTAATCAAATGAGCGAAATACATTTTCCAGATTAGTTTCCACCCTAGCTTTTGTCTTATATTTATTTCTTTTCATCATATCAGCCATGTGTTTTTCACACACAACCACATCACAATAACATGCAGCCAACCCAAGGCCTGCCCAATCCTCAAGATCCGTGATTTTTGCTGCATAATTTGGGTTAGCCAAAACTTGGCGGTGTAAGTGAAGATCTAGGCTCCTAGTTGGCATACTATCTATTATTGACTTCATCGAAGATGCATCAAACGGGTAGTCTGATACGGCAATACTATACTTTTCAAAAACCGCATTGAAAACAGAAAGGATATCAACAGTTAAAATGGCATATAGCAAATTATCTTTTTCTACTCCTTGCGCATCATCAAACTTCCCTCGTAAATTCTGCAAATGATTCTTGAAGTTTTCACCATGTATCGTTCGAAAAAACTGAGCAGGCTCTATACCTAATTGCTTACTTCCTACCAAAATAGCCCGCTCAACATTTCTCGTATAAAAATTCAACTCATCGCACTCTTTGTCAGAAACGCCAAAAGCATGTTCCGACCCAAACCCGATAATTTTCAGATTGCTTTCTTTTATCTTTGGGATGTAATTTCGAAGGGCATTTTCCAATTCATGTGCCAATATTTTATTTGAGGAGGCCAATGTTTTCCCTTGCGAAAAATGCCACATCGCAGCACCCAGTCGACTTCTCCGTTCATTATTGGATATTCTAGCCGTTTCCATATAATGAATTGAGGACAATGGAAATACTGCTGACCCTGATGTTATGACAGCATTGAACTCAGATAATATCTTATTTGCCCTAATGGAATTATCTTTGCCATGATACATCCTTGCCAATTCTATCCATTTATTTTGATCAAGATAAATAATCATCAACCAGTCCTCCTATAAGGAAATTAAAAACATATTAACTGGAGATTAATCAGTAAATCAATCCATAAGAGAACATTGCTGTACAAAAAACACTCTCAATTGATCGCTACCGCCGATCAATAACAGCGTATTGATCTACGCAATCAATTGGACGGTATTCGAGCTGACGGGTTAAGGTCATCAGACAAGACGCGGCAACATCAGGGAAAGCCGCAAACACAAAGCCCGCATCGTTGAGTTGCGGGCTTTTTTCTTAGGTATTGGGTACCGGTGGCCAGTCAATATCAGGGGCCGTTGATGCACCTGCCCGACTCAACAATACGCTGTACGTCTCCCACGCAGTTAAAAGCGCTTGCTCTTCCTCTGTTGCAATACCCAGCCTTACCGCTCTTTCAAGAGGGGCTATTGCCGCCTCCGCAACAGCCATGCGCTGTTTCTTTTCGCGCTCAACCGCAGCCATCAAAGCCTCTTTAGAAGGGGCTACCCATGTAAAACCGTCCCAATGATGACCGCCCCCCGGAGCAATCAATACGTTACCGTAACTGCCACGCATCGCTTTTGTGTACAAAACGGAGCCAACAGAATCGTTCGGTGTTGCCGTAAATGGCATTATGGAGCCATCCTCCAGCGTTATATCGATGTCGATATAGCTTTTTAGTGCCTTGGTTCGTGGGTTGTCGATGTGTTTGATATTCATGATACGCGCATCCATAAAGTTGAACGGTGTGAATCATTAGTTCGTGTCGAGTAGCCCATGCTGCGCCAGCTTCCGGGTAGGGCATCACCTATAGTTGCGCCATCGCCTGTTGCTGCGTGTAGCGTTGAGCCTGAAACAACGGTGTTGGGCCAGATATCAGAACCTGTATCGCTTCGTGCATAGATATATGAGCCGACCTCGGTATAATCCGGCACTTTACGAGTGAAATTCTGATTTACCCAGTCTACAGTTGCCCGCGCACCCACTTCACGGTTAAAGGTTCCCCAGTCAACGCGGCTATTCACAGCGTCATTAATGTAGTTGCTTAGATACCCACCCCAGATTTCTCCGGAGATGTTGCCGTCACCATGGCCCCGGCATTTGCCATGATTCCAAGTTATGTCACCACCGGATTGAACTTCTCCGGCGGATTTAATAATGCCATTGACACCAAACCCTATCCCGCTGGCTGAGTCATGGTCTAGATACATTCCCCATGTGCCAGCCGTTGCCATATTCCACTGTAAAATTGAAATACGGGAGCCGACGCCAAAATTGACGGCTTCAATATTTCCTTGGCTTCCTCCATTTGCTGCCCAAACAACACTATTGGGCATAATTACCGAACCATTAGGTTGGAATATCCAATATGAGCCTTTGTTGGAAGCATTAGCACCGGCATGCAGTACCATTCTATGCCCATCATTGGTCGCTTCAGGGTAGAAACGCCCCTTTGTGACATTCCCTGCTGCATTGGCAAAAAGAAGAGTTGCGGTAGCGTCTTGCTCGCTATGCACTCTCAGCCCGCCACTCTGGGCAATAAATGAAGGCGCAGAGACGGAGCCTGTAAGTGCGCCTCCTGTTAATTTTAAATATCGACCATCGGCCTCCGTTTTATTCCATGCGTTTACATCACCGGCCAACAGGTTAACGTCACCGCTTAACGGCTTGCCGTTAATCTTGAGGGAGCGCAGGGCATATTTGGCATCGGTTTGTTTTGCGGTGTAACCGTTACCCGAATGGAGGAATTCAAACCAGCCATCAATCCCTTTGCCCGCCTCTTTGGTGCGAAATGACATACGCCCCTGACGCCAGCCGATTTGCATGCCAAAATACTCACCCCCGGCGCTCACCTGCCACGTGTGATTAATGATGCCGACAGAACTCCCGGTTGAAACAATCGGAGGCATATCCGGATCATTGCCCTCCGCCCATGTGAACCCGGTAAAAGCCCCTTTGCCCCAAATATCCGCCAGCGCGTGACGCCGGGCCGCCGGAGACAACCCCAAACCAAACGCCTGATCCGCCGTCAGCACTTGCCCCGACGCCTCACCAACATCGCGTTGCGCGGCGGACTTCAACGCCAGTGCCTGACGCGCCTTGGCCTTGTCCGGCAGGTCAGAAAGATTGTTGGCACGCTGTGCGTAGCGGCTGTCAGCTTCTGACTTACTCCACGCGCCCACATCCGCCGCCGTGGGCTTGTTGTCCGTGCTGTAAATACGGCTCCACTTAATACCGCTCGTGGAGTTAGAACTTCCCAGAAAACCCGCGCCAGCATTGGACACGCTGAGATATCCCGTCGACGGTCCCCCATCACACGGCAATGAAATAACGCCATAGACGCCATTGCCCGGCGCATTCGCAGAGGTGTTATTAACGCGGTAGATTTCGCCCAGATTGCAATACGCATCATCGCGATGACGTGAACCCATACCCAGACCGAACGCCCCGACGCCCATCACTTGCCCGCTCTCACTGCCAACGTTTTTTGTCGCAGCACTCCCTAAGGCGAGATTACCGCGCGCGGCGGCCTTATCGGCCAGATCTGACAGGTTGGCGGCTTTTTTAACACTGGCGTCACTGACTACTTTCACCGCTTTCGGCGTGGCGGCTTTAGTTTCGTCGGTGCTGGTTGTGGCGCTGCTCAGTTGCACCAAGCCTTTCGCCGTAGTGCTGGCGTCCGGGTGATTGCGCGTTTTCTCATGCGCTGTGATAGCGTCGGTCACAAAATCCTTGGTCGCCAGCACGGTATCGCCTCCAGCGATCACCTGAATCGCCTCGGTGCTGCTGACAATCAGGATCATGCGCAGCGTCTGCGTGCGGCCGCTGCCTTCAGCCAACTGCGGCTTGTAGCTCTCCGCCATATTGGCGACGGCGATCAGCGTTCCGGCTTCGTCATACAGGCCCATTTCCCGCAGCCAGAACCCGCCGACGTCCGCCGGGATAATCATCTCCGCCACAATGTTGTTTTTCACGGTGCCGATTGTCAGCCCGTTGAGCGCGGCGCGGTATTTCTCATTGACCAGCTCGGTCTGTGCGGGGTTTGGCGTCGGCAATGAGCCGTTGCCGTCACCGACGGCCATACGGTTAATCTTCAACTGAGTACCGCCAGCGGTGGCGGCAGCAATCTTGGCCGCCCCGGCGGTGGTAATAATGGCTTTATATTTGCTCATGTTTTTCTCTTTATCCGGGGTAAACGGTAATGACATCGCCATCCACGACGGCCGCGCCGGTGTAAATCCGACCGGGGATGTCCTGCAGGATGTTGAGGCCGATCAGGTGGCGGCTCAGCGGCTTGGCATCGGCGATCAGGCGTTCCATTTCCCGGTACATTTCCTCGGTGATGCCGGTTTCCAGCACACCAATATCCAGCCGAAAAGTGCCGGGCGGATCAGCGCCGTCGGTGTGGAACCACTCAATGACGTTAATCAGGTAGCCGAGCGGCTCCACCACGCGACGCACGGCCCCAATGGTGCCTTTATGCCGGTGAATGTAGAATGCAGCAGACACCACGCCCCGCTTGATGTCCTCCGGCCAAGCCTCATCCCATCTGTCGACGGAAAACGCCCACGCCAGATAAGGCAGCAGCGGCAACGGGCAGGTTTTCGGGTTCCACAGGTCACGCAGCGCAACCGGCACACGCTCCAGCTCCGCGCACGCAGCGGCGGCGGCCACTTCCAGCGGCGACGAGCCGACCGGTAACAAACGGTTATTCATCGGCCCGCCCTGGGGTAATGGTGCAACCGGTGCAATAACCGGCCTGCGTCTTATCAAGCACGATGTCAGCGACCGGCTTGGCGATCTGCACGTCTTCCACCCCTTCGACTTTCAGCGCAGCATTGATGCCGGAGCGGCGAATATTGCGGCCGAGTCGCCGCATGTTTTGCACGTAAGCACGCAGCCGTTTATCCGCCGTGTCGAGGATAGGCGCGACCTCCGGGCCGGGGTACAGAGACAAAACGGCCTCGATAACATAACGGGTAATTTTGGCCGACTGCACGGTGAGCCGATCGCCGACCGGGCGCACGTCCTCATCGTTCAGCGCCATGTTGACGGCCTGCAATAACTCCGGGCTGGCGGTGCCGTCGCCCTCACGTGATAACACCGTGACAATCACGCTGGCCGGGGTTGGGCTGATCGCCGTCACATCGGCCACGCGGCCATCTGCCGAGCGGGCGTGAAAACGGTATGAACCGGCCGATCCCGCCGTGCTCATCCCTTCAAAGGCATCTTGCAGACGCAGGCGATAATCCTCGTCTGACTCCATGACCGCCGGTGTCGGCGGGATAGTGGTTTCATCTGCCGGGGTGATCACCAGTCGCGGGCTATTGAAGTTCGCGCCGATCTGGTCGAGGTCGCTACCGGTGGCATAGGCCAGCATGACGGCTTTCGCCGCATCATTGACACGCTGGCGCAAAATCACCTCACGGTAAGCGTTTTCCTGCAGCAGCTTAACGATCGGCTCCGACTCTAGCGCCAGCGTGCGGCTGATAGCCTCCCGCTGTTCCTCCGGGTAAAGCGAAATCAACGTGGCCTTACGCTCGGCCAAAATGTCTTCATAATCCAGCGCCTCAACGACGAGCGGCGCGGGCAGTTGGGACAGGTCAATGGTTGCCATGGTTTCAGCTCACAGGAACAGACAGCGACAGCGCGCCGGGGGCGTCGGTGCGGGTGCCGGTGATGTCGATCACCATCTTGCCGTCATAGGTGGTATTGAAAGTGATGCCGGTCAGTTTTACACGCGGCTCCCACGCCAGAATCGCGCTGTAACAGGCGGCCATGATCTGCAGGCGCAGCGCATCATTTTGTGGCTGGTCGAGCAGCTCTGAGAGCAGCGAGCCATAGGCCCGGCGCATCGGGCGTGAACCCTGCGGCGTGATCAGGATGTCCGCCACGGACTGGCGAATGTGCTCGATGTCCGTCAGCGCGCGGCCGGTGCGGCGGCTCATGCCGAGGTATTTAACGCTATTCATGTTGGTTTATCCGTGTTGCCGCCGCCGGTCTGGACGCCGCCGTGGGTGTGCTTATCAACAACAATGCCGTTGGATGAGAACGCGCCGCCGCTGTGCTCAATGCTGCCGCTCATCTTCCCGCCTTTTTGCACCTCCAGCGTGCCGGTGGTGAGCTTGTTGGTGCAGATCACTTCCGCCGCATCGAGGGTGATTTTGTCAGCCGTGACCATCACCACTTTTGTTCGGGCAGTGATCGACTCGGACGCCTGCACGTTGGCCGTTTTAATCCCGGTAACGCTCAGCGCACCGGTTTCCGGCTCGTACTCAATTACGGCATCGTCCGGGAAGGTGATATGAATGGCATCCGCCGAGGCCGACGGGGCCGGGAAGTCATCGGAAAAAATGCCCGGCAGCACAAAGGCGGTATCCAGCTCGCCGCCCAGTGCCAGCACTAACACCTGCTCACCTTCAGACGGTGCCCACCACACGCGGGTGCGCCCAGCTCGGCAGGTTAGCCAATTCAGCCAGTCGGTAAGGTTGCCACCGGTATCGACACGGCAAAGACCGCGCTCACGGTCGACGGCGGCCACCGTGCCAATGCGGATCAGATTGCGCAGCAGGCGCATAATGTCGGATTGATTATTCATGCTGAAAGGATGCCGCCCGGAGCGGGCGGCGGCAATGCGAGGAGGTTGGAGGATCTAAGGCACAACAGACCAGTTCAGAAAAATGATGTGAAAAAACTCACTGGGGCATGCAAGACATATAAAACATATTGTAGGTCATTGTTTTTTAATGCCCAAAGAGTATTTGATGCTAAAACATACCCAATTAATGCAACACCAAAATGATAGCAAGAGAATTTGATCACCTCATCAAAGTCCCTTTCCTTTATATATGCAAAAGTAGAGTATATTAACGAAACAAAAACCATCACAAAACCAAATGAAATAATGAACATATAAAGCAACCCAGTTACATATTCAATGTAGGGCAAGGAAGGTCTAAATGAAGCGATAGCGCTAAACAATCTCCCATAGTAACCTTGATAATAGCCCCAAAAACTCGCCATATTAACCACTGTGTAATAAGCCAAAACGCTTATCAACAATGTTAGCACTATATAAAAGATATCCAATGCACGCTCACCACCGTAATTACGAACTGTCATCACCACTCCAACAAGGCAAAACACTACTGACAAAAATGAGAATGAGTACAACGCCACTCCAAAACGAGCACCAAAGACAGGTAGCAAGATAAACACAATTACAAAAAGGACATTCCAAAAGTATTTAAAGTTTTTCTGGGTTTTCTCCATATAATTATTATATGTAACAGAGTTCCCATCACCATTAATAGTAGGACTCTGATTATTGATAACACTCTTCACCTTTAGCGCTTTAAAGCTTACAAGCGAACCGAGAGTAATCGATACAATCGACTCAAAGTTAAAAATATTTTCTAGCATAACGCCACCTTATCCATGGATGCAAAAACACCTTATTATTATATTATCGACAACATGGCAAGCTTTTGAGTATAGATAATCAGCTAACGACTTAAATGCGTAATCAGTTCATCTTCAATTGTTTCTATATCATCCTTGCCAAATCCCAGCAACGGGCGCGCCTCATATTTCACCGCTTCGCTGCGCGGTGATGGTCGGTCACGCAGACCATAATGATGCACGTTAGCCATGCGCTTAACACGCCCGACAAATTCCACCACCGCATCTTCGCTGCTGCCCTTGGCTTTCATATAGCGCGCGGTGCGCAGCTTGGAGAACATCGCCAGTTCACGCAGGCGCTTTTTGCTGCGCAGCGAGGTTTTTCGCGGCGCATAGGGCGTGCCGTCCGGGGCCTGCTGACGTTTGATGTTCTGCTGCTGGCTGGCGCGCAGCCGTTTTGACACGGCAACGGCCAACGACTTGCGCGATTGCGGCGACAGCTTGGCAATCAACCCGGCCAACCGGGCGTCAAAGGGGCTAAGCTCGCTCATGCCATTCACTCACTAATTCACCGTGTACATAGAGCTGCATGGGGCGCGTCACGTTTTCCGGCAATGGCGGCTCCGGCAGATGCTTAACGTGCAGCGCGCCGCCGTCCTGTTCTTTGACCACCACACGCTCGGTCAACTGCAGCGACACGCTGAAATCATAAGAGCCGTCGTTATTAAAATCCGTCTCGAAGGTGCAGCCGGTACGGCGTTTTTCCTCGGTCGCCATAATGTCCGGCTGGTTCTCCCGTAGCCACGCCTGAATCGGCACCATGATTAAATCCAGATCGCCGGTGTAGTCGAGAAACAGCAGATTCAACGTATAGCGGTATTCATGCGACAGCGAGGTGGCAAGTGTGGCGGCCACGCTGCCCCGCTCTACCCGCACCTGTAAATTTCCGGGGTTACGCTGTAGCCATTGCAGGCAGTTTGTCAGCTCAACGCGGAGCTGTTGCGGCTTTAACATCGTGTTGCTCCTGACAGGTTTTAATGGCGTCGACCTGCACAGCGCAGGCCGCTAACGCATTTTCAAGCTGGCGAATGTCGGCGCTCAGGTCACCGTTAGTCGCCGGACGGCTTGCCGGTATCCGGCACGCGCTCACCGTCGGACAGCCAACGTAGATAATCTGCGGCACCGGTGAAACCGGGGCGCTGGTGCAGCCTTGCAACATCAGCAGGCAAAGCAGTGTTAAACCAATCGCGTAATTGTTGGTTTTCATTGAGTAACCTCTGTATTTTCTGCTCACGCGTCAGCGCCAGCCGGTGCGCAGTGTTCATGTCTTCCCGCAACTTTTTTTCTTCCCGTGCCAGTCGACCGGCCGCCGCCTGCAGCGTGTCGACCGCCGTCCGGGTGTCAGTCAGCGCCGCCGCTATCCGGCCGTTTTCCTTCTGGGTCTCACTCAGCCGATCACCCAAGGCGACAACCTGCCATTTCAGCCAACCGGCGACGGCCAGCGCTAACAGTAGAAACAGCACGGCGACGCGGTTCATGATGCGGCCCCTTTCAGGCAATAGGTCATTTCCGCCGCCCGCCGACGCTCCAGCCCCTTGGATTTAGTCCCGTTGACATACACCCAGCGCGGCAACTGCTGACAGGCGCTGCGCCAGTCCTCCCGCTTGATGAAACCGGCCAGTGTAGAGCCACAGGCGGCCGTAACGCCGACGTTAAAAGCAAAGGAAATCACCGCGTCATAAACTGGCTGCGGCATCGTGACAGGCATACAACGGCCTACCGCACGCTCCACCCGATACACGTCGGCCACCAGATTGACGGCGGCTTGGCGCTCGCTGATAACCTTGCCCGGCGATACATCGGCAGTGTGCCCGATGCCACTCGTCCAGACGCCCGCTTGACACTGGTAGGGCGACAGCTGACAGCCCTCAAAATCAGCCAGCAGGCGCAATCCGCCCTCAGAGGTATGCAGCGCACTGTATTGCGGCAACAGCACCGCCAGCGCCAGCACGGCGGCCACGCTGCAGCGTTTAGCGATTGAGTTCATCGAATGCCCTCCGGCTGACGCCGAGCTTGTTCAGCAGCTGGTAGCTTTTGCGGCGGTAGTACCAGTTAACGATAAAGGTACCGACGCCGACGGCGGCCCCGACCATAAACGCGATGTCCTGCGGTGAATACTTGCCGATCCACGCAAGGAACACCGCCACCGCGTAGGCTAAAAATGAGGTGATGCGCTCCATTGTTAATCCCATAAATTGACGGTTTCACGCTGCGGCGCGGCGGTCACGTCCGGCAGCTCGATCGGCTGGCCGTGGGGCAAAATTACCCCGGCATCGGCCAGCCCTGCATTGAGTGAATAAACCTGCTCAACCACACCCTGCGTACGCCCGTAGTAGCGCCAGCAAATCGCGTCAACGGTGTCGCCCTGCAGGGCGTAGACTTTCATCAGAGCAGCCCGATGATGCAGTGAGAGCGCTCGGCCACGTTGCTGATCGCATTACGGGCGTTGCGCCACAACTCGCCGATTGAGGCTTCAATCACATCGGCCTTGCGGCCGCCGGTGGCGGTGGTGTCTACACTGCGGTATTGCTCCGAGAGCGTCGCCATGGTCATGGCGCTAACGGCGTTGCGGTACTCGCTCACCCGCACACTTTCGCCGTCAATCTGGTCGCCCGGCACATCATCCAGTCGCTGGTAGCCGTCGGCCATCTGGTCGCGGCGGAAGGTGAACAGCTCGGCGTTGACCTCCGCCATCGCGCTTTTAATCGCCAGCCGCAACCGCGGGGCGGTGATCGTACCTTCAATGCGCATCACGTCGCGCACCTCCGCCGGGCGGATGTCCGGGAAGAAAAAGACGTTTTTAACGATCGGCTCATCCTCCGGGCGCGGTGCGGGCGCGTCCGGGCGTGGCGTATGAATTACGATGCTCATGTGACCTCAAAAAATAGGGGGCGGTGGACGACGGCGTTGACGAGGTGAAACCTGTCGCGGCCGTCGTGCCGCCCGGCGCGGGGCGCGTTCTGTCAGCGGCTGGCGGCGGTGCGTATCGCCCGCTCCAGCCGTTCAATGTCCTTTTTCACGCCGCAGCCGTTATGCAACTGCAGCGCACGCTTCAGGTGGTTTAATGCCAGTTCAGCCCTGCCCGTTTCGCGCAAGACGTACCCGGTGATCTTATGCAGCTTGGCGCGCACTTGGTCGGGCATGTCTTCTGCGTCGGTGAGTTCCATGGTCTGCATGAGGTGGTCAATATTGACCGGCTCCCCGGCCTCATGGGCGCGGGTGGCAGACTCGGCGACGTCTTCTGCGATGAGGTACGGCGTGGAGCGCGCGAAGTTGCCCGGTGGGGCCAGCTTGTGGCGCAACGCATAGCGGGCAATGTCCAGCGCACCGGGGATGTCCCCGGCATCCAGTCGCCAGATCATGACCGTCATCAGAATCGCGTCCTGCGCGCCGTTACCTTCGGCCAGCACTCCGGCAACCCATGGGGCATAGTCCGGCAGCAGTTGACGCTTGAGTTCGGCCTTGCGCTCTTGTGAGCGTATCTGCTTGAGCTTTCGCTTATCTTCATAGAGTTTAAGCATCATCAGTTCGTAGCCGTTGGCATGGCGCAGCGGGTCATTTTTCCGCTGCGCGGCCTCGACCGCTGACTGGCGTATTAGGTGACGGCGGGCAGGGCTGGTCATGGTTATTTACCGCCTTTCGCTTTGTCGTCTACCGGCGCAACGTCGGTGCCTTTCGCCCCGGCATCTGGCACAAGCTCGACCGAGGCCGGGGCCGCTGCCACTTTCACCGCACCGACAATGGCATCGGCCAGCTTTTTAAGCCCGTCATCAGCGGATTGTTTCGCCTTGGCCTCCTCATCCTCTTTTACCTTCTTTGGGTCTGGCGGTGGCAACAGCACGATGTTTTCAATCAATGCACCGCAGGCGTAATCCTCCACCACATAATCCTCGTTGATGGATTCATAGTTTTCGATGCGGTCACGCTTAGAGTTTTCCACCATATGGCGACGGTGCGTGTCTTCCTGCCAGTAAATCGACAGGTTATCCATGCGGGTGATCAGCAGCGCATCCGCCGGGAAGTACGGCACGCGCACTGCGGGCAGGTTGCCGATGCGCTTCTGGCTGATAATCAGATCGGCGGCCATCGCCTCAGTGTTCGGCTGTTCCTGATTGACCAGAGGGAAATACTTGTCAGCCAGCAGTTGGCGACCGCAGATCACTACTAGTTCCGGGTCTTCCTGATACCACGGCGCAATCAGAGTGTTGGTTGCATCCATCACCAATGCGTCGAGGTTAGCGTAATCGCCACCGGCACCCACGCGGACCTTTTCAGACACCACGCTGCCATCTTCGGCAACCACTTTATTCATCACTCGGCTCGGCGCGTTCTCGCGGTATTTCTGCAGCCAGCCCGGCGCAATGTCCTGCAGCAGCGGGAACTTGACGCGGTTGGAGGTTTTCGCACGGTGCGTGCCGTTAAAGCCGATCATGATGCGGTCTAACGCCTGGCGTTTCACAATCGCATCACGTAAGCGGGTCTGGAAGTCCTGATAACGCGCCCACAGGTCAAGGGTGTTATAGCGGATGTGGAAATCGTAGTTCACCTGCTGGCAGAAATAGCCTTCTGCATCCAGCGTAGCGAAGTCGGCGGTTTCGCGCTCATCACCGCCTGCGGTGTCGGTGGTGCTGGCAATCGTGCCGCTAACATCCAACCCAATTTTTTCCCCTTTCATCTCCGGCACCGGCAAGATATTGATACGGGTCAGAAACGAGGAGGAATCCTGCACGCGGGTCATGATGGTCTGCGTGACAGATGGCTCTACGCTGAATTTCTTATCCAGATCACCGGTGTCGACGCCGTTCAGCTCGGCCAAGCGAGACATAAAAGCATTAAATTTAAAGCGGGTTTGCTTGCGCATGTTTATTCCTGTTTTTATTCGGTTTTATCGGGTGTGACTGCCTTAGCAGTCGGTCAGCACGTCCTGCGCGCCGTTGCCGCCGGTGGCTTCCGGGCGCGTCGGCTGGCTAAAGTCTTCGGTGGTCGACAACTGCGTTTTCAGCTCAGTGAAAGCAGTGCGGCCGGTGTCTACCTGTTGCTTGAGGTTGGCGACTTCCTCATTAAGTTCGGCCGTGGTCTGGATAAAACGCGCTTCCGCTTCCTGCAGTTGTTCGGCTACGGTCAACACCGCACTTTCCATCTCACCAAAGCGCACATCGTCAGTAGCTTGCTTGCGGGTAAACATCGCCTTAACGCGAGCAGAGAATGAGGGTTCAGGGTCAGCGGCAGGCTCAAAATCAAATTGGACTTCCAGCGGCGCGGAGAACTCAACGGCTTCATGGCGGCGGCTGAATTCCAGCATGTCAGTGCCGAGGCTGGCCGGATCATCGGTCACGGCCAGCCCGACCAAATAGGCTTTGCCGGTCTTGGCGAAATCGCGGCGGATCTCCATTGAGGTGAAAACCTTTTGCCCTGCGCCCACCATCGACACCAGATCGGCGGTCGGGGCCAGACTGGCATACAGCGCCCACTTGCCATGCAACAGCGGTTCGCCCGGCTCGTCGATTTTCTCGGCCTTCAGCTCAACCACACCGCCGTAACGGCGGAAATAGCCATCCGGCAAAATGCCCTTGATGTGTTCCATGTTGATACGTGCGCCATACACCTTCGTGCTGTAGGTCGCAGCCATCTGTTGAATATCTGCAGCACCGATCTCGCGGCCGTCAATGGTGTCGCCTTCAACGCCGATGCGGAAAAACTTAGAAACTTTCTTTGCCATGTAAACGGCTCCGGTTGTGGTGGTTGGGTTCGGAGCTAGTTTCAAGGGAATGACGTCGCGTCTCAACGCGTTGCGGTTGGAAGATCTGAGGCACAACAAGGGCTTAATGCAGGGTGTCCGGCGCTTCCGTAGCCTTGGCATCATGAAAACGACACCGACGACAACCATCATCAGCGATCCACGCCGCCAAGCTGCCTTGCTTTACTGGCAGGGCTTCTCTGTGCGCCAAATTGCGGAGACGTTGAACGCCAAAGCACCCACCGTGCAGAGCTGGAAGCTGCGTGACAAATGGGACGATATTGCGCCCATTTCCCGTGTGGAACAGAGCATGGAGGCACGGTTAATTCAGCTCATTATGAAAACGCAAAAGGAGGGTATCGACTTCAAAGAAATTGACCTGCTCGGCCGCCAGATTGAACGACTGGCGCGGGTCAATCGCTACTCAATGAGCGGTAACGAGGCAGACTTAAACCCGAATGTCGCCAACCGCAACAAAGGCGAGCGTAAGCCCGTCGAGCGCAACCTGTTCAGCGAGGCCGCCGTGGAGAAGCTGCAAAGCATCTTCATGGAAAATGCCTTCGAATATCAAATGGGGTGGTATCGCGCAGGGCTGCAGCACCGTATTCGCAACATCCTGAAATCGCGCCAGATCGGCGCAACATTTTTCTTTGCCCGCGAGGCGTTGCTCGATGCGCTGACCACCGGCCGCAATCAGATTTTCCTGTCGGCCAGTAAGGCGCAGGCGCATGTCTTCCGCAACTACATCATTGATTTTGCCCGGCTGGTCGAGGTTGACCTGAAAGGCGATCCGATGGTGTTGCCGAACGGTGCACGCCTGATTTTTCTCGGCACCAACGTGCGCACCGCGCAGAGCTATACCGGCAATCTCTACTTGGATGAATATTTTTGGATCCCGAAATTCCAGGAGCTGCGCAAAGTCGCCAGCGGCATGTCATTGCACGCCAAATGGCGCACTACCTACTTTTCCACGCCATCCAGTCTTGCACATTCCGCTTATCCGTTCTGGTCAGGGGAGCTGTTCAACAAGGGCCGCCGCAGCAAGAACGACCATATTCAGCTCGACCTCAGTCACAGCCACCTTGCAAAAGGCGTGCTGTGCGGGGATGGGCAGTGGCGGCAGATTGTCACGGTAGAGGATGCACTGACCGGCGGCTGTAACCTGTTTGACCTCAATCAGCTCTCCCTTGAATACGCACCATCAGAGTATCAAAACCTGTTGATGTGCGAATTTGTGGACGATACCGCGTCGGTATTCCCCTTCGCCGAGCTGCAAAGCTGCATGGTCGATACGCTGGAAGAGTGGGAGGACGTTAATCCGTACGCCGTGCGACCTTTCGGCTATCGCCCGGTATGGATTGGTTACGATCCGTCAGAAGCCAACGGCGGCGACAGCGCCGGGTGTGCAGTGATCGCGCCGCCTATGGTGGCCGGTGGCAAATTCCGCGTACTGGAACGCCACCAATGGCAAGGCATGAACTTTGCCGATCAGGCCCAGAAAATCAAAGACCTCACCGAAAAATATTGCGTGGAGTACATCGGTATCGATGCGACCACCGTCGGGCAAGGTGTTTTCCAACTGGTACGCGAATTCTTCCCGGCAGCGCGAGAAATCAAATACACCCCAGAAATCAAAACCGCCATGGTGCTGAAAGCCAAAGACACCATTGGGCGCGGCTGTCTGGAATACGACACCAGCCACACCGATATCACCGCCGCCTTTATGGCGATCCGCAAGACCATGACCGCCAGCGGCGCACGCTCGACCTATACCGCCAGCCGCAGCGAAGAAGCCAGCCACGCCGATGTGGCGTGGGCAATCATGCACGCCCTATTAAACGAACCACTCACCGCAGGCAGCGGCCACAGCAGCCCGAATATTTTGGAGTTTTATTAATGAGTAAACGCAAAGGCCGTAAGGCACTCACCTCCCCTGCCCCGACCACTCAGGGGCAAGACTTTGAGGCGTTCTCCTTTGGAGAGCCTTCTCCGGTGTTGGATAAGCGGGAAATTCTGGATTACATCGAATGCACCGGTAACGGCAAATGGTACGAGCCGCCGATCTCGTTCGACGGGCTGGCGCGCAGCGTGCGGGCCGCCGTTCACCACAGCTCGCCGATGTTCGTGAAACGCAACATTTTGGCATCTACCTTCATCCCACATCCCATGCTAAGTCAGCAGGAATTTAGCCGTTACGCGCTGGATTATCTGGTGTTTGGTAATGCCTTTTTAGAGGTCAGAAAAAACCAACTTGGCGAACCATTGCGCCTGCAGTGTTCACCGGCAAAATACACCCGCCGAGGTGTAGAACCTGATACGCATTGGTTTGTGCAAGACTGGAAAGAACCGCACCAATTCGCTCCGGGGAGCGTGTTTCACTTGATTGAACCGGATATTAACCAAGAGCTGTACGGACTGCCGGAGTATCTCAGCGCTCTGAATTCAGCATGGCTGAATGAAGCGGCGACACTGTTCCGCCGCAAGTATTACCAGAACGGCGCACACGCGGGTTATATCCTCTATATGACAGACGCGGCGCAGAGCACCAGCGACGTCGACAGGATGCGCCAAGCCATGCGGGATACTAAAGGGCTGGGCAACTTTCGCAACCTCTTCATGTACGCGCCAAACGGCAAGCCCGACGGCATTAAAATCTTGCCGCTGAGTGAGGTCGCTACCAAAGATGATTTTTTCAATATAAAGAATGCTACCCGAGACGATTTGCTAAGTGCGCACCGTGTGCCGCCGCAGATGATGGGGATTATACCGAATAATACTGGGGGGTTTGGGGATGTTGAGAAGGCTAGTCAGGTGTTTGTGCGCAATGAATTGCGCCCCCTTCAGAAACGCATTTCAGAATTGAATGAATGGCTGAGTATGGATGTTGTTAATTTCACAGACTACAAATTAAATTAAATTCAACGGGGACATATCACTGTCCCTTTTCATCCTTATATTTTATCTTTATAAGCATGTTTACTATACAAACCAGTTACGCCGAGCTCTATTAATTTATTTTCAAATCCTTTACTCAAACTATATCCCTGCAAAAGAGAATACTTCTCAATCAATTTTTTTGATGCACCTCCACGGCTCGATAAGCCATTTAAAAAAAGAGCGCCTGATTCAATTGAGGAAATCTGAGCCCTTACTAATTTAGCATATTTAACCTTTTCTTTTACGGTAAGGAAAGACGCCTCATCTATGTGCTTAAATATATGGTAAATATTTCTAAAATAATGACCAACATTAGAAAAATTACCCTCATCTAAATATACCAAATCAACGGAGGACTTTACTCTATCAGCAATAGAAGCTTCGTCACTAACCTCATTTAAAAACTTGAATTTAACTTCTGTCGCATACCATTCCAGAGCATCTCTTCCTCTCACGCTAAATGAACTTTCCGCATAAGAGACCTTAATTTCCGATAAATTCTCCTTATGGAATCTCAACAATTCGAAGAGCACTGATTCAAATGATTGAATAGAGGATCGTTTTGATGTTGAATAAAGGGTTAAGCAAACCAAAATAATAGAAATAAAGCTCAGTCCGGGATTAAGAACCCCACCGACATAATCACCAAACTGCCCCCACTTCTCTACTGAATCACTAACAGGAAGCTCATTGAAATGTGACCAATAATAATATAAAGCACCAAAAACAAAACATGCAGCAAAAACAAAAAGAACTATAATAATAGAATGATTTATAATGCCACCTAAGAATCTATTAAATCTTGATCTTGAACCAAAATCCATCTCTGCCACCTTATTACAAATCCAAATCCAGAGTATAAATCCCTTTTTTTGCCCTGCATAGCACAGGTATTTCAATCTTCCTTACGTTTTTCATGACCCACAAAAAATAACCAGGCTTCCATTCTTTACTCATTGTGGTACTAGCCTCTTGATTAACAAAAATATCTTTCGTCCAAGGAATTACGGAGGTGAAATCGACTATTGCCATGGCTAAGCCATTATCTTCGTCGTCCTGATTAATCAGATACTTTTCATTTTGGACTAAAATAACATTATTTAATGGAAGCTGTGGTGGGGTCCAAGATCTTATCTCCAGCTCTTTTGAGCCATTGAGAATATTATTAACTGCTGGCTTCAAAATTGATAACGCTTGAAAATTCATAACTACCCCCTTAACATCCTAACCTACCATTCATTTTAGCACATTTAAAGTAACTGAGGGGAGTGTTATGTTAGTGTTTATTGCAGGTGTTCATGGCGTTGGCAAGGGTTACTTGTGTACCCACGCAACAAATGAGCTGAATTTCTTGCACAAGAGCGCCAGTGAACTCATAAGAGAATTTGGCGACGTTCAACTTGATAAAAATAAACTAACTGAAAATATAAATAAAAATCAGTTAATACTTCTAACGGCGCTCGCCCAATTAAAAAAGGGCGGAAGCAATATCCTTTTAGATGGGCATTTTACTTTACTGGCCAAGGATGGCAGCATCACCCCTCTAGATACTGAAGTATTCAATGAAATGTTATTAGACGGTATAATATTAGTTACAGAACCAGAAAATATAATAAAAAAACGCATTCACTCACGAGATGGCATTGATATAAATTATGATCTCAATAATCTTTTAAAGAGCGAAACAGAGCATGCGAGGAAAGTTTCAAGTTATTTAGGTATTGAATTAATTGAACTTAACTCTCCAAGCGAAGAAGAGTTTATCGACGCGCTTAAAAAGTTAAGCACACGATAACCATGTGCTTAACCTGACATTATACATATCTGAATGATTGTGGCGCAGTACCTCCCGGCACTATATCATTCAAATCAACAGGGTAACTGTACCTTATAGGGCTTTTGACTGAAATAGCGAAAGCCTTTTCTCTTTGGTGAAAATAATCATTAAAAAATGCACGAGTAATTCCAGCATGCACCTTCGTTTTATCCCATAACTCAGAAGGTGACAATGCAAGAATATCTCCAACCTCAAACTCGCCGATAACCTTTCCAACAGGCATCGTTGCGTAAATTAAAACCGTGTCAACATTTTTATTTTTGAATATGCTTTTCCGGAATTCATATTTTTTTTCGCCGTTCAATATCCTTTCCGCATACTCTGGTTTAATTGACAATAAAACTTTCATCGACCCCTCCTTGAAGAACTATTTTTCTGAATGCAATATCAGTCAACGGGAGAAACCCCCAATAATCACTGTTATTGTATCCAGTAATGTTCATTATATCATCTCGTATTACCCTAGTTTCGAGAGGGAAGTTATACGTAAAACGAACAATAATTGGATAATTTTTCTTTAAAAATAAAAGTTTGAGTTCATCTTCATCAAATACACTATAAGGAGCACAATATTGCTTAAATCCCTCATAGGAGTCGAATTCTCGAACATCCCTTATCTCTTGAACAACACAAACCGAGGTCGCAACTGACCTATACTTTGCTGGCCCCTGACCATCAGAGGTGCGATAAATTAACAAGTTATCCCCGGGCCTGAGTGATGACACTCCACTCATTTTTGTTAGGTATACTTTTTCAATGCTATTAGCATGAGATACGTCTTGAATTAACCTTGAGTTTTCATTATGTAACTTAGACTCCGGAAATAACCTTGTATGCCACATAGGATAGATGCTTAATAAAAAATTCCTTCCTTGTAACTTTATTAATGGATAGTTAGCATAGCTCATTAATTAATCCCTCCATTCTAATTTTCTAAAGTATACACCTTCTTGTCCATTTATGGTATTGCTATTTTTTCTCGATTTAAGGGCGAAGCCAAATTTTGTCAAAAGCTTTATTAAGCCAGAATGTTTATCAAAAATTGTTACGTAAATATCTTTTAGTTTATTTTTCATCGCATATTGAAAAACTATACGAACGAATCTTTCCCCAAGCTTAGTTCCGTGCGCATCTATTTTAAAAGTTCCTAACTTCACTCTTTTTTCTTTCGAAAACGATGGTGTCATATCTTCAAGAGCTTCATCTTCAACTTTCAAATAAAGAAAACCATCAATCTCACCAACATCATTATGAGAGACATAAGCTATATTCATTCCCTTAGAAAGGAACCATTTATCAAATCCCTCATAGTCAGCTCTTAACGAGTTGAAAAATGGATCATTCAAGTCAACCTCACAAAAATATTTCTCTTCAATAGACATCCTGTTCTCCGACGATTAGTCATTAGCTTTGCTGATGGCAGATAGTTCTAATGTTATAAGACAAATGCATCAGAGCGCAATGCTATCCCCGCCTCGCCTGCCCGCTTCACGTGTCGCTTTTCATGCAAGTGCATGATCCGGCGCGATCCGCGCCAGTGCTGGCACTACGGGGGTAAAAATCACACCGGATCATCATGCAAATTCATGCACCTAATGCATGCATGAGGTAATCAGCACAGATAAAGGTATGTATTGTGCTGATATCGACCCTCTTCAATCAGCCGGAACACATGCCCGGACTGGTGTTTGATGTAATAATTTGCTTCCTCGGGCGTCAGGTGCGTACCGAGCCGATTAGCAGCATGGATGAAATCAACTGTCTTAATCCGGCGGCCTTTATCAGTGAATTTCAGCGTTTCCATAAACGCCCCGATCAGGTCTAAATCTCTTTTCATACGTCACCTATGGATCACGAAACAGTAGTGAGCTGTTGGATCACCGCTGCTTTTTCTGGGCTGATGCTAGTTTTCATCTCACCGGCCAGTTCTGAAATCCATATCAACGCAATGTCTTTATCCTTCGCTTGGCTCTCATAACAAACCCCAAGACGGGCGATGAGTTCAATACGTTCCAAAACAACCAATTCTTCCACTGCTGGTAAATGCACCCTGTTCCTCCGATGCTTAATCACTGTATATATGTACAGTATTAACCATAAATTTCGCTTCTGCAACCAATTATTAAAAACCGGCCCAATCATTAACCGGCGCATACTGCATTGAAATATCACCAAATTTGACTTTAGCACCACGAGCTAGCGCTTCCAGTTCCCAGCGCTTAGCGGCAATGTCGTGCAGTGCCAAATCGGCCCGAATTACTCCCAGCCGATCACGTTCTACCGAGGTCAATCTTGCTGAAGGGGCAACATCTGTCACGCGATAAGGGTCAAAACTGCGTTGGGGTTTCTTTATCTGTGAAGGAATAGCCCGTATACGGCTCATGACAGACCGTGTAACGGTCATATCATCCCAGTCAATTGGGGTTTCCGGTGGGTGCTCTAGCACCGCCACGGCCTCTACAGGCTCACTATCCTGCGTATTTGTAGCGCCTTTGCTATCGGCCAACCCACAGTTATTGACAGGACTCCGAGGCGCGCCGGAGGCGCTTTTCAAAGTCAAAGGCTCAACTGCAACGGCCTTAGCGACAATGCGCCATTGCGTCGTGCGGGTTTCATAGATGCGATCTGCGCCAATATGCGGGGCATAAATCCCCGCGATTTTCTGGACTTCTTCGTCATAGGCGTTAAGTTCGTCGGCAACCCTGCGGGCAACACGCACGGTCTGATCGTCGCGGGAAACATTGGTGCCGCCCTGGGCCAGAATGTAGGCGGCAAAATCACCGGCATCAGCGGCAGCGCGTACCGCTTCCACGCTGTCGTCAAACTCATCGGCCAGACTGATAGAACGAATTTTTCGGCATTCACGCCACGCGCCACGCGACGGCAGGCCAATGAATTGAAATTGGGGAATGCGCCACGTGGAAGCCCACGCGGTGACAGCGGCGGCCGTTTCGGTCAACAGCTCGCCGGTTTCATGATCACGCTCGCCATCCAGCGCGTAACCGTCGATATTTTTGGCGATGTATTTGGCTATATAGCCCGCCGCGCCACCTTTGTTCAGGTGCTTGCAGTCGAAGCGATTTTTAGCTGCACCGCGCTCGTCGCCATCCTCGGCCATGGCATAACGCCGCATGATATCGATCACCGGCTGGCGCTGCTCTTTGGAGGTAAACAGCATCATATGCCAGTGCGGCGTTGCATCGTGATGCGGCTCGACAACGCGCACGCCGTAAACTTGCAGCCCGTTGTCTTTAAACGCCGTCCGAATATTGCTAAACAAGTTCACAAGATAACGCTGGCCGTCTTTTGGCGTGTACGCTTCTTCATCCCAATTGTGGTTAAACTGCACCTTCGGGCTGTTTTTGCCGACGGTACGGGTCGGATGGTATTTGGATGGCGTGGTGATGGTGATAAACATCCCCTTATCGCCTTTAATCTCGGCAGCCTGTTGAACCCCGGCAACTATCGTCATTAGCTCCATGCGGCGGATTTCCGGGTTAGAGATACTCGCCATTACCTTATCGATTAGGCTGAAGCGTTCGCCGGTTTCGACGTTCTCCAGCTCGCGGCTGTTGAGGTAATCAAAGTTAGACTGACGGCGTGCTTTCACATCACGGATCGCCTGCTTGCTGGCATAGGACGACGTCCCACGGTTCACATTGCCGACGGCAATCAGCAACGCCTCGCGCCAGCGCGTGCGCTGGGCTTTTAACTGGCGTTCCCACCATTCCGCATCTACCAACCGGGACAGACTTGCGATCGCTGACCGGGCATCAAGTTTGCCCTTGCGGTATTTGCTCCAGTGCATCGGTGTGATGTTGAAGGCGCGAACCATCGGCGCGGTATGACCATAAAAACAGGCTTGAGTGCTGTCTTCAAACAGCCCTGTATTGTCTCCGCCGTTGCATTTAATGAATTCTTCAACGCGGCTCTCATAGATAGACAACAGTTGACCGGCCACGCGATCCGCAAGGCGTTTCAGCTCTTTGTCATCCATGCCCGGCAAGCCCGCATAATTATCAACTTCCGCCATCCAGCGCGGTGAAGCCGCTAAGTTCATTCCATTCTTGGCGTTAACGGCCTCAATACGGGGCCAGATGCGGCGCTCAAACTGGAACACCAACCATTTATTGGCGTCATGCAGTCCTTTGGATTTCAGCAGGTAATCATGCCGTGACAGGAAAATGGCGCTAAGAAAGCGCGGCAGGGAATGGATATTGCGTAAAACAGCTTGCCCCTGAGCGTGTTCCTCACGGGTAAGCGGTCTTACCGGCCCGGCGATTGCCGGGCGCGGCGCGTTCCATGGGTAAACCCATAGATTTCGTTCAGTCATACTGCTGTACTTCAGGTCTGCGAGCATATTCAGCATCGCTCAAATCGGCGGCCCAAAAAAAGCCCACTGCAATAAGCAGCAGGCTGAGCACGATAAAAAAGCTTGTCATGACTGCACCACGTAAGAACGGCACTTGGCCTCACGCAGCTGTTGGCAGGAAACACAGGTGTCTACCCCAGAAAGGGCAATGCGGCGCGCTTCGGGGATCGGTTCGTTGCAGTCTTCACATTTGAAAGCAGAAGGCATAACCGAGAACTTACGAGCGTTAGCAATCTGCGCATCCAATAGCAGAGCCTGACGCTCTTGTGACAAATCCATGAGGTCGGCCATCAGTGCAACTCCTGCGCTTGATTCTCGATGGCTTCAGCTTCTTGGCGCAGCAGTTCTACAGCTTCAGTTACACTTAGGCCGCCGCACGTGATGTGCGCAGCCAAACGCACCAAGCGAGCCGCCGCAACCTCAGCCTGATTCCTGCGCTCATCCATGCGAGCATCGTTAAGTAAAACAGTCACGGCACTAACATCTTTGCCGCTGGCAGGATCAAACCCGATAATGCATTTATTCATTTTGTTAATTCCTTATTTTAGGCAAAACGATGCCCGGCGGGTTAACGCCAAAATTACGCAATGCGGTTAATTAGTATTTAATTCGCAATCATCATTACTGATAAAGCGCGGTAAAGTTTTTGATAAATCAATAAGGTCATTAAATGCCCATATTAATTTCTGACGTTCGGTATAACTCATTTCTACAAATTTCATATTTACATGCCGCTCTTTCAGTCCAGCATGAAAACAAAGCGTTCTGCGGATATGCCCCGGTGACTTATCAAAAGCCTCTTGTGCCACGTTCCTTCTATTCACGAAAAGATCCCGCTTAATCTGCGAAATTCGCATAATGCCAATAGCTTTTTGGTCATCCGTTGCCAGTAACATATCAACCCCAATTAGCGGCAGAACAAACGGCGCAGCAGTTGCGCAGGTTTTGCAGTAGACAGACCGTGCAGCAATGCAGCCTGATCGTGACATGGCCGCCAACGTTTTCCGCCCGGTAGTTCAATAAAGCCGTTTTCAAAATGGCGTGATGGGCTTTGCTGTTTCAGCAGTGGAGCAATTGAGATAGGCACAGTGATCACCTCAACTTAAACCAGCAACTGCACTCAATCCGCCGAGCACGTCAACGGTGGAGGCTAGCGCCGGAGTCGATTGGATACGATTTTGAACGGTAAGGCCGATTAGCGACAAATGACGGATCGCCGTGTTGACGCTATCGAGTAAAGCGGATTTGCGAGATGCTGTTTTATGGTCGCCGTCTACCGCCGCCGCCGCAACAGAACCTACTGCAGCCGTCGCTTTCAATGCATAGGTTGATATGTTGCCAGCGCATGCCTCATTAACTGGCACTGAAGGTAAACAGTTCAACTGTGCCAGCAAAGCATCTACCAAGCTGGAATCTTCTGTTGCATCAGTGATTGCCAACAGTTCAATGCAACTCAGTTGATGCGGTTGTTCTGGATTCAGCTTGTTGCGCAGCATCTGCGGCTTCATTTCAATCTGTTCGGCAACCCGCACAAGGTTTTGCCGAACAGCAAACTGGCGACACGCCATCTCAAAATGTGGATGTTTTGAAACTTCAAAATCAAACATTCCTCTCCCCTTTTGCGTCTGGCAACATCTCAAACCGTTACCGAAAATTCACATTCCGAGAGTGCGTTAAGCGTAAGCTTCACCATGTTGATGAGGACTTTCTCCCGTTTTGCACCAGTACCCAAGCGGTGGCGATATGATGACAAACGCCCATCAGCGAGCATGTCATCAACTGTATTCTTAGATAACCCTGTGAGTTCACAGTATTTTTCTATGGTTACGTGCGGTGTAGGAACCGTGATTGAAATGTTTTTACGCATAGTGCAAGATCCTCCGATGACCTGTGGCGGGTCGCGTTAAGTGGTGGTTAATGGTGTTTAACACCAAAAACTCCGTTTCGAAGTAAATTTAATACTCCGATTCGGATTAGTCAACGAAATTTACTTTGTTTTGGTGGTGTATGGAATTTAATCAGGGTGCTAAAGCAGCTATCGAAAGGATGGTTGAGGCCTACGGGGTCAAGACGAAACTGGCCTTGTGTGATGCTCTAGGTGTAACTGCCAGCGCTCTTTCTAACCGACAAGTCCGTGATTCGTTCCCAGCGGAGTATGTTCTGAAATGCGCCCTTGATACCGGAGCATCATTACGGTGGCTGACATATGGACAAGGTGAAATGCATGAGAAAAACGTTGTTACAACACCATCGGCACTTGCTGTACCAAGTAAAAAACTGTTAGGTCGCCAGCTTCATGACAGCGATACTCTATTACTAGATAAAAAATTCCTTCCCGAAGGAATCAAGAGTCCACTGATTATAATTGATGGTGAAGTTCAATACATCGCAACTCAGATTTATGAAGAGATTTATGATGGCACTTGGCTTATTGATATTGATGGAAACATAAGCATCCGGGATTTAGTTCGCATACCGGGAAACAAGTTAAATATTTCCGATAAAAAACACTCATTTGACTGTCAAATTGAAGATATAAATGCAATTGCTAAAATACTGTCCATTTGCACAGCAGTATAATTTCATCATTAAATACATTAGAGAAATAAAAAACAAACAAACCAGAGAATCATAATATGATAAGTACAAATTTTGGCATGGATTGGGATTGGTCAAAGGATATAGAAATATCAATTGACGGCGAAAAAGAAACACTTCCCACGGATAAATTAGAAAGACGAAGATATGCTGAGTACCTGTATTTCTATCTAAATGAGAAAGGAAAAGAAAACAATACAGTTATAAATCTAAATGCTGAGTGGGGTGCTGGTAAAACATTCTTTATAAAAAGAATGTATAGTTCAATTAAAGAAACTCACCCATGTATATATATTGATGCATGGAAACAAGATTTTTCAGACGATGCATTCCTTACACTTTTTTCGTCAATAATAAATCAGATAGAGAAATATTCTGGAGTTCTGGATGTTAGACTAATAAAATCCCTCAGTTCAATAGGTCGATTCACTAAAGGAGTTATCCCTGCTATCTTGTCGGGACTAGTGAAAGAATATGGAGGAATTGATAGTGTATCAGATATTTCCAAGACCGCTGCTGAACTAATGCTTTCTGAGCATAAAGAGAAATCAGAAGCGATTGTTAAGCTAAAGAAAGAACTCACTTTTTGGGGAAACTTGAGCTTTAAAAAAGGATACAAGTCACCAATATTTATATTTATCGATGAACTAGACAGATGTAAACCTAGTTATGCTGTATCCCTATTGGAAATAGTGAAACACATATTCAACATTGATAAGTTTGTTTTTATAATTGCAACAGATACAAATCAACTTCAGCATTCTATAAAAAATGTTTATGGGAGTGGTTTTGGAGCCCATGATTATCTAGGTCGATTTTTCCATAGAAGATTTTCATTAAAAGCGCCAGACATACATGAAGTAATTAAGAATATAATTGAAGATGAACTAAATGAAGAATTCGAAGAATTAACTATAAATTTAATCCCAAAGCCATCAAACATTGAACAACTATCCAAAAATATTTCAGAAATATTTAATGCATTTAGTTTGAATTTAAGAGACTCAATAAGAAACACAGAAAGATTCATTGATTTAATTCAGAGCAAGAGCTTCAAGAAAAAAATTGACTACCTCGCCCTTATTACTCTAATGGTTATGTACGATAAAGATCATGACCTCATGCAAAAAATATTGGGACTTGTCGTTGGGAACAATACCATTGACAAATTGATACATGAGAGTAAATCTATAAAAAGCTTTCCACTTGCCAAGTTAAGCCTTACTTTAGATTGCAGTAAAGAAAATATTGGATTAGATTATTTTAAAATAAACCATAACGCAACCAGAACGAATAACCTGCAAATTGAGAATGCTAAAGTAGATGCTAAAGAATATATGAAGAATTTTATTTCATTTATGACCTCACATCAGTCACTTAGACAAACATTAAAAAACTCAGGGCAAAATACATACTTCACATTCAAAAATGCCCCATTAGAAATAGAAAAAGTCGGGATGCACTACGGAGCCTTAATAGAAGAGCGAGAACACCCTATAGAAATTTACTCACTTGACGGGTATTTAAACTTTATAGAACTTGCATCATCATTTGAGTGATTTTTGTATGTTATTTTCACAACAAACATTGACCACTGTAATTATATACAGTTAAATAGCCCTCAATTTCAAGAGGGGTTACAATGGCAGTTCGGAAACAATCATCCGGTAAGTGGTTATGTGAGTTCTACCCTGCAGGCCGTGATGGCCGCAGGGTACGTAAGCAGTTTGCGACAAAAGGTGAGGCAGTCGCATATGAGCGCTTCACTACAGAGCAGGTAGATACCAAGCCGTGGCTAGGTGAAGCAATTGATCGCCGTAAACTGAGCGAAGTTGCCAAGCTTTGGTATAACCTCCACGGCCAATCGCTTACAGCTGGCGAACGCACCTACAAGAAATTAGGCATGATAATCGAAGCCCTAGGCGATCCCACTGCTACCACTTTCACCGCTAAAGACTTCGCGCATTACCGTGATAAACGTTTGTCTGGCGAGATCTACTTTTCCGAAAAGTGGAAGAACGGTGCTGAACCCGTAACCGTCAATCTTGAACAAAGTTATCTAAGTGGCATGTTCAGCGAACTGGCCCGGTTAGGCGAATGGAACCAGCCCAATCCGTTGGAGAACATGCGCAAGTTCACTGTTGCCGAGAAGGAAATGGCGTGGCTGACCCATGCACAAATCACAGAGCTGTTAGCAGCCTGCAGCAGAAGCGACTCTGATTTACCTCTTGTAGTCGAGGTGTGTCTCAGTACTGGCGCTCGCTGGCGAGAAGCAGAAAACCTTACCCGGTCACAGATAACGCCGCATAAAATCACATTCATCCGCACCAAAGGCAAAAAGAACCGCAGCGTTCCGATCAATAAGGCACTGTACAAGAAGTTGAAAGCACGGGGTGATGGTCGACTGTTCAGCGAATGCTATTTCCGCTTTATGACCGCACTTGAGAGCACCAACATTCTGTTGCCCAAAGGTCAGCTTACCCATGTGTTACGCCATACCTTTGCGGCGCACTTTATGATGTCTGGCGGTAACATTCTTGTGCTGCAACGCATCCTCGGCCACCATGATATCAAGATGACAATGCGCTATGCTCATCTTGCTCCTGAGCACCTCGAAACAGCCCTACAATTCAACCCATTGGCGACGATGCCAAGTGGCGACAAAGTGGCGGCATAGGTTGGCAATCACCGTATTTCCTCACCCCTAATCAATATAAAAACTCTTTATAAATCAACTAACTTATTGATTTTATTATTGTAGTAAGGAAATCGGGTTTTTTGTTGTCTAAAACTCTCCGCCCTTGCAATACGGGCCTTCCCGCACGGCCCTGTTTCGCTGATGGAGGCAAAGTGGCGACAGAGATTTTATGAGCAAAATCCGTACAACGCCCTGACGTGTAAATATCCCGCTTAACCCAACCATTCACTTTTAGAGATATTCCGACATACTGACTCTGTCCCTTGAGGAGCCCATCATGCACATTGCACGACTCACTGAATATCAGAGCATCGCCGAACATAAATAGATAGATCGAAACCGCACGGCCCGCCAATGAAGGCGGCCGTGAGGCCGGAATGCCGATGATGACAACGGGAAGGCTGCGGATTTTATCAGGCATCCGACACCGTGCCCGCAGGCCTAAATCACTGCTCTTGCGAGTAAGCGACCCATTTAGCCATGTCGCGATGCGAGATATTCCCGCCGCACACCACTATCCCGATGACGGCATCAGAGGGCAACCTGGGTGCAGTGGCAATGACTGCGGGTATAAGCGCCCCGGAGGCGAGTTCAACCCATAATTTTGCCTGTTCGCCAAAGGCGAGCATGCCGTCAATCG
>RCUM01000267.1_pt1 | contig 35187 bp, 35 predicted proteins | sample 2166141 | NCBI WGS metagenome assembly RCUM01 (sample SAMN09932756, study PRJNA488358) | compost metagenome | isolation source: compost soil in crotonic acid-enriched | place: Germany: Experimental Botanical Garden
TTGAACAGCATCTGGGCATTCAGCTGTTTACCCGCGCCAAAAGCGGCGTAACGCTAACCGAACAGGGCGCGGATTATCTGGCCTATGTGCAGGAAGCGTTCGAGACGCTGCGCGTGGCGCAGCAGCATGTCGATCGCCAACGGGGCCAGGAAACCCTGACGATCTTTGCGCTACCGGCGCTGGCGTCAAAATGGCTGAACCCGGCGATTGGCGACTGGCTGGCCCGCCAGCCGCAGCTGGATATCCGCCTGCACGCCACCCATGCCGCGGTGGATTTCGCCGCCTCGGCAGCAGACTTTGCATTGTGCTTTGGCGATCAAGACTATCCGCTGCTGGAAAAAGTGCGGTTGTTTCAGGATGGCGTGCAGCCGGTGTGCAGCCCGCAACGGCAGGCCGCAGGCGACTGGGCCCGGCAGCCGCTGATTCATGTCGATTGGGGCAAAGAGAGCCAGTTCCTGCCGGGTTGGCATGAGTGGTTCAGCGCCGCCGGGCTACCGCCGCCGCAGCGACGGGGCCTGACCTATAATCTGACCTCACTGGCGATTGATGCGGCGGTGGCAGGCCACGGCATTTTGCTCGGCCAACAAAGCTTGATCCAGCGCGAACTGGCTAACGGCACGCTGGTGCCGCTGGCAGAAACGGTGCTGTCTCTCAGCAAGCCTTACTACGTGGTCTATCCGCAGCGCACGCTGGACAAGCCCAAAGCGGCGGAGTTTTTGGCCTGGCTGCAAAACCTCGCACCGCCGAATGCCGGCGGACTATCGTTTTAACCGCCGCAGCGGCTACCGGCCCTGGACATCATCTCGCCCAGCAGCAGGTTGGTCGCGCGCGGCAGAAAAACCTCATTACCGGCGCCGGGGGTCAGCGTCAGTTCGCCAATGTAGAGCCGCTCGGGGGTGAGATAAAAATCGACGCGGCAATAGTCGAGATCCGCCGACACGGCTTTGGCTACCTGGATCATCTCATCCCAGAATGCAGGTTTCGCCCGCAACGTATTGATCTGCGGAATATCATTCTGAATAAAAAAGCAGGGATGAGCGTGCTCGTCCAAAAATTCCAGCGAAGTGGGCTCAGGCCCGCCGCGCAGCAATTCAACAAAAAGATAAGATTGATTGCCGTTAAAAACATGCACCTTGTAGTCAATCAACTCCCCGCTGCACTCGATATCCAGCAATTTCTCGACGATAATTTTTTGCGGAATAGCGGCGTAATGTTTTTCACGAAATCTTTTCCAATAGATTATTTCAGACCATCCACTAAGAATATTCACAATATCCAGATAGCTAATCTGACTTTTATCTTTGACTATTTTCACCTGCTGGGAGGCATTATTGGTTTTGATGACAAACGATTGTGGCAGGGAAAGGTAGTCCCGTTCGGTAAAGTCATCGGTAGTCATAATGATTGGCGTTAGGTAATTTTCCGATACCCGCTGTGAGATATACTCTCTTACCGCCACCTTATCCGCCAACAGGCTGAAATCACGCTGCGGATAACGCATACGTTGATAAATTTTCTCGGAAAATGTCTTGGGGTTTTTGAAGTTCACCCAAGAGCCATGAGCAAGATAATGGCTAATTTGATAATAAATAGCATCGGGCGCGGCCCGATAGAGCCGTTTTGCGAGTTTTCTCATTTTTCTGTTTCTTCCATGAAGATAGCATACGGAGAAATGCTTTTGACATTCCGATTATTGCCGCACAATTATAAAACCTTGCGCCCCCACCGTTACAAGGGCTACGGGAATAATCGGATGATTCTTATTACAGAATGCGACAGGGAAAAGCGCTGATGCAATTGAAATTCATAGATATCAACATAGTGAAAAATGCATTCTGGATGATATCTGAAAAAATGGTCTCTATTCTGGGCGTCATTTTTATCACCGCCTATATGGCGAAATATGTTGGCCCGGAAAGTTTTGGCAAGATCACCTTCGCTACCGCTATTTTCGCCATTACCCAGACGCTGGCGCTGCTGGGCTCCGACACCGTGCTGTTCAAACGCATTAGCCGCAACCCGCGCTCCGGCACCGCATTGATGTTTTCCACCAACCGGCTGCGCCAGGGCTGCTTTGTGCTATTTTCCGCAGCCATCCTGCTTTACACTGGGCTACGGGACGATTTCATTACCTTCTACTTTTGCGCCGCCACCTTTATCGCCGGCTTTTTCTCGCTCAGGGACGTGTTCACCATTTACCACGACGCCCGGCTGGAGTCGCGCTTCAACACGCTGGCTAACGTTGCCGGCTTGGGCAGCGCCCTGCTGGCGCGTTACCTGATCGTTTATTTTGATCTGCACCTGTATTTCCTGGCGATCCCCATTGTGATGGTTTATCTGATCCCTTATCTGATCCGCCACCACCTTTATCATCGCCGCCACCCGCGCTTTACCGCCCCCGCCCGCGTTCGGCGCAAGTATGTGCGCTATCTGCTCGCCAGCGGGTTGCCGCTGGCGGTCTCCAACGTCTCCATCGCCATTTACACCCGGCTGGCGCAGCTGTTCCTGATGTGGTTCGTTTCCGCCGAAGCGCTGGGTATTTATTCCGTCGCCATCACGCTGGCCACCGCCTGGATGTTCGTCACCAACGCAGTGATCTCCTCATTTTTTGCCAAGATATTCGCTTACCGCCGTGACGACGCGGTGCGCGCCGCCGCCAAACTTAATGGGCTGGTGTTGGCGATCGCCGCCGCAATCGTGGCAGGCATCGTTTTGCTCGGCAAACCGGTGATCGTGCTGCTGTACGGGGAGCAATATCTGGCGGCCTATCCGGCCATGGGCGTGCTGGCGGTAGCCACGCTGCTCTCGGCACTCGGCACCCTGGCCTATAAATACATTGTGATGTTCTCGGGCTACGGCTTCCTGTCGAAGAAGATGTTCCTGGTGTTTATCATCAATATCCCGCTTTCTTATTGCCTGATCCGCCAGTACGGCATCATGGGCGCCGCCTACAGCACCCTGCTGACCGAACTGCTGTCGCTGACCCTGCTCAACTACGTCTTCCGCCGCGGCGTGGTCTTGCAAATGCATCTGCGCTCACTCAATCCACTCACTTATCTTCGCCGTGCACCGCAGGCCGGCTAACCCTCACCGCCCGTAACAGATTGCCGTTAGCCCGCTGGCAGCGGGCACAACGCTCATGGCTTAACCTGCCTTACCCCTCCTGCTAAGTTTCTCCCACAGGCCGGGAGATTTAAAAGTGCTTCGTCCTCGGCCTGCACACTTTTATTTTCAATACACCACTGTGCTACTGCAATTGTGACCTTGCAGTAACCTGCATCATCGAAAGAGTGAGGATTACACCATGATTACATTAAATGATTACGCCAACCTGCGTGCCTATACCGGCAGTGAGTCAACCGTAATGATTGAAGATCGCTATCACCACGGCGTATTCCTCCGTGACAGCGCAGACACCACCAGCCTGGACAACGGCGCGACTATTCTGATCGATACGCAAAACCGCCGCTGGAAACGCATTATCAATGACGGTGATTACTGCATTGACTGGTGGTATCAGGCTGGCGATGAGCTGGATTATTCCCTGACTATTAACCGTGCCAGCAATTTTTTACAGGTTAAAGGTGATGAGTGGTGGCAAGCGCCGATCCCCACCACGCCTGCCGGCATTACCCTGGTCGGCCCTGGCGGCGTGCGCCCATGTAAAACCACCGCAAAATTAAAATTATGGAAAAACTCCGTTGATTTTAAAGGCACCATTTTGGATTTTTCCGGCGCAACCAATATTGAATGCGTGCGGGTGCTGTATAGCCAGGGTGCACCGGCGATCTATAACCTGCGCATCGTCGGCACGCCAGGAGCAACAGCCAATCTGCGCGGCCTGTGCGTTTACAGCGATGCGGTAAATATGGATGGCATTCCAGCCAGCCAGTTGCTGGTGCAAAACGTCTGGCTGACCAACCTCTACAAAGGCATCGTTTTTGGCAACAACGCCTATATCCAGAGCTGGCACAGCATTATGGTTCGCGGCTGTTGGTGGCCGATTTGGTCCGAAAGCGCATCAAATGCCGGTGAAAAAATTGTGTTCTACAAATGCCTGTTCGGCGACAGCAACAACTATTATCAGGGCGTTCATTCGTTGGCCTTCCGCGATTGCTCGTTTGACTACAGCGGTTTTAAAAATGTCGCCGATCAACAAGCGAATACTGACTATGGGTTATTCGACCTCAAAGCCGGCACGCTGGATTTTAAAAACTGTCACTTCGAATGGGGCAATAAAAACTCCCGCAACTCCCGGCCGGTATTTACCAGTGACAACAGCGGCACGGTAAAAATCAAGGACAGCCAGTGGCACAGCGTGCAAACCAACGTTACCGATCCCGACAGCACGGTTCCCTACCAATACGTTGAGTATTTTTACTTCGACAAATCCAGCGATTTGAGCGGTAAATGCTACATAGACGGTTTCGATCTGGTGAACTCTGACATCAAGAAGGGGTGGTCAAACAACCATATTGAAATGAAGAAGATCGTCGCTCCCGGCTATATCAACATGTGGCGTCAACTCTATCTCGGCGATGGCGTTAATCACCTGCCAGAGCCGACATGGAAGGAAAGCGGCGCGCTGCAGTTGAACAATGTTTACGCCGCCAGCGGCACCCGCATCTCGCAAACCGAAACCTCCGATTTGACGGTGACGCTGCAAAACGGCGTGCTTACCGCCACCACCAAAACGGCAGCGGCGGACAAGAAAATCGAAGTTTATTTCCCGATTGAAAAAAACGATCTGGTGTTGTGGCGCGCCACGTTGGAGAACCTGCAGGGCCTGAGCAGCATGGATGTCGCCGTTAACACCTATCAGGGTAAATACGAACTTAAGGGTAACGCCGGGACCACCACCGTGCTGGAAAAAACCTGCCAGTGGGGACGAAGCGGCACCGTAACGCCGACGTCACCGGCCACCATGACTTCGGATCGTATCACCGCGCTGGATTCTGCGGAGTATCTGCCGCTGCCGGAAGGCTATGTCAATTACGCTCGAATTGTCATCGTCCTGAAAAACTTCGGCGGTAGCGCCAGCAACCCGGCTTCGGTGGACATCGCCAAACTGCTGTGTCAGAAGATTGATATTGTTTCCCGCAACCCACGTAAATCCTGGTAACGCTCAAGAGTCGCCTCATTAGAGGCGGCTCGTTCCCTCAGATTTAATAAGCTTCATTTTCATAATGCCGCAGCGGCAACCGACGGCCACACAGGTCTAACGGTAACCTCGATTAGCATCGCCGTCGCCATTCCATTGCTGAACGTTACCTCGATCGTGGTTTTGATGCGCCCGGCCGGGTATTGGCCACTATAGTGTTATTCAATACTCTGCCTTGCACAGCTTCCGCCTACATCATGGCCAAACTGCTGGGAGCGATCACCGACGGTCCGCCGGCATCATTACCATTCAAACGCCGTTGGCCGCACTGACGATCCCTTTTATCCTGTTACTGACGCAGTTTTCAGCGTCGCCAGCCTGAAATGCTCCTCGTATTGCTGCCACAGCGCGTTGAACCAACTGTCGTCGCCGCTGCGCCGGTTAATCAGTGCGACGGCGGCGTCACATTGGCTGCGGGCGATAGCCAACAGCCCGGCGTCGCCTTGCTGCAGCACGCACAGCAAGCGCGACATCTCCACCAGGTATTGGCGTGCAAAGCTCGGCTCGTAGTCGGTGATGTTTTTGCTGTTGTCGATCAGATCGCACAGCTTGATGGTTTGCGCTTCCGGGCAGGCCAAGGCACTGTGCTGCAGGTTGGCATTCTTGCGGTGCAACCGCTCACCGCCGTAACTGCGAGTTTGCACGTCGGTCAGCATCTCCACGTACCTTTCGACCTTGGGGCCGAACTCGCGGCGGATATCCGCCAGGGTCACCGGGGTGTCTTCCACCGTATCATGCAGCCAGGCGGCGGCGATCATTTCCGGCGTAGGGTTCGCCTGCTGCAACAGCGCCACCACAGCGGTGGGGTGAACGATGTAAGGTTCGCCGGTAAACTTGCGCTTCTGCTTGCAGCTCTCATGTGCCTGCGTGGCGAACCGCCGGGCTTTTTGCGTTAAATCCATGCTGACTCCTTATCTGAATATCCCCATTTTAACGGCGATCATTCGGGATAAGAGAGTCTGTTTGGTTATGAGTTATACCGGTTGCAAATGCAGCACTACAGCGCCCGCCAATACCGTTAATACGCTGAGCCACTGCAAGCCGGAAAGCCGCTCGCGCAGCAAAAGCGCGCCCAACAGCGCGGCGATGCCGCCGGACAGCGTGCTGAGCACGGTGACGACAGCCACCGAGCCCGCCCCGGCCCCCACGGCAAAGGCGGTAAAACCGCCCAAACTCAGCAGACTGGCGGCCAGCAACAGCCCGCCTTGCCGCCAAGTGGGCCGTGCAACCAGCGCCCGTCGGTCTGTGTTCAGGATCAACACCGCCGCCAACCCGATCGTGTAGCCGAGCCACAGGCTGACGCGTGGCCCCAGCACCGGCAGCGTGTATTTTCCCTGCAACCAAAAACCGGCACCGTAACCGAGCGCAGCCATCAACGAGAAGGCGACGGAGGGCCATGCCGAACCGGATTTTTCAGGCTGGCGGCCCGGCTCCATCGCGCTGAGTATCACCCCAAACAGACATACCGCCAGCCCGGCCAGCGTCAGTGCGCCAAGCCGTTCGCCACCGAGCCAGGATAACAGCGTGGTCACCGCGCCGTAGCTGGTGACCAAGGGTGCCACCAGCGCCGCCTTGCCGATGGCAAAAGCCTGGGATAGCGCCAAGGTTGCGCCCACCGTCAGGCCGGCGGCCAGCAGCGCCAACCCCCAAACCCTGCGCGACGCCGCAAAGGCGGGAATGGCGGTGGTCAGCAACAACGCGGTCAGAATGACAAAACCGATCGCCTGGGAGAAGAATACCGCCCTGCGCACCCCCACCGCCCGCGCGTTGATGCCGATCAAAAAATCCGTGCTGCCCCAGCACAGCGCGGCGGCTAACCCCATGAATATATCCACCCAATTCTCCCGTCCGATTCGTTGACAAAAAGTAAGAGAAAAATCGCTTGTGGAACATCGATAGATTGGCAATATGGTTGAATGAAACTCAAGCTGAACGCTCAACCACGCCTGCCGTCGCTGAAAGCCTTGCATACCTTCGAGGTGGCGGCGCGCTGCGCCAGTTTTACCGAGGCGGCGGAGCAGTTGAACGTCACGTTGGGGGCAGTCAGCCGCCAGATACGCCAGTTGGAGAATGAACTGGGCGTTGAACTGTTTCACCGCAAGGGCAATGCGGTAGCGCTCAACGACACCGGCAAACGGTTGGCCACCGACGTCACCCGTGCGCTGACGCTGCTGCAAAAAGCCAGCGATCGCGCCCGGCCGGCGCAACAGCAGACGCTGAAACTGACCTGCACGCTGGGCATTGCCAGCCACTGGCTGGCGGCGCGTTTACCGGCGCTGCGCCACGCCGATCCTGATGTCTCGCTGGTGTTGGACGCCAACGAAAGCCTGCGCGATTTAGCCAGCGGCGAAGCGGACATCGCCATCCGTTACAGCCCCACCGCCAACCCGCCGCCGCATTCCCGCGAACTGTTGGCCGATGCCTTTGCGCCACTGGCAAGCCCCGCCTTTCTTGCCGCGCACCCTGCGTTCAGCCTCGCCGATCTCCCGCAGGCCCCCTTGATTCATTCGCCGTGGAAGGATGCGCAAGGGCTGGGCGCCGCCGGCTGGCAAGACTGGTTCGCCGCCTTTGGCGCAGGCGCGGCGGCACCGCGCGGCATCCTCACCGTTAACAGCGTTGGCCATGCGTTGCAGGAAGCGATGGAAGGCAACGGTATCGTGCTCGGCAGCCTGGCGGTGGCGCAGGATGCGTTAGCCGCAGGCAAGCTGGTGCCGGTGTTTGGCGAGCACGGGCAGCTGCCCTGCGCCTATCAATATCGCCTGTGCTGGGCGGACAGCGCGTTCGTTAGCACCACCACCCGCCGCTGGGTGAATCTGCTGCTGCAAGCGGCAGGCAAACCCCCGGCATTCTGACGCAGCACGTATTGCGCCCACAGCAGTGAAAAATCCAACTATTTTATATATCCAAAATAATTCGAGTTGCATCGCGGCGACAACTAAGCGCATCCCCGGGAGCGTACAAAGAGTACGTGACCGGGGTAAGCGCAGGAAGTCAACAAAGAGGCAGCTTGAAGTATGAAAGATATAATCAATTTTTTTGCTGCGAGACAAACCGTGGACAGACAACGCTACCTGCAACATATTGGATTCGCAGGCATCCCCCAGGCTGACCTCCTGACGCTGCAACAATTGCACCGCTGCCATATGCTGAGCGTGCCCTTTGAAAACCTGAGCATTATTTATCGCCAGGGCATTCATCTGGAAGAACCGGCGCTGTTCAATAAAATTGTCGAGCGCAACCGCGGCGGCTTTTGCTATGAGCTGAACCGGCTGTTTGCCGCGCTGTTGAAGGACATCGGCTTTAACGTGCAGTTTATTTCCGGCGAGATCCGCGCCCGCGACGGCAGCTTCGGCGCGCCCTTCGACCATATGGCGCTGAAGGTGGAGCTGGATCAGCCGTATCTGGTGGACGTGGGGTTTGGCGACTCGTTCCTGACGCCGCTGAAAATCACCACCACCGAGCAGCAACCGCAGACCAGCGGCACCTTCCATTTAGAACAGGAAGGCGAGACCTATTATTTGGAACGCAGAAACGGCGACAATCGCTCGCATGCCAAAACCCTGTACCGTTTTACCCTGCAAGCCCGTGAGCCGAGTGAGTTCGACGGCATGTGCCACTACCACAGCACCTCGCCGCAGTCGCATTTCACCCAGCGGCTGGTGTGCTCGCGGCCAACGGAAAATGGCCGGGTGACCCTCAGCGAGAACAAACTGATTATCACCGAAGATCACCAGCGCCATGAATCGACGCTGCATTCCGAAGAAGAACGGCGTGCAACGCTGATGCGCTATTTTGGGATTGATTTGGAAAATTGAGAATATATACCCAAAATAATTGGAGTTGTATTGAGGCGGCCAGTCTGGAAGTCCCCAGGAGCATAGATAACTATGTGACTGGGGCGCACAGGCGCAGCCAACAAAGATACAGCTTCAAGTATGACGGGTATAACCGTGCCGGATGATGTGCTTCATCCGCTAAAGAGCTGCACCTAATCGTGCTACAGGTGAAGAGCATGCAGAGCGCCGACACGCCGTGAATCCGTCTATGCGCTCAACGGTCAGCTAACCTGCATGTTCCTCACCTGTCTCAAGCTCAGGGTGTCGCGGTATTAAACGCCGTTATTTAGCGAAAACGGATCTGACGAAGGGAAAATAGGTGAAAGATCCGCAATGCTCCGGCTATGCACCGGGTTTTAGTTTTTCTCGGCTAATAAAATGCTCGCAAATACGCCTTCCATTTCGCTCACTTTCTTTATAAATTCCTCTGGTGAATACACCACCCCGGCGTGTGCAATATAGTGCAGCGCCATTTCGCGAGATTTTTGAATCACCCATTGAGTTCTTAACATACTAACATCCTTCTATAATAAAAATAAAAACGCCATTCAAACAACAGGCATTCGCTACAGGGTTAATTAAATAATTTCGACAGTTTGACCAAAGAATAGGGAGTATTATCTAAACCCAACTTTCTCAGCGCGTTGATTTTTTGGCTGCTGATGGTTTTGATACTTTTCCTTGTTCTACAGGCAATCTTGGTGGGGCTCATGCCCAATATGATAAGTTTTAGCACATTATACTCGATAAAAGATAAAACCTCGCGACTCCCTTGAATGCCGGAAAAGTCCCCTCCCCCTATGATTTCGCGTTCAAACACCTCAACGCCTGCATCCTCCTCGATAAACCTAAGCGTTTTCATGGATAAATACTCCATGATTGCGATAACCCGCTTTTGCGCAATGAAGATGATATCCCGATGTCCGTAAAAATGCGCATTTCTTAGCAAGGGTAAAATGGTTGGGTAATCGTCATCGGTAACATGAATTAACACTATCGCCTGATCAACATTACCCTCACTTAAATCATCCGGTCCGATAAACGCCATTTCATAGCCTGTTTTATTTTCAAACACGGCCTTTAATGCCAGCCTCGTGAACTGGCATTGACTCATCAATAATATTTTTTTCATTTCGGTCAATACGCTAAAGAGTAAAAAAACTTCTGGAGTAGACAGTGATTTATACCTATCGCTGTCAGAAGGTTGAGCGCGCAAACCGCCTGTCATGGGGAAACAATAACGCCGCCTCGTACCGCAGTTCATCGGCCCGAACATATTGTTGCTGTTGATACAAGATAACCAACAGGTTGGCGTAAACGTTTTTATCAATGCGGTGATTCAGATAACGCTGCGCCCATTGGGCATAGGTTTCCAGCCGCTGCTCGTCACGCGTTCGGTTAAAGGCGAGCAAGCCTGCCAACTGGCGATCAAACTGCAGGCGATCGTCATGCATCCAGCTGGCCCAGTCCTGCAAGGCGTCCACCTGCCGCATATCCTGCAACCCGCCGCGCTCCGCCTGGGTCAATACCCGCCCGCTGTAAAATCCGGTCACCATCACGAACAGCGCCACCAGTGACAGGGCCAGCATCGGCAGTCGCCAAGGTTTTAACCCGCAGCCGGTGCCAAGGCGCGGACTGACCAGCCGATCGAGCATTGCCAATAACAACAGGAACACCAGCCAGTGCAGTGCCGACAGGTAAAACGGGTATTCAGTTTGGCTGTGCAGCGCAATCGGCAACAGCGCCAGACACAGTGCCAATGCCTCACCCGACGATGATTTACCGCAGGCAAAAGCCCTCTTGTCACGCCAGTGGGCGTGGGCCAGCAGTTTGATGCCCGCCCGCACCAAGAGCAGCATACCCAGCAGCGCGACGACGCCCCCTTCCACCCACCACAACAGCAATTCGTTATGCGGATGACGGGCGATTTCGGTCACCGCCGTGGGCGGGGTTTGGTTAATGCGAAAATGCTGAAAACTGTACTCAAAACCGCCGTAACCCCAGCCAAGCAGCGGCTTTTCGACGATCATCGCCAGCGTATCGCGCAGCATGGTGTAGCGCGCATGGTTGGAACCGGCATGGCTGGCGTAGCGCAACGCACCGCCCAGCTCACTCCCCCACCACAGCACCAGCGCCGCCGCGACGGTGCCGCCGGCAACCAGCAGTGAGGCAATGGCGACAGCCTGCGGATAACGGCGGCAAAAACACAGGATAAACAACCCCAGCACCAGGGCTCCCGCCAGCCAGCCGGTGCGGGATTGCACCCACACTAACACCATCGGCAGCAGCACCAGCACCACGGCCAGGGCGCGGCGACGCCAGCGTTCTACTCGCGGATCCAGTCGCTGGAAGCCAGGCAGCACATACGCCGCCAACGCCAGCGCCAACCCGGTGGCGATAAAACTCGCCAGCACGTTTGGCTGCTGGAATATGCCAAAGGCGCGCGAGCTGCCGGAGGGGATCCAGGATTGTGCAATTGCTGGCGCAAACAGCTGCAACAGCACGATTAATGCCTGAAGCACCGCCGCCGATAAAATCAAATACAGCACCGCATGGCGCTGGCGTGCGGTCATGCGCACCTGCAGCCAGGTGAAATAGAACGCCGCGCCGGCAAATAAGCCGGCCAGCCGCCAAACGGCGGCGCTTTGCCATTCTGGCCGAGTAAATATAACCGGCAGCGCCAGCACTGAACATGCGACAAATATGGCGCGACAGGTCGGCGTTATCACAATTCGGCACAGCGGTGTTGCCCGCCAGCAAACACCCATTAATAGAGCCGCACCGCCGTAGACCAGCAGATTAAACGGCAGTGCCAGCCCCGCGCCACCGGGATTGGGGTTATAGATCGCCAGTGGTATAAAAAGTAAAAAGACAAATAGGAAAAAAACACGATCGAAGTTCATTGGCACTACCGTATTAAAAATTGGCGAAAACATAGCATGAGTAATTCGGATTTGAGCTTGATTCCCCCGTGTCTATTTCAGCCAGCCCCCTGCATCGGCGGTATGTGCCCATCATGACGGGCAGTATACCGGTGTCCGACGGCCGCCGCCGGGGTGTCATGGCTCGGGTGGGTTGGTGACATCCATGTCCGCACAATATTGGGGTGGACCCGTCACTAAATGATTAGTTGTACGACACGTTGACTATCGCGCTGCCCATAAATTGACCGGCACCAAGCAAATCGAGTCCCACCCCCTGTACACGCAGCGGGAGTTGCTCAGCGACGTCGCGGCGCGCCTTGACGGTTTTGGGTTTCCCAAACCCGGCGCCCCAGTCGAGGAGCGCGTAGGAGGACGAGGACCCGCCCAGAGGGATCCGTTCACCGCTATTCGTCTCGATCAACACTGACGCGTCGCCGGTACAGGTCAGGGTGACATCGTTAACATCCACGGTAGGCGCGCCACCCCCGAGTGCGACATGCAGATCCACGTTGATGTTTTTTGGTTTTAGTTCACAAGTCTTAGCCTGAACGATCCCTTTTGCGCAATTTGATATGATCGTCCCCTGTATCATTGATTTCATGAGGCCAGCTGCTACCACAACACACGGGTTGTCCCCATCGAGGGGCGGAAGGTAGTCCCGCCCTAAACGGTTTTTGTCTGTCACAGAAGCCCACCATTCCCCAAGAGTCTTATAGCTTTCAGGCAGTCTGGGTGATGAAAACCCATCGTCGTATGTACCGTAATTCTCTTTTCCACCCGGCAGCCAACTGTTATCGATCGTAAAGAACAAAAGTTCGCAATACATGCCGCGTTGCCAACACGGGTTGCGCTGAGTCGAATCCGGTCCCCCGACCACGGTTGCGGTGAAATAATCGTTTACGTTCTCAGGCACGTCGACGACCGACACCGTCATTTTTGCTTCCAGGACTGTTGAGGATAAAAATAGAACGGTAAGGAAAAGTAGGTTCTTCATAGTAAGTCTCTGTATTTTCTCTATCCGGCAGATACCGCTAAATATCATCCAATGAATGACCCAGTATTCCTTCTGCCCATATTGCCCACCGTGCCTCGTACGTTCGCACTCGTTCCGCAGTTTCTGTCGATGACAGCCCCTGTCGGCGAGCCTGCTCGTAAAGCCGCGCGCGTCGTGCACGATGGTTTTCCAGCGCTCTGGGCGCTATGGTGGCCCCCGTGGGGGTAAACCATACCCCCAGCCAGTCAAAACCCTGTGCAATCCTGCCCAGTTGGGTTTTGTCCGGGTGGGTTTCAAACCCGCCCAGGTCAAAAAATTCATGCAGCCGCTTAACGCTGCGCCGCAGTTGCCAGCGGGTGCGGGTAAACAGCAAAAAGTCATCCATATATCGCGCATACCACAGGCCCTCCTGGGCGTTAAAAAAACTGTCAACATGATGCAACAGGCTGCCGCCAATCAGCGGGCTCAGCGCACAACCCCGGCAGATGCCGCTGGGTGGGGTATAAAACTCACCGCCGTCTTCTACGCTGTAATGCACGTATTGCTGAATCACATCAAACAACACCGGGTCGGCCACATGCCATTTCAGCTGATTGGTCACCTGATGCTTACGGATATGCCGGTAGTAACCGCGAATGTCCGTTCGGTAGACAAAGGCATATTCTCCGCCGGCCAGGGCAGCCCGTACTTCCGCTACCGAAACCACGCTACCGCCATGCCCGCGCAAGTGCATGCAACGGGCAGGTTTTGGCAGCAGGGGCTCCGCCAGCAGCGCAGCCCACTTCAATATCAGCGCATCCTGCGCGCACCACTGCACCCAACTGCGGCTACCACGCCGCAATACCTGCATCGGTGCCAGCCGGTAATCCCCGTTTTGCAACTGTTGATAGAGGCGTTCACTCCGCTGCGCCCAGTGAAAGCGCAAATGCCAAATATCCGCATTGGGCGGCGCATGGCGGCGACGTTGGCACAGCCAGCGCCAGGCGGCTTGCCATGCCGCCGCGCGGTTATTCATAGTCCAGGCTAAAGGTCACCACCGCACTGAACGGCCCGCGTTCAATGGTTTTATGCTTCAACGCGTCCGGTTCACCCTGCACATAAGCCTGTGCCGTCAGGGTGTTGGCCCCGCTCACCAATGCCTGTGCCTTGCCTTGCTGGTTAATGGGCAAGGGATCACCCTGCGGGGTTTCCATACCGATGGCGATGCCGCTGGCCTGGCTGGCACCGTTTAGCGCCAGCAACCCCGGCAGCGCGGTGCTTTCATTACCGCTGAAGGTCACCCTGACCGTTTTGCCCAGGCTGAGATCGCACTGCGCCAGATGCAGCTTGAAGGGTTGGCCGTGGGTACGGGTGTTCAGGTACAGGTACTTGTCGATCACCGTGTCAAAATCCAGCACCACCGTTTCATCGCCCGGCGGGATCACGCAAGGTTCGGCCACCAGCGCGCCATGCAGGCGCATATTGTCCGCCGCCAGACTCAACGGGCTGCACAGCAGCAGCGCCGCAGTTGCGCACCAACCTGCTTTATTCACCATGGTTCTTCTCCGGCTCATTGGTACACCGCCAGCAGGGTGGCCGTGGCCTCAAATGCGCCTTCCTTCAGCGCTGCGCCCGGCCGTTTGACCGGCACTGCTTCCAGTGTGGGCGGCGCGTTCAGCTTGATGGGGATCGGTTGATTCAACGTAAACCGCTTGCCGTTTTGCAGCAGGCGAACGGCCAGATCGTCCACATTGCTCTCGATCGCCGCCTCGTCGTAATCCGCCGGGGTGCCGACCACTTCCAGCGTCATGCTCCATGCCCCGGCACCGGGGCCGCAGGTGATCCGGTAGTTCACCGGTTGCAGGTAGTTAACGCCATCCACCTTAGTGACCCCGACCCGGTTGCCGAAATCGACATCCACCTCGCCACCGTCGTTGATGGTGCACGGCGGCGGTTCGATCAGGGTGCCGGAAAAACGCATGTTGTCCGCCGCCACAGCCGGGCCGCCGAGGGCCATTAACAGAAAAATGCTGCCGTATCGCGCCATTGCCTCAGCCCCTTTCACTGGTATTCCACCTTCATCGTCGCCCCGGCAGAAAACGCCCCACCGCTCAGCGTCGCCCCGGCCTGCTTGACCGGCACCACCTCAAACGTCGGCATATTAGGATAGGTAAAATTCACCCAGGTGTTGATCGGCTGCCGATTACCGTTGCGCAACAGCGCCACCCCCAAATCATCCTTGTTGGTTTGCAGTACATCGCTGTCAAAACCGGCGCCGGTACCCTGAATTTGCATTTTCATTGCATTGTTCGGCGCATTTTTGCACTCCACCGAGTACACCACCGGCTGTTTCTTGTAGCTGCCGTCGATGCGGGTGGTCATGACGTCGTTACCGAAATTCACTTCAATCAGGTTATTGTTGTTAATCACACACGGCGGGGGCGCGACGATGGTCACTGTCACTTTGATCGTAGTGACCGCCTGCACCTCCGGGCCGTACAACAACACCAACGCCGCCAGCCCACAGCCGGGCAAATACCGTTGTAACTTTGCCTTCATGCCCATTCCCTTAGTCATAGCTGAGCTGGAAATCCACCACCGCCGCATAAGCACCGGGCAGCAACGGCGCACGGGTGCGTTCCGGCGTAATACGGTAGTTCAGCGCGTTCTGTCCCACGGCCAGGGCCAACGGCGCACCCCGGCTGCCGAGGCGGATATCCCCGCCGCGCTCATCATTAATGCGCAATGCCAGCCCGGAAGCACCATGCACTTTGACCAGCTCCGGGTTATCGGCGTCCGCCGGGGCGTTAAAACTGACCGATACCGCCGGCTGCTGGGCGCTCCACAACAGGTTGCCACTGCGTTCGTCCCGGTTGGCGGACGGGCCGCGCAGGCAGTCGCGCAGGTGCAACTGCACATTTACCGGCACGCCACGATCCCCCGCCTTCGCCAACTGTGCCGTCGCGGTACTGCCCAGCCACACCGCCTGATACGCGCTCGCCATCTCCAGCCGGCAGGCGCTTTCGGTCAGTTCGCCGCGCACATGCAGCACGCCATGGGCCCCTTCCACCTGCCAGCTATTCGCCGCTATGGCTGACGGCATCAGCCACAGCATCACGCACAGGCACGCCGGTACCATCATCACCACTGCGGTAATCACCAGGGCATACAACCATTCATGGCGGTGGTAACCGCCGCCGTTCCATCGCCGGGATGTTCTTCGCATCGCTTATCCACCTGTTGTGTCAGTGAGCCTTATTTGCTGCCCGCTACCGCCTGGCAGCTCGCGCCGTTACAGTTAAAACTCAGTTGCGGGCGGCCGCCGTAGTCGTTGACGTAAGTCAGCACCGGCGCGTTACCCAACGCAGAGGCCGCAACCTTCAGCGGCGCACTGCCCTTGGGCGCTACCATCAGCGGTTCGAAGCCCGGTGCGCTGGCACCGCCCTTTTTGCTGCTGGCGTCCACCAGCGTCACGTAATACGGCGTCGGGTTATTCACCTGGTAGCTGTCGCCCTGTTTGGTCAGGGTCAGTTTTTCCTGCCACGGCGCGCTGGCTTCCGGGTTAGCTACCGCAATCGCCTTTGGCCGGTAGAACAGCTTGATACGGGTTTGCAGCGCCAGTTGCAGCGTATTCGGCTTGTCGCTCTTCGGCGGGATCTCGCGCAGGTTGAAGTAGAACAGCGTTTCGCGGTCCTGCGGCAGCGTATTGGCAGCCGGCAGCCCCTGCACCTTCACCTGGCTCTTGGCACCCGGTTCCAGACGCTGTACCGGCGGCAATACCGTCAATGGGCTGGTGATCTTTTTGCCGTTAGCGTCTTCGATCCAGCCCTGTGCCAGGTAAGGCAGCTGCTTGTTCTCGTTGCTGATGCTCATGCTCACCGACTTGTCGCCGCCGCTGAAAATCACCCGGGTGCGGTCCAGCGCGATGGCGGCCGTTGCCTGTTGGGCGCACAGCAGGCCCGCCAGGCCGCCGGCAATTAATGTCACTAGATTATTGGTTTTCATTGCTCTCTACTCTTTAACAGTGTTTAACACCTTGCCGTTGGCCACCGGGCCGCAAGGCAGTAACAGATTGGTCAATTGGCCAGGCGACAGCGTCTGCGGCAGGGTAAAGCCGCACTGCTCCGCGCCACCCCAGCTCACGCTCATCGCTTCCCCGGCGTTGATGCCGCTCAGGTAGACTTCGCCGTTGTCATTGATAATGCCCACCTCCTGCCGCTTGCCGTTGCGCACCGTGGCGCCAAACGGCGGGGCAGAACCGTCCGCCAGCCGCACGACCGCCATCGCCTTCTCGCCGGCGATCACCTCAAAGTGCCGGTAGCCGATAGCGCCTTCGGTCAGGGTGGCCTGCGCCACACTCTGGCTGACTTCGGCGTTTTCCGGCAACGTGTTCAGATCGATACTGAACTGGTTGCGGTAGTAACTGCCGACATCCACCACCACCGCTTTACCGAAGGCATTGGTCAGGGTCGGTGAGCTGTAACCGCGGATCGGGATCCCCGGCACGCCGTCGGTATCCAGCAACATACGGGTGCCCCCGCTCATGCTGCTGCGGTGCAACGCCGCCCCTTTCAGGGTGGCGGTCGCGCCGCCCTGCATCGACAGCCCCAGCGAGCTGTACTGCCCGGCCTGGTAGCTGGCGCTGGCGTTCACCTGGCTGAGATCGCCGCTGTGGCTGTAGTAGCCGCTGGCTGTCGCGCCGCTGCGCGCAGTACCGGCGCTCACCTGGTAGGTGTCGCGCTCATTGAGCCGGTCGTAATACCCCACCTGATGGGTGTTATCGTTGCGGTTGTAACTGCCGCTGTAGCTCAGTGAGCCATTGCTGCCCCACGGCAGCGACAGCGACAGGTACATGCCGTCGTCATTGGTGCCGTTATATTTGTTGCGATAGCCGGTCAGCGACAGGCTGATATTCCTGAAGCGCCCCAGGTCGAAATAGCGCGACAGCGTCAGGTTGTAACGGTCATTCGCCGGCCGGTCCCAGTAGGTCTGGTGGTTGTAGTTGAGATAGGCACTCAACCCCAGATCGCGGAACTGCTGGTTAAAGGTGATGGTGTACATCTCCTTGCTGCTGTTGGTTCGCGTACCGTCGCGGCGTGCATCCAGGTATTCGCCCATCGACATATAGTTGCGCTCCGAGAAGCGGTAGCCGGCAAAGGTCACCTGGCTGTCGTAGTCGTCAAAGCGCTTGGAATAGCTCAGGCGGTATGAACCGCCGCTCAGCGTGCCCTGCTGCGGCAGGTTGGCGCGTGACTGGGTGGCATCGAACGACAGTGCGCCGAACATCATCAGGTCACGCCCCACCCCCAGCGCCAGCGCGTTGTAATCGCCGCCCGCCACGCCGCCGCCGTACAGCGACCAGCCGTTGCTCACGCCCCAGGAAAACTCGCCGGTGCCGAACATCGGCCCGTCGCTATGGTGTTCCCAGTCCGCCGGCCGACCGGCCGCCACCTTGTAACGCACCGAGCCGGGCCGGGTCAGGTACGGGATGCTGGCGGTGTCCATCTTGAACTCCTGCACGCTGCCGTCCTGCTCTTCCACCCGCACGTCCAACTGGCCGCTGACCGCGTCGTTGATGTCCTGAATGCGGAACGGCCCCGCCGCCACCTGGGTCTCATACAACACGCGCCCTTGCTGGCGAATAATCACCTTGGCGTTGCTGCGCGCCACGCCGGTCACCTCCGGCGCATAGCCGCGCAGGTTGGGCGGCAGCATGTTGTCGTCGGTCACCAGGCTGGCGCCGGCAAAACGCACGCTGTCGAAGATGTCGGAGTTTAAATAGTCCTCGCCCATCGTCAGCCTGGCACCCAGCTTCGGCAGTGCGCGGTAAGCGTAGTAACGGCTCCAGTCCCAGCTGGTGCGGGTCGGCTCGCCCGAGCCACCCTGGTGATCCAGCCGCGATTGCCAGTCTGCCCGCAGGCGCCAGGCGCCCAGATTGCCGCCAAGGGTGCCGTTGCCGCTGAGGTTATAACTCTGCGTGCCCTGCTTTTGCTGGCGCTGGCTTTGCGCATTCAGGTTGTAATCAAACAGCACCCCCGGGATCCCCTCGTCCCAGCGTGAAGGCGGGTCCCAGTTTTCTGCGGTATATTCCAGATACGCCTGCGGAATATTCAGGTACAGCGCCGCCGCGCCTAAATCGCCGCGCACTTCCATCCCCTCCAGGCTGCGGGGATCCAGACACTGGTTTTGGTGCCACCAGGTCAATTTCAGTAATGCAGATTCTTTTAACCCCAGTTGTTCAACCAACTGCGGCGTAATACAGGCTTCACTGCCTTTGGCATCGTCATCCGGCGGGTAAAACGCCACCGGCTGATCGGTTAATGTCTGTTTATTAATATGCACGGAAAACAGATAATCGCCGGGCATAATAAAATTGCCGCGAGAAAACTGCTCCAGGTCAATATTGGCGCGATCCGTCACATCCAGTACGTCGGTATTGAATTCAATATCAGCAGCTGCGACATTGGCAGCATTCCCCGCCAGAATAAAGGCGATCAACAGCCCCAAAATTCGCGGTCGTATTTTCCCTATACAGCCATATGACGGAGTAGTTGACATCCGCAGACCCTTATCAATAATTATTTAATTCGCAGTTACAGCCTTCAGGCAGGTTTAGTAGTAATCCATTTTAAAGCGCACGGTGGAGTAATAACTCCCGGCCTTCATTACCTGATTATTGCCAATCAACCGCAGGCCATAATTAAATTCCATGGTGCCGGGTTGAATTTCATTTTTTGCCATGGGCATACCGGGTGCGGCGACATTTCCACGCTTATCGGATATTTGCAGGGCAATGCCCTTCGCGTTACCGTCAATACCAAATAACCCGGCATCTTCTCTGCCGTCAAAGGTCACGGCAAAATATCGCCAGTCATCCAGTGCAGGGTTGAATTTCTCTAACGTGCAATTCACCAGCTTAATAGTAAACTCATGCAACTCGCCCTGGCCGTCACGAATAATCTGGCTGACGGGCAGCGTCGCCAGGGTTATGGTTTGGTCAAGGCTTTCGGTATCAATGGCGCAGGCGGAGGCGATAATCCTGCCATTCATGGTCACTTCGCCACGCCCCTGATTGGCCGATTGCGCCAAAGAGGAACACAGCAACAGATTAACTAACACCGCACTGTGCAATATCCTTTTGCCATGCTGTGAATGCATACCTTCTCCCCACATAACGAGTTAATAAGCAGCATGCGGGTTGCCCCGCATGCAATTAACTGTGCGAATTAATCGCCGTGGGCTTATTGATACGCCAGGGTAAAGTCAGCAACAGAGTTGAATTCGCCCGGGGTGATGGCAGCAGAAGCACCGTCGCCCTGCAGGTGTGCGCTGAAGCGCAGAGTCGCCTGGCCGTCTTCAATTTTTTGCGCCTTGCTGGCTTTGGTCAATGGCAGCAGTTTACCGTCGAGGTCGTTGATAGCGATGCTGGCACCGCGTGCAGTACCTTTCATTGCCAACAGGCCAGGAGCCGCTTCAGACTCGGTACCGCTAAAGGTGGTGGTCACGTCTTTAGCAGTTTGCACATCACAACCTACCAGCTTGATCAGGATGTCCTGCGGTGTAGACTTGCCACCGTTTTTCAGCTGTGCAGAGGCGATATCACCCAACTTCACGGTCTGATCCAGGCTACCTGGTTCGATAGAGCACGGTGCATCAATGATAGAACCTTTAAAGGTTATGGTGCCGGAACCCTGGTTAGCGGCGTTAGCCATAGAGATAGTACCCAGAGTCATTACGGCTGCCAGCATGATTTTGTTCAGTTTCATTGTGTTAATTCCATATATACAATTAGTTTAATAAAGAAAGAGTCCTTGTGCTTACGCAGCCACCCTTTATTTGTTCACGTTCGCCAACACAGAGAATCTTGCTACCCCCCTGTTTTGGCGATGTGAAAATGATACCCCCGCCAAAAGCAAAACAGCAAAATAAACTAAATAAGTTAAAATTTACAACATTAAAATCTGAAAAAATGATATTAATTATATTTTTATACTAAAAATTATCAAAATAATGGCAGCAACAAGATTATTACACCAGAATAAAAACAATAAATTATCGTCAATGGAAAAATCTTATGGCGGCAATAAGATTTTTCTTGAAAACCAAGTCATCTGGGTTAGGATATCGGCTAACAACAACACCTGCCAATCCACATAAAACTTATAAATATGAAATACATAATAAACAAAATCGTTGTTTTCAACTCTGAAGAATTGACATTGTTTCTGTACGAGAATAACCAGGTTGTCACCAGGCTGACTAAACCGGCAAGCCGGTTATTGTTGGAGTTAATACAGAACAACAAGAAAAACATTACCCGGGATGATCTTCTTGAAAGGGTATGGACCACTTATGGCTTCACCGCCTCTAATGCCGGATTAAATAATTACATTAGTGAGCTGCGTAAGGCATTCGCACTTTTGGGGTTAGCGAACGAAATTATCGTGACCATTCCTAAACTGGGGTTTCGCTTTGAAGGCTATATTGATCTCATCAATCCTTACGCAGAGGAAGCAGATATAACTTCGTCCGCAGAAGAAACAGAGGAAAAGAATAGGGTTGACGAGAGTGAAAACGGTGAGGAGACAGTTAACCGCCCGATAAAATACTCTTCAAAAGCCAAAACAAAGTGGTTAATTACTGTTCTTGGATTGGCCGGTGTTTTTATATTAACAGTCACCACTCTTATTAAGTGGGAGGACAGTGACGACTCCCATCCGCATCAAAAAATATTCAAATTTAATAGCTGCGATGTCTATGGCGTGGGAAAAATAGATAGCAAAGATGACTTGAGAATGAATATTGAGGGCATTCTGAATCGAGAAGGTATTGATTGCCTACATAGCTCAGGTGATGTTTTTTACATCGAGGACAGGCTTAATAAAAAAGACGTACGGGCTAGTTTAATTTCCTTTTGTAATAAAAATAAAAACAATCATTACGACGCCTGTTTCAATATAAAAAACCAGAGAAACACTACAAAATGACGAAGTTACTAATGGTACTTAATGGGTTTCTTTTTTTGCTGTTTTTTTCATTCAGCATGCATGCAGAAGAACCCTTCAAATGCACATCTCAGTATAAAACCTTGGTAGAAAAGGATAATGACTACACACTGTTTGATGGTCGTCTCACCCTATTTCTGAAAGATGAACATGAGGGTTTTTTCAGCCTGTCCGGAAAGGTTTCAACCAAAGAAAAAAATTACCTGTTGGTCAGGAAAAGCTATTTTACCCTCGCCCAGCATGAGGTTAATCAGGTCAAGCAGGCGACGATCACCAAGGTGATAAAGCACCCTAGCGACACCACACCAGACCCTCTTTGGCTGGCCGATATTTTACCAGAGCTACCAGGGATAGATTTTCATATAGAAATATGGCGCCTAAAGGATAACCTTATGATGGTGAAGTCCATCAACACCGGGTATCTCATTTGTGCCAAGAACTGATAATTTATCTCAAAGAGAAAAATTAGCGCGGGTTATCACCAGGGTAACCCGCCGCTTTTCTCGCTTCAGCGGCAAATCACCCGCGCAATGTCCTTCGAGTTGGTCAGAGCGCGCACTTCGCCGAACAGCTCCGTCGCCTCGGCATACTCTTTGCGTAAATACCCCAGCCACTGCTTGATACGCGCCACATGATACAGGCCGGTGTCGCCCTGCTTTTCCAGATGAACGTATTTTTGCAGCAGCTGCACCACCTGCGGCCACGGCATGCGCGGTTCGTTGTATTTCACCACCCGGCTCAGGTTCGGCACGTTTAATGCGCCTCGCCCCAGCATCACCGCGTCACAGCCGGTAGTTTGCAGGCAGTCTTGCGCGCTTTGGTAATCCCAGATTTCGCCGTTGGCGATCACCGGAATGGTCAGCCGCTTGCGGATCTCGCCAATCGCCGCCCAGTTAATGCGCTCGGCCTTGTAGCCGTCCTCTTTGGTACGGCCATGCACCGCCAGCTCGGTGGCACCCGCCTGTTGTACCGCGTCGGCGATTTCAAAACTGCGGCTGTCGCTGTCCCACCCCAGGCGTACCTTTACCGTTACCGGCAGATGATCCGGCACCGCCGCACGCATCGCTTTGGCGCCCTGGTAAATCAGTTCCGGGTCTTTCAGCAAGGTCGCCCCGCCGCCGCTGCCGTTAACCAGCTTGGATGGGCAACCGCAGTTGAGATCGACGCCGTAAGAGCCCAGTTCGACCGCGCGGGCGGCGTTTTCCCCCAGCCACTGCGGGTGCTGGCCCAGCAGTTGGATGCGCACCAGCGTGCCGGACGGGGTGCGGCTGGCGTGGTGCAGTTCGGGGCACAGGCGATAGAAAGATTTGGCCGGCAGCAGTTGGTCAACCACGCGCAGGAATTCGGTGATGCACAGGTCGTAGTCGTTCACTTCGGTGAGCAGCTCGCGCACCAAAGAATCGAGAACGCCCTCCATCGGAGCCAATAATACGCGCATGATTACCCCTGCTTAAAAAGACGCGCAATGATACGGGGGAATGCCGGTATCAGACAAGCGCACGGGGGAATAAAAAGCCGCTTAGCTCAACCTGCGCAGGGGCTGCCCGGCGAGAAACGCCTCGATGTCCTCAATCGCCTCGCGGAAGTAGGTACGGTAGTTGTCATCGGCCACGTAACCCAGGTGCGGCGTCGCCAGCACGTTGGGCAGGCGGCGGAAGATATCGTCCATCGGCAAAGGCTCAACCTCGAACACGTCCAGCCCGGCGCCGGCGATCCGTTGTTGTTGCAGGGCTTCTATCAATGCCGCCTGATCGACAATCGCCGCGCGCGAAGTGTTGATCAGATAGGCGGAAGGTTTCATCGCGGCCAGTTCATCGCGCCCCACAAGCCCACGGCTGCGTTCGCTCAGCACCAAATGGACGGAGACAAAATCGCTCTGCTCGAACAGCGCCAGTTTCGACTCGGCCAGCGCAACGCCCTGTTGCCCGGCTCTTTCCGCCGTCAGGTTCTGGCTCCAGGCCAGCACCCGCATGCCGAACGCCTGCGCCACCTTGGCCATCTGGCTGCCAATCTTGCCCAGCCCCAGCAGGCCCAGCGTTTTGCCTTGCAGGGTGACGCCAAGCGCCTGTTGCCAGGGGCCGTTATTGCGCAGCCCGGCATTTTCCGCCACCGTGTGCTTTGCCAGCCCCAGCAGAAGCGCCCAGGTCAGCTCCATCGGCGCGGCCGAGCCGCTGGCGGTGCCGCAAACCACAATGCCGCGCTGTTCGGCGGCGGCCAGATCGATAGAGGCATTGCGCATGCCGGAGGTGATCAGCAGTTTTAACTTCGGCAAGCGGGCCAGCAGCGTGGCGGTGATCGGCGTGCGCTCGCGCATGATCACCAGCATGTCGCAGTCTTGCAGGTGCACCGCCAGCTCCGCCTCGTCGGTAAAATGCTGGCTCATGGCGAACACCTCAACCCGCCCGGCTATCGCCGACCAGTCCGCCATGGTGAGCGCCACCTGCTGATAATCATCAAGAATTGCGCACTTCAGTTTCATCATCGGCTCCAGAGAAATTGAGTTACCCCGTCGATCCTAGTACGAAAATTCACTTCCGCCAGACATAAAAAAAGCCACCTATAAAGGTGGCCTGATAGCGTCTTGCAACAGCGCGATATTATTCGCCCGGTTTGCGGCTGCGCGGACGGCGTGCCGGCGCGCCTGAACGCGGTTTGCCGTCACCCTGAGGGCGGGCACTGCCGCCGCTACGGTTTTCACGTTGGCCGCTATGGCCGCCGCCGTTACCGCTACGCTGGCCGCCACCGGAGCGTTGACCGCCGCCGTTGCCGCGCCCGCCACCCTGACGGCCGTTGATGATCGGCTCCGCCTTGATGCTTGGGTCCGGCTCGTAGCCTGGCAGGGCAATACGCGGGATTTCACGCTTCAGCAGGCGCTCGATGTCGCGCAGCAGTTTGTGTTCATCCACGCAGACCAGCGAGATCGCCTCACCGGTACGCTCTGCACGGCCGGTACGGCCGATGCGGTGCACGTAATCTTCCGGCACGTTAGGCAGCTCGTAGTTCACCACGTGCGGCAACTGGTCGATGTCCAGACCGCGCGCCGCGATGTCGGTTGCCACCAGCACGCGAATTTTGCCGTCTTTAAAATCGGCCAATGCACGGGTACGCGCACCCTGGCTTTTATTGCCGTGGATCGCTGCGGCAGTGATGCCGTCTTTGTTCAGTTGCTCGGCCAGGTGGTTGGCGCCGTGCTTGGTGCGGTTGAACACCAATACTTGTTTCCAGTCGCCTTCGCCGATCATCTGCGACAGCAGTTCCCGCTTACGCTTCTTGTCGACGAAGTGCACGCTTTGTTCGATCTGCTCGGACGCGGTGTTGCGGCGCGCCACTTCCACCGATGCCGGGTTGTGCAGCAGCTTGTTCGCCAACGCTTTGATGTCGTCGGAGAAGGTGGCCGAGAACAGCAGGTTCTGACGCTTGGCAGGCAGCTTGGCCAGCACGCGGCGGATATCATGGATAAAGCCCATATCCAGCATGCGGTCGGCTTCGTCCAGCACCAGAATTTCAACTTTGGACAGGTCAACGGCGCGTTGGTGTTCCAGATCCAGCAGGCGACCCGGTGTTGCCACCAGAATGTCGACGCCGCCGCGCAGTTTCATCATCTGCGGGTTGATGCTCACGCCGCCAAACACCACCAGCGAACGCAGGCGCAGGTGTTTGCTGTAAGCTTCGACGTTTTCGCCGATCTGCGCCGCCAGTTCACGGGTTGGCGTCAGGATCAGCGCACGTACCGGGCGACGGCCTTTGATCGGATGATCATGCTTACTCAGCAGCTGCAACAGCGGCAGGGTAAAGCCAGCGGTTTTACCGGTACCGGTCTGGGCGCTGGCCATCAGGTCACGACCTTCCAATACGACAGGAATCGCCTGGCGTTGAATTGGCGTAGGTTCGCGATAGCCCTGTTCTTCAACAGCGCGCAGAATTTCAGCACTTAAGCCGAGAGTTTCAAATGACATAGTAGAGAAAAGCTCCAGATCCCCCCTAACCTAAACAATGTTCGGTGCAGTTTCCTGGGAGGATGATCAGACGGGGCATTAAGCATGACCACGAGGGATTTGGCACAAACTGCAGTGCACCAGCGCGGGAGTGTAGCAGAAGTCGCACAAGAAAACGCAATTTTACTGACCGAAAGCACAATATGCCGGAAATTCAGCATATCCCGAGAATAACCTGAATTTAAAAAGGGTTTCTGATTGCATTTCACCCAATCTGGCATAAAGTTAATCATATGATTGATTAACTTTTGCGAGCACTGTCTATGCCAGGTAATCAAACTGCCGGCCGGGCGCGCGGCGAACAGGCGCGCCAGCAGCTGATCGCCGCCGCCATCGAGATGTTCGGCGAATACGGCATTCAGGGCGCGACCACCCGCGATATCGCCCAACGCGCCGGGCAGAACATCGCCGCCATTACCTATTACTTCAATTCCAAAGAAGGCCTCTATCTGGCCGTTGCGCAGTGGATTGCCGATTTTATCCAGCAGGCGTTCCGCCCGCTGGCCGAGGAAATTGACCGCTTCTGGCAACGACCTGCCGCCGAGCGCCGGCCGGAACAGTATCTCGCTTACCTGAAAAGCGGGCTGCTGGCGTTCAGCGAACTGATGACCCAACCGCATACGCTGAACCTGAGCAAAATCATGTCGCGCGAACAGCTCTCGCCTACCGATGCTTATCCGCTGATCCACCAGCAGGTGATAGCGCCGCTGCATAGCAAACTGTGCCGCCTGTTGGCGGCCTATACCGGCATCGACGAGCGCTCGACCAAAGTCGTGCTGCACACCCACGCGCTGCTCGGCGAGGTGCTGTCGTTTCGCATCGCGCGGGAAACCGTGCGCCGGCAGGCGGGCTGGCAGCAGATAGGTACGGCCGAAGCGGCGCAAATCGGCGAGGTGCTGGCGGAACACATAGATCTTCTGGTTAATGGGCTGCGCCAGCGTTATGGCGCTTAAATTCAGGCAGGGAGTGTTATGAACAAAAAACGCAGTGCCCTCATTGTGGCGGCTATCGTGCTGATCGCCGCCGCCGGTTACGGCTTTTGGTATTACCAACAGCAGCAAGACCAGCCGCTGACGCTGTACGGCAACGTCGATATCCGCACGGTGAATCTCGGCTTCCGCGTCGACGGACGGCTGGCGTCGCTGACCGTAGACGAGGGCGACCCGCTCCAACCGGGGCAACTGCTCGGCAAGCTGGACGACGCGCCGTACATTAATGCACTGCAACAGGCGCAGGCCAACGTCGCCAGCGCCAAGGCCAAGCTGGCGCTGCTGATGGCCGGTTACCGCGCCGAAGAGATTGCCCAGGTGCGTTCGGAAGTGGCGCAACGCCTTTCCGCCTTTAGCTATGCCGACAGCTTCCTCAAACGCCAGCAAGGATTATGGGCGAAAAACGCCACCTCCGCCGACGCGCTGGAAGATGCCCGCACCTCGCGCAATCAGGCGCAGGCCAACCTGCAGGCCTCGAAAGACAAGCTGTCGCAATACCTCAGCGGCAACCGCCCGCAGGAGATAGAAGAAGCCAAAGCCAATCTGGCGCAAAATGAAGCCGCGCTGGCGCAGGCGCAGTTGAATTTGCACGATACCACTCTGGTTTCCCCTTCGGCCGGCACGGTGCTGACGCGCGCGGTCGAGCCGGGCACCATGCTCAGCGCCGGCGGCACGGTATTCACGCTTTCGCTGACCCGCCCGGTGTGGGTGCGCGCCTATGTGAACGAATCCAGCCTGGGTAAAGCGGTGCCGGGCGCCGAACTGGAGATTTATACCGATGGCCGGCCGAACAGGCCTTATCACGGCAAAATCGGCTTTGTGTCGCCGACCGCCGAATTTACGCCGAAAAGCGTCGAAACTCCGGACCTGCGCACCGATTTGGTGTACCGCCTGCGGGTGATCGTCACCGACGCCGATGACGAATTGCGCCAGGGCATGCCGGTCACCGTTCGTTTTGCCAAACCTTGAGGGGGCGGTAATGGAACAGGTCATTGAACTGGAGGCGTTGGAAAAACGTTTCCCGTCGTTGGCAAAACCCGCGGTCGCCAGCCTGACCACCCGCCTGACCAGTGGCGCGGTCACAGGGCTGGTTGGCCCGGACGGCGCCGGCAAAACCACGCTGCTGCGCATGCTGGCCGGGTTGCTGAAACCCAGCAGCGGTACGCTGCGCGTCGCCGGGTTGGATCCGATCGCGCAAGATCGTCAACTGCACGCCATCCTCGGCTACATGCCGCAAAAGTTCGGACTGTATGAAGATCTGACGGTCATGGAAAACCTGACGCTGTACGCCGATCTGCGCGGCGTCACCGGCGATCTGCGTAAACAAACCTTCGAGCGGTTGCTGACCTTCACCGATCTCACTCGCTTTACCACCCGCCTTGCGGGCAAGCTTTCCGGCGGCATGAAACAAAAACTCGGGCTGGCCTGCACGCTGGTGGGCCAACCGCAGGTGCTGCTGCTGGATGAGCCGGGAGTCGGCGTCGATCCGATCTCGCGCCGCGAGCTGTGGCGCATGGTGCATGAGCTGGCCAACGACGGCATGCTGATCCTGTGGAGCACCTCCTATCTTGACGAGGCCGAGCAGTGCCGCGAAGTGCTGCTGCTCAATGAAGGTGAATTGCTGTTCAGCGGCGCGCCTAAAGATCTGACTCAGCGCATGGCCGGGCGCACGGTATTGATTGCGCCCCCCGCCGGCAGCCACCGCGCCCTGCTGCAACGGGCTATCTGCCTGCCTTCGGTCACCGACGGGGTGATCCAGGGCAAATACCTGCGGCTGATCCTCAAGCAGGGCGAAGATCACCGCCAGATACTGCAAGCGCTGGATCTGCCGGATGCGGAAATGACGGAAGCGGATCCGCGCTTCGAGGATGCGTTTATCGATCTGCTCGGCGGCGGGCCAAACAGTAAATCGGCGCTGGCGGAGATCATGCCCACCGTCGAGGGCGAAAGCACGCAAACGGTGATTGAAGCTCAGGGGCTGACCAAGAAATTCGGCGATTTCGCCGCCACCGACCATGTGGACTTCAAGGTGCAACGCGGCGAGATTTTCGGCCTGCTCGGCCCGAACGGCGCCGGCAAATCCACCACCTTCAAAATGATGTGCGGGCTGCTGGTGCCGACTGAAGGCAAGGCGCTGGTGCTGGATATGGATCTGAAAACCAGCTCCGGCAAGGCGCGTCAGCGTCTGGGCTATATGGCGCAGAAATTCTCGCTGTACGGCAACCTGACGGTGGCGCAGAACCTGAAATTTTTCTCCGGTGTTTACGGCCTGAGCGGCAAAGCGCAGCGCGACAAAATCAACGAGATGTCGACCGCCTTCAACTTTGGGCCGATCCTCGGCCAAACGCCGGATTCGCTGCCGCTCGGCTTCAAGCAACGGCTGGCCCTGGCCTGCGCGCTGATGCACGAACCGGACATTCTGTTTCTCGACGAACCGACCTCGGGCGTAGACCCCCTGACCCGCCGCGAGTTCTGGTTGCACATCAACGGCATGGTGGATAAAGGCGTGACGGTGATGGTCACGACCCACTTTATGGACGAGGCGGAATACTGCGATCGCATCGGGCTGGTGTATCGCGGCAAGATCATCGCCGCCGGCACGCCGGACGATCTCAAACAGCAGGTAGCCTGCGACGACAACCCCAACCCTTCAATGGAGCAGGCGTTTATCGATCTGGTGCAGGGTTACGATCGGGAGGAGCAGCCGTGAGCGAAAACATAGCCGTGACCGAGAAAACAACCTCCGCCGACGCCAGCGGTTTCTCCTGGCGACGGCTGCGTGCACTGTGTCTGAAAGAGACGCGGCAGATCCTGCGCGATCCCAGCAGCGGGCTGATCGCCTTTGTGATCCCATTGATGCTGCTGTTTATCTTCGGCTACGGCATCAACCTGGATTCCAGCAAGCTGCGGCTGGGCATTTTGATGGAGCAACAAAGCGAAGACGCCCGCGATCTGGCCCACGCTTTCGCCGGCTCGCCCTACATTGAACCGACCATCAGCGATAATCGCCAACAGCTGATCCAACTGATGCAGGCCGGGCGCATCCGTGGGCTGGTGGTGATCCCCAACGACTTTGACAAACAGCTGGCGCGGCCGCACGACAGCGCGCCAATCCAGGTAATCACCGACGGCAGCGAGCCGAACACCGCCAACTTTGTCCAGGGCTATACCCAGGGAGTGTGGCAAATCTGGCAGCAGCAGCGCGCCACCGATCGCGGGCGCGAGGACAAGCCGCTGATTGACGTGCAGATGCGTTACTGGTTTAACCCGGCGGCCATCAGCCGGCATTACATCATTCCCGGTGCCATCACCATTATCATGACGGTGATTGGCGCGATCCTCACCTCGCTGGTGATCGCCCGCGAGTGGGAACGCGGCACCATGGAGGCGCTGCTCTCCACCCAGGTGACGCGCAGCGAACTGTTGCTCTCCAAACTGGTGCCCTACTACTTCCTCGGCATGATCGCCATGGTGCTGTGCATGGTGGTGTCGGTATTCGTGCTCGGCGTGCCCTATCGCGGTTCGCTGCTGATTTTGTTCGTGATCAGCAGCCTGTTCCTCGCCAGCACGCTCGGCATGGGGCTGTTGATTTCCACCATCACCCGTAACCAGTTCAACGCGGCAATGGTGGCGCTGAACGCCGCCTTTCTGCCTTCGATCATGCTGTCCGGCTTTATCTTCCAGATCGACAGCATGCCGGCGATCGTGCGCGCCGTGACCTATATCATCCCGGCACGCTACTTCGTCAGCACGTTGCAGACGCTGTTTCTGGCGGGCAACGTCGGCACGGTGCTGATGATTAACCTGCTGTTCCTGATCGCCTCAGCGGTGGTGTTTATCGGCCTGACGGCCTGGAAAACCCAGCGGCGGCTGGATTAAGGAGAAAGACAATGTTTTACCGTCTCTGGACGTTAATCATTAAGGAAATGCAATCGCTGCTGCGCGATCCGCAGACCCGCGCCATCCTGATTTTGCCAGTTATTCTGCAGGTGCTGCTGTTCCCGTTCGCCGCCACGCTGGAGGTGACCAACGCCACCATCGCGGTGTACAGCGAAGACAGCGGCCATGCTTCGGTAGAGCTGACCCAGCGCTTCGCCAAGGCGAAAGCCTTTTCGCACGTATTGCTGCTGCGCAACCCGCAAGAGATACAAACCACCCTCGACAACCAGCGGGCGCTGCTGCTGATCCGCTTCCCGGCGCAGTTCTCGCGCGATATCGCCAGCGGTACTACCGCCCCGCTGCAATTGCTGCTCGACGGGCGCAATTCCAACAGCGCGCAGATTGCCGCCAACTATGTGCAACAGATTGTGCAGGATTACCAAAACGAGCTGATCGGCAACCGCGCCAAACCCAACAACAGCGAGCTGGTGGTGCGTAACTGGTATAACCCGAATCTGGATTACAAATGGTTCGTGGTGCCTTCGCTGATCGCCATGATCACCACCATCGGCGTGCTGATTGTCACCTCGCTGTCGGTGGCGCGCGAGCGTGAACAGGGCACGCTGGAGCAGTTGCTGGTATCGCCGCTGACCACCTGGCAGATTTTTATCGGCAAGGCGGTGCCGGCGCTGATTGTCGCCACCTTCCAGGCCAGTATCGTGCTGCTGATTGGCATCTTTATGTACCAGATCCCGTTCGCCGGCTCGCTACTGCTGTTCTACGGCACCATGCTGGTTTACGGGCTGTCGTTGGTGGGGTTCGGTCTGCTGATTTCTTCGCTGTGCGCCACGCAGCAGCAGGCGTTTATCGGCGTGTTCGTGTTTATGATGCCGGCGATCCTGCTTTCCGGTTATGTCTCGCCGGTGGAGAACATGCCGGTGTGGCTGCAGGATCTCACCTGGGTTAACCCGATTCGCCACTTTACCGATATCACCAAACAGATCTATTTGAAGGACGCCAGCTTCGGCATTATCTGGCACAGCCTGTGGCCGCTGCTGGTGATCACCGCCACCACCGGCAGCGCCGCCTACGCCATGTTCCGCCGCAAAATGGCATAAAAAATGTCGAGTTTGATGACAAAGTTGTCTTTAAACCCGAGATACCCGGGCCTAGCGCACCGAGGGGCGCTCCGGCGGGCAAGCCGCTACGACCCCTTCGCCACGCTCTCCCTAATAACGGGCTTTGTCAGTAGTCTGGGGCTTAACATGTTAAGCCCCTACGGAAGACGCTGATTTTAGCGGCGGCGAGACCAAGCAATGGTGCGACGCCCGCAGCGCAGAAAGCGCAGTTGACATAGGTCAATGAGCATTTCGAGCAGCGTACGGTGCAGTAGTGCGCTGTGTCGCAGCCCCGATAAAACGGATTTAGCGGCGGTTGCCGAAAATGCGCAGTAACATCAGGAACAGGTTGATGAAATCAAGATACAGCGTCAGCGCGCCGACGATGGCGTATTTGCGGAAGCTGTCTTTGTCATCGGCGTTCAGCTGTTCGCCCATAGCTTTCAGTTTCTGGGTGTCGTACGCCGTCAGGCCAACGAACACCAGCACCCCGATATAGGTAATCGCCCACATCAAGGCGGTGCTTTTCAGCCAGATATTCACCAGCGAAGCCAGCACGATACCGATCAGCGCCATAAACAACATGCTGCCGAAACCGCTCAAGTCACGCTTGGTGGTGTAGCCGTACAGGCTCATGGCCCCGAACATGCCGGCGGTCACCACAAAGGTGCTGGCGATCGAGCTGTAGGTATAAGCGATGAAAATGCTGGAAAGCGTCAGCCCGGTCAGCGCCGAATAAAGCATAAACAGTGACGTAGCCACAGTGCCACTCAGGCGGTTGACCATGCCGGAAATCACGAACACCAACGCCAGCTGCGCGATAATCAGGCCGAAGAAGGTGATCTGGCTGGAGAAAATAAAGTTGAGGATCGCGGGCGTGTTGGCCGCGTACCAGGAAACGAATGCCGTCAACAGCAGGCCACAGGTCATCCAGCCATAAACCTGCGCCATATAAGCCTGAATGCCGCTGTTGGCACGTTCAACGATTGAACCATTAGAGCGTGGATATCGGTCCATGACGGTTACCTTTTGCGTATGAAACAAGATTTCGAACCCCATTTATGGGGCTCGGCCTGCTATAAGCCTACCACAGAAAGCCTAGCCTGAAAGTTGCAAAGGTATTGATATATTTCTGCGGTTTACCCTTTATTTATTCGCATTATGCCAACGTTCCGCCGCCTGACGATCGCTGTCGCGCGCGTCGACCCAGCGCTCGCCCTGCCCGGTCGCTTCGCGCTTCCAGAACGGCGCACGGGTTTTCAGGTAGTCCATGATGAATTCGGTGGCGGCAAACGCCATGCTGCGGTGCGCGCTGGTCACGCCGACGAACACAATCTCCTCGCCGGGAAACAGCTCGCCCACGCGGTGGATCACCGTCGCCCGCTGCAACGGCCAGCGGTTGCGCGCTTCCTCCACGATCTCCGCCAGCGCTTTTTCGGTCATGCCGGGGTAGTGCTCCAGCGTCAACGCGCTGACGTCATCGCCCAGATTATGGTTGCGCACCTTGCCGGTGAAGGTCACGACGGCGCCGTCGTCATCGCACTGCGCCAGCCACTGATACTCATCGCCGACGCTGAATGGCGCTGCACCGACGCGGATACGGGTGTTTTCCACTGTTAACCTCCGGTTACCGGCGGAAAGAAAGCGACTTCATCGCCGGCGCGCAGCGGGTGCTCGGCCGCCACCAGCGACTGATTGACCGCCGTCAGCAGCTTGCCAGATTCCAGCGCCAGCGCCCAGCGTTCGCCGCGTGCGCACAGCGCCCTGCGCAGCGCCTCTACCGTGGGATAGTCGGCCGGCATCGACAAGTCGCCGGTGCCTACCAGTTCGCGCACTTGGGCAAAAAACAGAATGTTAATCATAGCTCCACCTTAAAATCACCGGACTTGCCGCCGCTTTTCGCCAGCAGCCGTACCGGGCCGATCACCATGTCTTTTTGCACCGCTTTGCACATGTCGTAAATGGTCAACGCGGCGACCGAGGCGGCGGTCAGCGCTTCCATTTCGACGCCGGTCTTGCCGGTCAGCCGGCAGCAGGTTTCAATGCGCACCCGGCTGTGTTCCGGTTGCGCCTCCAACTGCACTTCAACCTTGCTCAGCATCAGCGGATGGCACAGCGGGATCAGCTCCCAGGTGCGTTTCGCCGCCTGAATGCCGGCGATGCGCGCCGTGGCGAAGACGTCGCCCTTGTGGTGGCTGCCGCCGAGGATCATCGCCAGCGTGGCGGGCAGCATCTCGACAAAGGCCTCGGCGCGGGCTTCGCGCACCGTCTCCGCCTTGGCGGAAACGTCGACCATATGGGCTTCGCCCGCGGCGTTAATATGGGTTAACTGCGTCATGGATCTTATCTCTTCAAATGGGGCTGGAAGTTGCACGGGCGGTGGCGCGCGTCCAACTGCTCTTCAATAATGCGCTCCCAGGCGGTGCGGCAGGCGCGGGTCGAACCCGGCATGGCGAAAATCACCGTCCGGTTGGCGATGCCGGCCAACGCGCGCGACTGGATAGTGGCGGTGCCGATTTCTTCGTAGGACACCATGCGGAACAGTTCGCCGAATCCTTCGACCTCGCGGTCGAACAGCGGCAGCAGCGCTTCCGGGGTGTAGTCGCGGGCGGTAAAACCGGTGCCGCCGGTGATCAACACCGCCTGCACGCCTTCATCGGCAATCCACGCGGAAACCCGCGCGCGGATCAGATATTTATCGTCTTTGACGATGGCGCGATCCACCACCTGATGGCCCGCCTCCTGCGCCGCTTCCTGCAAATAATGGCCGGAGGTATCTTCCGCTTCGCCCCGGCTGTCCGAGACGGTCAGAATGGCGATATGCGCCGGAATGAATTCACTGCTGGCATGACTCATTGTTAACGATGCTCCTCTTCGTTGGATGCCCAATAGATTTCAAGTTACAGCCAACAACGCTGCGGCCTGAGATATGCAGAGCATTATCCGCCGATAAACGACAGGTTCTGGGTAATGCCGGTGTTGTTCTGATGCAGGAAATGGGTCTGTTTTTTGCTCAGCAACCCGCCCTGGATACGCTGCTTCAATGCCTCGAGCTGGCCGTCGTCCGCCAGCAGATCGCGCAGCGTAATGCCTTGCTCGCCGAACAGGCACAGATGCAGGTTGCCGATGGCGGAGACCCGCAGCCGGTTGCAGCTGGCGCAGAAATCTTTCTCGTACGGCATGATCAACCCCACTTCCCCCTGATAATCCGGGTGGCTGAATACCTGCGCCGGGCCGTCACTGCGGCCGCGGGGTTGCCGTTGCCAGCCCTGCTGCTCCAGTTGCAAACGAATCACTTCGCCGGACA
>RCUM01000270.1_pt1 | contig 35126 bp, 35 predicted proteins | sample 2166141 | NCBI WGS metagenome assembly RCUM01 (sample SAMN09932756, study PRJNA488358) | compost metagenome | isolation source: compost soil in crotonic acid-enriched | place: Germany: Experimental Botanical Garden
CACAAAAACATCTTATTAAAATAATACAGGAAACCAGTGGAAATCACCCTTGCCATTTTTATGTAAATAAAATATTAACATGCACAAAGGATCTCCTAATCAACAGCACATTGACCATCTCGACCATCGCTCAAACACTTACTTACGATCCATCTAATTTCACCAAATTTTTTAAGAAATATGAAGGTATAACCCCATCTGAATTTCGTCAATTGAAAAAAGCGAAAAGTTCACCATAATATCATCATTTACTTTCATGAAATTTGTTATAATCAAAATATAAATTATTATGGCAAGGAATGATGTAAAAGGAAAAGTTGTATTGATCGCTGGCGGCGCGAAAAACCTTGGTGGTTTGTTGAGTCGAAATTTTGCTGCTAAAGGCGCCAAATTGGTGATCCACTATAACAGTGAGCACAGCAAGGCAGATGCAGAAGGAACACTGGCAGTGGTAAAGGCTGCTGGAGCGGAAGCGATCCTCTTTCAAGCGGATCTTACTAATATCGAAAATATTAGCAAGCTCTTTGATACGGCGGTGTTGCAATATGGAGGAATCGATATTGCAATTAATACCGTCGGTAAAGTATTAAAAAAACCGATCGTAGATACAACAGTGGATGAATATGACAGCATGAGTGATATTAATTCCAAAGTTGCCTACTTTTTTATCCAAGAAGCAGGCAAAAAATTGAACAACAACGGTAAAGTTTGCACGATTGTCACATCGTTACTTGCGGCATACACAGGGTTTTATTCTACATATGAAGGACTGAAAGCACCCGTTGAACATTTTACGCGTGCTGCGTCCAAAGAATTTGGCGATCGAGGTATTTCGGTGACAGCGGTTGCTCCCGGTCCAATGGATACATCATTTTTCTATGGACAAGAGAGCGAAGAAGCAGTAGCTTATCATAAATCCGCCTCTGCACTTGGGGGGTTGACTGACATTAAAGATATTGCTCCTCTAGTCGAATTCCTGGTAACAGATGGTTGGTGGATTACCGGGCAAACCATTTTTGCCAATGGAGGGTATACAACACGATAGTGTAACATTATCAAAGGCATCTTTTATATAAAAAGATGCCTTTGATATTTGGTAAGTCTAACTTACCAGATCCTGCAAAAATTTCAATTCATATTGATCGTCTACAACTGTTTTAAAAAATTGAGATAATAGGGTACACTCTGTTCAACCCATTCTTCGGAAGCATGTTTTTCGATACCATAGTATGCAAAAAGTGGTTGATAATTGGCGTGAACATAATTGAATGTAATCTCAAAAGGACTTGTCAATTGATCTAGGCTATATTTATACTTTCCATTTGCACTATATTCTGCTTCGTCAATCCCAACAGAAACGGCCAAAGCGATCTTCTTTCCTGCTAACTTGTAACCACTCGACTTTCCATATGCCCAGCCATAGGTCAATACCTCATCCAACCACTTTTTAAAAAAAGGAGGGCAGTTAAACCAATAAAATGGGAATTGAAATATGATTTTATCATGTTTTTCAATCAATTGCTGTTCCAGGGTAACGTCAATTTTTTCATCTGGATATCTTTCATGCAATTGATGGATTTCATAGTCCTCCGGATGTTTTTCCAATTCCTCGATCCACCTCTTATTAAGGAGTGATTCTTTAATATTTGGATGTATTACAATGACCAATGTTTTCATTATAGCTAATTATTCAATAGTTTGGATACTCATTATCACGGCGTTCGATAGTCGTAATTGTTTTATTCACTCGATTATTTTGACTCAAAAATAGCGAGATATTCCTTATTTTGGCGCACTGGTAGCCCAATGTTCGGTACTATAAAAAATGTGCGTGATGACAAAAATCAAAGAGAGTTCAACCAATTTTGCCAATAAACAAATTTTAGCGAATGATTGCCCTGAGGTATTTGCGGCTAATATTATTGGTGGCCAGTGGTCTTTGGCTATTTGTTGCTATCTAATCAACGGAAGCCTCCGATACAGTGAAATCAGAAAATGCCTTCCTAATATCACCGAACGCATGTTGACTTTGCAATTACGAAAATTAGAGGAAAATGGAGTCGTCAAACGCACGATATATGCTGAGGTTCCTCTACGAGTAACGTATGAATTAACAACTATTGGTTATGAGCTAGCTCCTATCATTCGTGAACTTGGAAAATGGGGAGAAAAATTAAAAGGTCTTTCGATGTAAGACTTCATCGTATTAAAAAAATATAAAAAAATTTGCATAGTGTAAAAAATACACTTACATTTGTAGTATCATAATTTAGGTTTATAATTGGTTATTGAAGGTTTTCATTCTCCCCGTTTGAAAACCTTTTTTCATTTTATCTAAACACTTATTTTTCACTCTTCACTCTCCTATTAATCAAAGCCAACTTCTTTGTATATACCAGCCTGCTCTAAAATCGTTTAACCATTGGAGACTTGAATCCCATTTCGTAAGTTATTGTGCTTAGAGTTATAATTTATTGGCACCTAGATCTCTCCGTTTTGGATGAAAGTTTAAGATCGACTAGATTCCTGAGCCCCATTTACCACAAGTTTGTTTAGCCTAGTGATCAGGATCATATTGATTGCCGGCCAGCCTCAGCGAAAAAAATCGGTCGGCACCTTGGTTAAAGCAAAAAAAAGTGAGGGATAAATATTAATATCCCTCGCCTTTTTTATATGGATTAAGTGTTTCTATCGGATTACATTTTATAATACTGTTCCCAGCCTCTTGTAGGTGGAGGTCCTGCCAAAAGTGCATTCGCAAATCTATCATTACTGATTTCTTTTTTCTGGGGATCAAAAATCAGCTTCGCATTTAGACGCTGTGCAATTACTCCCAAACAGAACACTTGACTTAAAGGTCCTGCAATTTCAAAAGCTGACCTTGTTTTCTCTTCTCCTTTACATGCTTTCAGGAAGTTGGCATAATGATTAGATGGTGATTTCGGAACCTCTGGAAGACGGGATTCTAATTCCATTGCCTTTGTTTCAGGTATAATCTGCAAAATACTTGCGTGAGAACCTCCTTTGAAAGTCAGATCCTTTCCATAGATAATTTTTCCAGGATTTAATTTCGCCGACTCTAACTTACCTGTACTGGGGGCTGGAATATTCGGATCCAATCCCGAAACCCCGTAGCCGTCTGGGATTGGTGGCAAATTATTTAAGCCATCATACCAATTAATATCAACTGCAGGCATCTTTTTTCGCTTCGGAAAATGAAATTTCAGTGTCGAAGACATGGGAAAAAAATACGAATTATGTCCATCAAGCTTTACAGCACTTACTTCTGTAGGCAACCCAAGATCCAAAAACTCATGTGCAGTATCTAAGATATGCGCCCCCCAATCACCAAGAGCTCCCATGCCAAAATCATACCAACAGCGCCATTGCCCATTCACAAAGTCTTTATTATAATTATGTCCTAGGGTCTGCATTTGCCACAGTTCCCAGTCCAACGTGTCTGGTGTTATTTCAGCAGCTGGAAATCCTTTCATATTTACATCCCATCCATGCCATCTGCGGGGCATATTCATATGAGCATCGATACGCGTGATATCTTTAATTATCCCCGCATCCTTCCATGCCTTGAATTGAAAGTAGTTCGCTTCGGAATGCCCCTGATTCCCCATCTGCGTTACAAGTTTTGGATTCTTCTTGGCCTTATTTGTCATTAATTCAACTTCAAGAAATGTTCTTGCCATTGGTTTTTCAACGTAAACATGCTTTCCAAGATCCAAGGCCAACATCGTTATGGCAAAATGGGAGAAATCCGGTGTACCGATGCTAACCGCATCGATTTGGCTCCCCATCTTGTCAAACATAACTCTAAAGTCTTTAAATTTTGGTGCCTCCGGAAACATACTCAAAATTTCCTGTGTGTGCTTAGCTCCCAAGTCTACATCACAGAGTGCGACAATATTACAAAGGCCGGTTTTATAGAGTTCTTTTATAATATCCGCAGCTCTATTGCCGAGACCTACACATGCCAAATTAACCCGTTCATTCGGCGATGCTAAAGTGACCTTGCCAAGGACGCTATTCGATAGCATGACTGCACCCGCTGCAATAACAGATTGTTTTACAAAGCTTCGACGTGATAGATAATGATTCATATGAGCTTAGTTTTGTGTATTAATCTTTATACTGCGAAATGAAACTCGATCACCATGATCCTGTAATAGAATGGAGCCTTCTTTTGCTTCACCAAAGTTGTCCCAGTCCTTATACTTGCTAATCGCGACAAGGTCCTTAAACTCCTTCGATCCTCTTTCGTAACTCAACATCTTTATTCCATTCAGATAATGCTCAACCTTGTTATCCGCGGTAACCACTACCCGACCTCTGTTCCATTCGCCTATCGGTCTCCGGGCACGCGCATCTCTATTCGATGTGATAAGATCATATAGTGATGCCAGGGTCCGGTTACCGTCACGACCTAACTTTGCATCAGGATGTAAGGCATCATCAAGTACCTGAAATTCTAGACCGATGGCCGATCCTTTGGACTTTTCTTTCAATGTGACAAAATATTTTACTCCGCTATTCGCTCCAGGACTAAGTTTAAATTCAAAAGAGAGGTCAAATGCGGTATATTTATCCTTCGTTATGATATCACCGCCATTGGTAGATTCTCCACCATCAGATTTCAAAACAGTTAATTGACCATCCTTAATTTCCCAACCACGATCAGGAAATTTATCTCCATGGATGCTTCGCCATCCATTATTAGTTTTACCATCAAATAGCAGCTTTACTCCTTTTTTCTTTTCGGCAGCCACTATTTCATTTGGCTTTAGATTGACGATATAAATATCCTTCGGAAAACCTTTTGTCTTCAGATCAGTGGTCTTTATTTTAACATTTTTGAAATAGACTTTCTTACCATCTAATTCTGAAGGAATACTGTGTACTTGTAATCCGATGAATCCAGTTCGATCAATTGTATCTACGACATAAGAAACAGGAATATCATTGATCCAGGTACGCAATTCATCACCGATTGCCTCTATTCTAATGTGATTATACTCTTCGGCTTTATACGCCTTCTTTGCATTTTCATTGAGATCCAACGGATAAAGCCAGCCGCGGCGAGCTTCATCATAGATACCACCTGTCCACGCCCTGGATGACGGGTCAATCTCCACTTGCCTTCCATAGACCTTGCCACGGCCATCATTTGCTTTTGGGTCAAGATGACTCCGGGTCTGGATTCCTGAATTCGTTTGACTGCCTTCGAGCTTAACATCTAGTTCCAATATGAAATCACCATATTCTTTTTCTGTGACCAAAAATGAATTGGGCGTTCCTTTAGTCATTCTTCCCACGATCGCGTCCCCCTCAATAGAATAAGGAGCTTTCCCGCCAACGGTTTTCCAGCCATTCAGCGTTTTTCCGTCAAAAAGATTTGTCCAGCCTTTTTCTGTGGTCTTATTCATCTGCGCATGCGATAAAATAGTATTTCCAGCCATCGCTGCCACTAAGACAAACTTAAATAATGTGTTTCTTTTCATTGTGATAATTACATCTTGAGCTCGTATGCCCGGTTTATTTATTGAATATTGGGATATTAAAGTTATTATGCAGTTTAATCCCTTTCGATTTAGGAGATTGGTACACCTTCCTCAGCCATTGGTTATTTTTTCAATTGGCTTTCTAAAACAAGATATCAATTAATATAGGTGAAACGAATCAAATTGCATGATTTATTTACGAAAACGTTTGAAACAATAGAAAAGGCAACGTGTAAAACAATACCAATGAAAATACGACGAAAAAAAACTATAGTCTTTGCATAAATAGCACAAAAAAATTGGGTGTTAATACACCATAAGAAAACTAAAACCAAGGAAATAAATAGATACACCGTGGTAAAATAGCATAATTCTAAAGCGAATCTGCATTGAAAGAATAGGTTCTAGGTAAAAATGAAGCACTAGCGACGAGAGAAATCTAAGTCACAGAATTAACTCGTCGGACAGCCTCATCTCTACTAATACCATTCGACCAATCCTGTACCAATGAATGTTCAGACTCATAAGGTATTAATAATGGACGATAACCATTCAATTGAGTTAAAACCTGCATATAAAGTCCAATTGTAGAAGTTTCATAATCTGCTATTTCATTACAGAGCATACCAAAATAGCTTTTTTCTTCGGCCTCCTTAGCCGCAAACATAAGGCGATAATCCTCTATCGTTTCTTTGCTCACCGAAACCCAAACACCATAATCTAAGGTTTCGTCGTGATCCAAAATAGGAATCTGCAAAACAACACGGATAAAATAGTCAATCTGATCTTTATGATTGATGACACAAAAATCATCCTCTTTTTCTGCGAGTTTCTCTTTATCGACTAGACTTAATATATCATAATGAAAAGGGGCATCAAAAGCTAAGGATGGTAATTCAGTATGTTCTACACCGCAATTTTGGCAAATAAAAGTATCCATATATATTGTATCTCAAAAAAAATATTCCAAGGTATTTCTTAATTGCAAACTTAATCAAACTTTTAAATTCATAATAATAAATATCTATGAGATAATCAGGTAAAATTCATAATCTCAATTCTTTTATTTATAGTCGCAGTGTTTTAAATTATTATAATAATATTTTTAAAAAAATTTGCTAAAGTGTACAAAGTACACTATTTTTGTAGTATCATAATTTAGGTTTATAATTGGTTATTTAAGGTTTTCATTCTCCCCGTTTGGAAACCTTTTTTTATTTACATTTATTGATGCTCATACTCCTAGCCTATTCAAGATAAACTATAAAACAGGATCTTCCAATCATTTTGGAAATTTCCATGGTACTTAATAAGGTTTTCTCTTTTACTCTGAAACAAGATCAGCCCTTCTATTTAAAAAATAAAATAAAAACAATCAGTAAAAAATTTGGAGAACACGAAAATTATACACAACTTTAAAGAACAAACATATATTCCAACTAGACTACAAAGTAGACAAAGGAAATTTTTTTATTTTAAAAAGACGATTTTATCTTTGAACATCTCATTGATGAAATTTTAAATTGGTTTTTTTGCAGAAAAACTTCACTTAACTTAATAGACAGTAGCATTTTAAAATATGACAACCAACTCCATTAAGGTATATACAGTAGTTTCAAAAGAGATTAAAGAAGATCCAGATGTATTCACTAACCTAGAAGGGGTTTTTTCTACTTATGAAAAAGCACAGGAATATATTGATCATTTTTTTGGCAACGCGAAATATGGCTATCGTTCTATTATACCTACTTTTTTAGATCCCTTTCAAGATGAAATCCAGAATAATGATTCCTATTATAGTATTTCCTCACAGTTGATTGACAATAAATTAGAAATTGAAATCTGCAAAACTTCATTTGCCGTGGTTCTTTCCGAAGTCGGGCAACTCCGTATAGATGAAGCTACTTCAGAAAAACCAATGGAGATCAACTTACATTGTTTCGCTCGATCTGAAGAAAAAGCTATTGAAAAATTCAATAATTTGATTAGCGATTATGCAAAAGAACATAATCGACATTTTCTAATTAACCCTTACCGGATAACAGATTCGGACCAGTATTATTAGTTTTCTCAGCAATGTTTGAGGTCTCTATCGTATTTTTAGGTATTTATTTTTTTTCGAATTTCACTCAGATATTCGGGAGTAAAGCCTAAAAAAGATGCAATAAGATATTGTGGTACACGTTGCACAAACTCTGGGTATTTACGTAACATATCGCGATAAAACTCCTCTTTAGGTAATGAAAAAAGATATTTAACACGCATTTGTGCCGCTGCATAAGCTCTCTGATATACAAAACGAAAATAGCGTTCCATCAATGGAAATTCCGTCATCAATTTTTCCTGATTTTCCTGACTAATATATAAAACTTCCGATTTTTCAACAGCTTGTATATAGAATGAACTTACAAGCTTATTTTCATAAGCCATATTGTCCGTCAACCACCAGTTTTCAATAGCAAATTCAGTGGTTTGTTCCACACCTTTTTCATTTACAAAAAACTTACGCAATATTCCTTTCAACACAAAATAGTGGTATCTGCAGATTTGGCCTTCTTCCAGCATATTTTCCTTTTTTGCAACTGAATTTATATTAAAGTATTTTGATACCCGCTCAAATGTTACATCGTCGATCTGGATAAATTTCTCCAAATGTGCTCTAAATATTTCCAATAGCTTTCATTTTATTTTGACAGCTCATATTTCACCATCTAATGCAAGGTACTATAAAAAGTTAATTCGGACAAAGCATAAGTAACACTTCCACGCACAATCAACAACATTGTAAAAATCAACACGGAGGTTTCTGATCGCTAATTGCTCAAAGAACATACCTTCGCTTTATTGACAAAGATCTTTCGATAGAAGGTATTAACATCACCAACATTTATTCTGATAATTTATATATTTGGCTTATTAATGCCCATATCGCCTAACGGAGACTATCACGGAACATCGGGCTTTTGCCTTTATTAAAACAGATAAAAAATTGCTAAAGCTTTTTTTTAATGAAATCAACGTGATCAAAGGACTGGGAAACTATGTCGAAATTCATACGACAGCACACAAAAAACACATCTCCTATAAGAGCCTCAAAGATCTAATCGAAAGCTTACCGCAAGAATTTATGCGCGTTCACAATTCGTACATTGTTAATCTCAACAATATTAAATCTTTTGAAGACAATCAGCTTATATCCGGTGATCTAAAAGTAACGGTCGCAAAGAGCTATCGAGATTGTCTTACCAACACACTCAATAAGATGATGCTCTGACAACCTACATATCCAAAAGAGCCATTCACATATTATTTTTAGCAAGCTATATAAAAAAGTTTCTATATATGCTCTTTCATTCTAATTTTGAGAGAAAACAAGTAGAATGTGTAAACAAAAAGTATTAGATTATATCCAAAACAATAACCTCATTGGTATAAAAGCGGGGATTGAAAGACCTGATTTTTCAGACATCTGGATGATGGTTGTTCAAGGTAGAATATTTGCAAGATCTTGGGGATTGGCAGAGCGGAGCTGGTACAATAGCTTTCTAAAAAATCCAATGAGCCAGATTAAATGCGGTACAATTCTTTGCCAAATATGTGCAACAGTTGTAGACGATAACCCTGAGTTGACTGCTGCAATTAATCAGGCCTATCTAGCAAAATATAACCAAGGCTACAATAGTGTCTATGCGCAATCTATTACCGCTGAAAAACATGTTGCTAAAACTATGGAAACCATAGGAAAACCAATGGTAAACACCGAAAGCTCCAGCGGAGAGCAGGCACCCCCATCTAGATCCCAGCTTTTCCACCACGATATAAAGTAGAACACCTCTAAACAACAGTTCTTCGAAAAGGACAGATTTTATGATCCACCATGTACTATTGATCAAATTAGCACCAGATAGTTTCGGATTAAGCATCCATAAATTGTGTACTGCCACGACTTTTATAGAATGATAGATAGCACATAACAGACCAGCCATAAAGAATCCTACACAAAAGGTTCCAAGTCTATTTTTCGTCGGTGTAAATCCGAGAACACTAAGATTCTTCTGTTCGACAATCCACAACAAAAGCCAAGACATAATCAATATGATTATTATACCTACCATACCAATAACTATTATCGAATTAACATACTCTTATTGATTAAAAAAACTAAGTTTCGGCTATAAATTATTTTTGGCTATTCACTCAAATAAGGTAATCGGTTTATCAAATGTACAAAAGATCATGAATTCTTTATTGCCATTTGAATATTTCGGGTTGCAGTTGTTTTACAAAGTCATATAAGAAAGGAAGCTGTACAATATCTTTTTCATCGGCAATGCTTCCATTGAAAGTAATCACATCGAGATCGATGATTCGTGGAGCATTCTTGCTTTCGCTTCTGTGGCGTCCCATATCCAATTCGATCTGTTTTAATTCACTGTGTAATCCATCCAAAGCTAAACCCGTATGCAATAATAATGCGCCATTCAAAAAATTAGGTTGGGCTTCAAATTGAAGAGGTTTAGTATAGATAAAGTCTGTCTGGTTGCCCATCGTTCCCAATTTCTGAATATAATTCAAGGCTATGGTGATATTTTCTTCAGGATTGATATTAGAGCCTAACAAGATCAAAGCCGTATTGATTTGGTTGTCTTTAGATATCTTTACTTTATCCATAGCGCTCAGTGCGTATGCTTTCATTCCCTTCATTTTTTTCTTATGTCCCTTTTGAACCAGTCGGCGAGCTAAACGTTCAACGCCATCAATATACAGGATTCGTCCCATAACAAAGGGGCTATCCCTCTAAAATGCAAAGCTATTTCAGAGCCAAACTTTCATTATGAGGTCCCATCTGCCCGTATGGTTTAAGTAAACACTACTTATCATAATCGGATAACTTCTGTAAGCAATTTTTTTGCCAATAAATCATCCAAATGAATTAAGCATCATTCTCTCGCTCAGTATACAAGATTTAGACTAGCCTATCAACACCAAAGATCCCGCTACTGAACATTTCATGCTCTAAATAAGCGTTCACTTGGCGATGAGGTTTATCAAAAATATTGATTTTTTAAAAAGATTTTTTATTGCGTTCGTCAAAAACAACTTAGGTTATGAGTTATTCAACTATATAACGGAGCTCATGTGCTTCTGTTGGTTGTGGTACTTCCAAGTTATGGAGCATTTTATCCAATACAGCTTCTGGCAACGGATGGGCCCTATCTCGATTTTGTACGCGCCATTGACGGTACGGTTTTTCGATATAGACCAACTCAACATAGGCCTGATAACTGACAAAGAGGTCTATCAACTGCTTTCGCATTAGGGAAGTGATATTAGTTGCATTCCATATAAAGTCTTGGCCCTGGCGTAGATAAATCTTAGCCTGTTCTTTCGCTTGTTGCACTACCCAACCATTCCGCTTTCTATCAGTCGGTTCGATACGATATTTACGACGAATATCGTCAAGACTAATAACTGGTATATCCTTATTATGGTTAGCGATATAATGGTCCTTTCCCATACCAGGCAACCCAGACAGCATGATGACCGTTGATCTAAAATTATCAAAAGGAATATAATCCACATAACCATCCGCGCTGTTGAAGTAGGTAAATTGAGCATTTGGAGTCGAAAAAGATCGAGGTGACTCCCAGCAATCAATCTCTTTTACATACAGCTCAAATAGCTCTAGCGCATCAAGCAATGCTCCTTGATCCTGACATATTCGTCCTTTGGCATCAGCCTCGGCTAGAAGTTTCAATTCAATCATATTTACCCTTAATGATGCCTCTAGCGCACTACGCATTGGATCAATTTTTTCCATCAGCCAGAGTGGCAGACCATGAAAACGAACCAAACCTACAATTTCCTCCCGTAGGGAAAAGGGAGTTTCCACATCACGAAACAATATTTCACGTGCTGTCTGCGCACCTTTTCGCGCATGACTTGGCGAACTGATCCGTCCCTGTCCATCGACCACGGTCGTAGACCTTTTTTCGACGTCGTGCAGTAATGCGGCAGCCCAAAGCAGTTCCTGTCGTTGTCTACTCAATCCCCTATAGGTATTGGATCGTTGCAACTGTTCAAGCACCAGCTGGGTATGAATGGCAACATTACCTTCTGCGTGATGAATGGGATCCTGCGGAACATTCCGCATAACTTCTACCCAGGAAAATTGCTTTTCCAGTTTTAGCCAATCTGTATCTGTTGTTAATTTCCATTCCATTAGTTTTCCCCCCTTTCCCAAACAAGTTTTGTTCTTTTCCAGGATTTAGTCCAATGTTCATCCGTCTGTACATGTCCCTTTCGCACATACTTAAAGATATTATGCTGAAATTTGGATACGGGAAAAGTCTCGGCATTTCGGCAGACCAGACCTTCTGAGGTACAGCTAATTCCTGTTCTCGGATCCACAGACCCAAAGATCGAAGGTTGAGATGCCAGATGTTGTACAGTTTCTTGCAACTGTGTTTCCGTCATATCTTGCACACTGTCCGATCGCAATACTGGTACCATCGGCAAGTCAAACAAGTTAGCATAAAAGGTAACTTCCTCCCATGAAAGCCAGACCTCGTTGATTCGGGCTGCAAATACAAAGTAATAATGTTCCAACTTTGTATACGCTATAGAATGAACCGCATAAAGGTTTTCACCGAAAAACTCTAGGTCGCCCAAATCATTTTTCAATCGTCCCCAATGTTCCCGTAATTGTGCTGTCCATGGGGATGTCGTGGGAGCAGCATGTGACCGGGCAAATACACCTCGTTTGGATAGACAATTGTTTTCGCCATCCAATTTTTCAGTGTAAAGTAGCTGTGAAAAGGATTGTATATCCGTCCAGTACTCATGATTAAAACGATCGTCACTGCTGGTTCCCGGTGAAAAAGGAAAATGGTAGGTACGACCATATTTTGTTGATTCCATTTTTTTAAATTAAAGTGAATAATACTGATTAAAAACACAGGTATAGCAGTAATCGAGTTGAGCATCTATCCCATCTGATTAAAACCTTCCTGTATATTGGCACAAGTATTACATGACCTTACATTCTAAAAATGTATAACAATTATGATCTATTGCTGCAAAAATAGATAAATTTCTCTAAAAATAAAAAACCGCTATACCATCAGACATAACGGAAAACTAGAACCTATAAATAAAAATCTCTTTATGCAGGGGCCATATGGCTGTTATATTCTAATATAAGCGTCCCATCCGGCACGCGTGTAATCCTGCTGATTGTTTAAGAAAAGCTTAACATTATGTCCTCTAAGGCCTTTCCCACTTCTCAATATTTCACTAAGCTGTTCCCGCTGAATATTTTGCAACAGCATTTTCTCAATAAAGGGCTGTAATTTCAGGTCATCCGCCACACGTTTGATTGGGTATTGCACAAAGAACATATTGATCGCATAATTTTTTGATATTTTGACAATCCAGTCTTCCATCCCGATCTTCTTTAATTGATCAAAGATTGTTGGGCAATCCAATGTTGTACCGTTACGTAAGATAACACATTTAGTTTCTGCTGTTGTATATACGGCGACAATATCAACAAATCGGAGCTGCTGCAGATTGATCTGTTGTACAAATTCTCCCCGCTTATCTAACAGGTCCCCCAATAGATATACATCGATGTTATCAATGTCCACTCCATAGGGTTGTTCTTTCCTCTTCATCCCACTTTCTTTTATGGTTCGTTTTTCATTTAGGGAAATTATCGCAGGGGTCTGTTCGAACTGTTCAAATGCGGGTCTTTTTTTCATAAAAGGCCTCCTTTTTGTCACCATTGGCTGTGGAGCTGGTAATTCTTTTTCTAAACTCACATTGTGCACTATATGCATGAGCGGACGATTATAGATAACAGCAAGATTCTGCCGTTGGCCAACAGAGTGATAGAGTAATGACCAGTTTTCTCGCATATAGACCATTAGACTATATGAAACAAAAATAGTGGCATAACGTATTCCATAGATCTGCATATGTAGTTCAAAAAGTATCGATCGTTCTACTGACGACTGGCTGTAAACAAAGATAACAGCTACATACAAAAGTATAAATGGAAAAACGGAAACCAATAAAAGTGAAAAGAAAGCGATAAAATGCAGAATAATATCTAGTCCGGGTATGTTTTTGGCCTGTTCCCCCAGTCGCTCACGCATGTAAGGTACACTCCAGTACGTAGGCAAATTAAGTACTAATGATACTATTGTTGCTCCAATCCAAAAAACACAGAGCATAATAACAACCAAAATCCAATATTTCAACTGATCTGACCGGTCAAAAAAACCTTGAAACGATATTGTTTTTAGATTAAAAACAATAGACAGCATCAGCGAACTCAAAAAATAAATGATAGATTTCATGACGTTTCTCCGAATTAATATCTGGTTAGGATAACTAAATTAATAATATCTACTCACAAAAGTATACTAATATAATAAATAATATCGAATTCACAAAACAAAACATCATGCAAACGATAATATTTATAAAAAAATAACAAAAGAATAACACTATTAAAAGCTCAAATACGATGATAAATGAACGATAATTACTATTTTAGAAAGCCTATTGATGTATTAGAAAGGTATAACCGACCAATAACCTACATTTCACTGTCGTGTTATTATATTTTTAAGCAAAAACCACACAATTTATGATCAAAGATTGAGATATTGTAATATAATAAATTTAAATAATGAAACAGCAATTCAACAACCATGGTGTAGCCAAGGTACAATTTAGAATCTTGGCTTTGCCAGAAAGTTTACTCGAAGTCGAGGTAAATGCTATTCGTCAAAACTTTCTATCCTGGATGGCCGCAAACTTCGCATTGACCACTAGTCAAAAATTTCAATTGATGACTATGCCTGATGATTTACAGGAAACTTTGAGCCAAGCTATCGCTAATAGCTACGAACTTGGGCAGGCCGTTCAGTTTTTCAAAGAAACCGCTTCTAAGGATGATCAACCTGATTTGAAGGATATCGTGATCAACGGTGCCGAATCAATGGCTGAATTAAACAGCCAAGGTCTCAGAAAAGCCGATTTCGTAGGACAGCTGGCAATCAATATTCGCTATAAAGTGAGTATGTAATTTATGGAACGATTATCTAGTCCAAAACTGGACTAACCCAATAAGCACCTTTAACACTAATATCCGGTTTCTTATCTATCCCGAGGATTGAAAAGAAATCGGATATTAATACCAAGGATTTTCTTGACGCTATTTGTAATGAAATGAAGATATTGTATAACAAAATCAGATCACGATTTAATATGCTATTTATCTGGCCACAGAAATTATATACCTACAGTATCATTGACCAAGGTTTTGATACGGCTACGCAATACAACATACATCGAGCTAATATAGCCAGAAGCCTTACGCGACTATCGAGCAGACCAATTACAGTAGATAAATTCCTTTCACCCGCGGCTCACAGCAAACAATGTGACTATTCAAATGAACGGATTCCGCTTCCCTTCAAAACATGCTACACTGTTTGCCTTTGGCAGCCTTATTTTTGGTTAACTGACACTTATTCGGCCTTGATCCAAGGCAATGATCAGCTCAGTCTACTCAATGGCGCCAACCTCTATACAGCTGCAGCTCAAGCCGACATACTTTTCTTTAGTAGTGGTGGTAACTTTTCGGTCAATGACATTTTAGAGCAAATCGACCTCAGTGATAAATACGTTATTATTATCTCCACCTACAGTGAACAAGAAATACGTACAAATATCAAGCACCGCATCGACCATTATCAAAATGCATACCTCGTCGATTCACAAGCTGAGTTTGACCAGTTCATTGCCAATATTCTAGCTAAGGCTACCCAACAGGATTAACAGCAAGCTAAAGCTTGTAGTCCTAGACATCGTTAAAGTTTAATTATTTATTTTTCTGAACGATCAAAATCCACATGGATACTGCTGCTGCCACTCCACCGAAGAAATAGATGGATTGATACCCATGCCATCCTGCGATAATACCCGCAACTGGTCCGGCTATTCCTAGCGAAATATCAAAAAATGCAGCATAGGCGCCCAATGCCGTTCCACGCATCTGTGGACTTACCTTTTGTATAGCGAGCACACCAAGTGCTGGAAAGATCAGTGAGAATCCAATTCCAGTGAGACTACAACCTATAATCGCCATGGCTTCCGAACTCGCGAAACCGATCAGCATCTGCCCCATCATTTCTATCGCTAAGGAGACCATAGCCACCTTATAGCCACCAAATCTATCCGGAAAAGAAGCACAAAATACTCTTGTCAAAACATAGAAACCACCGAAAGTTAAAAATGCTAAAGACGGATTTATCCAGCTTTTTTCCGTAAACAGCAGCGTGATAAAAGATGAGATACAGGCAAATCCTATTGAAGAAAATGCTAACGCAAGCCCCTGTTCAGAAATCATCCCGATCACCTTATAGAAAGGCGTCCGTTGATGCGAGTGATCCACTGGTAGATTGGGTAGCTTGATCGTGCAGATCCAACTTATGGCAGACAACATAATCATTAACCCAAAAACATAGCTCGTACCCCAAGATGCAGATAGATAAATAGCTAAGGGTGCTCCCAAGGCAATACCAGCATACATGGCAATACCATTCCAGGTCATAACTTTCCCCGATTTTTGATGCCCCACTAGTCCAATACCCCAAGTTAATGCGCCAGTAATAGCCAAACTTTCAGCTATACCATGTACTATTCTTGCAACAAAAAGCATCAATAAAGCCAATAAGTGAAAATCCCGAAGATGATACGCTGTCATATAGATCAGGCTTGTTAGCATTGTCATAATGACACCATACTGCTTAGCAGTCTTAGCGCCTTTGGTATCGGCTATTTTTCCAGCAAAAGCTCTGGTTAACAAGGTGGCAATAAATTGAATTCCCACTACCGCTCCCACAATTAAAGGGCTAAAATGAAGTTCATTTTTTATCAACGCAGGAACTGTTCCCAAGGTGATACCGATGCAGAGGTATATCGCAAATACCGAAATCATAATCGGACTGATTGTCCACATCGATTGGTTTTCTTCTTTCATATCTGTATATATTCTTTAAATTTTACAGATGCAAAATTAGATAGCCGTTTAGTATATTATAGGTCCTTATTCATGCATATGATTGGACAAATAATGGTTATTTTGCCGAAACTGTCCTGCAGTGCATCCCAAGTTTTTCTTGAAAAACCTCGAAAAGTAGGTATGGTCTTCGTAGCCAAGACTAAAAGCGATTTCTTTGACATCCATATTTGTATAAAATAGTAGTCGTTGTGCTTCCAATAATACTTCGTTCTGTATCCAATAGCTCGCAATAAACCCTGTTATTTCCTTACTTACTTCGTTGAGATACAACGGTGTTATATGGAGTTGCTCAGCGTAGTCTTTTACCTGTTTAACTTCCTTAAACTGCTGGCTTATCAAGTTTTTAAACATCGTCACAAGCTGGTACTTGTGGCTACCTGTTTTCTTATGTATTTGACTTTGGGGTACAAAAGCTGCTGTTAAATATCCTATCAAGGCATTGACATGTGCTTGGAGAATAGATTGATAGAAGATTTTCTCTCCTTGTTCGATAAAATCGTATAAGATCGCAGCCAGTGTAAATACAGGATGATCTGGTTTCAAGCTGATAACCTGTCGATTATACATAAAAGAATCGATCATAGTTCTATATTCCGTAGGAATCAGTTTAGGTTCTACAAAAAGCATCCAGCATTTGGCACCCTCATTCAATACACATTGGTGAACTTGACCTGGTGCTACGAAACAAACTGACACCTCTTCGAGTGTCCATTGTTTAAAATCGATGGTCCAGCATGACCGCCCTTTTTGCTGTAGGATAAACATATAATGGTCATCCCGATGGGGTACGGTGGGTCCTTGAGATAGATCCTTAAAAGGAAGCATCTCTATTCCTTGTGTGGACAATTCTTTGTTATGAATAGGTATCATAGTTTTTAGTATACTCTATTCCTGTTAAAGCTGCGATTGTAGACGGATCCAATTCAAGACGAAAAGTAAAATAAAGATACCGAGGATATACATTTCTACTTTATTGACTTTGGTTGCTCCAAATTTCCATACACAGATCCGATCAACAATGAGTAACAGCAGCATTGGAATCAGGCCAAATATTCCGATGTATATAGCCATCAATTTATCTGGAGCAGAATGCCCCGTACCCAATATCGTAACGGTTGCTGCGACACCAACAAACCCTAATATCCCAAGGATAAAAAAGAGTGTACCTTTTGCTTTTAGGAATTTTATCATCATTAGTTTTCTATTCCAATTCTACTTGAAGTAATGTTGATTTGCTGCTGTTAGGATTGTTCAAAACTACGGATTTCAACACTTTAAAAGATAAAAAACAAGCCCCCGAAAATTCGGGGGCAAGTGGCCCAAAGCCGGTTCATTTTTCTAGTTCACTAGGGAATGTTCCGAACCTTGCAACCAAGGATAATAGCTAAGTTAGTTAATTTAAATCACACTATTACCTATGAGCTTTTATTTAGAGTTCCGGTTTAATAAATCCAGCGCATTATAACGCATAAAATTTGTATCTAGTTTATTTTCCAATCGAATTTATTGGGGATATCCTCGTTATTTACTTGGTTAACGAGGACGATGATCATATGAAAATTTGCTCTCGAAAATCTTGGAGTGGGCAAATATGAGAAAATTTGTTAGCTACATTTTTGTTATATTCGATAACTAAATAGTACACATGGACAATAACATCATTGATAAGGTCGCATTAATTCATATTTCCAATAAAAAAATTTTAAGTACTCGCTCCAAATCTAAAGACAAACTGTACTTTCCCGGTGGAAAAAGAGAACATGGTGAAACTGATTTAGCATGTTTAACGCGAGAAATACATGAGGAGTTAAATGTCAATATTGTCGAAAACTCCGTCAGGTTTTTTGGTATTTTTGAAGCAGTGGCTGATGGACATGAAAAGGATATTGTAGTACAAATGTCCTGTTATTTTGCTGAATTTACTGGCACATTAACAGCTTGTAACGAAATAGAGCGCTTTGAATGGATAAGTTTTGCTGATAAAGACAGAACTTCAGCCGTAGACCATTTAATACTACAAAAGCTATATGATCTAAAGCTTATTGATTAACAGAGAATAGAAGTATGATTTAGGAGAGTTAATTTTAGTTCGCGTTTATAATGGATAGAATCAAACCTTTATTGATATTTATAGCTTTAGTATTGTCCCTCAAGTCATTTTCACAGGAACAACTCTATTACTTTACCAATGCAGATAGCAATCTAGTCGGCGTGCGCGCACTATCTGGCAAGACAATTATCCCATTGCAATTTCCAATGATCGGATACTATGATTTTGAAGAACCCATAACTACAGCTTTTATTGAATTTTCCTATACACTACCTGATACAACGACCAACCGGATGAACCCCAATCAATCAGTAGGCTGCGTATATGATAGAGAGGGTCATTTCGTATATACCCCATTCCTTTATGATAATGGTCCCGATTATTGGCAAGAAGGCATCCGTCGTTATGTCTCTAATGGTAAGGTGGGCTATGTTGATATAAACAATATAATCTTGACCCCAGCTAAAACTGGCTTTGCAGACATGTTTAACTATGGTTATGCCTCATTCTATGAAGGGGCTGTATCAAAAGTCTATGAACCTGGAGGTGAACACTGGACAGTATCTCCCAGCGATGACAAGGGCGAAAAGTATCTGGTCAACCGAGAAGGGCAAAAAGTGCTTGGAAGTAAAAGCCCAGCTTCGACTAAAGACTATTACTATGGCGGGCTGTACTATCCATATCCTTTTCGCTACACTGCTGCCGAACAGCTTATCCTGAACGGTTTAAATCAATTTACAGCGATTCAGAAAGTTGATAAACTGTTATTTTCGAACGGTCAGGCCAAATCAGATACTATTCAATTTGAAATCGTTGGAAGGCCTTCAAAATTCACTCCTTACTACACCGTACAGGGCTATAAAGAGCAGCATGCAGACGACAATTGGATAATAGAAGCTACAACAAATGGACAATACTTTTATACGCAATATAGTAAACGAGTTGCTCTCGGGCAATGGATTGATGAGCAGCTAGCAAAAAATCAATAACATCTATAATAAAGTAAAATAATGTAAGAATCTAGAAAATAGAACAGAACGCACACAAATAATTATAAACTTTTCTGATTCTCCGTTTAAGCACCAGTAATATTAGCAATTACCAATCTATCAAATAGTTTCTCGCCAAAGTACCTTCTGTTGAGCTTGTAAATGAATTCGTTGAGATACAATTGCAGGTATTTTCGTTTGATTTTGTGATAGTTCCCCAACAGTGTTCTCTTAGCATTGCTTATTGCAATATGAACCCATTTGAGTGTTTCTTTTGTAGTTTTGGCATCTGATTTTTCAGTTATGTGCAATTCCACCAGATCCGATATATCCACATAGGAGGTGCTCTTATCCGTAAATACGATGCTATCCTCAGAAATACATTCCTTCACTAGCTCATTTATTCCTTCGCTTTGGTGGCTGTCAAGAACCTTGGCCTTGAAATAACGCACATGCCGATCCTGTTTACCTGTTTCAGTAACTTCCAATACTGTACTCTCGGCCATAACCGCCACTTTTTGTTTTCCTTTGGCCCCTCGACCACGGGTACCTTTGCCACGCTCTATTTCCTTGCTGCTGACCGAGAAATAGCCCTCATCAAGTTCAACCATATCCTGTAGCGTATAACGTGCATCACGGTTTCCCATAGCCTTGCGAAGCTTGTGTACCATCGCCCACACCGGCTCGTAGCGTTTCAGTCCCAATTGCTTTTGCAATTCATTGGTAGAGAATCCTTTCTTAGTGCAACTCATCAAAAACATCGTTTTGTACCACACCAAAAATGGAAGTTTTGAACTTTCCATGATCGTACCGCTACGCAGGGACGTACGGAAACCACAGCCTTTGCATTGGTAGCTCCATTTGCCTACTAACCAATAGTGGCGCTGACCTTGGCAGCCCTTGCAGAAAACTCCTTCCTTGTCTCGAAGACTCTTAAAATGTAACCGACAATCTTCCTCTGTGCCAAAATGGGCTGTAAAACTGAATATATTCATCGTATGATTTCTTAACACTCCTAATTTACTAAAAATATTAGGCTTCTTTACGGAGAATCAGATAAACTTTTATTATTAAATAAATTTAACGATATTTAATTTGATACGCTTTATTCTCGAATATATTTTGTAGATCTTTACTCAAATTAACCGTATGAATAGTATTAAGGCCACTGCAACCCATTTTCGCTATAAAAAGCATCCTGGAGATTTATTTAGGGACACTTCTGTTCAATTACTACCACACCCCTATAAAAATCAGTCAGAGTTTTGGGTATGGTTTCATCCCTCGTACCATCGCAGTGAAGATATTGCCGATCTGAACGAGTTGTATAAACAACTTCACAATTTTTCCTGCCGGGAGGAAATCACAGAAGCTAATCTGGAATTATGTTATACCGGCATACCCAAAGAACGAATTACCGAAGAGATAAAACTTCTTGAGCACAAAATATATCAGGATTGTTTCGAGAACTTCTATTTATTGATTATTGAAGGACATATTGAATTAATAGAGAACAATCAGCATGGGAAAAGTGAATCTCTATCTTAATTATTGTTAGCCATTATTATTTTAGACTGTCAGTTTTTAGCTAACCTACGCAATTAATGCTCAGCCCTATGTTGTAGTGGTATACATATTTAATTGTAGTGATTATCCCGAAGTATCAGTATACAAATGAATAAAACTGATATTTATGAAATTCGAACTTATTCAAAAAAGTGTAAGAATAAAGATAATTGTAAAAGCGGATATCATTTTAAAAATGATATGTAAATTTGTCTTAAATACACGGTAACATTAATTCAATTATTTACAACCATTTTATAACACCGATAAGATGAATGACTTTCCTAGATTAGAAACAGATAGGCTTATTCTCGACAAAATAACTGTGGAAGATATTCCGCAGATAGTAATATATCTTCAGGAGAAGATCTTTTCTGATTATACGTCAAATATCCCATACCCCTATCGGAAGGAAGATGCTGAGTTTTGGCTTAAACTATCGGCCGAGGCCTTTAAAAATCGAAAGGGTTTTACATTTGCAATTCGGGATAAAACAGGGAAATTCCTTGGGGCCATAGGTCTTCACGATGAAGGTTCGGATAAAGCGGAGTTAGGCTATTGGATAGGCATTCCAAACTGGAATAATGGCTATGTCACTGAAGCGGCAAAAGCTATTATCGATTATGGGTTCAGAGAATTGAATTTCAATAAGATCTATGCCACTTATTTTCCTCACAATCCAGCTTCAGGAAAAGTCATGGATAAAATAGGTATGAAAAAAGAGGCCCTACTGAAACAACATCTGAAGAAAAATGGGAAATATTATGATATCCCAATGTATTCTATTTTTAAAGAAAATTGGAGGTAGTATTTTACGCGCTCAAGAAAACAACAGTCCAGTTTTTGTTCGATCTCAGTAGAATTAGTTTTGTTTTTACTTTCATCAGATAAAAGCCTATTCTAGCGGACAAAATATTGGTAATGATACTAGACCCATCTTTTCAAGCAGATATCTACCTTTCACCATATAAAATAATACGACCCTACTATAATCCAATAATGAAATGGAGGGACCATTTTTATCGAAAAATTCGGTAAATTCACAGTATAGACAAACACACAAAGCACAACATGAAAGTATTTGCATTTGCTGGAAGCAATTCTTCCACATCAATCAATAAACAATTAGTCAAGTTTGTTCTGAAAAGTTTTAGTGACCATGAAATAAACTTGATTGATCTCAACGATTATAATATGCCTGTTTTTTCTGTCGATCTGGAAAAAAATGGTTTTCCAGAGGAAGCTCATCGTTTTCTGGATAATATTACCGAAAGCGATATTATTATCTGTTCATTAGCGGAGAATAATCGTTCGTATAGTGTTGCCTTTAAAAACGTTTTCGATTGGGCTTCCCGTATAAACGTAAAGGTATTTCAAGACAAACCAATGTTATTAATGACTACCTCTCCTGGTGGCTATGGTGGTGGGAATGTAATGGCCGAGGCTCAAAAATTCTTCCCGCAATTTGGCGCTATCATCAAAGAAAGCTTTTCACTGCCAAAATTCTATGAAAATTTTGACCTGAACAATGGCGTCATTAACCTCGAGCATCTCAGCACACTCAACGAAAGAATAGACAACTTTAAGAAACAACTATTCTAATCATTTTTCGATTTCGAGGATGTCGACACAGAGAATCCACTTTTTTGAGTTAAAAAGGGGCACTGCAAATTGCAATCCCCCTTTTTAACGTTACCTAGTTAATTCTCTAAGTTTATCAGCTAGTTGCTCACCTTTTAAATTAATGCCGACAATCTTACCTCCAGGCGATATTAGATAATTTTGCGGAATAGCCTGAATACCATATAACTGGGCAGCGTTATTTTGCCAACCATTTAGATCGGATACCTGTGGCCATTTCAAACCATCTTTTTCGATGGCTTTTGTCCAATTATCTTTCTTTCCTGGTTTATCAAGTGAGATCCCCAAGATCTCAAAATCGGGTCCTTTAAATTGCTTATAGATTTCAACTAAATGTGGGTTTTCAGCACGACAAGGACCGCACCAAGAAGCCCAAAAATCCAACAATACATATTTACCCTTGAAATCCGATAATTTCAGCAGCCGACCATCTGGTGTCAATTGTCCGAAATCCGGCGCTGGTTGTCCAATTCCCAATTTCTTGGCAAGTAGTATTTCTCCCTCAAGCTTCTCTCCTGTTGTTGTTTTTCGTAAGTTAACAGATAATTTGAGAAACAGAGGTTCAATCTGGCTGACATCACTTCCATACCGTGCTACTTCCTGAAGTGCCAATAAGCTAAAATAATTATCCGGATTTTCGACAATAAATTTACGCTGTGCGTGTACACGAAGCTCTTCGATTTTCTCGATCTCTGTCGAGACCTGCTTCAGTGCTTCTTCGTTTCTATTTTTATCCTGATATAAGTCAGCACGTTTGGATTGCTGAGCGATCAGCTGCTGCTCATAGGAATGTAAATAATCTTGATATTTCCGATAAGCAGCCTGCAATTGTCCTCCTTTTACAATAGATGACTCAAAAGGATCTTTAATAACAATTTCTGTATTAGCCTCAAGAGGGTCTACATAAAATGTAAGGCGCTGCGTGGGTCCCCCCTTTCTATGGAAAAATGAAGTACCATCTTTAGAATAAAACAATATGACCTGTGTAGGTTCATCAATTTGTCCTTTATAAGCTACATTTGAAGAATTTAAACTTACAGAATCTATTTTCAGTTTTTGACCAACAAAATAGCGGACAAATACCTTGGCCTCTGAAGAAGGAGGCTGTCCGTTGAGAGTCAGCTGAAAATCTTGTTTTTGTCCCATGACAATTCCAATCATAGATAAGCTCAAAAGAGCTGATGTAAATATTTTTTTCATGTTGATTGTTAAAGTGCTTTGGCACGCTCCAATAGCGCATCTGCCAGTTTAATGATTTTTGAAGTTTCCAGTTCTGCCAAGCCTCTCGCAGCTTCTGCTGCTTTGATCGCTTCCTTCTTTTTCTTCAATGCAATGCAGATATCTGCCAGGGTCCCCTGATTGGAATAGCTCGATGGATTCATCTCTGCCGCCTGTTTTGCCAGGAAGTAACATTGTTTAAGGATAACAGGTCCAGCGACATCTCCTTTTGCATTGGCATTACGTCGAGCAATAAAACTAAGCTTCTCATCATCGTCTTTTAGAAGTCCCTTCCGCAATTTGTCAGTCAACGAAACAAACTCTTTTTCTGTACCATGAGCCGCGATCCATTCAACCTGATACATTGCAGCATCAGTCTTGTGTTCCGGTTTATTTGACTGCTCAAAATAGACCAGTCCCTTTCTAAATTCGTCAGCTTTGTTATCACGGATGTAACTATACATCGCATATCGCAAGAGTTGTATTTCCTTATTTTCAAATTCAGTTGCCAAGGCTATTTTTTTAAAATACGCCTTATTTGATTCGAAAAATTTACCGTAGCGATCCTCCCTACTCTGTGCCATCATTTTTATCGTTTCCCAACCATTTGGACTTCTTAAAAATTCATCAGTGGCAACACTGTCCAAAGCTTTTTTAGCATTATTTGTAGCCTTATTGTCCGTTTGTTCCATTACTTTTATGTAGCGCAACAGAAAGTTAGATTCACGAACTCCCCGCTCATACTGCTTGCGCAGATTGGGAATTTGGTAGTCGGAATCATTTGCCTGTTGTGCCTGCTTCAGGAAAAGATCGGCCTCCATACGGGACTGCGTTCTATAGATCAATGTCCCCTGCCCATCCAGAAACAAATAGGTAGGAAAACTTTTTATCTGATATTTTTTTGCAATGTCCACTCCCTCACCTACCTCACAATCAAACTTGGTATTAATAAATTTCGAATTAAAGTAATCGGCAACTTCAGGCTGTGAAAACACATTGCCTTCCATCCATTTACAAGGGGCACACCAGGAGGTAAAACCATCTAAAAAGATCAGTTTATTTTCTTTTTTTGCCAATTCCTTAGCTTCGCTAAAAGTTAGCTTTTGGAATTGTATATGTTCTTGCGCCAGCAATATTACAGACTGTATGAAGGCCAGCGATGTCAATAGTAGTTTCTTCATGAAAGTATTTTTTAAAACTTGGAACCAATCTTTGCTTATAATGGGCAAAGATTGGTTGGGTAAAAGCATTTATATTTTTTATCGTTCATACTGTGGAATTCCCGGATTTAGGGAAAGTACTTTGGGCGGGACAGGAAGTATCATTCTAGGGTCTGTTGACTCCATCTCAAATACTTTACTGGCCAACGGATGCTTAATTGATTTCTTATAATTATCCGCAATAACCAAACGCTTCAGGTCGATCAATCTATCAGAAGCCGTAAAAGGCATCTCACGTCGTCTCTCTTCAAGAACCAGCTGTAGCGCTACCTTCGGATCATTAGCTGTCAATGCTTTATTATTTTCAATACGGCTATTTCTTAGTGTATTCAAGAAACCCAAAGCCTCTACAATGTTTCCACCGCGCGCGGCTGCTTCCGCAGCGATCAGAAATAATTCTGGGGTATTAAATCCTGTACTGAATTCAACATAAGGCGCATAAAGTACACGTCCGGGAAATTTAATTAAATTAGGACCAAAGGAAGCTTGATCACGGCAGAAAAATAATTCATAACGCTTGTCTTTTGCTTCAGCAGGAAGATCTTTGGCGTAAGTATCAATTAATTCCTTGGACGCATAAAATTCAGCATTTTGTGTTCCCAATGAACTTGTACCTAATCTCGACCATACTGCTTCAATATTGGTTCTTGAATCCGGAAATTGTATCGAATTGTCAGTCTTTAAGCAGACCCTTCCCCATGTTGTTTTGTCCTTATTTGTATATAAGCTATAGTCGATCAGATTGCTATTGGAGGCTAGTGCCTGCTTAGCATTATCTAAAGCCTCTTTGAATTTTCCTTGATACAGGTATACCCGACTCAAAAAAGAATGTCCCACAGAGCGTACCGCCTGAAATTTATTTGATTGTGTTGTGCTTAGATTAGGAAGTGCATCATTAAGATCTTTTAATACTTGGTCATAGATAGCCTGTACTGACACACGCTCATATTTTTGATTTATATCTTCTTGTAACACCAAAGGTACGCCTAAGTCCTTGCCCGCACTAGCTGGGTTGTAATGGGCAGCATAGATATTGACCAGACTCAGGTACTCAAATGCCCGACCGATTTTTGCTTCGGCCCATACCTTTTTTTTCTCAGCCTCCGAGCCATCGGATGAAGTCAATACATTATTTATAATTACGTTGTAAGTAAAGATGCGGCTATATGCTGTTTCCCAATACGGATCATACTGACCATTTTCGAATATTGCCCCCCGAGCAAAGCTATATAGCTGTTTTTTCACATAATCATAATAGTCAAAGCTCGCTGCAGATTGTACGTCCTGTGGATCGCCCGATTGTATATTATCGGCCAAATAATTTGGATAAACGGGTGAGGCACGTACCAACGACTGATCGTTTAATAATAATTTGTAATCGTTCAGCGCTTCCGGAATCGTAAATCCCTTTGGTTTTATATCTAAGTATTTATTACAGCTGCTCAAAATAGCTAAGCTAAATAGCAATCCTATATATATATTTCTCATTATTTCTCTTTTTTTAAAATCCGACAGACATGCCTAAATTATATACCACTGGTGCTAACACTCCCCTACCAGGGCTGGTAACTGAGCTATAACCGGTCCATACTTCAGGATCAAGATTTTCCCTATTTGCAGCCCAACGCCACGCATTCAATATCTGCCCAGTCAATCGGATATAACTTAGTTTGGTCGGTGCAATCCATTTGCTTGGAAAATTATAAGACAGGGAAATATCTCTCAATTTAATGTAATCTGCCTTTTGTACAAATTTATGTGCAGCATTATAGATGTCCGATATATTACCGGAGGCTGCTGAAATGAACGCTGGGGCAATATCGGGATTATTTTCATCCCCCGGTTTTTTCCAATAATTCAACCAAAGCTTATCGAAGTTACTGTTATAGTTCAATTCGGCATATTTACTTAAAAACTCGGGATGAACACCTCGCATTACATGGCCACCATTGAAAATAAACATGAAGGAAAGGGTAAAGTCTTTATATCTAAACCCATTTCTGAAAGAAACATTATACGGTGGAATTGTCGTTCCTTCATAAATGAGATCGTCGACTGTCAATTGCTGTGTACTTTCGACCAGGCTGCCGTCCGCCTTTCTTGCCAAAGGCCTTCCTTTATCGTTCAATCCTGCGTAATCGATGCTATATAAACTTCCCATTGGGATGCCGACTCGGTTTTGAGGAGCATAATAATAATAGTATGGCGTATTTTGCTGTACAAACAGATTCGTAATCTCATTTTTATTGTAACTAAAATTCAAGGTACTGTTCCAGCTGAACTTTTCGTGTTGGATAATTTTGCCATTAAGCCCCAACTCGATCCCCTTATTGCGCATATCACCATAATTAAGCAACACCATATCCCAACCCAATGTTGGATCTAATGGCGTATTTCCCAAAAGATCTGTGGTGTTTTTGTTATAAATATCTATAGAAGAGGAAAGTCTATTATTGAATAGGGAAAGATCAAGTCCAAAGTTGAATACACTTGTGCGCTCCCACCTTAGCAGGGGGTTAGGAGGCGAATCAATGTAAGCCTGCATTTCACCATTAAAATAGTTTAAACTATTACTGACCCGCGAAATCAAATAAGGCCCATTGTCCTTCGGTACATTACCATTCACGCCATAGGTCATTCTTAGAGACCAACGATCTAATGGCCACCAATCTATTTTTGGCAAATGATACAACGTTCCTATTGACCATAAGGGTTTATATTGATTTTTGATATCCGTACCGAATAGGTTAGATTGATCTATCCGTATACTTCCACTTAATGTCAGCTTTTTGTTGTATGTATAAGATCCGTTCGCATAAAAAGAGACAAATCTATCAACTAAATCCTGAAAACCGGCTTCTCTTTTTGAGATAGAATAACTATTAAACAGTGCCTGTGTATTTTGAATTTGAATTCCGAACAACTCTTCGTTAATTCCTTTATAAACTAAACTGCTTTCATCATAGCCATATTTATAGATGTTGGTATATCGATTATTAATTTGCCTACGTTCAGCGCCTGCTATGGCAACGATTTCATGTTTATCCTGGATGATGTTCTGATAGTTGAATTGACCACGTAAGGTATAACTATTGACATCATTACGTTGTTCTGCAAATTGCCCTCCCTGAGGAATATTACGTTTTATTAACCCATCTTTTCCGATCTGTGTAGCATCATTAACCATAGCGCTGACCAACTGTGAGGTCTTTCTATTTAATGTTCCATTATAACCTTCGGTTCTTTCACTCTGATAGGATAAATCGAAATCCAACCCTCTAGTAATCTTAAAGTTTGCTGCAAAATTTAAATTGAGATATTTATTATAAAACTTTTCATGTACAGCAGAAATATGATTTACAGGGATATAAGTCTCATCCTCCAGGCCTAATCCATTTAAGCGATCTATCTCATATTGAGATTTCGAATTAAACCACTGGGAAGCGGAACCATCCTCATTACGCAGAAGATAATATGAAGCTTTTCCGCCAATATAATTGTCGTAAAAATTGAAACCAATGTCTCCCTCTCTATTTTGATTTTTCCCTAGAATATTCGCTCTTAAGTTAAACCAATCCGTAAACTTAAAGTTATTTTTCAAGCTAAATCCCAGTTCTTTATTGGTAGGCTTTCCTTTGTTATAATCTCCAGGCTGGTTATAATTTAACGAATAATGATAAGTATATCGGTCTGATCCTCCAGAAACCGCTAAATTATGCTGCTGGTCAAATCGAGTTGTATTTAAGAATTCATCCATCTGACTAAAACGATCCCTATTTCGATAAACATCCAACTGCTTCTCCATTTCCTCTCCGGAGATTACACCTCCTTTCTTGTTATAGAGAATTCGGTAAACGTCATTCATGGCCTTTCTAGGATCTATCGCAGCGTAATCGCCAGAACGATAATCAAACATTTCTTTTTGAAAGTTCACCAATTCAGCACTACTCATCTTATTTAGATAATTGCGACTCGGCAGCCCGCGAAAAGACAAGGTATTGCTATAATCGACCTTGGTTTTGCCTGCTGTACCAATCTTTGTTGTAATGACGATAACTCCATTGGATGATCGTACACCATAGATTGAGGCCGCAGATGCATCTTTTAGAACAGTAACCGAAGCGATTTCATTGGGATTAATAGCAGTGAGATCGCCTTCATAAGGCATACCGTCAACGACAATTAAAGGTGCGGCCTGCGCATTAATTGTTGAACGACCACGTATCTCAATACCTAAATTATTTTTGTTATTTTGCGGACTAGAGGTGTTACGAACCAAATTCAGGCCAGGAAGCAATCCATCAATTCGATCTAATAGGTTTGGTTGCAATCGTCCCTCCATATCTTTCGCAGTGACTTGCGCGATGGAACCAGCAGCGCGCTCTTTACTGATCTTTTGATACCCTGTATTTACGGTTACATTAACCTCTTGCAATTGTGCATCAATTGCATGCAGCCTAATTGTTCCAAGATCAGATTTTACAGGTAGTGAAAGTGGCGAAAATCCGACCATCGTAATCTCCAACAAACTGTTTGTACTGACGCTACTGATTTCAAAATACCCATTTTGATCTGTCGTCGTACCTTGAGGTACACCTTTGACACGAATGGTCGCACCTTGTAAAGGACGATCGTTATCATCAACAACAAAGCCCTTAATCAGCATCTTTTGATCTGATAAACTATTGTAGTTCGAAACAATTCCCCCTTGTTCGGCTTTTTCACGTACAACGATTATCTTTCCCTTAATTTCAAAACTAAGATTCAGATCATTCAATAATTTCTCAAGTGTTCCATTCAATGTTCCTTTTTCAACATTTAGCTGGACCTTCGTATCTGGATCAATAGTCTTTGCTGCCCATACATAGGAGTAGCCTGTCTGTTTATTAATTGTCGAAAAGACTTTTCTCAACGAAACAGATTTTTCATGAATAGATACACTTTGTCCGTAAGTTTTAGCTCCTACATGAAGCAAACAACAGGACATCATAATGGTAGTAAGCGATATACGCATAATGTTTCCCCTCCAGTGCGACCTTCCCCAAAAGTCTGTCCGATCGCTGTTTTTCATAATTTCCGCTTGTCCGTGTAGGGCACGACAAACTTCTGCATAATTTTTATACATTTGTTTTAGGTTAAGAATTAAAATTCAGTTACAGTTAGAATTGCTTGACCAGAAGCCCTATTTGTTGCAAGCGTTTAGGGCTTCGTCTTTTCATTTAGATTGCTTTTTATCTACATAAATCGTGTTTTCTTTAAATTTGAAATTGACTTTCCCTGTACTCTCTAGTACATTGATAATATCTTTTAAGCGGCTATTACGGGACAACATCCCTTCAAATTTTTCTGACTTTATCTCGTTATCAAGGTAAACCACATTAACGTTATACCAAGCAGAAATATCCTCCATAATAACAGAGAGCGGTTCAGAGTTGAATATAAAATAACCATCTTTTAGTGCAGTACCTATTTCAGTATCTATAACTCTGCGTTCAATGCGCCCCGTATTAATATATGCCTCCTCTCCAGGAGTTAAGATAATTTGTCTTTCTCCCTGCTGAACCCTTACCTTTCCCTCGTATAATGTTGCCCTAAAATCACTTAGACTTTTATTTGCCTTAACATTAAAATGCGTACCTAATACCGTCACGTGAATATTTCCGGTTTGAACATTAAATGGTTTCACATTTGATAAATCTCCTGAGGAGAAGTATTTCTTTGCTACTTCAAAATAAGCTTCGCCGATCAATCGAACCTGTCTGAGACTATCTGTTTCATAATAATCCAATTGGGTCTCAGCGTTCATCCAAACCTTAGTACCATCTGGTAAGAGAACGGCCATTTTACCACCTTTTGGGGTAGAAATAAGTAAGCTATCATTCCCCTTAGTCAGGTTATTGGGTAGAGTAGCGAAAGACAATACAGTATCTTTGGGTGAAATAGCGATCGAATCGCCATTTTTCAGATAGATTGTACCTGTGGTTTGAGCGGGGAGGATTTTTACGTCTGGATTTGCCTGATATCCAGCATCCGTCAGGTAACGAACAAAAAATAATGTTAACGTACCAATTAGTACTGCAGCGATTCCATACGACCAAATCCTTCTAATAGGGAAAATAGTTTTTGGAGCGCTCAGATGCTCCTGTTCAAAAGTTTCAAAGGATGCTTCCCAATCATAAGCAGAAAAGCCCTTCAAATCTCTGTCCAACATCTCCTTATTATCCAACATAGCACATACTTCTCGGTTTGCAGCCGCATTGAGTCGCCAAGAATCTAGTTTCAATTGCTCCTCATAACTTAATCCTTCAAGTTTTGACTTACTCAATAAATAGATGATATGTTCGGTTGTATGCTCCATATTGCTTTATATACTTAAAACAATATTTTGATTTCGTTTCTCTAAAGAGATGGGGAATATTTTTATAATCAACTGAAAATCAAATCTATATTTTACAACCTAATAATACAGAAGGAGTAACAGTAGACAAAAAAACTGATCAGGCCTAAGCCTTTGTCTGAGAAGTTCAATTCCTCTTTTCTTTTGATTGTATACGGTACTTGTGGTAATACCTAAGGAAATCGCAACTTCTTGTGGGCTTAAATCTTCTACGACCAGCTTGTATATTACATGTCGACACTGTTCTGGCAAGGTCTCTATAGCGTCGTGAACCTCACGTAGCGTTTCTAGATAGATCATTTGATGGCTGATAGGCAAATCTATCAGATCAAGCTGTGTGATATAGTTATTAGCAAGCTGTTGTGATCTCTTATGTTGTTGAATCCGATTAAGTGCCGCGTTTCTGCAACTTGTATATAAAAAACTCCGGATCGACTCAAAATGATTAAAATCGCTCCGTCTTTCCCATAGCTTTAAAAATACATCCTGGACAATTTCCTCAATAATAACTTTATCCAAGTTCATTTTTTCAAGAAAATAACACATTGGACTATAAAAGGTTTTGTACAAGAACCTCAACCCTTCTCTTTCACCTTCACGAAAAGATTCGATGAAATCTTGTTTATTGAACTCTTGATTTACCTTGTTTTTCACAATTCAATATTACCTAAATTTTAAATAAATATGAACCGTCTGGATTTAAAATTTCATATTCTGTTAGTTATACATATTCTTGTTATTACATTTCAGTAAAAAAAACGGTATATATAATCCAAAAAAGGTAAATTACTTGTTATTTCTTATAATATTAACGGTTCAGACTCCTCATAATATTCCTCATTCCATTTTGCTAACTGACACATAATCGGAATAAGAGCCTTTCCTTTTTCAGTCAGAGCGTATTCCACCCGAGGAGGTAACTCTTTAAATTCCTCCCTCAAAATAATACCATCTTCCTCCAATTCTTTTAAAGAGGATGTCAGTACTTTTCTTGAAATATTTTCGATCAATGCATCGAGTTGTCCAAATCGGGCTTTTCGATCTCTTAGTGTGTATATAATAATGGGCTTCCATCTTGTTCCCAAAATCCCCATAGAGCGTTGCATCGCGCATGAACAATTCTTAAAATCAGTTCTTTTCATTAACAAAACATTTGATAGTTACGCAAAGGTAACTACTTTATACTATCAATAGTTACAAAAATATACTATTTAAAATATCTTTGTAAAGAAATTCGCAAATGATATAAAAAAATGAGCATACAAACACTTTTCAGTCCATTCCAATACAAAAATCTTGTATTAAAAAATCGTTTTGTCATGGCCCCCATGACACGAGCATTTTCTACTGACGGGATCCCTGGAGATGTCGTTACAGGTTATTATGAACGGCGGGCAGCCGGAGACGTTGGTTTGATTCTAACCGAAGGAACTGTAATCGAAAGGCCAGCCTCAAAAAACTTAAAGGACATTCCAAATTTTTATGGAGACCAAGCTTTAAACGGTTGGAAGAACATTCTAGATGCTGTACACGCAAAAGGAGGTAAAATAGCACCTCAAATATGGCATGTAGGGTATACCCCAATGCAGTGGACTCCACCAGCAGCTTTTGAAAGTCCCGACACTATGACTTTGGCCGATATAGAAAATACTATCCAAGCGTACGCTGATGCTGCAAAATCTGCAAAAGAGCTAGGTTTCGATGCCTTTGAAATACACGCCGCACATGGTTATTTGATTGATCAATTCTTTTGGGAGGGAATGAACCACAGATCAGATGAATTCGGTGGTAAAACGATAAAGGAGCGTTCCAGATTTGCTGTCGAAGTAGTGAGAGCAATGCGAAAAGCCGTTGGACCGGATTTTGTAATTATTATCAGACTATCACAATGGAAACAACAAGATTATACTGCAAGATTAGCCTCTACCCCAAAGGTAATGGAAGATTGGATTTTACCATTAGTTGATGCAGGCATAGATATTTTCCACGGAAGCCAACGACGCTATTGGGAGCCAGAATTTGAAGGCAGCGATTTAAATTTCGCCGGATGGCTGAAAAAGGTTTCTGGCCAACCGACAATAACGGTAGGATCGGTAGGACTTGACAAAGATTTTGGTGAAGTATTTACAAATTCAGAATTTAAGTCGTCTCCAGCTTCACTAGATGAATTGGTACGTCGATATGAAAGAGGGGACTTCGATTTGGTCGCAGTAGGTCGCGCGATCTTGCAAGATCCAAATTGGGTAAAAAAAGTTCAAGCAGAACAATTCGAAGACTTATCTATCTTTGAGGCCAAAAGCTTAGCAACGTTGTCTTAGCTAGATCAACGATCTAAGTACGTTAATAATTCATATTAACAGTTATATGATAAAAATCCGTAAAAGACGAGCACTCGCTTTTATGGATAAAACAAGATATCCATTTGTGTTTGGGTATCTTGTTTTTTAAAAAAGCATATGAACTTCCTCAGCCTAATTTTTTCTGATTTTGGATATCGACACATTATTAATAAATTGTAGTCAAAATACATTTAACCCATCATCATGTCCGATACCCATATTTATATACTTAGTGGATTAGGTGTTGACCGAAGGGTATTTGACAAAATAAATTTTGGGGGCTTAAAAGTCATACACTTGGAATGGATCCCTCCATTTTCAACAGAATCAATTTCATGCTATGCACAACGATTATCCACTAAAATTAAGACTAAATACCCCGTTCTTATTGGATTATCTTTCGGAGGAATGGTTGCCATGGAAATCGCTAAAATTATTGATATAAAACAAGTTATTTTACTCGCATCTGCAAAAGAAGATAGCGAACTACCTAAACTTTATAAACTTATCGGAACACTTAGAATCTACAGATTTATTCCTACTTCAGTTCTAAAATCACATCATATTTTATCAAATTATTTCTTTGGTATAAGCTTAAAAGAAGATAAAATGATGCTTAAACAAATACTACAAGAGACCGATGCTAAATTTCTGTCTTGGGCGATCAGCCAAATCGTAAATTGGAAAAACAAGAATATCCCCAACAACTTGATCCATATCCATGGCAGCAAAGACCGCATTATTCCAATTAGAAATGTAATCCCCACTTTTATCATTCAAAGAGCTGGTCATTTTATGACAGTCACTCATGCAAAAGAAATTGAAACGCTCATACAGAAGATATTACTAAAAGATCTAAAGCACTAATAGCTCTATCTAATCAGTGACGATCTATCAGCTGAGCAACTGCGATAAAGAAGTTTAATGACTAACTTTGGATAAATATTAGAAACAAAAACAGGTTAATTTTTCTTCCATTTGATGGTAGCTTATTTTTTCACGTTATCTTTCAACGATTGAAAATTGTCAGCATCAATTATTTTAATGTCAGGAAAAAAATTATATATCCCCTTCTATCATCCAAAATCTTTTCTTATC
>RCUM01000271.1_pt1 | contig 34971 bp, 25 predicted proteins | sample 2166141 | NCBI WGS metagenome assembly RCUM01 (sample SAMN09932756, study PRJNA488358) | compost metagenome | isolation source: compost soil in crotonic acid-enriched | place: Germany: Experimental Botanical Garden
TCTCGCTGCGTGAAGATTTGGATCGCGGCGCGCCGACGGTAATCAGCCGCCCGGACAGCGAATTCGCTGAACTCTATCGCCAGCTTGCCGGCCGTGTCGCGGCGCAGATGTATTGGCAGGGCGAAGCCATTCCGACGGAAATTTCTTTCCGTGCGCTGTGATCGTAATAGGTAAAAAAGCAAAACCCCGGCGCAAGTCCGGGGTTTTTGTTTATGGCGCGTCTTTCAGATGGTGCAGATCGGCGCGGGTATAGGGGTGATCGATATGCGCCAAGGCAGTGGCTATATGTTCCAGCAGGCCCTGGGTAGGCGCCGGTTGTCGATGCCCCATCAGAATGATCGGTAAAGCCAGCGCGCCGGCGATTTGCCACCAGGAAAGCTGCGGACGAGCCTTGTTAAGCTGTAACCACAAAAACAGGCTGCTGGCCACGTAGCCCAGCACCAGGCCGCTGAACACTTCTGAAGGCGAATGCACCTGAATGGCCAACCGCGACAAGCCAATCGTCAGCGGCAATACGTAGCCAACGACCAATGCCAGGGTGCGCCCCGCATGCGAGAAACGCCCGGTCAGCGTCCAGAGAAATACCGGCCAGATGCTGGCCGCCAGCGCCGAATGACCGCTAAATCCGGTAAAGTCATAGCGTTCGATACCTATGCCCCAACCCATAAAGGCCAGTTTGGAGGCGCATACCATGCCACCGGCACAGCCGAAGATCAGTGCCCATTGCCAGCCCGCCGTACGGGTGGCGCGCGGAGCGATTAACGCGACAAAAAGAATCAACGCGCAGGGCAGCAGCAGCATGCTGTCGCCAAAAAATGTCAGAAAATACCAGTCCAGCACGTCAGTCTCCGGTGAAATACATCATCCCATCAGCAGGATAATGAACAAGCTACGGAGTTTACCCTGCCACATTGGATTACCCTAGACGCAATAATCTTAAAACCTTAAGGCCGATTTTGGCGAAATAACCCGAGATAGCGGCCTTGCTGCGACAATATAGGGTGGCGCAATGCCGGCTAACTCCCTATAATTGTCGCGTTTTAGTTCCCTCCCTCACACTTCGAAATCAGGTCTTTAAATTTTATGACTGACAAGCCGCATCAGTGCGTCATTATTGGTATAGCTGGCGCATCTGCCTCCGGAAAAAGCCTTATTGCCAGCACGTTATATCGTGAACTTCGCGATCAGGTTGGCGATGAACATATCGGCGTTATTCCTGAAGACAGTTACTACAAAGACCAGACGCACCTGACCATGGAAGAACGGGTCAAGACTAACTACGATCACCCGAGCGCCATGGATCACAACCTGCTGTTCCAGCATCTGCAAATGCTGAAATCAGGCAAGGCGATAGAGTTGCCGCTGTACAGTTACACCGAACATACGCGCAAGAAAGAGACTATCCACCTCGAGCCGAAAAAGGTGATTATTCTGGAGGGGATCCTGTTGCTGACGGATATCCGCCTGCGCCAGGAAATGAACTTTTCGATCTTTGTCGATACGCCGCTGGATATTTGCCTGATGCGCCGTATGAAGCGTGACGTCAATGAGCGTGGCCGTTCTATGGATTCGGTAATGGCGCAATATCAGAAAACCGTCCGCCCGATGTTCCTGCAGTTTATTGAACCTTCCAAGCAATATGCCGACATTATCGTTCCGCGCGGCGGCAAAAACCGCATTGCGATCGACATTCTGAAAGCCAAAATCAGCCAATTCTTTGAATAATGTCGTTCAATGGCCGGGAAACCTGTGTTTCCGGCCGACGGGCAAGTATTTACGCCGTGGCGTAGACCTTTCGTCCGTTGTGTGGCAATTTTTGTTTTAGTGACACGCCCTGATGGAGATGAAGAAATGAGACTGTGCGACCGTGATATAGAAGCCTGGCTGGATAGTGAAAAACTGGTGATTTCACCGCGTCCGCCGATTGAGCGTATTAACGGGGCTACAGTGGATGTCCGTTTAGGCAATCAGTTTCGCGTGTTTCGCGGCCATACCGCCGCGTTTATCGATCTCAGCGGGCCAAAAGACGAGGTCAGCGCTGCGCTGGACCGTGTGATGAGTGACGAGATCGTGCTGCCGGAAGGGGAAGCCTTCTTCTTGCACCCGGGCGAACTGGCGTTGGCGGTGACGCTTGAGTCGGTTACCTTGCCCAGCGATCTGGTGGGCTGGCTTGACGGCCGTTCCTCATTGGCGCGCCTTGGTCTGATGGTTCACGTTACCGCGCACCGTATCGATCCCGGCTGGCAGGGCCGAATTGTTCTGGAGTTCTATAATTCAGGCAAGTTGCCGCTGGCGTTGCGCCCGGGCATGTTAATAGGCGCACTGAGCTTTGAACCGCTTTCCGGGCCGGCGGCACGTCCTTACAACAGCCGACAGGATGCAAAATACCGCGATCAGCAGGGCGCAGTGGCCAGTCGAATCGACAAGGACTAGCAGCGCAGGAAGCACTGTCGGTGTGGCGTTGACAAGAGGATGGCATGAGAAGATTACTGACGACTTTGGTGATTTTGCTGGTTGTTCTGGTGGCGGGAATGTCCGCGCTGGTGCTGTTGGTTAATCCGAATGATTTTCGCGCCTATATGGTCACGAAGGTCGAACAAAAGAGCGGTTATCATCTGACGCTGGACGGCGAGCTGCGCTGGCATATCTGGCCGCAGCTCAGCATTCTGGCCGGGCGCATGACGTTGACGGCACCCGGTGCCAAAGTACCGGTGGTGAGTGCGGACAATATGCGTCTTGATGTCAAACTGTTGCCGTTGTTGTCGCATCAGCTGTTTGTGAAACAGGTGATGCTGAAAAATGCCGTCATCCGCCTGACACCCGACAGTGAAGAACAAAATCAGCCAAACGCGCCAATTGCCCCTGCGGGCACCTCCGAAGAGACCCTGGACACCCCGTGGAAATTTGATATCGATAATCTGCGGGTGGTGGACAGCCTGCTGATCTGGCAGCGCGCCAATAATGAACAGATTAACGTCCGCGATATTAATCTCACCCTGCAGCAAAATGCCAAACGTCAGGCGCAAATGGAGCTTTCCAGCCGGGTGAACCGCGATCAGCGCGATCTGACCTTCAGCATGGCGGCAGATATCGATCTGCAGCAATACCCGCGCCGCATCGCGGCCAAGGTCACTCAGTTCAATTATCAACTGGAAGGTGCAGATATTCTGGGCGGCGGTATCAAAGGTGATGGCAGCGCCCAGGTGGTGTATCAACAAACGCCGCAGCAAATTGCCCTGAGCCAGTTGCTTCTGAGCGCCAATGACAGCCAGTTTTCTGGCGGCGGCAGCATCGGATTCGGCGAGGTGCCGGCTTATGTAATGAATCTGACATCGACCGCACTGAATTTGGATGCGCTTTCCGGCTGGCAATCCAGCTCGGGCACGCAACAAGCCGTGAGTGTGACTGCGGCGCCGGTGATTGCCAACCAGGCGGAGGATCCGCAACAAAATCTGGAGGTGCTGCGCGACTTTACCGGGCAGCTTGATTTGAACGTTGACCAACTGACGTATCGCGGTATGAACATCAGCCATGTGGCGCTGCAAGCTGATAACCAGCAGGGCCTGTTGACGGTGCATAGGCTCTCCGGCCAATTGGCGGGGGGGGATTTTGCGTTACCGGGCTCGCTGGATGCACGCGGCGCCAGACCGGTGATCGCGGTGCAACCGGTGCTGAAGCAGGTTGAACTGGGTACCGTACTGAAGGCGTTCGAAATGCCGCAGGTATTGACCGGCAAATTCAGCATGCAAGGGGATTTAACGGGCGATCGTCTGACTTCGCAGTCGTTTGAGCATCGGTGGAAGGGAACCGCGCAGTTAGCGATGCAGGATGCGCAACTGCACGGCCTGAATATTCAGCAGTTGATTCAGCAAGCGGTAGCGCGTAACGACAGCAGTGTGCGCGGGCAGGATAATTACCAGCGCTTTACCGAAGTGAAACAGCTTTCGGCTAAAGCCAGCCTGAGTGGGGGAACGGTAAACATCAGCGAACTGAGTGCGGATTCCCCATTGTTGAATCTGAGCGGCGGCGGTACGGTGAATATGCCGGGTAAACAGTGCGATATGTCGCTTAACGTGCGGGTGACCGGTGGCTGGCAAGGGCGCGGCGAACTGATCGAACAACTGCAGAAAACGCCAATTCCGCTGCGGGTCTACGGTCCTTGGCAACAGCTTAATTACCAATTGCAGGTCGATCAGGTTTTACGTAAAACGCTGCAAAACCGGGCGAAGGATGCGTTGAACAAATGGGCCGAGAAGAACAAAGAGTCCCGAGAAGGCCAGGATCTTAAAAAGTTGTTGGATAAGCTTTAACCCCAGTTGGATGCGGGCCGGTCAGCGGCCCGCACATGATTTGATTTCCGCAGAGTATTTGCCTCTCCCAATTATTTCCTCCCGTAACTTTGACAGAAATCACGACGCCTTCTGCTGTGCTTATGCAGAATATCGCCCTCTGGGCTTCAGCACGATTAAAAACAACAGGTTGAGGAATATGATTGAACTTTTTATTGGTGCGGCCGTTGCGGTTGCCGTCGGCCGTTACATCATTAAAGGCTACTCCGCCACCGGGGTGCTGATGGTTGGCGGCCTGCTGTTGCTGGCTATAAGCGCCGTGATGGGGAAAAACCTGCTGCCTGCCGGCGCGGCCTCTACCGGATGGCGTGCCACCGACATCATCGAGTACGTTAAAATTCTGCTGATGAGCCGCGGCGGCGATCTTGGCATGATGATCATGATGCTGTGCGGATTTGCGGCTTATATGACGCACATTGGCGCCAATGATGTGGTGGTGAAGTTGGCCTCCCGTCCGCTGCAGATGATCAATTCCCCGTACCTTTTGATGGTGGCAGCCTATTTTGTCGCCTGCCTGATGTCACTGGCGGTCTCTTCCGCCACCGGCCTGGGCGTATTGCTGATGGCTACGCTGTTCCCATTGATGGTTAACGTCGGCATTAGCCGGGGGGCTGCGGCAGCGATTTGCGCTTCGCCTGCAGCGATTATCCTGGCACCGACGTCCGGTGACGTGGTGTTGGCCGCCAAGGCGGCGGAAATGCCATTGGTTGACTTCGCTTTTAAAACCACCTTGCCCATTTCGATTGCGGCGATTGTCTGTATGGCCATTGCGCATTTCTTTTGGCAACGCTATCTCGACAAGAAGAATGACGAACAGCACCACATTATGGATGTGAGTGAAATTACCACGCATGCGCCGGGTTTCTACGCCGTTTTGCCGTTCACGCCGATCCTGGGCGTGCTGGTTTTTGACGGTAAATGGGGGCCGGAGTTGCATATCATCACGGTGCTGGTTGGCTGTATGTTGCTGGCGGCGGTGATTGAATTCCTGCGTAGTTTCAGCGCCAAACAGGTGTTTACCGGCCTGGAAGTCGCGTATCGCGGTATGGCGGACGCTTTTGCCAGCGTGGTGATGCTGTTGGTGGCCGCCGGCGTATTCGCTCAGGGGTTGAGCACCCTCGGCTTTATCAGTGGGTTAATCAGTCTGGCGCAGTCTTTCGGTACCGGCGGCATTATCATGATGTTGGTACTGGTGGTAATTACCATGCTGGCGGCAATGACCACCGGCTCGGGGAATGCGCCGTTCTATGCTTTTGTGGAGCTGATCCCCAAATTGGCTGCGCAGATGGGCGTCAATCCGGCCTATCTGGTGATCCCGATGTTGCAGGCTTCAAACCTGGGGCGCACTTTGTCGCCGGTTTCCGGTGTGGTGGTGGCGGTATCAGGCATGGCGAAAATCTCGCCGTTCGACGTGGTAAAACGGACTTCGGTGCCGGTGATTGTCGGGTTGATCGTGGTGATTGTGGCAACCGAACTACTGGTGCCTCAGCATCTATAAAGGTAGCCGGGCATCGCCCGGCACCGATTTATACCTCGTAGTCTTGCTCCGGTACCGACAGCGGGGTGATCCTCACTTTCAAAATACGGTGGCTACTGACTTCCAGCGGTTCAAACAGGTAGTCACCGATCTGCAATTGCTCACCTTCCTGGGGAATGCGTTGGCTGTGTTCCATCAGCAAGCCGGCTATCGTGTGGTATTCGCGCTTATCCTCCAGCTGCAGAGGCAGATAAAGCACCAGGTCTTCCAGCGGCATATGGCCGTTGGCGGTCCAACTGCCATCTTCGTTTTGCTGAATGTCATGCCGTGCGTCAACGTCCTCGCCCGCTTCCGGCAGGTTGCCGGCGATGGTTTCCATCACGTCAGTCAGGGTCACTACACCCTCGACCGAACCGAATTCATCGACTACAAAAGCGAAATGCGTTTGCGCCTGCCGGAACTGCTCCAGCGCGCTCAGCAGCGTTAACTGCTCCGGGAAAATCAGCGGTTGACGCACCAACGTGCGTAAATCGAGCGGTACCTGGGTCAACTGCTGCTTCAGGACATCAAGGGTATGGATAACGCCGAGAGGTTCATCACTGGCGCTGTTTTCGACCACCACAATGCGCGTATGCTGATTTTTTTCCAGCAACTGGGTCAGCTTTTCCTGCGGATCATTCAGCTCAAGGTATTCGACGTCATGGCGGGAGGTCATGATGCTGCTCACGGTACGCTGCGCCATGCCCAGCACGCGTTCTATCATGTGCCGCTCCTGCTGGTTGAATATCTCCCCGCTTTCGCTCGCGCTGTCGGCCAGCAGGTTGGCTGAGTGGCTGTCTACCTCGGCTTCTTCATGTTTGCCGTTCAGCATGCGCAGTACCGCTTCTGCGGTTCGTTCGCGCAGTGGCCGCACCTTTGACAGAAAACGACGACGGTTAAACTGAGCCAGCTGGTTTAATGCTTCAATCATCACGGAGAAGCCGATCGCTGCATACAGATAACCCTTGGGAATATGGTAGCCGAACCCTTCCGCAACCAGGCTGAAGCCGATCATCAGCAGGAAACTCAGACACAGAATGACGATAGTCGGATGGGCGTTGACGAATCGCGTCAGCGGCTTGCTGGCCAGCAGCATCAGCCCGATAGCGATACAGACCGCAATCATCATTACCGCCAGATGATCAACCATGCCGACGGCGGTGATTACCGAGTCGAGAGAGAAGACCGCGTCCAATACCACGATTTGCGCCACCACGGGCCAGAAGCGAGCGCCTTTGCGCGGCCCTTGCTGCTCATCGTCTTTGCCTTCCAGCCGTTCGTTCAGCTCCATAGTGGCTTTAAACAGCAAGAATATACCGCCGACCAGCATGATGAGGTCGCGGCCGCTGAAGGGGTGCTCCGCGACCACAAACAGCGGCTTGGTCAGCGTCGCCAGCCAGGAGATAGAGGCGAGCAGCGCCAAACGCATCAGCAAGGCCAGCAACAGGCCCACGACGCGAGCTTTATCTCTTTGTTGTTTTGGTAGTTTTTCCGCCAGAATGGCGATAAAGATAAGGTTGTCTATACCCAGAACGATTTCCAGCACGACCAGAGTGGCCAGGCCGGCCCAAATTGTTGGATCTGCGATCCATTCCATACGCCCAATTTCACCTGTAAGTTCGACGGCTTATGCCGTAAGGGAATGATGGGTGTTGGGCGGGGAAAATTCAACATTAAAACTGCGTTGGGGCGGGGAAGAGTGCGGCATCATGATTTTAAGTATAAAAAACCATCGTTCATCGGAGGAAGGGGCATGCGAGATAGCGATAAATCGTCACTTTTCAGCAAAAAGATGCGGCAACGAATCATGCCTCTCCGCGCTTGCCGATAAAAGCAGCGGAAATATAATTTTTTTAAATCAATCCGTTATGAGTGTTCTGGGCTGCTACACTTTGCGCTGAGCTGCCCCAACAGTAGTCTTATTCTGAAAAGGATACCCAAGGGGCATCTTAGGCTTGTATCGATAAGGTAATAGTATAAGAATCTTAGCCATATAAACATTTACAAGTATCATCGTTTGGTTATAAGGGTGTGTTTTTTTTGTTTTTCTGTGAGCTGACTATCACTTGGCAGAAAGTACGAGCCCTAAATTTACATTAAAGCGTGACTGAGACTCTCAGTCGTCCTGTACCGAACGACGACAGTGCATTGGTAGCTGAAAGCCAAGGGCGGTAGCGTGTCTGATTCATTCCGTTTTCCTCCCGTAAATGCTCGATAGACTTCTGCCGGTGACATTATTTTATCTATTGGATTGTGGATGAATACTATGCAAAAAAGACTGAAGGCGGTGATTCCGGTTGCGGGTTTGGGTACTCGTATGCTACCGGCAACGAAAGCCATCCCTAAAGAAATGCTGCCAGTGGTCGATAAACCACTGATCCAATACATCGTTAACGAATGTGTGGCTGCCGGAATCAAGGATATCGTGCTGGTTACTCATTCGTCCAAAAATGCGATTGAAAACCACTTCGATACTTCCTTCGAGCTTGAGGCTGTATTGGAGTCGCGTGTTAAGCGCCAGTTGCTGGAAGAAGTGCAGACCATCTGTCCAGCAGACGTGACGGTGATGCAAGTCCGTCAGGGCCAAGCGAAAGGTTTGGGGCACGCGGTGCTCTGCGCCAAACCCATGATCGGCGATGAGCCTTTTATCGTGTTGTTGCCGGATGTATTGCTGGATGACTCTACCGCCGATCTGCGTAAAGAAAACCTGGCCAAAATGATTCAGCGTTTTGCGGATACCGGCTACAGTCAAATCATGGTGGAACCAGTACCGGAACAAGACGTATCGAAATACGGCGTCGTAGATTGCGGCGGCGCTGCGCTGGCTGCAGGTGAAAGTACGCCAATGACTGCCGTGGTCGAAAAACCGGCAAGAGAAGAAGCCCCTTCCAATCTGGCAGTGGTAGGGCGTTATGTGTTGTCTGCCGATATCTGGCCGTTGCTGGAGAAAACCTTACCGGGCGCCGGTGATGAAATCCAACTTACCGATGCGATTGCCGCGCTGATGGAGCAGGAAACCGTAGAAGCTTTCCATATGAGCGGCAAATCGCACGACTGCGGCGATAAGTTGGGCTATATGAAAGCGTTCGTACAATATGGCCTGCGTCATGCTTCGGAAGGTGAAGGTTTTACCCAATGGCTGAAGCAGACATTGAACAGTAAATAAGTTTTGCGGCTTAAACGCGATCACAAGAAAGAGGATTACCATGACCAAGTTGAAAGCTGTCATTCCTGTTGCCGGCCTGGGTATGCGCATGTTGCCTGCAACCAAGGCTATTCCCAAAGAGATGTTGCCGATCGTTGATAAGCCGTTGATTCAATACATTGTCAATGAGTGCGTTGCTGCCGGGATTAAAGAAATCATTCTGGTGACTCATTCCTCCAAGAATGCGATCGAAAACCATTTTGATACCTCTTTTGAGTTGGAAGCGATGCTTGAGGCGCGTGTAAAACGCCAACTGCTGGATGAGGTTCAGTCGATTACGCCTAAAGGCGTGACGTTGATGCACATCCGTCAGGGCCAACCTAAGGGCCTGGGCCATGCGGTGCTGTGCGCCAAACCTTTGGTTGGTGACTCACCGTTTGTCGTGCTGTTGCCGGATGTACTGCTTGACGACGCAAAGGCTGATCTTAAGAAAGATAACCTGCCGCACATGATTGCTCGCTTCGAACAGTCTGGGCTGAGCCAGGTGCTGGTGCAGGCGGCTGATGAGCATGTGCTGCACGATTACTCGGTCGTTGAATGCGAGACCAACAGCCTGCAACCCGGTGAAAGTTCCCGCATGACTTCGATTATCGAAAAACCGGGTCGCGAAGTTCAGCTCAAGTCAAACTATTCCGCCGTAGGGCGCTATGTTCTGTCCGCCGATATTTGGCCTATTCTGGAAAAAACGGAGCCAGGTGTCTGGGGGCGAATTCAGCTGACGGATGCGATTGCCGAACTGCTAAAACGCAAACCGGTCGAAGCGATGGAATTGATTGGCGAGTCATTCAACTGCGGAGAAAAAATGGGTTATTTGCGTGCCTTCGTCACCTATGGCTTGCGTCACCCGACCCAGGGTAAGGCTTTCCGCGAGTGGGCTGAAAAGCTGGCACTCTAAGGCGTATACATTTCCCGTTCGGCTGTGCAATGCAGGCCGGGCGGGACATTAACCGTATCAGTTGCGCCTTATGTAATTTCGCTATTTCCTTTTTTATATTAGTATACATTCTATTACAGGCTGCTTTACCGTTTGGTCTTCTCGGTTTTACTTTGCGAATCAGGTTGTAAAATTCCGCAATGGACTGTTTTATAAACACAATTAACGTTGATGGCTGTAGGGGTAGTCTGTGTAAGCAATACTGAATACCTTACATCGCTAATAATAATATCTTTGTATTCATCAACCGCAGATAAACGTTGTAGATTTATTGCAACAGGTTTCAGCTCCGTTGCATGACGGAATCGTAAACCGAGGCACTTTGGTAAGGTTACAGAGACGCAGCCACGGTCGGCTAGCATTGTAGCTTTGCAGATACATTTACTTTGAAAGTGATGATAATTTGATGGCAAAACGACAATTGAAAATGATATCGCTATTGGTATCTATCAGCGTAATCAGTGGTTGCACTGTGTTTCCTGGAACCCACCTTTCCACAAGCGGTAAAAGTGTTGTAAAGCAAGAGGATGCAGACTTTGATATTGACAAAATGGTCAATATCTATCCGATGACGCCCAAGTTGTTGGATAAGTTGCGCCCTGCAAAAGTGGTAGCGCAGCCTAATGGTCAGTTGGATGCCTCTTTAAGCACCTATGAATACCGAATTGGCGTGGGCGATGTGCTCAATGTCACCGTTTGGGATCACCCTGAGTTAACCACACCTGCGGGGCAATACCGCAGTGCCAGCGATACCGGTAACTGGGTGCACTCTGATGGAACCATTTTCTATCCTTATATCGGTAAGGTGAGCGTGGTCGGTAAAACGGTGACCCAAATTCGCGACCAGATCGCTGCCCGTTTGGCCCAATACATCGAAAGCCCGCAGGTTGATGTTAATATTGCCGCCTTCCGCTCCCAGAAAGCCTACGTGACCGGCGAAGTCTCTAAATCTGGTCAGCAGGCCATTACCAACGTGCCCTTGACAGTAATGGATGCGATCAATGCCGCAGGTGGCCTGACGGAAAATGCTGACTGGCGCAATATCGTCCTGACGCACAACGGCAAAGAGTCAAGTTTGTCGCTGCAGCAACTGATGCAGAACGGGGACCTGACCCAGAACCGCCTGCTTTACCCGGGGGACATTCTCTATGTGCCGCGTAATGACGATCTGAAAGTGTTTGTCATGGGTGAAGTCAAAACGCCGGCAACGCTCAAGATGGATCGCAGTGGCATGACGTTGACGGAAGCTCTGGGGAATACCCAGGGGATCAGTCAGGCGGCGGCAGATGCGACGGGCGTATTCGTCATTCGCCCACTGCACGGTACGCAGGGTGAAAAACTGGCCAACATTTATCAGCTCAACATGGCAGACGCGACGGCCTTGGTAATGGGTGCGGAGTTCCATCTGCAGCCTTATGACATTGTCTACGTGACCGCAGCGCCGATCGCCCGATGGAACCGTCTGATCGTTCAATTGGCACCGACCATTGATAGCTTCAACAATCTCACGGAAGGCTCATTGCGTATTCGTAATTGGCCGTAGGGGAGTCGGTAATGTTTGATTCTATTCTGGTTGTCTGTGTTGGTAATATCTGCCGTTCTCCAACGGCAGAACGTTTACTAAAGCAACGTTTACCAGAGAAAGAGATCGCCTCTGCCGGCATTAGCGCTTTGGTTGGCAATCCAGCCGACAAAAGCGCTATCGCTATCGCGGAAAAACACCATTTGTCGCTAGAGCAGCATGAAGCGAGGCAACTGACGAAAGAAATGTGTCGGGAATATTCGCTGATACTGGTGATGGAAAAGGGCCATATCGATGCAGTCTGTCGGTTGGCACCGGAAGTCAGAGGGAAGACGATGCTTTTTGCTCATTGGCTGGGGCAAAAAGAAGTGCCCGATCCTTACAGAAAAAGCGCCGAAGCGTTTGAGTTTGTTTACCGCCTTCTTGATGATGCTGCTCAGAAATGGGCAGAGGCATTAAATCGTTAACCAGAGATTACAATGACTGATAATACGAAACCAGGCTTATCAACGGCCAATAATCATGACGAGATCGATCTAAGTCGCTTGTTGGGCACTTTACTTGACCATCGATGGCTCATCATCGGTATTACAGCGTTATTCTCTGTTACCGGTATAATCTATTCGCTTTTTGCCACCCCGGTTTACCAGGCCGACGCCATGGTCCAGGTTGAGCAAAACGTGGGAAATTCACTGGTCAATGATTTATCCCAGATGCTGCCGAGCAGTCAGCCGGGTTCCTCGACGGAAATCGAACTCATCAAATCGCGCATGGTGACTGGTAAAACCGTTGACGATTTGAATCTCGATACCGTTGCTCAGCAAAAATACTTCCCTGTTTTTGGGCGCGGTTGGGCTCGTTTAACGGGGGTTGAGCCTGGACGCATTGCGTTGTCTCGTCTTACCGTACCCTCCAATACGGATGATACTGCGCTTGAATTGAAAGTCATCGATGACAAGAACTATGTTCTCAGCAAAGATGGCACCGAAATTATCAAGGCAAAGGTCGGCGAGTTAGCAAGTGGCCGAGGTGTGACTTTACTGGTCAGTGAAATCTCGGCACAGCCTGGCACGGTATTTGAAGTGGCCAAACTGCAACGTTTGGTTGCCACCAATAATCTGTTGGATGCTTTGACCGTTGAGGATAAAGGCAAGGATACCGGCGTCCTGGCGCTCAGCCTGGTCGGTGATGATCCGGTTCTGGTCCGTAAAATCCTCGATAGCATCAGTAAAAATTACCTGTTGCAAAACGTTGAGCGCAAATCGGAAGAAGCGGCCAAAAGCCTGGACTTCCTGAAAGAACAGTTGCCCGAGGTCCGCAGTTCTCTGGACAGTGCTGAGGATAAACTCAATCGTTTCCGCCAGGCCAATGACTCGGTCGATTTGTCTCTGGAAGCCAAATCGGTATTGGATACCATTGTTGGCGTTGAAGCTCAACTGAACGAATTGACGTTCAAAGAAGCGGAAATTTCCAAGCTTTATACCAAAGAGCACCCTGCCTATCGTGCGCTAATGGAAAAACGCGCAACGTTGCAGCAGGAAAAGGACAAGCTCAACAAACGTGTCAGTGGCATGCCAAAGACTCAGCAGGAGATTTTACGTCTGACCCGCGATGTGCAGGCTGGGCAAGAAATTTACATGCAATTGCTGAACAAACAGCAAGAGTTGGGGATCACCAAGGCAAGTACAGTAGGTAACGTGCGCATTGTTGACCCGGCGGTAACGCAGCCGCGTCCGGTGAAACCGCAAAAAACCATCATCGTACTGATTGTTACCCTGCTGGGCGGTTTGTTCTCTACCGGTTTCGTGTTGTTGAAAACCATGCTTCATCGCGGTATCGAAAGTCCCGAACAGTTGGAGCAGCAGGGCATCAACGTATATGCCAGCATTCCATTGTCTGAATGGCAGCAGAAAAGCGATCGTGAAACCATGTTGTCGAGCAAACGCAGTAGCATCAAAAGCTATACGCTGCTTGCAGTCGGTAACCCGGCGGATCTGGCCATCGAAGCTGTCAGAAGCCTGCGGACCAGTCTGCACTTCGCTTCGCTCGAAGCGAAAAATAATGTGTTGATGATCTCTGGTGCCAGCCCAAGCATTGGTAAAACCTTTGTCAGTATCAACCTGGCTGCCGTTATTGCTCAGGCGGGGCAACGCATTTTGGTGGTTGATGCCGATATGCGTAAAGGTTATGCGCATTCACTGCTGAACTGCGAATTGGGTATTGGTTTATCCGACGTGCTTTCCGGTCAGGCATCGGCACAGCAGGCGGTAAGAAAGACGTCGATCGAGAATCTGAGCTTTATATCGCGTGGTAAAATCCCACCAAATCCTTCAGAGTTGTTGATGCATAACCGTCTGACGGAGTTCCTGGAGTGGGCGGGTAAAGAATACGATATCGTTCTGGTCGATACACCACCAATTCTGGCGGTGACCGACGCTGCAATCGTGGCACGTAATGTAGGTACTACACTGTTGGTAGCGCGTTACGGTGTCAACTCGCTGAAAGAGATCGAGGTGAGTATTCGCCGCTTTGAGCAAAATGGGATGGAAATCAAAGGTATTATTCTTAATGCCGTTGAACATAAATCCGGTAGTGCCTACGGCTATTACGCGTACGAATATAAATAACCCCCTTCCAAAAATAGAGGTTCCTTATTATTAAGGGACCTCTTGATCTGTTCAAAAAATTTATAGATTCCAATTTCGGAGATATCACATGAGTAATCTTGCAATTATTCCTGCAAGGGGTGGATCGAAAGGGATCCCGAAGAAAAACATTAAAGAAATTGCAGGTAAGCCATTAATTGCCTGGAGTATTGAACAGGCACTGAATTCATCACAAATTGATCGTGTTATCGTTACAACCGACTGCGAAGATATTGCTGCCGTAGCCAGAGAATACGGTGCCGAAGTTCCTTTTATGCGCCCTGCGCATCTGGCCGTCGATACTGCAGCGACCGAGCCCGCATTGTTGCATACGCTGGAATGGCTGGCGGAGCATGAGAACTACAAGCCGGAGTTTACCGTATTATTGCAGGCAACTTCGCCAGTTCGTAAAGATGATGCCATAGATGTAGCAATCAAGAAAATTATCGATAAGAAAGCAGACTCTTTGCTTAGCGTTTGCGAGTTTTGGCATTTTCTTTGGGAGAATGAAGATAATCCCAAGGCTTACTATGACTATTTAAATCGCCCGCGGCGCCAGGATATAAAGCCGGAAAATATCAAGCTGAAAGAGAATGGCTCAATTTATGTAACGAAAAGCGAAATCCTTCTGAGTACCGGTAATCGTCTTGGTGGCAAAGTCGTCGCGCATAAGATGTCAGAAGAAGAAAGCTTTGAAATTGATACCATGCTCGACTGGGCGGTTGTTGAAGTGATTTTGCAGAATTGGAATGGGAGATAATTAATGTTAATCCAGAAAAAAATATCCGATTTTTTGGTGTTTGAAACAGAAACAATCATTAAAGCATTGGAGAAAATCAACTCAAACAAAAAACGCATTATCTTCGTTGTTACTGAAGACGGCAAGTTATGCGGTTCCTTCTCAGATGGCGACTTCCGTCGTTGGATCACCAAAGGTGATTTCGATCTGAGTCGTGAAATGTCTGAAGTTATGAACCAGAACGTTCGCTATAAAAAAGTTGATGCGCCGCGTACCGAAATCGACGCGCTGTTCACCAACGGCGTAGACGTTTTGCCACTGGTGGATGACTATCGTCGGCTGGTTGCTGTTGCGCTGCAGAGTGAGAAAGGTCTGACGATTGGCAAGCACACCATCACCGAGACATCCCCGAGCTACATCATTGCGGAAATTGGTAACAACCATAACGGTGATATCAAACTGGCTAAGCACCTGGTCGATCTGGCCGTTGATGCCGGCGCCGATTGCGTCAAATTCCAGATGCGCGATCTCAGTTCACTGTATAAAGGCGGAAACGATAAAGATAAGTCTGCCGACCTGGGTGCGCAATATACCATTGACTTGCTGAGGAAATTCCAGCTTTCCAATGAAGACCTGATCGAGGTGTTCGATTACTGCAAAACCAAGGGCCTGACGCCGCTGTGTACGCCATGGGATCTCAAAAGCCTTGAGATTTTGGAAGAATACGGCATGGAAGGTTATAAAGTCGCTTCTGCCGACTTCACCAACCATGAAATGCTTGGCGCATTAGCAGCCACTGGTAAACCGCTGATTTGCTCCACCGGTATGTGCAGTGAAGCGGAAATCAAAAGCTCGGTCGAGTTCCTGAAATCCAAAGGTGCCGAGTTTGTTATTTTGCATTGCAACTCAACTTATCCGACGCCATTCAAAGATGTGAACCTGGCTTATATTAAACGATTGCAGCAAGTGACAGGTTGCCTGGTCGGATATTCAGGCCATGAGCGCGGGATCTCTGTGCCAATCGCAGTCGCCGCACTCGGCGCACGCGTGATAGAAAAACATTTCACCATTGATAAATCGATGGAAGGCAATGACCATAAAGTCTCACTGCTACCACCTGAATTTAAAGAGATGGTCGTACGCATTCGTGAAGTTGAAGAATCCATGGGCCAGGCGGGCGAACGCGCCATCACTCAGGGTGAAATGATCAACCGCGAAACGCTGGCGAAAAGTCTGATCATCAACCGCGATCTGAAAAAGGGTGAAATCATCACTCGCGATATGGTTGAAGTGAAAAGCCCGGGCCAGGGGTTACAGCCTCTGTATATGGAACAGTTGGTCGGCAAAAAAGCCAACCGTGACCATGAGAAAGGCGGTTACTTCTATGAGTCGGATCTGAATGATGTAGCGATTGAAGCCAAGGACTATGACTTTGACCGTCCTTTTGGTATTCCTGTTCGTTACCACGATTACAGCAAGCTGAAAAACAAATCCAACCTGGACTTTGTTGAGTTCCACTTGAGCTACCAGGATATGGAACTGGATCTGACGGAATTCTTCTCCGGCCCAGAAGACATTGGTTTTGCCGTACACAGCCCTGAGCTGTTTGCCAACGACCATATTTTGGATCTGGCGACCGAGGACCCGGTTTACCTTGAGCATTCTATCAAGCAGTTGCAGCGTGTTTGCGATGTGACACGCGCGCTTAAGCAGTATTTCCCGAAAACCGAACGTCCGGTTATCGTTGTTAACGCAGGTGGGTTCAATACTACCGGCTTCCTGCCAAAAGAATCGCGTCAGGCAATGTACGAGCGCATCGGTGCTGCATTGGGCCAGATTAATCAGGAAGGGGTGGAAATTATTATCCAAACCATGCCTCCGTTCCCATGGCACTTTGGCGGGCAGAGCTACCACAACCTGTTTGTCGACCCGGATGAGATCAAGGCATTCTGCGAAAAATATAACTATCGCATCTGTTACGACACTTCTCACTCGATGATGGCCTGTAACTACTACCAATGGGATCTCCATGAGTTCACCCAAAAGGTAGGGGCCTATACTGCACATATGCATATTGTTGATGCATTGGGTGTGGACGGTGAAGGGGTTCAGATTGGTAAAGGCGATGTGAACTTTGATGAACTTGCCGATGATCTGGTGCGCTATGCTCCAGGTGCGATGTTCATTCCAGAAGTCTGGCAAGGGCACAAAAATCAGGGAGAGGGATTCTGGCACGCACTTAACTTCCTGGAAAAGTATCTGTAAATGAGTAAAGTCATTATGGGCGCTGCGGCCTTGTCGATAGGGGATATTCTCGGCAAGGTCATAGGCTTCATCATACTGCCTTATTTAACAGCACACCTTGGCGCGTCGGGATACGGCGCGCTAACTCTGTATCTGTCCGTTATTCAGATTCTGATCATTTTCATTTCGTTTAGTGGTCAGGGTCTGCTGCCGGTCAAGTATATGCAAGAGGGGGAAGGGAGTTCCCTGGTGTTCCGCAGAGATAACATTACCCTGGCTTTGGCGTCGAGTGTGTTATTGGTAGCAATCTTTTATGTTGTTACGCTGGTCGCAAATATATCCGTAAGTTTCAGTGATGGCTTTTTGGTCGTTCTGGCGTCTCTGGCGCAAGCCCTTAACTTTATCAACCTGTCGCATTTACGTATCAGCCAGACCTATAAGGTCGCCGCGATTGGACAGTTCTTGCTTTCTGCATTTAACGTCCTGTTTACGATCGCGCTTTTCGAGCTGATCGCAGCTACGCCGGGACAGCGGTTGATAGCGATAGCGGCTTCGTTTTTCAGTATTCAGTTAGCCTATGAGTTCTTCGTTTACAAGAAAATCAAAGGTGAACGTACGGCACTTCAGCCTGTACGCCAGCGCTATAAAGAAATTATCAATTATGGTGTATCCCTGTTGCCGCATCACGGCAGTTACTGGATAAAATCATCGATAGATCGGTTCTTTATTGCTCATTATATGAGTACCGCAGTGGTAGGGGTCTATGGTCTGGCATTTCAGCTTACCTCTATTGTGATGTTGTTTTTTGGTGTAATTAACCAGGCATTCCAGCCTTTCATATATCGAAAGCTGAAAGAGAAAGATTTCCGCGGTGTTGAGCTTATTCAATATGGCTATACAGGCTTAGTGATTGTGTCCTGTATGATTTACTTCTTCATCATGCCATTTGTTTTCCCTTATCTCTTTAAGGCCGAGTTCAACCAGGCTATTTATTATTTCAATATTTTGTTGCCGGGAACCGCATTCCTTTCTATTTATTATATTTTTACGCACTCACTGTTCTACTATCGTAAAAATAAAATGATTTCGATTATTACAATGGGGTCGATGGTTACGCATTTAATCGGTATCTTTATCATCACCATGACGGCAATCAAGGTCGAGTATTTCTGTTTTGTCTATGCGATATCCAGTCTTTTTGCCTGTGTAGCAACCTTCATTTATGGTAAACGGCAGATCAGCATTGAGAGGGAAAGATGATAGCAAGTTTTAAACGATGGTTGAGAGGTCTAAGCAAACAGCGCTATCGTTCTAAAGTTATCAGGACTGCGGCGAAGTGCGGCCGAGATCCCAAAGTTAACTTTTTGACCATTGTTAATAATAAAACAACGTTGGGCAATAACTTCAACTCTAATGGTCTGACGGTAGTAGGTAAGGGCAGCGTTGTCATTGGCGATAACTTTCACTGTGGTTTCGGTTGCGTATTAATCACCGAAAATCATAATCATAATGGCTCTGCCATCCCTTATGACCACACCTACGTGATTAAAGATACCCATATCGGAGACAATGTCTGGTTGGGTATAAATGTGATTATCCTGCCCGGCGTGACCATCGGCGAGGGGGCCATTATTCAGGCCGGCAGCGTAGTGGTTAAAGATATTGAACCTTATGCGATCGCCGGGGGCCATCCGGCCAAGGCGTTTTCGCAGCGCGATGTTGATCATTATCTGCAGCTCAAAGCGGAAGGCAAGTTCCACTGAGTGATATGTGAAATTCGCATCAGTTACCAAAATCGGATATCAGAAATATGAGTAAGCACATTGCGTACATTGAATCGCCGCTGCAGGCTTTTAACCTTATCGAATATCTTGATGCGAAGAACATTACCCTGGATTTGCTGATCGTGAACAAACGCTCAGCCAATTCGTCATTAAATCATGGACAGATCGTTTATCTGTTGAGCATGATTAGGCATAAGACGTTGAAGACGATCGACGTTGAAGGCCATTTGGGGAATGTGCTGGATATCAGAAAAGAATTAAAGGGCGTTAATTCAGACGTCAGTGTGAAAGAACATGTCACCCTGATTGCTGGCGAATATCGTGCGAGAGTTTTTTGGATGCTGGCTCACAAGTTCCCAAAACGAGATATCGTTTTGTTGGATGACGGTACCGCCACGCTCAGGATCAAGCGCAGCAACAACCTCACCGCAAAGGGCATTGCGAAGTCGATTTTCCTTAAGTCTTTGGGTATGGCTAACAATGAGCGAGAAAAAATAACCTTCTTCTCGGTGTACGACATTGAGAAAAATATCGCTCTTAAAGATTCGATAATTAAACATAACTATCAGAATTTTAAAGTGAAATTGGCAAATTTGCCTCAGGGTGGCAATAAAGTCTTCATCATAGGCACACCTCTTTATGAAGCCGGAGTGACCTCTGTTGACGATATCGAACTGACGCTGAAAATGATCGACGATCTGAAGCAGAATCAGGAAGGCGTCGAATTGGTATATATTCCACACCGCCGTGAGCGTGAAGAGAAAATTGATGCAATCAGGCAACATGTAGAGGTTCGGCGTCTAGATTTTCCGTTTGAAGTTTACCCGATCGTTGCGGGAGAAAATGTAACCTCAATTGCTGGTTTCTACTCGTCATTATATGACAATCTGATCAAGATCTATGATGAAAAAATAAAAATAACCGCTTACGTACTCGACGAAAAAGTGCTGTCGTCGGAATGGGTAAATTTCGTTGATGCGATTTATAAAAATTATGAAAACTATGAGAGTGCTGATATCACTCTGATTAAAGATAAATTTTGATTTTATAAATTATTCGGTGGTGGTCAATAAATGAAGATTGTTTTAATAAATACACTTTATGCTCCCTACAAGATTGGTGGCGCAGAGGTGTCCGTACAGATGCTGGCCGAAAGCCTGCACAGCGCCGGGCATCAGGTGCGTGTATTTTGTCTTCATGAAGGCGATAAAATTAAACATGATTCACTTAACGGCGTAGGTATCGTTTACTTCCCGCTGAAGAATCTCTACTGGCCGTTCCAGAAGCAGGCTGCCGGCAAACTGCAGAAAGCGGCTTGGCACCTGCTGGATTCTTACAATCCGTTCATGACGCGTATGGTGCGTAATGAACTGCGTGCTTTTGCCCCAGATGTAGTGCATACCAACAACCTGAGCGGCTTTTCTGTTGCGATATGGCGTGCGGCTAAAAAGTTGGGTGCCCGTGTGGTTCATACTACCCGCGACTATTACCTGTTCCATCCTAATGGGACTTTGTTCCAGCATGGGCAAAATATGGATGTAAAAGGTCGGACTGTAGCCATCACTTCCTATTTTAAGAAAAAAGCCAGCCAACGCGTTGATGCTTTTGTCGGCATTAGCAAGTACATTTCGACACTGCACCAGGAAAATGGTTTTGCCCTTAATGCGCAACATACCTATATCTACAACCCGGTATCGGCTGTAGATTTTGTTCCGATCCCAAGCGAGAAGGTGAGAATAGGCTTTGTTGGCCGCTTGACCGAGGATAAGGGGTTTGATGACTTCTGTTCGCTGGCGAAGCAGGGCCTTCAGGATCCGGACGTGGAGTTTTATGCCGCAGGCCGCTTTAATAATGATGTCTCGGGCGAGCAGATGAAGGCGTTGGCGGAAAAATCTGGAGTCAAGCTGCTCGGTTTTATCAAAATTGAGGAATTTATGGCGCAGGTCGATGCGGTTGTATTGCCGACGCGTTGGAATGAGCCCTTTGGTCGTGCGGTTGCAGAATCTGCTATCTCTGGTAAAGTTGTCTATACCACTTTCAGCGGTGGAGTAACCGAAATCGCAGCTTACTACGATAATATCTTTGAGCTGACGGATTTCTCTATCGCTGGTGTGATTAGTGCTGTTAAAGAAAATAAAAATTCGCTGCGACGTTCGTTTTTTGAAATTGAGAAAATAGCCAGCAGTTACGAAAGTGTGTACAGAGGATAATAATGAAAGTATCTATAAAGTCGCTGGTGATATTTTTATTGTTAAGTTATTTAACGTTGGTTTCGCTCAGCGGGATTATCACCGTAACTGCTTATATGTCAACGCGGTTGCTTTTGCTGTATAAAGATTTTTTCGCAGTGATTATACCGGTGTTCATATTGGTTCTGCTGATATCGCGGAATCCAAAGGTTACGCCTCAATTTCAGAGCGTCATTGTGCTTTTCTTCGCAATGATAGGTTTTTCTCTGATCTACATTTTACTCACCATGGTTCATGGTCGCTTTAACTTCTTTCGCTCATTGGTGCAATTCCGTCTCGAACTGTTAACCTTCGCATCGTTTTTCTGTGGTGCCGTATTGATGCTGCTATCTCGTGAGGAGCGGCTTGATATACTTATGAAGTTGGTAAAGTTTTATATTATCTTTGCCGTTATAAATGCATTATTTGCCATCGCAGAGTCAACTCTGGCCGGTGCGCTGTATGCCGTGATAGGTTACGACCCAGGTCCGCAGCTTACGCAGTTCGGCAAAGAGTATGGCTTGGTGTTACGTACTATCCAGGGGCAATTCCGTGCTTTTGGGCTACAGACCGGGCCATTTAGCCTTAGTGAATACCTCTTCTTTGCGCTGGTGCTTTCTCCTTTCGTCAGTCTTAAAAATAGAAAGAAATTCATTTTCCTTATTACGCTGGGCATCGTGTGCTCAACGTCGAAAACCGCCATTATTATGGCGCTGTTGTATATTATGTTTCTGATGTCCAGACGCCTCTTCTCGCTGCGGTTTAGCCTGAATATTGTTACGCTGGCGACATTTGTGTTGGGGATGTTTTTCTATGTCACCACTACGAACTATGATGTGTATCAGGCCTTGTTCCCTAAAGAAAACGCCATTGCGGAAAACAGTATTCTTTTCCGAACCATGGGGATTGAGAGTGTGAAGGCTGCACCAGAATATTCTCCATATATTGGCGCAGGTTATGCCGTTAACGGTAATGCTGTCGTTGGTGATGACAATAGCAACAGTATTCCTCTGGATAGTATGTATATTTACATGCTGTCAAATTATGGCAATGTGGGGATTATTTTCCTGGTTATTGTCGCCGCCATTGTTCTCGGTATCCTTTATCAGAAAGTGATAAGAGGAGGGTATGTCGGAGTTTATCTTTACTGGATGATATCGCTGTTAATGAACTTTGTTTACAACAACCCATTAACAAATTACCCGGGTTATCTTTTCCCAATCATCCTGACTATCCTGATCTTGTCGTTGAAAACGACATCTGAGAAGGAACCGACCAGGAGTCACGTTTTAAATAAAATAAAACCGAGATACCGTTAGTCGAACTTCAAGGGGATAGCCTGACTATGATTTATGTTAACGCACGTTTTCTGACCCAGGATGTCACGGGCGTGCAGCGTTTTGCCCAGCAGATTTGCCTGGCGTTAAATGCCCTGCGCAATGACGTTGTTTTTCTTTCCCCAAAGAATATCAAACACCATGACGTTGCCGAATTACTGAATGTCAAGATTATCGGCTCATCCAGCGGACATCGGTGGGAACAGAAGGATTTGCCGGCCTATCTTGCTACGCAGGGAAAACCGCTGTTGTTAAACCTCGGCAACACGGCGCCTATTTTTTATCAGAACAAGATCGTCACTCACCACGATGTCACCTATAAACGTTATCCCCAGAGCTATTCCTGGAAGTTCCGTCTGCTCTATAACGTTTTTGTGCCGCTTATGTTGCGTAATAGCAAGATGTTGCTAACGGTGAGTGAGTTCTCCAAAAAAGAGTTACATGAAGCATACGGTTATCCGTTGGATGATATTCATGTTATCTATAATGCAGCAGGCAGTATTTTCTGCCCCAAAAAGAACGAGGCGTTGGCACGCGATCCCTATTTGCTGGCGGTTTCCTCACCCAATTACCATAAGAATTTCCATGGGTTGATTACTGCATTCAATCAGTGGGAAAACCAGGGTAAGGTAAAGCTCAAGATCATTGGTGCCGCTAACGCCAACTTCAACAATGTTGCACCCTCTTTAGCGGCAACAGAAAATGTCGAGTTTACCGGACGCGTCAGCGATGAACAGCTGATTGAGCTATATTCTAATGCCCTGGCGTTTGTTTTTCCGTCATTCTACGAAGGTTTTGGTATTCCGCCGCTAGAGGCGCAGGCCTGTGGTTGCCCGGTGATTTCATCAAATAGCGCCTCACTACCCGAAGTGCTTGGTGATAGCGCATTGTATTTTTCACCAGACAATACGAAAGATATCGCGGCCTGTATAAGCCGAATAACGAGTGATGATGCCCTTCGTCAGCAGCTTATCCAGAGCGGATTTGACAATATAAAAAGATTTTCCTGGACTCTATCAGCAAACAAGATTAATGATCTGATTAACACCCATCAGTGAATTCTCTAATTATTTATTGGATATATTATACCCCGCTCTTTCGGCGGTTAAATATATTCTGTTTGTAGTTACAATAATGAACTGAAAAATTTATGAAATTTCAGGTTTATTTATCATTTTGGGGGATATAATGCCAAATGGAAATTTGAGCGTTGGCGTTGTTGCTGATTGGTTGGTCAGTTATGCCGGCGCTGAACGAGTGATAAAAGAGTTTATTGATCTATATCCTGATGCCGATCTCTATTCAGTTGTCGATTTTTTAAGTGATGAGTCGCGCGCCCAGTTTGGTGGCAAGCATGCCGAGACAACCTTTGTTCAAAATTTGCCCAAGGCCAAGACCGGTTATCAAAAATATCTGCCGCTTATGCCGCTGGCGATCGAGCAATTGGATGTTTCCAAACACGATCTGATTCTGTCGAGCAGTCACGCAGTAGCTAAAGGGGTTCTCACTGGTCCCGATCAGTTGCATATCAGCTATGTACATTCACCGATCCGCTATGCCTGGGATCTACAGCACCAGTATCTGCGGGAGGCCGGGCTTGATAAGGGCCTGAAAGGCAAGTTGGCGAAATGGTTACTGCATAAAATAAGAATGTGGGATTATCGCACTGCCAACGGCGTTGACCATTTTATTGCCAATTCGCATTTTATTGCCCGTCGTATCAAAAAAGTTTATGGCAGAGACGCTGATGTCATTTATCCTCCAGTGGACGTTAATCGTTTCACTGTCGAAGAAAATAAAGAGGATTTCTATTTTACTGCGTCACGAATGGTCCCCTATAAGCGAATTAACCTTATTGTAGAGGCTTTTTCTGCCATGCCCGACAAGAAGCTGGTTGTCATTGGCGACGGTTCTGAAATGGCAAAAATAAAAAGTAAGGCCGGTAAGAACGTAGAAATTCTGGGTTTCCAGCCTAATGACGTTTTGCAAGATTATATGAAGCGTGCCAAAGCCTTCGTTTTTGCTGCAGAAGAAGATTTCGGTATTACTGTCGTTGAAGCGCAAGCCTGCGGAACGCCGATCATTGCCTTTGGCAAGGGCGGATCATTGGAGACAGTCCGACCATACGGTGTTAGTAACCCAACGGGCATCTTCTTTGATGAACAAAATACTGCATCGATAATTCAGGCTGTGAATTATTTTGAGACGATTCAGGACAGGATTATTGCCGCAGATTGTCGTTTGCATGCGAACAAGTTCTCAGCGGAGCGTTTCCGTGACGAGTTGTCGAATTATGTTAATCAGAAATTGGCTGATTTTCAGTCTGCCAAGTCGATCACTTATTAAACTGTAGGAATTCGAAAATGAGTAATCTTTATCCAGTAATTATGGCCGGGGGAACAGGGAGCCGTTTATGGCCAATGTCACGAGAACTGTTTCCCAAGCAATTTTTAGCCTTATGTAACGAGTTCTCGATGTTACAGACTACCGTTATGCGGTTGAAAGGGCTGGATATTATCGATCCTTTAGTGATCTGCAATGAAGAACACCGCTTCATCGTAGCGGAGCAACTGCGTCAGATCACTCGTCTTTCGCATAATATTATCCTGGAGCCGGTAGGCCGTAATACAGCGCCTGCTATTGCATTGGCTGCGCTGCAAGCTACCGCCAATGGCGATGATCCGTTATTGCTTGTTTTGGCCGCAGACCATGTTATTCAGGACGAAGCAACCTTCCGAGATGCTGTTAATCAGGCCATCCCCTACGCGGAAGCCGGTAAGCTGGCGACTTTCGGTATTGTCCCAACGGGGCCGGAAACCGGTTATGGCTATATTCAAAAAGGCGCTAGCGTGGATGGTTCCACTATCTGCGGCGTATCTCGTTTTGTTGAAAAACCTAACCTCGAAACTGCCCGGGAATACCTGAACAGCGGGCAGTATCTGTGGAATAGCGGCATGTTCCTGTTTAAAGCCAGCCGCTATCTGGAAGAGTTGGGGCGTTTCCGCCCGGATATTCTGGACGCTTGTCAAAAATCATTGGCGCACCTTTCACCAGACTTGGACTTTATTCGCGTAGATCGCGAATCCTTTGTGGCTTGTCCGGATGAGTCTGTTGACTATGCTGTCATGGAGCAGACTGCAGATGCAGTTGTTGTTCCACTCGACGCAGGCTGGAATGATGTCGGCTCATGGTCGGCGCTGTGGGAAATTAGCGAGAAGGATATCAAAGGCAATTCGACCTTTGGTGACGTGCTGGAGCACGACTGTTCAAATAACTATATCCGCGCTGAGCACAAACTGGTGGCAACTGTCGGCGTAGATAATCTGGTCGTGGTTGAAACTAAAGATGCCGTGCTGATCGCCAATAAAGATAAAGTGCAGGACGTTAAGGAAATCGTTAACCAGCTCAAAAAGCAGCAGCGTTCCGAAAGCAAACAGCATCGTGAAGTTTATCGTCCATGGGGCAAACACGATGCGATTGCGCAGGGCGATCGCTTCCAGGTGCGTCGTATAACCGTTAAGCCAGGCGAGAAGTTGTCTTTGCAGATGCATCATCACCGTTCAGAGCACTGGGTTGTGGTTTCGGGGACTGCAAAAGTCAACACCAACGGCAAGACGCAGCTGATCAGTGAAAATGAGTCCATTTATATTCCATTGGGCGTTGAGCATTCTCTGGAGAATCCAGGGAAAATACCTTTGGATTTGATTGAAATTCAGTCCGGTGCGTATTTAGGTGAAGATGACATCGTACGCATCGTCAATGCAGAACAGCACAATTAATTATTTTTCGCTGCGGGTATTCCGCAGCGCTATCAGGTTTATTTCGGTTAAGGATTTTACCAATGTCTAAAACATTAACTTGCTTTAAAGCTTATGATATTCGTGGCCGCCTTGGCGAAGAGCTGAACAACGATATTGCCTATCGCATCGGGCGTGCGTATGGCGAATTCTTGAAACCGAAGAGCGTTGTGGTTGGCGGCGATGTTCGGTTGACCAGTGAAGAGCTTAAGTTGGCCTTGGCCGATGGTTTGCGTGATGCGGGCGTTGATGTACTGGATATCGGGTTGAGCGGCACCGAAGAAATTTATTTCGCCACTTTCCATTTGGGTATCGATGGCGGTATCGAAGTGACGGCGAGTCACAACCCGATGGATTATAACGGCATGAAACTGGTCCGTAGCCAGGCCAAGCCAATCAGTGGTGATACCGGTCTGCGGGATATACAGCGCCTGGCTGAGGCTAACGAATTCGCGCCTGTGGTTGAGGCGCAGCGTGGCGGTTATAAGCAGATTTCTGTTGAAAAAGAGTATGTGGATCATCTGCTGGGCTATATCGATCCAGCTAAGCTGAAACCGCTCAAGTTGGTGATCAACTCAGGAAACGGCGCTGCAGGCCATGTCATTGACGCGATTGAAGCACGTTTCAAACAGCTTGATGTCCCTGTGGAGTTTATCAAGGTACATCACCAACCGGATGGCAATTTCCCAAATGGGATCCCTAACCCACTGTTGCCGGAGTGCCGTGAAGACACTGCTCAGGCAGTGCGCAAGCACAAGGCAGATATGGGGATCGCGTTTGATGGCGATTTCGACCGCTGTTTCTTGTTCGATGCAGATGGCGGTTTTATCGAAGGGTACTATATTGTAGGGTTACTGGCTGCAGCGTTCCTGGAGAAGGAAGCGGGTGCGAAAATAATTCACGATCCCCGTCTAAGCTGGAACACCATCGACGTAGTCGTTCAGGCGGGTGGGGTGCCGGTGATGTCCAAAACTGGCCACGCATTCATTAAAGAGCGTATGCGTTTGGAAGATGCCGTATATGGCGGTGAAATGAGTGCTCACCATTATTTCCGCGAATTCTCATACTGCGATAGCGGCATGATCCCATGGTTACTGGTAGCGGAACTGTTGAGTATTAAAAACCAGTCGTTGAGTCAAATGGTTGAACAACGTATGGCAACCTATCCGGCTTCTGGGGAAATCAACAGTCACCTTGACGATCCTAAAGCGGCGATTGAGCGCGTATTGGCGAGTTATCAGGCGCAGGCATCGGTCTTTGATACTACGGATGGTATCAGCCTGGAGTTCGATAACTGGCGTTTTAACCTGCGGAGTTCTAATACTGAACCCGTCGTCCGGTTGAATGTGGAGTCTCGTGGGGACGTCGCTCTTATGCAGGAAAAAACAGATGAAATTCTGGCAATCTTGCGCAAGAAAGCATGAAGGGAAAGTATCTGACAAAAAGCTTCAGTGAAAACAATTCATATAACGTGGAAAAATCGATGAAGCAGACTAAAGGGCTGTTCAGTAATATGGCATCAAAGTTGATGCTGGCAGCGTCGGATATACTGTTCTTCAACCTTGCTGTTTATCTGGCGTATTTTATCATTCATAAAGTGATGGGAGGGCTGGATGAGTTTGTCCCGCCAGAGGAATTCGGCGTTCGAGTATTGGCGCAGTTTATCCTTTCTCTGCTTTGTGTATTTTGGTTTTGGACTCGTTTACGTCACTATACCTATCGCAAGCCGTTCTGGTTTGAATTGAAGGAAGTGATCCGAACGCTGTTCATTTTTGCCATCCTAGATCTGGCCCTGGTTGCTTTCTCCAAGTGGCATTTTTCGCGTTATATCTGGATGTTTTCCTGGGGAATGATGATTGTGCTGGTTCCCCTTGGGCGTGCTTTGACCAAAAAGCTGCTGAATAAATTAGGCTTATGGAAAAAGCAGACGATTATTATCGGTTCCGGCAAGAACGCATTCGAGGCTTATGCTGCTTTACAGAGTGAAGAGGTCATGGGGTTCGACGTAGTCGCCTTCGTTTGTACCGAAACTCCCTGTGAGGAGCACTATTTCGGTGTGCCGGTTATCAATAGTGAACAAGCTTTATGGGATTGCGTCGATACTGAAAATACCCAGTTTATTGTTGCCCTCGAGTTTGAACAGCATGCATTGAGAGACTGGTGGCTGAAAAATCTGGCAAAACACGACTGCAGGTCTGTTTCAGTGATCCCGACGTTGCGCGGCGTGCCGTTATACGGAACCGACATGAGTTTTATCTTCAGTCATGAAGTTATGATCCTGCGGGTAAATAATAATCTGGCCAAACGTTCATCGCGCTTTATCAAGCGAGCCTTCGATATTTTTGGTTCGTTGGCAATCATGATTATGTTATCTCCGATATTGTGCATTCTGGCTATTTTGGTGTCGCGAGACGGTGGGAAACCAATCTATGGTCATGAACGTGTCGGCCATAATGGCAAGAGATTTAAATGTCTTAAATTCCGCTCGATGGTGCTGAATTCTAAAGAGGTGCTGGAAGAGCTCCTGGCTCGAGATCCTGAGGCGCGCGCTGAATGGGATAAAGACTTTAAGTTGAAATGCGATCCGCGCATCACTCGGGTGGGAGCGTTTATTCGCAAGACCAGCCTGGATGAGTTGCCGCAACTCTGGAACGTGTTCCGCGGTGAGATGAGCCTGGTAGGACCTCGGCCAATCATTGAGGCAGAACTGGAACGTTATGCCGGCGATGTTGATTATTACCTGATGGCCAAGCCTGGTATGACCGGTCTGTGGCAGGTCAGCGGACGTAATGACATCGACTATGATACCCGCGTGTATTTCGATTCCTGGTACGTCAAAAACTGGGCTCTGTGGAATGACATTGTCATTTTGTTCAAGACTATCGCTGTGGTTCTGAAACGTGATGGCGCCTATTGAGTTCTGATATAAGCACGGACAACCTTCGTGGGTTTTTGCCTGCGAAGGTTTTTTTTTGTGCTGCTGGAAGTATTGAGATATTCGATTTAAGAAGCGTTGATTTTTTAGTGCTACGATTTTTGAGTAAGATATGATTTTTGCCAGTGGCGGAGAGGGAGTCTCGATTTCTCTGGGGCATGGGTAACCGTTTGATTTCCATCTGTAGTTGGAGGTAAATTTTGACTAACGTATTTTGTAAGCAGAGTTTGATAGGTGGTAAAACGAAACTGCTGGCCTATGCCATTTTGCCATCGATACTGTTCAGCAGCTATGCATCTGCTTTTGAGGTTGGGATTCATTCACATTTTCGCTGGTACCCGAAAGATCCGGACAACTATCTAGAGTTGATAAAGCGCTATGGCTTTACTTCCTACCGTGCGGATTTTCCCTGGGGAGGGTTAGAGCAGCAAAAAGGGCAGTATGTCATCACCGGTAATATGCAGAAGGCCGATCAGGCATTTAATGACGGCCCTAACTATGGTTTGAACGGGTTGTTGGTATTGGCTTATGGCAATAAGCTTTACGATCCATCAGGTTATCCGACTACCCCGGAAGCGATTAATGCCTTCGCCAACTATGCTTATTGGACGGCGTCAAAATACAAAGGCAAAGTCAAATATTACGAAATCTGGAATGAATGGACAAATTCCACGGCGATTAAACCGAAGCCGCGTAACCCGCCTCCGCCAGAGGTTTTTGTCGCACTAGTTAAAGCAACTGCTGCCGCCATCAAGAAGGCGGATCCTAATGCGATTGTCATGACGGGCTCCGCCAACCCGACGGGGACGCGTGATCCTTCCTGGGTTGATAAGATAGTCAAATTGGGCGTGCTTAATTACGTCGATGGCCTATCCATTCATCCATACTCATACGGTAATGACAATTACGCCGTGCGGGCGCCTGAGGGCAATCTCGGTGTAGTAGATCAATTTGAGGCTCGGCTTTCCAAGGCCGCAGGCCGGAATGTACCTATCTATATCACCGAGGTAGGAGTGCCAACCTATGAAGGTAAGGGGGGATTGTCGAAAGACCTGGCTGCACAGTATATCGTGAAGTATACCTTCCTGGCGAAATCGCGCCCCTATATCAAAGGCGTGTGGTGGTATGATCTACTCGATGATGGGGATAATCCGAAGATTAATGAGCATCGCTTTGGCTTGTTGACCCGTGACGGTCAGCCGAAGCCATCGATGCTGGCTTTCAGTAAAGTGGCTGATATTGCCCGCTCGTATACGGTCGAGAAATATCAGGCTTTGCCAGGAGGGAAAATCTCTATCGCACTGAAAGGCAACAATCAACATGCGATGTTGTTCTGGCAGGAAAAACCGATAACGCAGCCATCCAGTGGGATTACTTCGAGCCTGCGCAGCCTGATGTCCAGTGATACGGCTCAGCAGCAGCAGCAAGCCACGCCATTGAAAGAGTTGCAGGGTAATACCGCAACGCCTGATGGTGATGTCCCGGTAATGATGCGCTCCAATTCGCCGATTAACTCGCCCTGGTAATAACCGCGGCGGCAGATAACTGTTTGGATAAGGTTCGTTGAATCTTGTCTCTCGTGAAAATCCGGAAACGTCTTCGTTTTCGGATTTTTTTTACCTTTACGCTACGCCATTACTGACCATCCCCAGCCGGCAACATCCCCTTTTGATCTTTTCTTGCTCTCTTTGACCCCTTTGCTTCCCACCGACAATAAAAATGCCGACCAGAGTTAACTGGCCGGCATTCAAATTACTGATATATCCTTCAACCACTGGCGGCTTTTGCGAAAAGAGCCAGCCCGCGGCATGTACCCTTAAGCGTAATGCAGAGTATCAATCAGTTGCTGATGGTTTTGACCTGTCAGGTAAACAACGCTGTCGTTGGTATCCAGAGTGTGGTTATTGTTGTTATCAATAATCACGTAGGAGCTGGCATTATTGCCTGTTCCGCCGAACACTACAGATGCCACGCCGACTTTAGCTGTCAGTGAGTTGCTGCTGTCCAGGCCGAGGATACCGCCCAGCAGCCCGATAACACCGTTGGTCAGACCGCCAACCAGGGTACCCAGCAGGGCATCCAGAGTATCGGCAGCACGAGTACCGTAATCCGCCACCGCAGTGCCGCTGGTATCGCCGGAAATAGTCAAGCCAGAAGCGACGTCGACAATTTTGTCTTTGGTACTGTCAAAGTCGGTGATGGTAATACCGGCCTGAGTATTACTTGCCTTAGCTTCGAAAGTATTTACACCACTCCCGCCGGTCAACGTGGTATTGCCGATCGCCGCCAGGTGGTCGGCAGCGGTAGAACCTTCCACTGTCAGTTGGTAACCATTCAGGCCCAGGCTCGTCAGAACCGGCGCCAGCAGCGCGGTAGTGACAGCACTCAGTGGCAGAATATTCAGCAACTGAACGATGATACCGTCACCGGTACCGCCGTGGCTTGAATCAAGATTCAGGCCGCCGGTATTAGTCGATGCGTTAATATCGCGAACGTTGCTGAAACCGCTGCCAACAGCCAGATTCAGAGCATGATCACCTGTTACGTTGATAGTCTGAACCTGTGCGTTGGTACCTGCCAAAGACATAATGTTGCTAAATGCCCCCGTACCGCCAGAAGCAATATTCACCGTATCCAACGCAGTACCCAGCAATGCGCTACTGCTGCTGTTCAAGCTGATGGCACCAGCATTCACGTTCGCAGAACTTACCGCATCAAAGTTAATATTGAAATGGTCAGTCGCATTCTGGACAAAAGTGAAGCTCAACGTACTTGCAGCCGTCGCATCACCTTTTACTTCCAATTGTGCAGCAGTACCGCCGGCAGCGTTAATCACACTGGCATTGGCCAAACCGGAAATAACAAAGCCCTGTGCGCCCAGGTTGGTGGCCGCAGCACCTTGAGTAACGGTCCCCCCAGTTGTCCCTTCAACCGTAGCTGTCCCGTTGGTTAAGCCAAAATCAAAGACATGGGTCGGTGTAGTTACGCTGGTAGTGGTCGGTGAACCAATTAATGGTGTGGTAATCAGGGTGCCAACGGATTTGCCGATGTAGCCCGTCAGATCAATCTGTTCGATATTTGAGAAGTTATTGGCGTTACTGGTGACTACACTGGTGCGAATACCCAAAGCATTCTGATTCGTCACTACAGATTTAGTGATAAAGTTGGCGGAAATGGAATCAGTACCTGCGCCACCATCAGCTTTAATGGTTGTCGCCACTGTGTTAGCACCGTTTGACACCCCATTACCAGCCCACTGCAGGCTATCGTTTCCAGCACCAAGGTTAAACTGGCCTGTACCGGTGGCAATATTTGCCGTAGAGGTAACAACCACAGTGTCCGAACCAGAGCTGGCGTTCAGAATGATATTACCGTTGTTTACGGTAATATCCACACCCGGGTCAACCCCGTTGTCTGACAGGTTGACCGTTGCTGCGCTGGTGCCGTTAATGGTCAGATTCGCCAAATGATCGGCGAACTTCAGGTTAACGACGCTGGCGGCATTGGCGGCAAGTTGAACATCGGTCAATACTGCAGTTTCGGCATTGCTGATCTGGTGTGAAACCCCAGTGTTAACTGTCCCGGTGGCATTACCGCCAGCCGCTGTCGTGGTCAGGGATGCTGCAGTTTTGTACAACAGGCTGGTGCCGATATCAAATTCAAAACCGTGCTGTTGAGTCACGGTTGCTGCATCTGTCGCCACGGAGCCACGCAGGTCGTTGATGATGGCCTGGGTAATTGTCGTTTTGTCACCCAATGCGCCGTAACTGGCTAATTGCGCTGCAGTGGCGGCAACGCCGTGCACCAAAGTAAATACGTGTTGAACGAAGGCGTCACCGGTCAGCTGGCCGCCTTTTTTCTGCGATTCAGCAGAATTGATCAGCGTAGTGATAACCTGCGCGTAGGTCTTGCCGGCAAAGAGCTCCTTGCTCCAGGTATCCAGACCTGCTGAGTCAACGCCGCGGCCCGGGACGCCCAGATAGATTGCTGCCACTTGTTCCTGAAGGTTCAGTGCCGGCAGTTCACCGGGTTGCCAAACGTGAGTAGCCGCCTGGAAATGTTGTTGAGCCGTGGTATCACCGGCAGCAACGGTACCTTTCAATGCACTAATCACCTGTGCAACCACGTCACCGCGTGTTGAGCCGCCGCTTAGCAGCGCAAGATAGCTGTTGCTTTCGGCAGTAGTCGGCGCGCGTTCATAGCTGTTTTGGAAAAGAGCATTGATGAAAGCGCTGTCACTCAGCGTTTTCAATGGGCTGGAGTTGACAAAAGTCTGTGCGATGGCAGCTAGAGTTTTTCCGCCCTGGGCCAGTACAGTTCCCCAGTAGGTGATGCCGTCCTGCGTTTGCGTCAGACCGACAACGTGGAAGATACCTTGCACATCAGCTGCGCCGGCAGAAGCGGCTGCCGATGCGACCGGGAACAGGGATTTTTCAACTTTGGTTTCAAAGACGCTTTGTTGCGACAACAGTGTGGAGTCAAAGCCACTGTAATCCAGCACATCAAAAATAACTTTCGCAACTACGGATGCTGTTGTTGGGTTGCCGGCTAACAGATCGGCCAACACTTGACTGGTAGGCGCAATGCCATGCACCGATGTGTAGATGGTAGTGACAATTTCAGATGCCGTGTGACCATTCAGACTGGCTGTACCTGCAATGAACTTTTGGGCAACTTGTTCAAGTGAAAGCGCAGAAGTCTCGATTTTCTGTGAATAGTAATCTAAACCCGCAGTATCAATGTTCTTTCCGGAAATGGCTAAAAATAAAGCCGCTGCTTTTTGCTGTGATACTAATGTGGCCATACATTACCCCTTTGGATGTACCCATATCAATTGTCATAAGTATGTCGTGACCTTGCTCCACAACCGTTAACAGGGAGAGATTCGGTCGAATTTTTAGTGTTAACGCATGCAAAAACAGCGACATATAAAGATGACGCATGAATAGCAATTTTTGTTTTCGCAATTTAAGCAAAGGAGCTAACGGGTATTTTGTCAAGGCGGTAGGATTTTTTTTATTTATTTGCCATGTAACTATTCCTAAATGTTCATGGTGGTAATAACTTATGCTCTTTACATATTGATTGTATATGGTTTTTTAGTAATGATAAAAGTTCGAAATTAAGCGTTAAGTATGGTTATTATTAGATATCTAACTGTTTTTTTATCTAAAGTTTATATTGAAAAAAGAGGTTGCAGGCAGAAAAAACCAGATAATAACTAGTGGTTTGTTTTTGTGTGGCACGAGATGACATAATTGTTTGTTTTAAAACATAAAAAAATGATAGATATGCCACAGTTTTTTTTGCTTTGTACCTTGCTGATATTGGGGGTATGTATCTATAGTTAATAAAAAAGTGACTGCAGTCTTGAGCAGGTTTGGGGTGATTATCGTATAGGGCATTTTCCATACGAATCAATGCGGATTTGGCTGACAGTGCGGGTGAAGTAAGGAAAGAAAGTGAATCAATTTATACCGCGTAATGAGATTGCGGATGTTATACGGACACGCAGTAAAATTTTCTGGACCGTTGGCATATTTACCGCATTCATCAATTTATTAATGCTAGTTCCCTCTATCTATATGTTGCAAGTCTACGATAGGGTGCTTCCTTCACGTAATGAAATAACCTTGCTGATGTTAACGCTGATTATGCTGGGTATGTTCGGCATGATGGCATTATTAGAGTATGTCCGCAGCATGGTGGTTATCCGTATTGGTAGCCAGTTGGATA
>RCUM01000277.1_pt1 | contig 34409 bp, 42 predicted proteins | sample 2166141 | NCBI WGS metagenome assembly RCUM01 (sample SAMN09932756, study PRJNA488358) | compost metagenome | isolation source: compost soil in crotonic acid-enriched | place: Germany: Experimental Botanical Garden
AGAGATCTTGCTGATTTTCGGCTTGCCGGCACCAGACAAAACGATCGTGCCAGTCGCCCAATGCGCTTTGCGCCGTTTTCAGGCAGGCGGCGGCTTGCGGCGTGATAAGTGCGAATTGGGGATAGGTGTCGGCAGCATAGCGCACCCGTTTGATCAGCAGGCGCAGCAGGTGGCGATCGTAGTGCGCGTCGGCCAGCGCCAGACGCAATTGTTTAACCTGCCGGGACAGGCGCTGAGCAACGCGGCGTTTTGCGTGCCGGCGTTTGGCCCGCCGGAAGTTTTTCGGCCAGCCATGCAGCAATTTGGGAAAGCGGAACAGCAAGGGATGTGACGCCAGAGCGAGGTTGCGGCTTTGCAGTTCGGTTTTGCGGACGTTGGTCTGCCACTCTAGTTGATGTCGCGCGAGCTCGGCAATCAGCACTTCCAAATCGCGTATCGGCGTGGTGAGTTTCCCCAGGCTGACGGCGGCGTTGTCGAGCGGTGCGATGCCGGGTATACCACGCAAGGGCCTCAGCAGGCTCCTGATGCGCCGCAGGTTGATGCGCACATCATGCAGAGCCTCGGTGTCCATCGGGTCCTGTAAACGCGACAGCGCCTGATTTAGCGCGTTTTCGAGCCTGCGAAACTGGGCGATGATACTCTCTGTGAAAGCCATATGATGTCCCCGGAGAGGCGATCCCGTTCAGATTATCCTCCCCGTAGAGCCGATTGTCACCGCTTAAGGTTTAATCAGGGCGCCGGCATAGTCCAACTGCCGCCAGGCTTCGTATACCACCACTGCGACGGCATTCGACAGGTTCATGCTGCGGCTTTGCGCCTGCATCGGAATGCGGATTTTCTGCTGTGCAGGCAAGGCTTCGAGGATCTCTGCGGGCAAACCGCGAGTTTCCGGCCCGAACAGCAGGTAGTCGCCGGCCTGATAGCTGACTGCGCTGTGCGCTGGAGTCCCTTTGGTGGTCAGGGCAAACAGCCGCTGCGGGTTTTCGCTGGCGATAAACGCGGCGTAATCGGCGTGGCGCCGGATATTGGCGAATTCATGATAATCCAGCCCGGCGCGGCGCAGCCGTTTGTCATCCCACGGGAAGCCCATCGGCTCTATCAGATGCAACTGAAAGCCAGTATTGGCGCACAGGCGGATAATATTGCCGGTATTGGGTGGAATTTCAGGTTCAAATAAAACGATATTCAGCATGTAAAAGGCCCCTCATGAAGAGGGGCGCAGAATAGCAAAATCTTGCTGACCTGTCTTAGGCGATCAACGCTGGTGCAGCGGGAGCCATAGCACCAGCCGCAGGCCGCCAAGCGGGCTGTCTTCCGCTTTCACCCAGCCGCGATGTTGATTGACTGCCGCCTCTACAATCGCCAGGCCCAAACCGGTGCCGCCCGAAGCGCGATCGCGGGCTTCGTCGGTGCGATAGAACGGCCGGAAAATCTGTTCGCGATCTTCCTCGCTGACGCCAGGGCCGTCGTCGTCGACCACAATAGTGATGCCCTGATTGTCGGCGCTGAATGCCACGGCAATGCGCGTGTGCGAATAGCGCAGAGCATTACGCACGATGTTTTCCAGCGCGCTGTCTAAAGCGCCTGGGTTGCCGAACAGTGTCCAGGGCCCTGGAGGGGAGGTGACTTCCAGATGTTTACCCATTTGCTCGGCTTCGAATCCGGCGTCATCCAGCACGTCGGCCCAGAGTTCGTTGGCCAGCAGCCGCTCACGCGCCAACTCGCTTTTCTGCTGCCCGCGCGACAGCACCAGCAGATCGTTGATCATCGAGTCCAGACGTTGAGCCTCGGTTTCGATGCGAGCCAGCTCATGCCCTTCACCGTGACGTCGGCGCATCAGCGCAGTAGCCAGCTGCAGGCGGGTGAGCGGCGTGCGCAGCTCATGCGAGATGTCTGAGATTAGCCGCTGCTGGGCGGTCATCATGCGTTCCAGCGCACTCACCATCTGGTTGAAGCTGGCGCCGGTGGCCAGAAACTCTTGAGGCCCGGCTTCCAGCTCCGGATGCTGTTTCAGGTTGCCGCGCGCGACGTCATCGGCGGCGTTTTTCAACTTGCGCGCCGGTTTTGCCAGGCTCCAGGCCAGCCACAGCAGCAAGGGAGCGCTAATCAGCATGGTGACGATCAGCAGCAGCAGCGGCCGGTCGAACATCAGGTTGATAAAATCGGATTGCGGGCTGTTGGCAGGACGAATGAGATACAGCTGATAATTGTCCTCGCCGTCGCGCACTGAGAACGGGCCGACCAGTTCGACGCGGCCGTATTTTTTCTTCTTCGGATGATCAGAATTATCAGACTGGCCGATAAAGTTACGCACCAACTGCATTTCGTTGCGTTGCATGTTACCAATCACGCGGCCTTCGCTGGTGACCAGAAGCAGGCGCTGCCCCGGCGGGGCCCATTTTTCGATGGCGCGGAATAAACGCCGCCACCACATCAGGTCGTTGGCCGGATCGTTTTGCAACTCGGCCTCGACGTGTTGTTCCAGCATTAACCCCTGCCGCTGCTCGCTGTCCAGCAGCGAGGTCATTTGGCGGGAGTCGAGCTTGGGCACCATCAACACCAGCATCAGCACCAGGGCTAATGTGAACCAAAAAATGGCGAAGATACGTGCCGTCAAACTGTTGATCATGTTGCAGATACCATTAAATAACCCCGGCCGCGCAGGGTCTTGAACCACGGATGGCCATCTTTGCGGTTCGGCAGTTTACGTCGCAGGTTGGAGATATGCATGTCGATGGCGCGATCGAATGGCGTCAGGCGCTTACCCAATACTTCCTGGCTCAGCAGCTCACGCGACACGACCTGGCCAAGGTGCTGCGCCAGCAGGTACAACAGGGTAAATTCGGTACCGGTGAGATCCAGCGTTTGGCCGTCAAAGCTGGCTTCCTGGCGGCCCGGATTGAGCTGCAGGCCGTCAACATCCAGCGTCGGTGCGCCGGTATCGACATTTTGCTGCTGTTCGCTCCAGTTGGAACGGCGCAGGATGGCGCGGATACGCGCCACCAGCTCGCGATCGTTAAAGGGTTTCGGCAGGTAGTCATCGGCGCCCAGTTCCAGGCCCAGCACGCGATCCAGTTCGCTGCCGCGTGCGGTCAGCATAATGACCGGCGTCTGGTGATGCTGGCGCAGCTCTTTCAAGGTATCGATACCGTTTTTCTTCGGCATCATGATATCGAGCAGCAGCAGATCGATGGAGCTGTCCAGTAGCGACAACGCCTGTTCGCCATCGTAAGCAACCACGATGGTAAAGCCTTCCATTTCAAGCAGTTCTTTTAACAGCGAGGTCAGCTCGCGGTCGTCGTCAACTAACAGAATTTTGTTCATTATGTTTTACCTCCTGACGCAAAATACGTCATCAACTGTTGGCATTCCATGACTTTACGTAGTTTTACATGCACTGACGCATGTTTGCAGGTGCAGCAGTACACTGCTCCTCGTTGATTCGCAAAGTGAGAAAGAACGAGGAGTTAAAATGCGTAAGGTGACCGCATTAGTTATGGCATCAATGCTGGCAATAGGTTCTACCGCTGCGTTTGCTGCTGACACTACTTCGGAAACTGCACCGACTCCCGGAAACGATGCGATAACCAGAGTCCCTGGCCAGCACCACATGTTTGACGGTGTCAGCCTGACTGAGCAGCAGCGCCAGCAAATGCGCGATTTAATGCGCCAGGCGCGCCACGATCTGCCTGGTGTCAATGTAGCTGAAATGGAAGCCATGCATAAGCTGGTGACCGCAGACAAATTTGATGAAGCCGCCGTGTATGCCCAGGCGGAACAGATGGCCCAGCAGCAGGTTAAGCGTCAGGTCGAAATGGCCCGGGTACGCAACCAAATGTATAACCTGCTGACGCCACAGCAAAAAAGCGTTTTAGACCAGAAACATCAGCAGCGAATGCAGCAGATGGAGCAACAAATTTCTGGTTTGCAGCAAACTTCTGCCCAGAAGTTGAGTATGACTGAGTAATCCCCTGTTTTTCCTTGCCATAGACACCATCCCTGTCTTCCCCCGCCATGATGGCGGGGTTTTTTTTCAATAACTTATCTTGAAAACCATTTAAAAACAGCCATTTAAAAGAGTTGCAAGGTGTTCAAAAGTTATGCGGCGCTTTTACGTGTGGGCATTGTGTGGACACTTTTGCACGCTCAATCCTCCTCCCAATGGATTTAATGTCACAGCGTTTTGCAGATAATCCGGCGCCAGGTGAGCATATGCCATTGTTTGCTGAATGCTGGCATGACCGAGTATCTGCTGTAGAGCAATTATATTCCCACCGTTCATCATAAAATGACTGGCGAAAGTGTGCCGCAACACGTGGGTTGCCTGCCCGCGTGGTAGGTCGGATTTTATTGCCCTCAGTTTTGCACAGAATTTTTCATAATCGACCTTGAAAAGTTTTGCACTCGCCTGTTTCTTCACTTCCCGCTCCAGCTCGCTTGATATCGGCACTATGCGTTTTTTGCCGTTCTTGGTTTCCAGGAACGTCACGCGGCCATTCATTATTTGCGCCGCCTTCAACGTGCTAACCTCACCCCAACGACCGCCAGTGCTCAGGCATAACAACGCTATAAGCCTTTCATCACCAGACAGTAACGATAACAACAGGTCAATTTCGTCAGTATCCAGGAACGTCATTCCGGGATCCTTTTCCGCCAGCGGCGGGAGACCATGAACCGGATTGTTGCCGCTAAACTCTTCCAGCTTAATCAGCGCCGTAAACATACCTGAAAGGCGATACAGATCGCGGTTTATCGTGGCTGCGCTGATGTTAGCCGTTAGTCGGCTACTGCGATGCTCAATCAAGACTCGTTTTGTGAGACGTGATACTGGTATATCTCCAATGGCCGCGATTGTTTTAGCAAGGTGTCGCTTTTCGATTTCGCCATTTTTGAGGTTTTGGCCGTAGTACAACCACCAAGTCCCCAATAGCATCGTCAAACCCCTGCGATCTACATGTTTCCCCGCCCACTCTTTTTTCTCTGCATTCGCCAACGCATACCGCTCAAAAGCGATTGCTTCGGCCTTTCTATCAAAACTCTTGCGAATGCGACGTCCTTCGCGCCCGCCAAGTCTAATGTCCACTTTGTAACGACCATCATCGAGCTTGTTAATAGACATAACTAAGCCCTCCGATGTAGCAACCATTCTGCTCACTCTGTGCTACCGCCCAGAAAAACCAGACTTTTAACCAGCCTTCTGGCCTGAGTGGCGCGATTTTGTTTCGTTTTGCCCATCAGGGGAGAGAAGCGGCGATATTTGTCCCGCCGCGGGTGCTGTTTTATCTGTCATTAGCCATAGCGCGTACTTTTCAAAGCGAGGGTGGTGCGTGAGTTTTGTCATCGTCCCCATGTTTGGTTCGTGATATCCGGCTTCAACTTTTTTCAGGGTGCTGATAGATAACCCCATGATTTCACAGAGCTGCATTTGAGTTACCCCCTCTGCTGATCTGATTGCCTTTATCTTTTCAGAAAAATTCATTGACGAAGTTCCTGTAATTGAACTAGGATTCGTTAAAAGTTCCTTTAGTTGAACTTAAAACAACGAAAACCAGCACCGTAAACGCTTATAAACGGTTTAGAAGGGGCTGGATCTAGAGAGGGTATCACAGATGGAAGATAGCGATTATGTGATCCGTTACCCGCTTGACGCGGTTCACATGGAGAAGTTCGCCGACCTGATCGGCAAGTCGAAAGTAGCCGTAGCCGAGATGGTGAAGCAGAGCAAACTGCCGGTTATTGAACTGCGTGATCCGCTGAAGCCGCACGCTCGTGTTGGTGAAAAATGGATCTACATCCCGGAGTTCAATCGCGCAGTGCGCGAAGCGTACTACAACAGGCCAGTAGAGCAGCGCGACGCATGGCTGCTGTGGATGGGGTTAACGGCATGAGCCACGCAATCACCAAACTTAGCGAACACTCCAGCCTGTACCGGGGATTTACGATCACCAAAAACAGGAAGGTCGTTCGCACCGCCCGTTATCAGGTAAGTCAGGGCGATCTGTCCTACGGCAAGTTTGATGCGCAGGCGCAGGCAACAAATTACATCGACTGGCTCCATTCCCAGAAGGAAGCGGCATGAACGCAGCCTATATAAAACTGTTGAACATCTCATTGCAGGATTATCACTTCAAAGTCTGCAATCTGAATATGGCCAGCGCACTGGCACCGGAAGTGCGCCAGCGCTCTTTGTGCGATCACCAGTTCAGGCTGTACATGGGAATAAATAGCCTACTTGGTCATGCTGAAGCCGCAGGCGATGAAGTGAGTGCTGCAGTATTGCGCGACATTGTTAAACAGTGCGCGGAAGGTGAGGCGCCACAGCCAATAGAACATCAGGAGGTAGCTGCATGAGCATATTTTTAGCAGGCGCAATATCAATAATGTCGCCATTAGTTGTGATGTTAATTTTTATTTCATGGCGAGCAACTGACAAAAATAAACCAACTAAACAAAGAGCAAAGGAGGTGTTAATAGAATCAATTAAACTGGCTATAGTGGTAATGGTTTCAATAGCCGCATCATCAGTAATTTTTCAAATGGTAATTCGCTTTTTAATTAAGTAGATAAAAACAATAAATTAATCATTTTAACTAATGAGGGATTTTCTCATGAAATTTTCAGACCTGCCAGATTGTGCCCAAAGAGAGGCATGCGCTTTGCTTTCCTCTAAGTATTACAACACAAAAGAAGATGTTAATAGTGTCGCGAAAAATATAGCGCATGCATTTTGTGTTTTGTTTGAGTATGAAAAGTCGGAGTCACATACCCATAATGATAGTGCAGAGATAAAATCGAAGCCTGATTGTGAATTTAAAAATATGTTTGTTGGGATTGACCCGGCAACCGAAAAAGATTCAACGGTATTTATTGCAAGCTACAATGTGGCGGGATCCTTTGTTGGGTATGTTTTATATAACGATAGTGTTCTTGCTCAGGATAAAAGCGATTGCGGAAATGATTTCAAGTACTCACTAGACCAGCATGTTATTGCAAAAAGTGGAATAGGCTATGGGCGGATTGTTTCCAGGAATAAATCAGACTACGGGCTTGTTTATGCCGTCAATATTGAAAGCGGCGCAATGAAGGGCAAAACTCTGTATTTCGAAGAGTCAACACTCTACGGCGTGCCGTGAGCTGCGATTGTAAGTGCTGAATGATGGGGCTGACAGTAATGAGCAGTGGCGGAGAAAAACGCATGTCGTTTACTGAGTTCGCTATTACGTGGCGTGAGCAGATGGGCATTGCCACTAATCCAGCTGCCCGCATGTATAACGCTCAGCCGTCAGATCCATTAACCGGTGCTGACATCGGTAAAACAGATCGTGAAATGGTGTTGTTTCGCGCCAACCGCATAGCCGATGCGGGAGGGCGCGAAAAGCCGTTTAAGTTATCTGATGCGAACAGGCGTTATGAGGATTTTACCGATGAACAACGCGAATACATTATTTATGCACTTAATGAAATCATTCGTTTTAGTCAGCGCTTGCCGAAATTCATCAGCCTGGCATACAGAAAATTAAATATTAACAGCGAAAAATAAGCACGTTTCGCGAGGATGAATTATGGAGCGTAAAACCTTACCGCCACCGATAAAACTGGATGGCGAAATTTCAGACCCTGAGTTATTCGCGGCATTTCATGCAGCACGACATTCTGAGCGGCTTCATTTGTTGGATTTGCTGGAAAGTCATCTTGATAACGCAGCGCGTAATTATGAAACGGTGGCGGATATTGTTGCTGATTTAAGACGCTGGGAAACCCAGCAAAGAAGTGTCTCAAGCGAATATAAAACCAACTGAATTAAGTGGGGAGCACATGAAACAAGAACAGAACAAGAAGGGTATGGGTTTTTTATCAATTTTGGCCCTGATATTTATCACTCTGAAATTGATGGGTTACATCACCTGGTCATGGTGGTGGGTGACTGCACCATTGTGGGGCGTACTGGCGTTGCTGGCTGCATTTTATGCCGTGATCTTCCTGATTGCTGGGGCAATTGCTTTTTGGGAGCACAGCAGAAAATGAATCAGGCACAAATAACCAATGCCAGAAAGTCATGGAGTCAGAAGGATGTTGACTTCATCAAGCGACATATTGGCCTCCAGAGTTATCAGCAGATTGCGGATCTCATGGGGCGCACACGCCACGCTGTTTACATGAAAGCATCCAAGATTGGCATCAACCCGGGTGGTTTTGGTGAGAGCCACTACCGAGCAAAATACAGCGATCACGATGTCGAGCTGTGTCGCGCACTTTACCAGGAAGGCATAAAACCCCGCGTCATTGCCGAAAAAATGGAGATGCCCGTCACTTCCGTTTACTCAATTGTTTATTACCGCGTTCGTAAGCGGATCACACCGACAGCGGTGTGTTAAATGCCCAGAAGTTTCCGCGGGCCCCACGCCTTGACCACTCATACGCCAGAAATATTACACAACGGAGATAGTAAACCATGACACCACGACAGCAAGCGCAGCAGTGGCTGAAAGATAACTGCCTGATTCTGGACACCGAAACCACTGGCCTCGGCAATGATGCCGAGATCGTTGAAATCACCATAATCGACGCTGCCGGTAAACAGCTACTCAATACACTGGTGAAACCATCACAACCCATCCCAGCAGACGCGACAGCGATCCACGGCATCACCGATGCAATGGTAAAACACGCACCTACCTGGCCGGAGGTCAGTATCTTGATGTGTGGCGTGATCCGTGGAGAAACGGTTGCCGTGTATAACGCCGATTATGATGTTCGCTTGCTTAATCAGACGGATAAAATTTGGGGTGTCAAACCTACGTTTGCCGCTGAAGTAATGCCCAAATTTGTCTGCGCCATGCTGGCCTACGCTGAGTTTTACGGTCAAAAAAGCGATCGCGGCGGTTACAGATGGCAGCGGCTGACTGCCGCAGCAGAGCAGCAAAGCGTCACCATTGAGGGAACTCCGCACCGTGCGCTTTCGGACTGCCAGACCACACTGGGCGTCATTAAGGCAATGGCTGCTGGCGGTCGTCGTTGCATATCACAGGAACTGAACGCTCAGAAGGCAGTTGATATTCTTTACGGACTTTTTTCTGCTGATCCAGGCGCGGTCACTGCACTGGTGGATCATCGCGTCGAATGTAACGACTACTTTGCCGGATTGACTGTGGCGACCGTGGGTAAACGTGCCAATGGCGATTATATCGTCGGCATGATTGGCATCATTAATGCGCTGATTTTCCCTGAAGTTATTGCAGCCGAATATGACGGTAAAGACCTGATCGGTTTCACCGTCGCTGACATTTCCGCAGAAGGAGCGTTGTATGAGCCGCTCCGCCCTTAAGTATTACGTCATGCGATATGAAGGGTGTTTTGCTGGTGAATAACAACACTCGCGGCCGCCATGCCCCTACACCGCCGCCGCCATACCCTGGCAGCGGCGCAATCGCCATCAATTACGCCTTTCCGTGGAATGCACCTCGCAGCGCCATCAGCAGCCCGTTACCGACTTACGCGGAGCTGCACCGAAAGGAAATGGAAGATGCCGCACTGGCGCACGCTCAGGCATTGTTGCAGCAGCAGCCCGTCATTGTGCGAATGGACGTCAACCGTCGTGCCAATCACCTTGAGAAAGAGCAGGGCATTCAGCGGGCCAATGCCTTCATAGCCAAAACGTTTGTTGAGCGCATCTTGCCACGCGTCAGCCTAGTAACTGGGCGCTACAACATCCCCGAAATGAACGCCGACACCGCGCAACTCATGTGGCGTTTCAACCATTTGCCTGATATGTCGCGGGCCGACATTGAGCTGCTGGCGCAGGACATCGCCAGCTTTATCACTCTGGAGTTGGGGATCGTTCACGATGAACTAGCCGATAGTCGCGATCTGAAAGTCGCGCACGCTTTGTTTATCCGCGCAGTCACTATCACAAAAGCGTTTCGTCAGCTTGCCCCGCACTGGGAGAAACTGACGAAGCGCTTTTTCTGTGAGGATAAAGCGGCTTCTGCAATATCTCGCATGATGTCAGATAAATGGTGGATATCCCGCCTGCGGCGTCATGCGGGTGAGTGGCGCGAGCACCTTCAGCTTGCATTGAACAACGTCAGCAAGCGAACCAATGCCTATGCCAGCAAAATGACGATCAGCGATTGGAAAGAGCAAAAGCGCCGCACGCGTGAATTCCTCAAATCGATGGAGCTGGAAGACGAAGACGGTAATCGCATCAGCCTAATCGATAAGTATTGGGGCAGCGTGGCCAACCCGGCGATCCGTCGCACAGAAATGATGGTGCGTATTCGCGGCTTTGAAAACATTTGCACCGAACTGGGCTACATGGCGGAGTTCTACACGCTGACTGCGCCGGCAAAATTCCACGCAACCACCATCCATGGCCACCGTAACCGCAAATGGAACGGCAGCAGCCCGGCGGACACCCAGCGTTACCTGCGGCGCGTCTGGGACAAGGTGCGTTCCAAACTGCACCGCGAAGACCTGCGTATTTTCGGCATCCGCGTAGCTGAGCCGCATCATGACGGCACACCACACTGGCACATGTTGTTCTTCATGCGCCCGGAACAGGCGGATCAGGTGCGCGAGATCCTGCGAGATTACGCTTTTGAGGAAGACGCGGCAGAGTTGGCCACCGTCAAGGCGCGTAAAGCTCGGTTTCATGCTGAGGCCATTGATCCGGAAAAAGGTTCTGCCACCGGTTACGTGGCCAAGTACATTTCAAAGAACGTTGACGGGTACGCTCTGGACGGTGAAGAAGATGACGAAAGTGGCAAGCCGATGAAAGAAGCTGCCATTGCCGCCGCAGCCTGGTCAGCGCGCTGGCGTATCCGACAGTTTCAGTTTGTCGGCGGTGCGCCGGTGACCGTTTACCGTGAACTGCGGCGCATGGCCGATCATGATACAGCCATGGGGTTAAGCGTCGAGTTTGCCGCCGCACATGACGCCGCCGACACTGGGGATTGGGCGGGTTACATCAACGCCCAGGGCGGGCCGTTTGTGCGTCGCGATGATCTGGTGGCGCGCGCCTGGTACGAGGTCAGCGAAGACGTTAACGACTACGGCGAAGGTGTAATCCGAATTAAGGGGTTATTTTCTCCACCGGTCGGCATGGATACACCGATATTAACGCGACTGACACAGTGGAAGATTGTACCGAAGTTAGCCGCCGATCAGGCGGCTGCTGTTAGCGGCGCGAACGCGTCGCCTCGGAGTTCTGTCAATAACTGTACGGAACCAGAAAAAGCCGTTTTGTTGGCCGAACTGGAAAAGCAGGGGATTGACGATAAAGAAATGCTGAATGTGTTGTTGCGCGGCGGCCGGGTGAGCGCTGGCGGAGGGAAAGCAATTCGATTACGCCGGACCAATGCACTGGCGCCAGATGGTGTAACGGTGCGTAAGTATCAAGAGGTGATCGTGGATGAAGGGCCGCAGTATTGCTCGGTCTGCTGTCGGAAGCTGGATGCTAAAGACTTGGGCGCCAGTGAGCCGGGTGTATGCCGGCAACACAGCGATCCGGTGCGAGTGAACCAGTCGAGGGGGAGGAATATTCTCGCCAAGACGGAAGAATGGATGAACAGATTGCGACACAGCACACGAAAATAAGCCATCTACCAGTGTTAAAGATCGCTGGGTGTTTTCGATGGAGCGACGCCATGAGTCCAAACATGAAGAGCATCCCAACGTCCATGATAGTGTTGGTCTGTACCGCTGTTGCCGTGATGGTATTAGCCATGACAACAGGGAAAGCCGTATCCGGCACCAGTATGGAAAGCATTTCGCCGCTGGTGAAGAACGCCGAGCCGCTTAATGAATGTTATCAGGATACAGAAAATAAGCCGCGAACGGCATTAGCCGGTTGTCTGGAAGAAAAATCTCAGGTGGCTGATAAAGAGATGAGCGCCACTTACAGCCAGGTAGAGAGCGAGCTGAGGCTCATCGACTCTGCGGGCGCGCATACTGCGCTGACTTCACTGGCGGAGTCTCAGCGTACCTTTGTGGCATTTCGCCAGGCAGAATGTCAGCGGATAAGTGATGCCGCGATGGGTGGCAGTGGAGCCGGGGATTTTCAATTGGCATGCGAAGTACGCCTGACGCGCTGGCGCACTGATGAGTTGAAGAATATGTGATGTATTATGCTCGTAAAAATCCCCGCATTTTGCGGGGATTTCTTTATGCGTGTTGCAACAGATCCAATACCATTTGTCTTTCGTCTGGCCGCAGCCGCGACAGCAGTTCTTTGACCAGGTTGCCGTCCGTGATGCCGCTGGGGCTGAGGCCGTGCGAGTAAGTCAAATTTGATACCCAGGTTTTTCCGCACTCAACGCGGGTGCATGCACAATAAACATCGGCTAATTCCGGGTGTTTCCAACTGGTTTTACGTATTACCGCTGGCGCGCTACAGGCCGGGCATTTGATTTTGAGCAGTCGCATGTTTTTAACCCCAAGAGACGTGCGAAACTTGTTCAATTGTAGCGTTTTTTTGCGCATAAATCACATCTCATCAAGTGGTGTAGGGGCGCAGTCAAACGCCATTTGCAGGGCGCCGCGAATATCCGGATCGCGGTTAACGGCATCCATAATCAGGCGCCGCATCGGCTTCACCTCGTCTTCCTGGTATGCGGCGCGCACCTTGATCGGGTCACCCAGGCCGCCGGCGGCGCCGGGGATGATGCCGGCGAGCCCCGGCGGGAACCGTTGAGCGTTAAGAATATCCTGCGTGCTGATGTTCTTGATACTGGCGAAATCGTCCTTTACGCCGTTATCACCCACCGGGATCAGCTTGATGGCGTCGGGGTCGCCTTTCGGTATGCTGATGAACATATTGCGGAAGTTGCCAACCCCTTTGCTTTGCTCGATTTTGTCGCGGATCGCCTCTTCCATTTCCACCGTCATGTTGGGGTCGCGCGCGTAGAAGATGAACCCCATGTGCGCGCCATTCAGGAAGTAACGCCGACGAAACAGCGTCGCGTCCGTGCTGAGCAGCGCCGAGTTGACCGCCCCTAGATAATCCGGGATGCCGTAAATTTGCTGGCGCGTGTCGTACTGCTTCAGGAAAATTACATCCTCAGCATCGTAAATCAGCGGCTTTCCCTTTTGCAGCAGCGCCACGCGGTTATCGCGCCGTACGCGAAAATACAGCGACGGCAGCGGTGCCAGGCGCAGCACGCGTCCAAAGGCATTACGCACCTTCAGCAGCGGCGCGTCGCCGAACGTCAGATAATTGAGCATCATCGCGCGCACGTCTTCGCGGCTCATGTTGCCGCCTTTGATGTAGCCGGCTGCCACCATGTTGGTACGGGCGTGAATGACGCCACCGTGCTGGGCGTTAATATCGCCGAGCCTGGACAGCGCCAGGCGATTTACCGGCGGTTCGTAATAATCATAATAATTGTCGTAAAAGACCGCCTGGTAATCGGTGACATTGGTCAGCACCAGCTCAGACTTGCCGAAGCCAATCTGCCCCATGCACTTTTCCGGCGCCGGCATCACTTCAGCGTCCAGGGTTACCGGTGCGCGGGCGGGTTTGCGGCGATTGCGCTTGCTCATTGGCTGAAGCTCCAGGTTGATTTGCGGGTGTTGTCATAGTTGAGTGGCTCGTTATCCATCGCGTGGGCGATAGCAAAGAACACGTCGGCGTGGCCGGTGCTTTCGGTGCGTGTGGCGACAAACGTCATGGCGTTACCGCTGGCGGTGACGGTACGCTTGATGGTCATGAAGCTGGCGGCGATGTCCAGTTGGCTGGCATCCCAGACCAGGCGATGCCCTTCAATCAGGTCAATCATTTTCAGCACCAGGCGGTTTTTGGTTTCCACGCTGTAGTTAATGGCCTTCACTTCACGCGGGGCGAACTCTTCCACACGCTCATAGACGCCACGCCCGATGCCAGTTACATCGACGCCGATATAGGTCATGTTGTACTGACCTTTGATTTTCTTGATCTGGTCAGCCTGGAAACGGAACGACATGCCGCGCCAGCTCCAGCGCTGCAACACGCGGTATTGCTCCACCGCCAGCAACGGCACGGCGACCACCACAAATGTGGCGTTGTCGCCGGTGCGGCTGGGGTCGTAGCCGGCCCAGACCTCCCGTCGTTTAAACGGTTGTGGGCTGGCCGGGTCGAAGTCCTGCCAGGTGCTGGGGTCAACACCGCAGCGCTCCAGCATCGCGAACTTGAACACGCTGTCTTTGTCATCGACGAACTGGCACATATAGAGCATGTTGAAGGCATCAGCGCTGACTTCCTCCCGCAGCTCGTCAATATCAACCAGCTTATCCAGCCCCATACGACAGGCATCTTCCAACGTAATAACGTAGCGCCATTGCCTGTCTGGGCACATGCAGCCGCCGTCACGCATGGCGGACTCGTCCGGGAAAATCACGCTTTCGCGCTCTTTTTTGCCCTTGCGCCAGGTGTCGCCCGTCCAGAATGGATACGCCTGGTGTGCTTTTGATGACGGCGTAGAGAAGTAGGTTTTGCGGAAATGTTTTTGTGTCGCAGTGGCCGTTACCACGGTGCTAACGCGGGTGAAGTCCGGGATCCAGAAAATTTCATCCACGTAGATATTGCCGCTCGGCCCCTGCGCGGTGTTGGCGTTGGTGGACAGAAAGATGAATTGTGCGCCATTGCTCAGCGTGATCGGGTTTCCGGTCAGCTTCACATCCAGTATTTCCTGCGCCAGCTTGATGATGTACGAGCGGAACAGCTCGGCCTGCGGGCGAGAAGCCGACAGGAAAATTTGATTGGTGCCATTCAGAATGGCATCTTCCAGCGCCTCAAACGAGAAGTACCAGGTCAGGCCAACCTGCCGTGATTTCAGGATGTTGCGTATACGGTACTTTTTCGCCTCGCGGATAATCAGCTGATAACCAAACAGCTTTTCATCCACAAAGGCTTTGATGTGATCGGCGGTGATGCCTGAGACATCATTAGCCCGGCGCTTCTTCTCCCTGGCGCCACCGTTGCCGCCTCCATCCAGACGCAGCCGGGTTTCATCCAGCTGCATCTGCGCCAGTTTTTCGCCGTGTTTGTCGCGCTGAATAATCAGTTTGACGTGATGGCCAACCAACCTGTCCAGCTCGTTGAGTTCCATCTCGGACTTGCCTTCGCGCTCAGTCAGTAGCGCAATACGGCGCGAAATGGCGTCTTCCACCATCTCCACGCTCAGTTGCGCCTGCCAGTTACCTTTTTCGGCCCAGTAGTAAATGATCCGTGGCGCTGGCAGATTCAGTTCACGGGCGATTTCCTGCGGCGTTGTACGCTTCAGGTAAAGGCTTCTTGCTGCCGCTTTAATTTCGGGGGAGTATCGTTTGCTCATGGGGCCATTCTCAGCCCTGCCACCGCCGCCCGCACCGGGCAAAAATCCCCTGTGTTCTGTTATCCCCGCTTATCCGAAAGCTGTCGACTTTACCCTGATGAACCCGATAAAAAACTGCGGTTTACTGGCCGCAGTTGATGATTGGACGGAAAAAAATCATGCCTGGTTTGGTAACGGATTGGCTTTGCATCGCTGCTTCTGGCGGAACGATAGACGGCAGAAGAATCGATGATCAGTGGATGGACGATATTGCGGAGACCTACGACCCCAAGGTGTTCACCGCCATGATCTGGCCACGTCACGACTCGCTGGAGAGTCGCAAGTACACCTACAACCTGGGCACCGTTGAAGCGCTAAAACTGGAAAAGGAAGACGGGGTGAAAAAGCTGTATGCGCAGCTGTCACCTAATCAGTTTCTGATTGACGCCAACAAGGCAGGCCAGAAGCTCTTTACCTCCATTGAGATCGCCGAGAAATTCCCCTCTACCGGGCGAGATTACCTTTGTGGGCTGGCTGCGACAGATACACCGGCATCGCTTTATACCGATCGTATGGAATTTTCCGCCAACGACAAAGGGATGACGATCCGTATGTTCAGCGCGGGCGAACCCATGACATTCACTTTGCAGGACAAGCAGCAGAAGGCGCCGTTCTGGGAACGGCTATTCAGCCAGCGGCCCGCAGCTAAAGACACTGAGGAACCCATGGATAAAGAACAATTTGAGCAGTTGCTGGGCAAGTTAGAGGCAAGCGACAAACGCATGGAAGCTATGGAACTGAAGATAGAAACCTTCAGCCAGCAGCAGAAGCAACCAGAGCCGACACCGGCACCAACCATCACGCCGCCGCCGATAGGCGAAGCACCACCCGACGCGGACGCGGCGCCGAAGTGGTTCACCCAGTACGAACAGGGCGTTAGCAGCAAGCTTGACGATCTCACCCGGCGTTTTGAGCAGATCGAGAACAAGGAAGTCACGCCGCTGCCGCCAGGGGAACCCGGCGACCCTGATGACAAGATCTGGCTGTAAAGCCCGGCTGAACCCCATTTGACTGGCAGGATTTAACCCAATGAAAAAAGATACAAAGGCGCTGTTTAAACAGTTCCAGGCGCGCATCGCCAAACAGTACGACACCGACCCGGTGGACGTGCTGGCGGGAAAGCAGTTTGAAATCACCGGGCCGCAGGGCGAGAAGTTGCTCGGCGCCGTGCAGACGCGGAGTGACTTCCTGCAAAAAATCAACATGCCGCTGGTGATGGACATCCAGGGTGAAAAAGTATTTTCCGGGTTGCAGCAGACCATCACCGGGCGCCGTGAAAACGGTCGCTATCGCCAGGTAATTGACCCGAACGGCGCCAAATACCTGTGCGTAGAAACCGACAGCGGTATCGTCATCTCTTGGTTGCGCATGGATACCTGGGCGCGCATGGGGCCGCAGTTTATGGCGCTGTACGCCATGTATGTGCAGCAGCAGATCGCCCTTGACCAGTGCATGGTGGGCTGGCGCGGTATCAGCGTGGCAGCGAACACCGACACTACCGCCAACCCGCTGCTTGAGGATGTCAACAAGGGCTGGATGCAGTGGATGCGCGACAACAAGCCGGAAAACATCATGGAAGAAGGTGCCAAAGCCGGCAAAATTTCCATCTACGGCACCGACGCGGATTACGCCAACCTGGACGATTTGGGCTACGACCTGCGCCAGGGGCTGGGCGAGGCCCACCGCGAACGCACGGATTTGGTGTTTATGGTCGGCGCCGACCTGGTCGCCAAGGAAGCGGCCATCGTGAGCAAGGATAAAGGACTGGTGCCGACGGAGCGCGCCGCAGTCAAGCAGTTTGATCTGATGGGCACCTTCGGCGGGATGCCGGCGACCATTCCGCCGAACTTCCCGGCGCGCGGCGCGGTGATCACCACCTATAACAACCTGAGCCTGTACACGCAGGATGCGTCCATGCGCCGACAGGTGAAGGACGATGACGACATCAAGGGCGTGGTCGATTCGTACCTGCGTCGCGAGGCCTACGTGGTCGAGGATGAGTCCCTGTTCGTCGGGGTTGAGTTTGCCAACGTGGTGCTGCCGGGCGATACGCCGGCGCCATAAGGGGACGTAATGCGATTTCGTGAACAACAGCAGCGCCGGCGACAGTTACAGGCGCTCAATCAGCCGGAGGGCGCCGCAGCTGCGGCGGCTTCACCGGACAGTCTGCATATTCAGCTGATTGCGCTGGAACAGGATGTGGAGCGCCTGCGCGCGCTGGCGCAAAAGCGTGACCGTATTGCGATGAAGCGGGACGTGCTGTTGCCGAAATGGCAACCCATCGCGCAGCGCTATCTGGACGGCGGCAAGGTGTTTCAGAACCCGGTGTTCGCCTATTGCGTGGTGTGGCTGTTCGATATTGACGAGTTGGGGCAGGCGTTGGCCTGGGCTGACATCGCCATTAGCCAGGGACAGAAAACCCCGGACAACATCAAACGCGACTTCGCGCATTTTGTAGCGGATCAGGTGTTGGAATGGGCGCAGACCGTGGCGCCGCAAGGGCAAGCTGTTGAGCCGTATTTCGGCGACACCTTTACCCGCGTGCAGGAGCAATGGCGACTCAACGAAGAGCTGACCGCCAAATATTACAAATTCGCCGGCCTGATGAAGCTGCGCGACAACCAGGGTAAGCCGGTGGTGACCGCCATCAACGACCCTGCCGTGTTGCGTGAAGCCGACAGTCTGCTGGAACAGGCGGATAGCTTCTACAAAGGCGTAGGGGTTGGCACGATGCGTAAGCAACTCGCCGCCCGCCTGCGCAAGCTGGAAACACCGGCGTAACCGAGCCCCCAAGCCAGCAGCCCGCCGTGGAGGCCGTCGCTCATTCGCGTATGGCCGTGGAAACGGGTCGGGGCTGCTACCAATTAAAGGTGTGCACCATGCTTAGCTTTAGCGGCTTGCCGCAGGACTACAGCGACATTCCGGTGACCAATGATGGATGGTGGCCGGATACCAATGTGGGCGACTTCCAGCGTCAACGTAGCATTCCTGCCAGCATCGCGGAAGAAACCGTGACCGGCGCACTGCTGGCGGCCATCGGTGAGGCCAACGCCGAGCTGGCAAATTACCAGGCCTCGCAGCGCGCCAAGGGATACACCAGCGCCGCCGACGTACCGGGACCGTCTGCCGGCGGCATGAACCAGCTGTGCGCGCAGTATCTGAAGGTGATTTTCGCCCGCGCCAAGGCTGAGTTAATGGGGGAGATCACTTCCGCCGAGCGCGAGAAGGCCAACCCCAGCCAGCAGAGCGAGGACACACGCGACAAGCTGTTGGCTGAAGCCTCGTTTGCTGTGCGCAACATGACCGGCTACCCGCGCGTTGGGGTGGTATTGATATGAGCGAGAAGCGCACCAGCCAGCTGGATCAACTGACCGATTTTGTGCAGCAGAACCTGCCGGACTGGGCCTGCAAAAACCGTTCGGTGATGTTCAAGGCGTTTATAGACAACCCGACCATATTGACGATAAATCGCGATCTTGGGCTGGGATTGCAAATCGGCGCCACCAAATATGAAGCGGTACTGTCCTGGGAGCGGTTCCCCTACCGCAAGTTAGATCCACAGATTGTGTTTGCCCTGGCTCGCGTGTGGTTGGAAGAGCACGCCGACCCACTGCGTGACCAACTGGAGCTGCGTAACGATCCGGATATAGATGTGGTGGAGCTTGACGAGGAAAACGCTATTTTCGCGATTGCTGTCGAGGTGGTTGAGGTGCTTAGTCTGGTTGAAGACCCCAAGGGGATGATCCCCTACCGTGGTCGGCGCTGGAGTATTGACGCTGTGCCCGTCTGGACGGCGGAACAAGCCGTTTTGTATGTGAACGACGAGCCCGGCATACCCATCAGCGGGGACGATACGCCATGAGGATAAAAGTCGATTACAACCCGGACGAGTTTTTGTCCGCGCAAGAGCAGATGCAACTGATCCAAATGTCGGACGCCAAGCGTAAACGTCTGCTGTGGCGCCTGGGGCAACGCGGGATCATCCCGAAAGCCAAAAGTAATGTGCGCAACCAGCAAACGCCAGACGGCAAGTCATGGCAGAAGCGGGCACGCGGCAAGCGCAAGATGTTGACCAGCCTGCCCAAGATGTTGACGGCAGACGATGCGACATCAGAGCGGGTTGTGGTGCGCTTCAAATATGGTGCACTGGCCAAGTCCGGGCTGTCACTGGGGGCGCTGGGCAAGATCCAGCAGGATGGCACCCAGATAACCCAGACCGCCGCCCAGGCGCGCAAGTGGAGCAAGGGCAGTAATGACCGACCCTGCACCTTGCAGCAGGCGCGCCGGCTGAAAAAGCTGGGCTACAAGCGGCCGAACGGTAAAGGCGGGTACGCCAAAGCCAATATGGCGTGGATGCGCGAGCATCTAAGCTGGCGCCAGGCGGGACTGGTGATCCGCAAGCTGGAAGCCAGTACGCCGAAGAAGAGTTGGCGCATCAGTATTCCGGGGCGCGAGTTCCTTGGCGCCACGCCGCAACAGTTGAAAGAGATGATGGCCAAACAGATGCAGGCCATCAATTACGGCTGGGATGTCAAAGCCCAGGACATTAAGGGGAGATAAGCCATGACCTGGCCAAACGTCACTGTGACGGAACAGAATTTACAGCAGGGTCCATCCGGCGAGATTGAGCGGCATTTGCTGTTCATCGGTGAAGGTACTACCGGTGCCGGCAAACTCCAGGCGGTAACGCCGCAATCCAACCTGGACACGTTGCTGGGCACTGCGGACTCGGTGCTGAAGAGTAATCTCAATGCTGCACTGCTGAACGCCGGGCAGAACACCTACTTCCATGTGTATGTACTGAAAGCCTCGCAGGCCTGGGACGACGCGGTGCGCGAGGCGCAACTGACCAGTTCGTTTGAGGGCGTGGTGGTGGCGATGGACTGCGTGAAGGCAGACATCACCAAGGCCACCAATCTGCGGGCGGAACTGACGGCCAACTATGGCCGCTGGACGTGGTTCATTTTGTCGATTGCCGGCATCGTGGCTACGGGGACAACACCACCGGCGCAGACCTGGGCGGATTACGTTACAGCGGTCAGCACCTTGGTGAAAGGCATTGCCGCTTATGCCGTGCAGGTTGTGCCGCGTAACTGGGGCAACGAACCTGGCATGCTGGCGGGGCGGTTGTGCAATCGCGGCGTGACCATCGCCGACAGCCCGGCGCGCGTGATGACCGGTCCGCTGCTGGCGATGGGGCGTGACACCCTGCCCGTGGATAAGGACGGCAACACGCTGGAGCTGGGCACCTTGCAGACCCTGGAGGGGAACCGGTTCTCAGTACCGATGTGGTACCCGGACTATGAGGGGTTCTACTGGGCTGATGGCCGCACCCTGGACGTCGCCGGCGGAGATTACCAGTCTATCCGCAATTTACGCGTGGTCGACAAGGTGGCACGGCGCATCCGCATCAAGGGGATCGCACGTATTGGCGATCGCTCGCTGAACAGCACCCCAACCAGCGTCGAGGCCAACAAACAGTATTTTGCCGGCACGCTGCGCGAGATGGCGAAAAACACCGTGGTGAACAACGTAGCGTTCCCCGGCGAGTGCATGCCGCCGCAGTCTGGCGATGTGGCCATCACCTGGGTGGATAGTGTGACCGTGAATATTTACGTGTTGGTGCGCACCTACGATTGCCCGCTGGGCATCGGCATCAACATCATGCTGAAAACCAGTACAGAAGGGGATAACTGATGGCGCGTCGTTATTCAGGTATGGATTTTGACATCACGGTAATGGGTTTTTCCATTTTCGTGAACAAAGCCACGCTGGACATCACCGATAACTCAGCCGTGGCCCAGACGCGCGGCGTCCCTAACGGCTGGGTAGCGGGTGATGTGACGGTTGAAGGAGATCTTGAGCTGGATACCCAGAACTTCAAGCTGCTGGGTGAGGCTGCTCGGCGGGCAGGATCATGGCGCGGTATTGAACCGTTCGACGTGATGTATTTTGCCCAGCCGGAGCCTGAAGACCAGATGAAGGTTGAGGTGTTCGGTTGCAAGTTGTCACTTAACAACCTGCTGGACATCGACAGCAAAGGGGGCGAGAAGACCATTCACAAAGTGAAGTTCATCGTCACCAGCCCGGACCTTGTGCACATCAACGGTGTGCCGTACCTGTCACAAACCGACACCCGCGATTTATTGGAGTAACCATGCGCACACCCAAGTGGCTGCTTAACAGCTTGGTGGCAGGTGCAGCGCTGGCGCTAGCGGCCTGCGCCGCCGTGTCATTCACCCATGCCAACGGCGCCAAAGGCCAGAGCGTGACCAACGCCGAGGTGCAGACCAACAGCACCGTGGTGATGACCTACCCGAACGGCTCGGCCTGCATCGATACGCATCCGGGTGACAGCACCGCCTGCGGCATACGGGGGCAATAGCCATGTGGCAACGGGCCGTTATCACCCTGCTGGTCTCGCTGCTGCTCAGCGGTTGCGTTTCGCAGCGTTACGCCGGCGTCAGCATCACGTCAAACGCACCGATGCGCATCACGAAAGTGATGATAAACGGCGATGCCGTGGTGCTGTGCCGTGTAGGCCCGTAGTTCCGAGAGCGACTTAACCGGTCGGCAAGACGCCGACCGCCTTAACCAAGAGGACACACGTAATGAGCGATAAAAATACCATCACCCTGACTATTAACGGCACCGACATTACCTTTGAGCCCAGCATGATGGCGTACAACAAGTACGTGAATGAGCTCATGCCGAACAACAAGATTTCGCCGTCGATCAACTACCTGAATCGCATCGTTTCGGCGGACGGTAAATCGGCACTGGAAACGGCGCTGAAATCCGCCGGCGCGGCCATGCAGATTGCCGACGTTATCAACGAGCAGTTCGCGCCGCAGGTTGACATCGCCATAAAAAAATAATCGCCCTGTCGCGGGCGATTGACGACAACCCGTTAGAGCAGTTGATGGCGCTGCGGTGCCATTATCTGCCGATGGAGCAGGACAGCGACGAGAGTTACGCCCGCGCGCTGTGGCTCGACCGGCGTTATTGGGAAAACCTCAGATACTCCGTTGCTGGCGGTATCGTATTGGCCTGGGAGGGCGAATGAGTCAGGTATTAACGTTCACCACCCGGCTGATTGACCAGGTATCACGACCCGCTCAGCGAATGCAGATGCAGCTGGGCGGCATGGCCAACCGGGCGCGCAGCAGCTTTAAAGATATGGGCGCCGGCGCCGCCGGCATGTGGGGCACCTCACACCTGACCAAATCGTTACTGGAGCCGGCGATCGCTTACAGCCGCGCGGAACGGGCGGTGAAATCCCTGGGCGCCAGTCAATCCACGCTCAAAGCACTGGGCGATATGGCGATCAAGTCGTCCAACGAATTCGGCATGGGGGCTGAGCACATCGTGCAGTCCGCTTATGCCATCCAGGGCGGCATGGGGGCGGCGCTGGTTGAAGGGGCATTGCCGCGCATCGCCAATGCCGCCGACATCATGGCCAAAGCCACGCGCGCCAGTAACGAAGTCGCCACGACTTATATCGCCTCGACCTATGGTGTGTTCCAGAAGTACGCCGACAAGATGGGGCAGGCCAAGTGGGCCGAGCAACTGGCCGGCCAGACGGCGCTGGCGGTCAAGATTTACCGCACCTCCGGCCAGCAGATGGCAGACGCTTTCGCTGTGATGGGTTCGACCGGCTCCGCCAACGGCCAGAGCCAGGCCTCACAGTTGGCCGTTCTCGGCAACCTGCAAAGCATGGGGGTGACCGGCAGCGTCGCCGGCACGCAGTACGAACAGTTCCTGACCAGCATCAAAGGCTCAGGAAAAAAACTGGGGATGAATTTCACCGACAGCAGCGGCGGTTTGCAGGACATCACGGTGATCCTGGACAAACTGCATAAGCGATTTGGTGACCTGTCAAAAGTCAAAGACCAGAATATGTTGAAAAAGGCGCTCGGAAGCGATGTGTCACTTAAGTTCCTGCTGAACATGATAGACAAGGTGCCGAAGCTGAAGAAAGAAATCGGCGATCTGGCTAACGTCAAGGGGCTGGGTGATGCCGAGACGATGGCGAAAGACCAGGTGATCGGCTGGGACAGGCTATCGCAGAGCATTACCAACGTGGCACTGGCGATCGGGCAGGGGTTAAATCCAGCCTTGGAACCGTTATCCAATGGTCTGGCGAACGTTATCGGTGACGTGGGTAGCGCGCTGCACGACTTCCCGAACCTGGCACGCTGGATAGGCTACGGCGCCATGTCTATGAGTAGCATGACGGCGGCGGCCTCCGGTCTGTTGATTCTGAAAGGTTTCGGCAAACTGATGGGCTTCGGCACATTGGGTAAAGACATTGGGCTGCTGAAGCTGTTGTTCCGCATGTTTATGCGGTTTTCAGGGTTGGACATCGTTATTGGCGTATTCATGCGGTTTATCGCGATGTTGCGCTGGCTACGTGGGGCGCTGATAGCGACTCGCATGTATCTAATCCTGTTTAAGGAATCCATGGTAATGGCACGCGCGGTGGCCATTGCATCTGCTATCGGTCAGGGGATCGCGACGGCTGCGATGTGGGCGTTTGGTACCGCATCCGCTTTTGCAGCCGGCGCTGTGCAACTGCTGCTAAGCCCGATCACCTTGATTATTCTCGGCATCGTGGCGCTGGCGGCGGGGATTTATTACCTGGCTACGCACTGGGATGAACTGAAAGCCTCGCTGATGCAGACGGCCGCATTCCAGGCAGTGATGGAGTGGGCGGACAAGCTGGGGAATGTTTTTGTTGGGGTCTGGGCCAGCATCAAGCAAGGCTGGAACGACCTGTTAGCCAGTATCGGCAGCGGTTACAACTGGATGGTTGAGAAACTGAACCACCTGCCGGGCGTCAATCTGGATACCACCGATATGGGGCAGGCGCCGCCGACGCTGGGGCCAGCATTGCCTGGGCCGGATGCGAGCGGCATTCCGCGCGGCGGTATTGGCAAGCAAGTCTCCAACAGCAAAACCAATACGCAAGTTGACCAGAGTAAGAACATCGGCACGGTGAATCTGAATGTACAGAATATGCCGTCACCGGCGCAGCTTCAGGAATATCAGGAGATGCAGGCAGGATGAGCCATTACGTTGACTTGCTGATCACCCCCGCCGGCAATTTTACGCTGGATTCCGGTGATGAGCCGGTGCTGTGCAGCGACCTGGACAGCATCGGCCAGGACGTGCGCCACGCCGTGATTGAAAGTGGGCTTGCCACGCAACTGATCGCTGAGCGCAGCCCGACGCTGCGCGCTGACATCTTGACGCAAATAGAGCTCCTGGTGGAAGACGACGTGCGCCTTGTACCGGGCACCATTGTGATCAACCAGGAAAGCCTGGAGCGCATCACCCTCACCGCCCAGGCCTATGGCTTTGACGATGACGTTAACACTGCTGTAGAGGTAACCCAATGAGCGATACACCACCCAGCCCGAACTATCTGCAAATCCTGCAAGACAGCGGCATGCCGGTGACACAGGACGAAATTAATACCGAGTTTCAGCAGGATGTGGACGCCCAGGGCATTATCACCAATACGTCCAGCATGTCGCCGTTCTGGCGGCTGATCACCGGCATTATTACTAAGCCGGTGATGTGGCTGTGGAACGCGTTAGCCAACACCGTGCTGGCTAACCTGTTTGTCGCCACCGCCAGCGGCACGTTTTTAGACCTGCACGCCTGGCAGGTCAATATCGCCCGCAAGCCGGCCACGGCGGCGGGCGGGGTGATAGCGTTCTACAAAACAGACGCTAGCACCGCGATCACGGTGAAAGCCGGTACGCTGATCCAGACCGAGCGTATTAACGGCAACGTGTATCAACTGGCTGTGACGGCAGATACCACCATTCCGGCAGGAACCGCCGTCGCTGATATTGTGGTCAATGCGACCGAGACCGGCGAAGCCTACAACCTGGCGCCAGGGTATTACCGCATCCTACCGGTGGCCGTCGCCGGCATCGCCAGCGTGCGCAATAACGACGACTGGCTGGTGACGCCGGGCGCTGACCAGGAGAGCGACGATGACCTGCGCGCCCGCATTCGCAATCAGTTTAACGTGGTGGGCAACTATCACATTGATGCGGTATACCGCGCGATGATTGCCAGCGTGTCCGGATTGAGCGTCGATCGCATCTTCTTTTTGCATGATGCGCCGCGCGGACCTGGCACGGCCAACGCCTATTTACTACTGGACACCGGCGTGGCGTCGCAGCCCTTTATCGACACCGTGAACGACTACATCAATCAGCAGGGCAACCACGGCCATGGTGATGATCTGCAATGTTTCCCGATGCCGGAAACCCAGCATCAACTGGACGTCATTGTCTACGTGCCGGCAAATGCCAACCTGTCAGACGACGATCGCGCCGCGTTAAAAGCCAACGTAGAGAACCTGGTGCGCTGCGCATTTCGGGATAACGACGACTACACCGTGGAAAAGACCTGGCCGAACGATCGCTTTTCGTTCTCGCGCCTGGGGGAGGAGTTGCACGACACCTTCGCAGCCATCAAGTCGCTGCATTTTTCCCTGGACGACATCACCAGCAACCTGGACGTGCCGCGCCTGCAACGCCTGAAGGTGGAGGTGCAGGATGTCCGATAACCCAACCCCAGATAACAAGGCGCTGGCCAGCAGCATCACGCTACCGTCCTGGATGCGGATCGGCGAGCCGCTGAAGCTGGCCAAAGCCTGCCTGGCACTTTGGACTACCTACATGGGGTGGGTGTACTGGCCATTAAATCAGCTTGATCCAGAAACATGCAGCGGGTGGCTGTTGGATGTACTGGCGTACCAACGCGACATCACGCGATTTGTCGATGAACCGTTGGAGCTGTACCGCAAGCGGGTGAAATACGCCTTCGTTAATGCGCAGGATGCCGGCGAAGTCGCCGGGTTCATTGCGATATTCGATCGCCTGGGCATTGGCCATGTAGAGATTGAAGAGCGTATGCCGGAGCAGGATTGGGACGTGATCGGCGTCACCGTCACCGACAACCAACTGACCGGCAACGCCGATCTGCTGATGGAGATCATCCGCCATTACGGCCGCACCTGCCGGCGCTACGAGTTTCGCGTGATGACCAGCGAACACCTGTACATCCGCGCCGGCTGGGACGGCGGCGAGTATCAATGTTATGGCGCCAGCCTGAAGAAATGAGGAAAGAGTGATGTCTCAGACTGTTATCACCGCTGCCTTTGAGCAGTGGAAAGCCCAGGAGGCCGCCGGCGGTAAGCCGGTGGTGCTTGATGGCTTCGTGCTGGCCAACGTGCCGGGCCTTGATCCGAGCCAACCTGTCAGCAATACCGAAGGACTGCCGCCGGCGGCGCAGATTGTTTACCGCCAGGATGTGGACAAGGTAGGTGTGGTAAACAACAACGCCGTGGTTTATTCCATCACCATGGGGTCAAACGTCGGAACGTTTGATTTCAACTGGATAGGCTTAGTGAACAAGGCCAGCGGCACGGTGGCCATGATTGTTCATGCGCCGATGCAGCGCAAACTCAAAACCGAGGACGGCCAGCAGGGAAACGCGATAAACCGCTCGTTCCTGATGGAATACGACGGCGCCGCAACGGAAACCAAAATCAACACCCCGGCGCAGACCTGGCAAATTGACTTCACTGCACGCCTGGCGGGCATGGATGAAGAGTTGCGCCTGGCGAACGTCGATGTTTACGGCGCCGGCGCATTCTTCGGCAACGGCTACCTGGTCACGAAATCCGGCACGCAGTATGCCGTGACTGCCGGTAGCGGCTATGTCGGCGGCATTCGTACCACCTTGAACAGCACGCAAAACATTACGGTGACCACCAAACCGGCCAAGGTTTGGCTGGATGTGAGTTGGCAGGGAACGCTAACGGGGCAGTGGCACGCTATCACCACGATCAGCGTCTCAGTCACGGAGTTGAAAGATAGCACCGATGCCAATGGCTTCGCGCATTACGTGTTTGCGGTAGCCAGTATCGACGCCAGCGGCGCGATAACTGACCTGCGACCAAAAGGTTCACTGACCAATCAGTTGGCAGACGGTAGTGTACTGACAGTAAACAACATCAAAGCCGACGATAAGCGAAATGTCACAGTTCCGATGTTCGGCCTTGGTCTGGGCCCGGTCGCTAAAACTGATGCCTACAGCAACATCGCGCAGTTTTACCGGGTGAATAACACCTCGGCCAACAAACCGCCAGCGGTTACGGGTAATGTTTCTGCGGGCGTTGTGTGTTTGCCAATGGATGCGGCGCCTTCAGCAGGTTACTTTTCTGTGGTTGGTGGCAGCCTGGCTGCATACGTAGGTACTTCTGCGGCAGTGGCTGGCGGCATTACCTGGGCCCGAATTTACACTGACAAGTTCAAGCCAACAGCCGCGGATATTAAAGCGGCAGACTGGACCAGCAATTTCGCCGCCAAGATGGGGGTTGCCCGTGTGCTAACGGGTACGAACAAACCGACATCACCGGGTGTATGGAGCGTGGAAAATAACACCTGGACGCCATACCCGTTCGGAACGCTTTATGTAACAACCAACAACGCTGACCTGAGTGTAACGTCGGCGACTGACAAATTTATTCACTACTTGTTTATTGCGCATGGAACAGGAAATAAGCTGTTCGTTGCGACGGATGTCAATGGTACGTTCGGTGGTTGGTTCGATTATGTCTCATCAAAAGGTGGCACCTTCAGCGGCCTGATTACTGCGCCAAATTTTGCCAGCACCCCAGGTGCGACACCAGTGGGAGCGGGTACCTATGCCGAGCAGCTTGGTAATCAAGCACCATTCTTCCAGCCCAACTGGCAGTGGCCGGTGACTTCTGGCGGTGTTTTTGTACCTATAGCCAAAGGGACATCAACCCGGAAGGATAAGGGCTGGCCGACAGCCATCAGTTACGGCTATCTGATGCCAGGGACAGATATGCACGCTCACCCGGTGATCCACGCTCTGGGCGATAACGGGATGGAATGCGCCTGGGAATTTGATACTCAATGGGGCGGTATTCACAGTAAGGCGGGCACGTTTGCTACCCAGGAGTGGGTGAATAACCATTGCCCGTTCCCTGTGGGTTACGTGATGTTGATGGGAAATAATACCGACCCTCGCGTGGTGTATCCCGGTACAGATTGGCAAGATTTAAATGGGACCTATGACGGTCGAGTGATATCACTGGGTTATGACAATCTGGGTACTGGCGGCAGTAACAGCGTTACCCTCGGAGTAGAGCACATGCCACCGCATGGACATGGCCTCAAGGCGTATCATTCGAACACATCGCTTGATGGTGGTTCGTCTAACCGTTACAGCGTCGACCCAACAAACGGTGCAATAGCCAGCGATGTGATTACTTCTACCGGGGGTGGTGAAAGCTTCAACGTGACCAACGCCTATGTGCATGTGCGTGGCTGGATGCGGACTGCATGAGCAGCTTTCATAATAAAAAACCCGCGAATAATCGCGGGTAATTTAAGGCTCCCTGGTGTTGGTGAGCATTTATTATTTTTTTATCCGGCCGCTAAAAATAGCGCGGGAGAATTTGAAAATTTTGCTTATTGTTTTTTTTAATCGTGATGCAGGTTTGCATTTATCACAATAACCGGGTTCAGCATTCACCCAAGTGGCCGTCTCTGCAATCCAGAGCCCGCACACCTTGCAAAAGACCATGTTCATAACAAAACCTATGCGGTAATTAAGACGTATAAATAATGATAAAGGTTGGGGTATTTATTCAAATAGGATTAACAGATCAATTAACGCGTTATTGATCGTCAAAAACGATCGTGTGGCGTGGTAAGGAATGACAGCATGAGTTGGAATACTGCAAACGTTAAGCTGCCGACCAGCGTCAGCAGCATGTTTACCCAGGCTAATAGTGTGCTATCCAGCCTGCCGGCATCGGGCGTAGCGGCATTACAGGCCATCGACGCAAAAGCCAACTGGCCGCAGCCGACGACGGCCGGCGATGCCGACAAAATGGCGGCGTTGCGCACTCAGCTTGACGCACTGACCGCCAACGGCCAATCGCTCACCGTCCACGCCTGGCAGCACGGCGTCGGGAAGGAAGAAAAATCAGGTTGTTACCTCAGCCCGGCCAACGCTGCTAAACGCCTGGCGGAAAAACTTACCGATGCCGCCGACGGCAGAACGCCGGCGGCTAACATGCAGGCGGTGGCGCTGATGGTGTGTGCCGGTTCGCCGGATGCCTTCATTGCATTGCTGGAGCCATTAGCGACGCTGGTCGCTACACCGGGCATGTTACAGGCACTGCGCATGGCCAAATCACAAGCCGGATTGCAGGCCAGCAAGATGCAGACTGGCAATGCCCTGAAAAACCCCTATTGGTCAGCTGGCGGCCAATTGCTGCCGGAGCCGCAGCGCAGCAGCCGGCGTGCGTTGCTGGGCGCGCTAGACGTCGCCGGCAGTTACGGTACGCGCAATATGGTAGCCACGTTGTCAGCGCTGGCCGCAGAACGGCAGCAGCGCATTCAGGCCATGCAGACCGCGTGGGCGCAACTCCAGCAGATAAAAGGTGCACTGTGGTCGTTCAGCGGCGCCGGTAGCCCGGCAGCGATCGCTGATGCCATTAAGGCCGGGACACCCGGCGAGGACAACGTACACACCGTGGCGACGCTGTTTGTTGGGGATAACCTCGCGTTTTTGAAGGAAATGATCGCATGAGCAATATCACGCTGGCACTGAATGGCGAACCTATCCGCATGATCAACATAACGGTTTCGCCATCCATCAAATTCAAGGACAAAGACAAGTCTGGGCAGACGTCCAGCACCGACACGGCAGAGCAGGGCACCAAGGCCAAGGAAATCAAGGTGGAGGGCATGATCCCCTACACTGATGCCGCGCAGCTGACGCGGCTGTTTGAGCTGGCGGAGGGCACCGGCAAAGGGGGCACCCGTCAGCGCTACCGCGTGGCTAACCCCACCGCGAAGGCGATCAAGCTGCGTCTGGCGATGTTTGCCGGCGACCTGGAAGCCAAAGAGCAAAAGAACCTGATGGCCTGGAGTATTTCGTTCACTCTGCGCGAGCAGAACAGCGTCAGCGAGAAGAAGGAAGAGCGGACGAAGATGCCGGCCAGTAAGCAGCAGGTGCCAGGGGATGGCGGAGGGGACGACAAGGAGAAAAAAGGCGATCAACACGGCTGGTTCTACAAAACCATGAGTTCGGTAAACGGATGGCTGGGGCCAGCAGCAACAGCAGACAAGGAGAGCGGCGGTGAAGCTGACAAAAAGCCTTAACATTGGTGGCCAGCCGGTGGCGATGGACGATGTGGATATTATGCTGGAGCTGAACGCCTGCGGCCGTGGATTCATCACCGCCCAAGGCGATACCTCATTTCAGGGGCAGATCGTCACGCTGGATATTGGCGACGATAGCCTGATGTTACGCTGGTTTACCGGGTTCGTTGAGCGCTCACAGCCGGCAGACAATGGCTATCAGCGTATCTTTGTCCGCGAGATGGCCGGCGCATTGGCCAGGCCGCACCCGGTATCACTTCAGCACCCGACGTTACAGCAGGTATGTCAGGAGCTGACCAATAGCCTGGGCATTCCGTTCAGTATTCCTTCTGCCGATTATGCATCAACCCCCACGGCGCACTTCACTCACTCCGGCACCGGTTATCAGTTGTTGAGCGCGCTGGGGACAGCCTTTGGCATTGAGGATTATATTTGGCAACCGCTGCCGGAAGGTGTGATCTACGTGGGCAGCTTTAAGGATTCATACTGGTACGGCAAGCAGGCGACAATCCCGAAAGAATTCGCTGTAGACCACCAGGCGGGCAACACGCTGATCATTCCCGCCATTCAGTCAGTCAGGCCCGGCGCCATCATCAATGGCCAGCGCATGAACAGCGTGCGGCTGCATGGCGACAATATGGAATTGCAATGGCTGACGACCAATGCACAGGGGCAGCTGGCGCAGGCCAGGCCGATGCGCCGACAGATTGAAAAGGAATTCCCAGAGCTGGCCAGCGGGCAGCACCTGCCCAAACACGCGCGCATCGAGGCGGTGAGTGACAGCGCGAGCCTGGGCGACGTGTGCGATCCGTTCCGTCCGCGCTATGCCGCCGACATCCAGATGCTGGACGCCGCCGGCCAGCCAGACAAGAGCGTGCCGGTGTATCCAGCCGTACCGCTGCCGACGCCGATCGGCGGCATGGAAGCGGGGCTGATGGCCTACCCGGAGCCGGGTACCATCGTGGAGGTGGCATTTCAGGCCGGTATGCCGAACCAGCCGTTTATCCGTCAGGTGATGCCGTTCCGCTGGAGCTTGCCGGCGATCGCTCCAGGCGAGCAGGTGCAGCAGCAGCGCGCCGAGGTGTATCAGCGCGTGAACGCCAGCGGTGACTGGGAGCGGGCAACGGATGGCTGTATCACTGAGCGCAGCCAGCGGCGCGAGGTTTACGCCGACGAAGAGCTGCGCCAGGTCACGGAACGCCACACCCAGGTTGATGGCCACGACATCGCCACAGTGGGCGGCATTGCACGCATGCACGCATTGGGTGGCATCGAGCAGATGAGCGCCGGCGACATCGACATGGGCGCCGCCGGCGATCAGCGTAACGCCACAGGTGGTAATCTGGTGCAGGCTGTGGGTGGTGATGCGCGCCTGGTGACTGGCGGCAACCACGACATCATCGTGACCAAAGACGACACGAGCGACATCACCGGCAACCTAACGGAGAAGGTCGGGCAGCTGCGCCGCAGCGTGGCACAGCAGCAGGTGTTTATCGCCAGCAGCACCTGGATAGGCAGCGAGGCGATCAACGTGCTGGATCTCGTGGGGCAGTCGTTGGCGCTGATGCAGCAGATGGCGCAGACGCTGGCCGAACATACGCACCCAGGAGACAGTGGCGGCACTACCGACAAACCGAACCAATCGGGCACATTCACATCGCAGGCCGGCACCGCCGACAACATCAACAACCAGTTGAAATCAATCAGCGGCTGACCGCTACCAGCACCACACCATCGCCCGCCACGCGCGGGCATTTTTTTGTCCAAAATTTCTGTAAAAAAAATCAGAGCCACGTAACCACCTGATGCACGCAAACGGCGCTACCCCCTCCCGCCTGCGCTTTTCCCGTCTTTTTGAAAATTTCAGTTTGGCGCCAGCGAAAAAACCGGGCCGGAACCGCAGCAATACAAGGATCTCGCGGGGATCTGCGTTTTTCACGAATTGAAAGAAATTTCAGTGAATTTCAGTTTCATTACCCTAACTGCGAAAAATTGATGTGAGATAACGCATTGTTTTATAACAAAACAGTGCGTTTTACGTGGCGATTACGTGAAAAACAGAGAAAAAAGGATCTTTCAGTAAGAAAAACAAGGCATTTAACATCAATAAGTTAGTGAGATTTGCACAAGTCAACAAACTGAAATCACTGAAACGCCAGGCGGCGACGGTGGCGACAAAGTTGGATAAAAAACACTCACACAAAATAGCGCGCAGCGGGCTGATTTTTGGGGGGGTTGTGGGGGGGCGTCAGCATGCAAAAAGCGTGTATGAAAGGGTAGGGATTCTGGTAGACTGCGTGTCGGGTGCCTTTAGCTTGACTGCTGGAGGCATACGCGGAAGGCAGAAAAGAGAGAGGCCCCGGTTAAACAGTGATGTTCAATCCGAGGCCCGACCTTCCAACTCGCAATTGAAAGGTTAGCCTCTTTACCCATAGGAGTAAAGAGACATGTCGCAAAACCTACTCGCCATCATCGTGGTGTGCCTGGCGGTGTTGGCATTTTCCTGGTTAGAACGCGGATCTCTGTGTGAGATGCGCATAAAACTGGGGAGTGTGGAAGTAGCGGCGCTCTTGCAATACGAAAGTAAGAGTTAACCGCGAGCGGGGAGTAATCCCCGCTCATTCGGTTGTTGGGTATGCGGGTTAAAGGCACCCATTCCTACAAATCAGCCTCGCTTGATGATTGACGTATTAAGTGCGCTGATCACAGCATCAATATAGCTTTCATCGCTGTTTTCTAAGGCTTTAGTTTCCGTTGAAGAGCTGCATATGGTAACCACATACTTTGGCTTCTCCATGATGAATGCCCCAAAGCCAGAGAGCAGCAGAAAACCACCAAAGGCTTTCCAACCAACAGACTGAACTGCGTACAAAACAATAGCGCCAATCACGATCATAACCAGGCCAGGGGTGCGATTAGCTGGGATTTTGTTTTTCTTCACTGAGGTGATACCGCTCATTGCGTATGTATTTGAACCTACAATGAAACGCGCATTTGTCACGAGAACATCTTCGCGCAGCTGTTTTTTATCACCATCTTTTCTGTAAATCTCTACCTCTTCCATTTACTTTTTCCTCAATGAAAATCTGGCGGAAGCTAGCAACGGCGGGTCGGTGATTGCAATAATAAAAGCCCGCAAAATTAGCGGGCTTTTTTTCGATGTGGTCAATGCGTGGACATTGATTGAGATAAATCCTTTTATTTCAATGTGGTTAGATGGGTTTTTGCACACCATCCCTGTCTTCCCCGCCATGATGGCGGGGCTTTTTTTGCCTGTCATTCCGTTATACTGACCCTCTCACGTTCTACCCAGGGTAGGTTATGGAACCGCAATATGCGCGTTTGGTGAAGTCTGCCGCGTTAGCTGCCACCGTATTGGCTTCCACGCTGTTACTGATAAAGATTGTCGCCTGGTACCGCACCGGTTCGGTGAGCCTGCTGGCTGCATTGGTGGATTCCCTGGTGGATATTGCCGCATCGCTGACTAACCTGCTGGTGGTGCGCTACTCCCTGCAACCGGCCGATGAGGAACACGCCTTCGGGCACGGCAAGGCGGAGTCGCTGGCGGCGCTGGCGCAAAGCATGTTTATTTCCGGCTCGGCGCTGTTTTTGTTTCTGACCGGTTTTCAGCATCTGTATTCGCCGGAAACCATGCGCGATCCCGGCATCGGTATTGCCGTGACGATCGTAGCGTTGTTCAGCACCCTGATCCTGGTCACATATCAGCGTTGGGTGGTAAGAAAAACCCGCAGTCAGGCCGTACGCGCAGATATGCTTCATTATCAGTCAGATGTCATGATGAATGGTGCTATTCTTATTGCGCTTGGGCTAA